>Ga0265293_10000171_pt1 | contig 160100 bp, 127 predicted proteins | sample Munlanlewell138R_FD_192505 | JGI IMG/M metagenome (GOLD analysis project Ga0265293, IMG submission 192505) | Leachate microbial communities from a municipal landfill in Southern Ontario, Canada - Leachate well 138R | ecosystem: Engineered > Solid waste > Landfill > Unclassified | place...
ATACGTTTTGTTCTTCGGGGCCCGGCGGACAGAGTGTGAATACTACGTACTCTGCCATCCGGCTGACACATATTCCGTCCGGAATAGTAGTGCAGTGCCAGGATGAAAAGTCACAATTGAAAAATTATGATAAAGCTCTGGCAGAGCTCAGAACCCGTTTGTACAATATGGAATATGAAAAGTACCTGAACCAGATTGCCTCCAAACGCAAAACCATGGTCTCTACGGGAGACCGTTCTGCCAAGGTTAGAACGTACAATTACCCGCAAAGCCGTGTCACTGATCACAGGATCAATTATACTATGCACAACCTTCCGGTTTTTATGGATGGAGAAATAACGGAAGTAATTGATCATTTGCAAATTGCAGAAAATACAGAACGTTTGAAAAATGACCCGTCAGGAGCTTAACAGGGAGATTAACCGCAAACGCAGCTGTTTGTGTGTGGGATTGGATACCGCACCGGTTTCTTTTGAGGTGAACAAGAGGATCATTGACCAAACAGCCCCTTATGCTGTTGCCTTTAAACCCAATACCGCTTTTTATGAAGCTGCCGGATGGGAAGGCTGGAGATGCCTGGAGCAGACTGTGAACTACTTGCGTACTGCCTGGCCGGACCACTTTCTGATTGCCGATGCTAAAAGAGGGGATATTGGAAATACAGCCCGAGAATACGCGCGTACTTTTTTTGAACGCATGGATTTTGATGCAGTAACTCTTTCTCCTTATATGGGTTACGATTCTGTGGCTCCTTTTTTAGAGTACAAAAACAAATGGGTGATTCTTTTGGCTTTGACATCCAATCCCTCTGCTACCGATTTTCAGTTGTTTCCCGGAACAGGAGACAAACCTCTTTTCAGGCAGGTTATTGATACGGCAAATACCTGGGCTGACAACAACAGGATTATGTATGTAGCGGGGGCTACGCGTCCTGAAATGTTATGCTCGGTAAGGGAAGCTGCGCCGGACAGGTTTCTGCTGATCCCGGGAATTGGTGCCCAGGGAGGTTCTTTGGAAAAGGTGATGCAGTATGGAAAAACAGCCGACGGTGACCTGCTGCTGCATGTATCCCGTGCCATTGTTCAGTCGGAGCAGGGACCTGCAGAGGCGGCCAGGTTGTTTGCAGAATCTATGGTCCGGTTCTTTTCGTAATCTGACTTGTTGGTAAGCAAATTTTCATACGAACTGTCAATAAGGCCGATGTTCCCGTCTTTTAATCTTTGGTACCACTTTTGTATTTGCTGGAGTACTTGTGGTAACAACATATCCACCGGGTAGTGGGTATTTGTTTCAAGAAGTATGGAGGTAGGATTGGGAGCTCCCGGAAAATGGCATTGGTTGACATTGATTCCAAAACCTATAATACTGGACAAGAGTTTGTTTCCGGACACCTGATGCTCAATGAGAATTCCGCAAATTTTTTTTGAGTTAATATAAATGTCGTTTGGCCATTTAATGACGGCATCCGGGCCTAAGGCCTGAAGGAAATCACAAATGGCAAGCGCAGTACACTTTGAAATGAGAAATTGCTTATTGGTTGGAAGAAATACTGGCCGTAACAGAAGGGTAGCCAGCAAATTCATGCCTTTACTACTTTCCCAGTGGCGGTTATACTGTCCGCGGCCGCTGGTTTGGTATAAGGCGGTCCATACCGTGCCTTCCGGGGCATGTTCCAGGTTGCGCCGGGCCTCTGAGTTGGTAGAATCAATTTCTTCCAAACGGATGATGCGTGGTTCAAACATTGTCGCAAAAGTACTAATTTATCCTTACCTTTGTAAGGGTTTGAAACATATATATGAAAGAGCTTAAAGTCATAGCTGAAGCCATGCTGGAAAAGAAAGCACAAGGTGTTTGCAGTATGGATCTCAGGAAATTGGGGACTGCCATTTGCGATTATTTTGTTATTTGCCATGCAGACTCGGGGATTCAGGTAGAAGCCATTGCAAATGAAGTGGAAGAACAGATGTTGGTTCAACTGAATCGTCCTGTGATCAGGAGCCAGGGAAAGGAAAACCGATTTTGGGTAATCCTGGATTATTCAGATATTGTAGTTCATATTTTTCAGACAGAATACAGACATTTCTACCGGCTGGAAGATTTGTGGGCAGATGCGGAAATGCAACATTATACAGATTAATTTATAGCATATCATGAACGGAAACGTCCCTAATAAAAATAACCCCAAACCTTCTTTACCTCCCGGGAAAAAGCGTTTTAATCCTTTTTTCTGGGTGTATATCATTTTGATTGCAATTATCATCTTTTTCATGTTCTCAAACCGTTCCGGTGATCCCGTAAAGACAGAGTGGATAACAGTTAAAGAACAGATGGGACCGGGGTTTGAAATTGAAAAATTGGTTTATGTAAGCAATTTGCAGCGTGCAGAGTTGTATATTAAACCGGATGCCCTGGAACAATACAAAACAAAATTTGGAGATAAAATCCCCAGGTTTGCTCCGCAATTTTACTTTATTGTATCTGACAGCTTTGACGCTGAAACACAATTTGAACAGTTGCGTAATTCACTTCCGGAGGAACAACGTTTTAAAATAGAAGTAGAACAACGCTCCAGTTATTGGGGCAGGATCATAGATTGGTTGCTTTTCCCTTTGCTTCTGATACTTATGTGGGTCTTTATGTTCCGGCGGATGTCCAAAGGACCGGAAGGAGCGGGAGGCGGAGGAGGTATTTTTAATGTGGGACGTTCCCAGGCCAAGCTTTTTGAGAAAAATAAGACCACAGATCACGTAACCTTTAAAGATGTGGCAGGGTTAGAAGAGGCCAAAGTGGAAGTAATGGAAATTGTTGATTTTCTGAAGAATCCGGACCGTTATACCAACCTGGGCGGTAAAATCCCTAAAGGGGCTCTGCTGGTAGGACCTCCGGGAACAGGAAAAACATTGCTGGCAAAAGCTGTGGCAGGTGAGGCAAATGTACCTTTCTTTTCCATTTCCGGTTCCGACTTTGTAGAAATGTTTGTAGGTGTGGGTGCATCCAGGGTAAGGGATTTGTTCCGCCAGGCAAAAGAAAAGGCTCCCAGCATTGTTTTTATAGATGAAATAGATGCGGTGGGCAGGGCACGTAGTAAAAACACGGGGTTTACTTCCAATGATGAGCGTGAAAACACACTAAACCAGCTGCTTACAGAAATGGATGGTTTTGGGACCAACAGCGGTGTCATTATTCTGGCTGCTACCAACAGGGCAGATATTCTGGATAAGGCCTTGTTGCGGGCAGGCCGTTTTGACCGGCAGATTCACGTGGATTTGCCGGAGTTGAAAGAACGCCTGGAAATATTTAAGGTACATTCCCGCGGACTAAAATTGGAAGCCGGTTTTGAATTGGAATTTCTGGCAAAACAAACACCGGGTTTTTCCGGAGCAGATATTGCCAATGTATGTAACGAGGCGGCTCTTATTGCAGCACGTAAAAACAAAAAAGCTATACAAAAACAAGATTTTCTGGATGCCATCGACCGGATTGTAGGGGGGCTGGAACGGAAGAGTAAAATCATAAGTCCGCAGGAGAAACGTACCATTGCTTTTCACGAAAGCGGACATGCGACGGTTAGTTGGTTGCTCAAGCATGCCAATCCGTTGTTAAAGGTGACCATTATTCCCCGGGGCAGGGCTTTGGGAGCGGCCTGGTACTTGCCGGAGGAGCGTGCCATAACCACTGTGGAGCAGATGATGGATGAGATGGCCTCGGCTTTGGGAGGGAGGGCAGCTGAAGAATTGATGATTGGACATATTTCCACAGGGGCTATGAACGACCTGGAAAAGGTTACACGTCAGGCATATGCCATGGTGGCTTATTTTGGTATGAGTGATGTGATTGGTAATGTATCCTTTTACGACTCAACGGAAAATGCCGGGTTTAATCTGGGCAAACCATACAGCGAGCAAACTTCGCAATTGATTGATAAAGAGGTTAAACGGATTATTGACCAGGCTTATGATACAGCGCGTGATATTTTAAATAAGAACAAAGACAACTTTTTAAAATTGGCAGAATTGCTGTTGGAAAAAGAAGTCATCTTCTCAGACGACCTGGAAGCCATTTTCGGGAAACGCGCCACGGCAGACGATACAAAAGCATAGACATAACGTGAGTACACTGGTAAAAAGAACGTTAAGCGGCCTGGTATTTATTGCTCTCATGGTACCGGGCATGCTTTTTCATCCCCTTGCGTATGCGGTTCTTATGTTGGTGTGCGTTAGTTTGATGACTATGGAATTTTACCGTATGTCCCTTGATAGCTGGAATAAGCCGGGGCAGGTATTTGGCTTTCTTTCAGCAGTCCTTCTTTATCTGACTACGTATGTTATAGCCCGATACGGTTTGTGGGAAGCCCGTTATTTGTTGTTAATTATGCCACTGCCTGTTACAGCTGCGTGGATTACCGTCTTGTACAATAAATCGGAAGATGTACTCAAATTTGCTGCATACTTGTTTCTTCCTATACTCTATATTGCTGTTCCTTTTTCTATATTCAATTTTTTATCTTTTCCTTCGACAGGCACTTTTCAGGGATTCAGACTGTTATCCCTTTTTGTAATATTGTGGGCGTCTGATATTGGTGGCTACTTAATAGGGATGGGTTTTGGGCAGAAAAGCGGACACAAGCTTTTCCCCAGGATTTCACCTAAAAAATCGTGGGAAGGTTTTGCGGGAAGTATAGTGTTTGCCCAAGTGGCTGCTGCTGTGCTGAATGTGTGGGATCCTTTGTCCCTTCCCTGGGCTCATTACGCTGTTCTGGCTTTGATAATAAGTGTGTTTGGAGTACTCGGAGATTTAATTGAATCTGTTATGAAAAGGAGCTTCGGAGTAAAAGATACGGGTACCATTATGCCGGGACACGGAGGGTTACTTGACCGTTTTGATGCCGCTCTTATTGCACTTCCCATAGCAGTTATTTATATATTGTTTGTTAATTTGATTGTTTCATAATGAGAATACATAAAGAAGGCATTGGAAGTATTCTGCTTGTTTTCACGTTTCTTGGCCTGTTGCTGGCAGCTATTTTTGTCTTCTCCTGGAAAAATGTGTGGGTGCTTACAGGCTTTGGCCTGGTAGCAGCCTATCTTATATTTCAGGTATTGGTCTTTTTTCGTATTCCCAACCGTAAAATCTTGATTAACGATAACGGTGTAGTAGCACCGGCCGACGGAAAAATTGTTATGATAGAAGAGGTAATGGTAAACGAATTTCTTCAGGAAAAAAGGTTGCAGGTATCCATTTTTATGAACATTTTCAATGTCCATGTAAATTGGTATCCTTACGGAGGGACTATTGTCTATTACAAATACCATCCCGGTGACAAAATGGTTGCGTGGCACCCCAAATCTTCTGAAAAAAATGAGCATGCTATAGTATTTATACACCGAGGAGAACACACCATAGGTGTACGTCAAATTGCAGGACTCATTGCCCGGCGTGTAGTATGTAAGGCAAAAACCGGTAAACAGGTTTTACAGGGAAGTGAAATGGGTATTATAAAATTGGGTTCCAGACTTGATGTTTTGTTGCCTTTGGATGCAGAGGTCAAGGTAGAAATAGGGCAAAAGGTGTGGGGGTGTGAAACGTTGCTGGCTGTTCTTAAGTAATGGCCGAAATGGCAGCAATCGGATCTTTTGCTTTAAAAACATAGTTACCGGCTACCAGTATGTCGGCGCCTTTTTTGTATAATTTTCCTGCATTACCATCCTGTATTCCGCCGTCTACTTGTATGAGAAAGTCCAGGTGTTTTTCATTTCGCATGCGGTTAAGCTGCTCAATTTTTTCATAGGAGCTCTCAATAAAAGCCTGACCTCCAAAGCCCGGGTTTACAGACATGATTAATACAAGGTCTGCATAATATATGGCCTGATCCAGCAGGGAAACAGGAGTAGCCGGATTTAAGGCGATTCCTGCCTTCATTCCCAAACGGCGTATTTCCTGCAAATCCCGGTTCAGGTGGGGACAGGCTTCGTAATGAACCGTTAGCCAATCAATTCCTGAGTCTTTGTAACGTTGGTAATACCGGGATGGCTCTACAACCATCAGGTGTGCATCTAAAGGCTTTTTAGCGTGCTTTGCAATGGCTTCTATAACAGGAAATCCATAGGAAATGTTTGGAACAAAAACGCCGTCCATGATATCCAGATGAAAGCCCCAGGCAGGACTTTCATTGACCATGTTACATGAACGGGCCAAATGGCTGAAGTCAGCAGACAGCATAGATACGGATACTTTTCCCATGTTATACCTTTTTTAAAATTTCAAGAAGCAGGTCCCAGAATTTTTGAGTACTGTCTATATCCAATCTTTCTGCCGGTGAATGGACTCCCTTGATGGTAGGTCCAAAAGAAATCATATCCAGATTCGGATAGGCATCCAGAAAGATACCGCATTCCAGCCCGGCATGGATGGCCTTGACCTGAGCGGGAGTGTTGAACAGATCCTTATAAGCTTTCTCGCTGATTTTTAATATGGGGGAATCAGGATTGGGTGCCCATCCCGGATATTCTCCTTCATGAACAACTTCTGCTCCGGCCAGGCGAAACAGGCTTTCAATACGGAATGCTGCATTTTTACGGGAAGAATTCAGGGCACTTCTTTGGCTTGTTCCAATACGGATGGTCTGCTCTTTGGCATCTGTTCTGACAGATGCCAGGTTGGTAGATGTTTCCACCAGCCCCGGTATTTCCTTGCTCATGGCAAGTACCCCGTGGGGGCAGGAGTACAACGCGGCAATAAGTCTTTCCGCTGTTTCTCCGTCTATGCATGTTTCCGGCACAGGGATTTCTGAAACTGCACTTGTGAGTTCCGGATCTGTGTGTTTGTGTTCCCGTTCCCATGCAGCAGCAAGTTCGTTAAAAAGATCTTTGAATTGTAGCGCGTCTTTTTTGCTGATAACACAAACAGCCGTCGCTTCGCGGGCTATGGCGTTGCGTTTGTTACCTCCTGAAATATGGCTGATGTCCATACAAAATTTTTGCTGTGCATTCCACAGGAAACGAGCCAGTGTTTGTACAGCATTGCACAGGTCTTTGTGAATTTCATCCCCGCTGTGTCCTCCGGTACCGCCGGAGATGCTTACTTTGAGGGCAACCGGTTCGTCTGCCCGTGTAAGCGGAATTTCTTTATATTTGAAATAAGCCGAGGTATCAATCCCACCGGCACAGCCTATGAATATTTCCCCTTCATCTTCTGAGTCCAGGTTTAGCAAAATAGATCCTTGCATGAATCCCGGGGCAACGGCTCTGGCTCCGTCCAAACCGGTTTCTTCTTGTACCGTAAATAAGCATTCCAAAGGCCCGTGTTCCAGGGATTGGTCGTCCAGAACAGCCAGTTGGGCTGCTACACCAATACCGTCATCTGCGCCCAGGGTGGTGCCTTTTGCTTTAAGCCAGCCATCTTCCGTGTAGCATTGTATAGCGTCTTTTGCAAAATCAAAGGAGGTGCCTTCATTTTTTTCGCAAACCATATCTGTATGGCTTTGCAAGATTACACCGGGTCTGTTTTCCCGTCCGGCAGAAGCCGGCTTGCGTATGATGACATTACCTGTTGCATCTGTTTTGTATTCCAGTCTGCGTTCTTTGGCAAATTGTTCCAGATAATGGGTTATAGCAGCTTCATTTCCGCTTTCTCGCGGGATTTTACATATTTCAAAAAAGAAATGAAATACAGGAGAAGGTTCCGGGATATGCATGGTATTGGGTTTAGCCGTTCTTGAGCTTTTTCTCAATGTCTGTAACGTATTGCCGGAATACACGGTCGGTGTCCATCAAGTTGCAGACGGTATTACAGGAATGCAGTACGGTAGCATGGTCTTTGCCACCAATAAGTGATCCTATAGTAGAAAGTGAATTTTTTGTATGGTTCCGGCTTAGGTACATAGCAATCTGACGTGCCTGGCAAATTTCCCGTTTGCGGGTTTTTGATACCAATATATCCGGTTGAATACCAAAGTAGTTACAGACTGTTTTCTGGATTTCCTGTACAGTAATTTCTTTAGGTGTATTGTTAACCAGCCTGTCTGTAATGGTTCGTGCCAGTTGCAGTGTAATTGGTTTTTTGTTAAAGGTTGCCTGGGCAAGAAGGGAACATAATGTTCCTTCAATTTCCCGGACATTGGTGGTTACCTGGCGTGCAATAAATTCAAGTACTTCCGGCGGTACTTCAACCCCTTCGTTGTAGGATTTTTTTTCCAGAATAGCCAGTCGGGTGGCATAATCCGGGGATTGTAATTCAGCTGAAAGACCCCATTTAAAGCGGGAAAGCAGTCTTTCGTCCAGGTCTTTCAGGTCAACAGGTGCCTTATCACTTGTGAGGATCAGCTGTTTACCTGATTGGTGCAGGTGGTTGAAAATGTTAAAATAAGCGTTTTGAGTTCCCGGCTTGCCGGCAAATTCCTGCACATCGTCAATAATCAGCACGTCTATCATTTGGTAGAACCGCATAAAATCCGTGAGTTTATTTTTTATGTTGACGGCATCCATGAATTGGATTTGGAACAAATTGGCAGAAACGTACAGTACGATTTTCTCCGGTAGCCGGTTTTTAATTTCTATACCAATTGCCTGAGCCAGGTGTGTCTTGCCCAAACCGGATCCTCCATAAATAAACAAAGGGTTAAAGGGACCTCCCGGTGTTTCGGCAATACTCATTCCCGCTATACGTGCCAGCCGGTTGCAGGGACCTTCTATAAAATTGTCAAAAGAGTACGCAGCGTTTAATTGCGGGTCAATTTTTATTTGCTGCAATCCCGGAACCACATACGGACTGGCAATGTCATCTTTGTTGATTCGGGAAAAAGGAATGGATTTGTTCTGGAAAGGTCCTTGACCCTGGTGAGGCATAGGGACCCCTTTACTGTTCGAATCTACTTTTACACAGTATTCCAGTTTGGCGGAATTCCCCAACTCTTTTCTTAGGCAGTGTCCCAGAATGTCAATGAAGTGCTCCTCAATATATTCCCTGAAAAAGTGCGAAGGAACTTCTATTGTAAGGACATTGTTCTTCAGCTTAAGAGGTACAATGGGGTCAAACCATGTACTGAAGCTTGAAGATTGAATATTATCTTTGATAATAGACAAGCAATTATTCCAAACAATTTTGTGTGGTGACAGGGACATATTAGGATTTGGGGTTAAAGTGTTACAAAAATGGTTGAAAAAAATGGTAAAAAAAAATGAAAAACACTTGTATTTTTGAAAAATTCAATAAAGCCTTAATAATCAAGCTGAAAAAAAACTAAATTTCTAAAGTGCAGAAAATCAAGTATATACAAAAGTTGAAAAACTGCCTTTCGTTGATACATCAATGTTTAAGACAAAAACAGGGCTGTTAAAAAACAGTGATTTTGAGATATTTTTTGGGGTTTTCGCTAATTAGACGGATGAGGGAGTCTGCTCTGGCTAGAACTCCATTTACAGCATGGTACAATTGAGGGTCAGAGGTAAGTTGGCCCAAAGAGCCTTCCGGGTCCTTCAGTTGGTCAATCAGTTCTTTTAAACCGTCCACAATACCGGTTATGTCTGTATCTTTCAGTTGAGACGATATTCTTTCAAAATGTGCCAGGGTAGTGCTCAGTTGTTCTGCTGCCTGATTAAGTTCTGTAAGGAGCGTATCGGCTCCGGCTACAACACGGTTCACGGTACCTTTGTTGTAGCTCAGTGCATTAGTAAAGGTGTTGATATCTTTTAGGGAACCGTTCAAGTGTTCCAGTATTTCTTTTACACTGTCCCTGTTTTCATGATCCAGGAATTGATTAAGCTGCAAAACAGCCTGGTCCAGATTGGACAGAAGTTCCGAAATACCATCTTTGAGCATGCCTATTTCATTTGTAAGCATACTGGTAAGATCACGTTGAACAGAAGAGGCCAGCGTATCTCCCGCATGGTGTATTCCGGGTTCGTTGCCCAGCAGCAGCTGCACGGCTTTACCTCCCAAAATGTCTGCACTGTATATTTCAGCTACAGTTCCTTTGGGCAGAGAGAACTCTTTTTTCAGTTTAATTTTTACAACCATCTGCCTGTTTTTCTGGTCAAATTGGATTTTATCGATAGCTCCGGCTGTCAGACCTAATACAGAAACAGGACTTGTGGGTTCCAGGCCGGAGACATTGGGATAGACTGCGTAGTAAGTATTTGTTCCGCTAAAAAAATCATTGCCTTTCAGAAACTGAATGGTAAAGTACAAGGCTCCTATTACAATTAGTGAAAAAATGCCAATTTTCAGTTCACGGGTAATTTTTTTTCTTTTCATACTTTACTTATTAAGGGGAACAAGACGGCCGTCTTTCAGGGTTATTACAAAAGCATCCGGAAAAGAACCGGCTCTTAATGTATTACAATAGTTTTGCGCTTCCTTCAAATCTGCAAAATCTCCTAGAAAGTATTTGTATTTGTACAATTGGTCTTCGCAGACAATATGTTGTAATCCGGGGTAAGTTACTACCAGGCTGTGGTCGGCAGCAAGTAGTGTTTTGGATGCGCCTACCTGTACATGGTACCGGAGTGCCGATGCGGCCGTAGGGCTTTCTGTTCCTGTTTCTATTATTGTTTCTGTGTATTTACTATTTTCTGCATACGTTTTCATGTAGTTTTCAAACCCTTGAAAAAGTTGTTTGGCAATTTTTTTTTGTCCGTCTGCCGAACCCAGCACTTTTCTATCCACAGAACTGTTCAGGAATCCGAGCTCTACCAGTATAGCAGGCATGGAGCAATAGGCCAGTACTACAAATCCGCCTTCTTTCATACCTCTGTCTTTGTCTACACCCCGCAACGGTCCCTTACGCAGAGATTGCTGAATACAGCTTCCCAAAATTCGGGATTGACGCATGATGGCTTCTTTTTGAAAGTTGAAAACAATCATGGATTGGGGGTTGTCCGGATCAAACCCTTCGTATTTGGTTTTGTAATCTTCTTCAAATTTGATGACCTCGTTTTCTTTCAAAACCACATCATAACTCCCGTCCTTTCTTTGGCTTCTGTCCCCACCAAAAACCCACGTTTCCGGTCCAACGCCAAGGGTTGTACTTTTGCGCGCCGAGTTTACGTGAATAGAGATAAACAAGTCTGCGTGGTGTTCAGAAGCCATAGTTCCACGTTTATCCAAACCTATGGCTACGTCTTTATCACGGGTATAAAGTACGGTGATTTCCGGATACCTGGCGTTGATTTCTTGTCCCAGGTACTTTGCTACGGCCAGGTTGATATCTTTTTCTCTTAGTTTTCTGTCCGGGCTTAAGGCTCCGGGATCCTTTCCTCCATGACCGGGATCCAGTACTATTTTGCGAATTACAGGACCTGAAAACACTTGTCCCATGGTGGCATGCGAATTGCAAAGACAGAAGAGGGCAACCAGTACGGGAATCAGTTTTTTCATATATATTTGCAGTTTATGTCTGCGGAAGGCAAAGATAAGAAAAGTATTTTGCATACGGTATGCTGTCTGGTATTCCTGCTACTGGGTACGCAATTTTTGCCGGGGCAGCAGAAACGCACCCTTGAAAATACTATTGCACCTGTAAGCGAGAAGTACAAAAATCGGTTGTACGCTCCGGCTTCATACAGGCCGGTGAAATCCCCTTTGTCTGAAATGTGGGAGAAGTTAAGCAAGTATACCGGAATGGAAAAAGCCGAGGTGGGGTTGTCGCAAATCGATTTGGACAGCCTGGCCCGGATGGACATGATCCGTTCACGTACCCAGCTGGACGCACCCGCTTTTTCTGTTGCCAGAGATTCTGTTGTGGAAGACTTTACGCAAGGGAAAACCATGTTGTATTATTACGGCGATGTAAAAGTTATTTACGGTAATATGGAAATAACGGCAGAATACATGGAGTACGATGCTGATGCCAGGACGGTGTTTGCAACCGGAGTAATTGATTCTCTGGGGACTATGCAAGGAAAACCTGTAATGAAAGAAGGGAACAACCAGTACGAGATGGAATCTGTGTATTACAATTTTGGTTCCAAAAAAGCCCGTATTAACAATATGGTAACACAAGACGAACAAGGTTTTCTGCATGGGACAAGTTTGAAAAAAATGCCCGACAATTCCATAAACATCAAGGATGGGAAATATACTACCTGTGACGCCGAGCATCCACATTTTTATTTGCATATGACCAATGCCAAGATTACGACTGATGATGACGGAAACGTGGCTCAGACTATTTTTGGTCCTTCCTATGTAGTTGTTGCAGACGTACCAACTCCCATTATTGTGCCTTTTGGCTTTGTACCCAAACGTCCCGACCGGTCAGGCGGATTGCTTATTCCTACGTACGGAGAAGAGGTGGCTCGTGGTTTTTTTCTGAGGGATTTGGGCTACTATTTTGTCTTTGGAGATTACCTGGACTTTTCTGTTACAGGTGACATTTACTCTATGGGTTCGTGGGGTGTGAAAGGAACTGCCCGTTACAAAAACAGGTATAAATACAACGGAGGACTGAATGTCAATTATTCCAAAAATGTTACCGGGGAAAGGGGGTCGCCTGATTACAGCGAATCGGGTGACTTTTCTATTCGCTGGAACCATACGCAGGATCCGAAGAAACGACCGGGGACTTCTTTCAGCGCCTCGGTAAATTTTTCGAGCCCAACCAACAACCGGTACAACAGCCAGTCTATTGATGAAGCGCTGCAGTCACAGACATCTTCCAGTATTTCTTATGCCAGAACTTTTGCCGGTACGCCATTCAACTTTTCCATAAACCTGCTGCACAGCCAGAATAACAGGGATTCTTCCTATGCCCTGACGTTGCCAAACATGACATTGACCATGAGCCGGATTAATCCGTTCAAACGTAAGGTTCAGGTAGGAAAGAAAAAATTTTACGAAGATATTACCATCAGTTACAACACGGCCTTTCAGAACAAACTTAATTTTAAGGCGTCTCAGTTTGGAACACCTGATTTTTGGGACGATTTCAGAACGGGAATGCAGCACAATTTTGCTATTGGGCTACCCAGTTTTACGTTGTTGAAATACCTAAACTTTACCCCTTCGGTCAGTTATGGTATGAACTGGCACTTTATGAGCGAAACAAGGGATTTTGACCCGGAAACCCAGAAAGTGGTCTCTGAACTGTCCAAGCCTTTTTCGGAATTTGGTGTTACCCAATCGTATTCCGGAGGGTTGTCCATGTCCACCCGTATATATGGGATGTTTAATTTCAAACCTACAGGAAAAGTGCGTGCCATACGGCACATGATGACCCCTTCGGTTGGGTTTAGCATTCGTCCGGAACTGGGGACAAGAGCCAACGGATTTGTAACGCTTGATTATACAGACAGCCTGGGTAAGGAGCATACGGTGGAGTATAATAAATACAACAAATCTGTGTACGGTCCACCCTCCAAAGGCCGTACGGCTGCTCTTAGTTTTTCTTTGGGTAACAATTTGGAAGCTAAAGTTTTCAATAAAAAAGATACTACAGAAAAGGGTGGGTTAAAAAAAGTAAAACTTATAGATAATTTGTCGCTGAGCGGTTCTTACAATTTTTTGGCAGATTCCATGAAACTTTCCAATATAAATGTGACGTTATCAACCTCTATATTTGAAAAGCTGGGAATAAATGCCAATGCGGTTTTTGATCCGTATGCAGTCAACGAGCGGGGACAGCGTATCAATACCCTTGCTCTGATTAGATCAGGCAGTCTGGCCAGATTGACTAACGCCAGTTTTTCTACTTCTTATTCGTTCAACGGGGGTGGTAAAGATTCCAAAAACAGTGCATACCAGCTACTATATGAAGACCCTTATACGGGAGCTTATATTCCCGGCGGATGGGTGTATTACATGGATCCTGAAATTCCCTGGTCTGTTAATTTTAATTACAGTTTTTCCTATAACAAATCATACACTTACGCCAACGAAACACTTAATACCAACCACAACTTTACACAAACGCTTGGCTTTTCTGCACAGGTTAAGATTACAAAAGATTTTAATATCAACCTGAGAAGCGGTTTGGATTTAATGAAATTTAAGCTTACTACAACCCAGTTGAGTGCCACGTACGACCTGCATTGCTTTCAGATTTCTTTTTCCTGGGTTCCTAACGGACAGTGGGAAAGCTGGAGTTTTCGCATAGCTGCCAAAGCTTCTGCTCTGGCAGATGTGCTTCAATACAAGAAATCTTCGAGTTACTGGGATAATTAAAATTTTTACCTATATTTGCATCATCTTAGCTGCTTTTCACAGCTATTACCCACAGTTTTAACATATTTTGAATGTACGACATTATTGAGCTTAGCAACAAGGCTATGGAAGAGCTCCATAGAATTGCAGAGGCATTGGGTATCAAGAAATTGGAATCTTATGCAAAAAATGACCTGATTTATCAGATTTTAGATGTGCAAGCAGAGACAGGAGCTTCTGCTGCATCTGACAAGAATAATCCTAAAATAAAAACACAAGTTCCGAAACCGGCAAAAGATTCCAAAAACGTAAAGGAGACCCGGCCGGCAGAGCAAAAACCTGCCCCGGCAGCAAAGAAAGCTGCTGAGGATAAAAAACCTGCAGAAGACAAGAAACCTGCAGAAGACAAGAAAGTAGTTGAGGATAAGAAGGCAGCTGATGCAAAGAAAGCGGCGGATGCAAAGAAGGCAGCTGATGCAAAAAAAGCTACTGACGCAAAGACTGCGGCAGAAGAGAAATCCGTTGCTGACGGCAAACCTGTTGCCGGAGCAAAGCCTGCTGAAGCAAAGCAAGCAGGAGGGGCAAAAGCAGAACAAAAAGGGCTTTTTGAGGAAGAAACTAAACCGGAGGCAACCTCGGCAAAACCGGAGGCTGATCCGGAAGTAAAGAAAGCCGTAAGACCCAGGGGAAGGCCCAGAAAAACAGAAGAACCCGAAAAGAAAGAAACAAAGAAAGAAGAGGAGTCAACAGGTGCTCGTCAAACGGGAACGCATGCCGGTCAGCCGCATCAGGAACCCGTAGCCAAGAAACCGGAATACGAAGGCGTGGTCAAAGCCATCGGTGTATTGGAAATGATGCCGGACGGATACGGATTCCTCCGTTCTTCTGATTACAACTACCTGAATTCTCCGGATGATATTTACCTGTCTCAGCAACAAATCAAAATGTACGGGCTTAAGACCGGTGACACAGTAAGTGGAGAAATCCGGCCTCCCAAAGAAAACGAAAAGTTCTTTCCTTTGGTTAAGATTCATGAAATCAACGGACGCCATCCTGAATTTATTCGTGACAGGGTACCGTTTGATTTTTTGACGCCTCTTTTTCCGGATAAAAAATTTGATATTACTTCGAACAATCATAATACGTTGTCAAACAGGGTGGTGGACCTGTTTACACCTATCGGGAAAGGACAACGTGGGTTGATTGTGGCTCAGCCTAAAACCGGAAAGACCGTATTGCTGCAATCCCTGGCAAATGCTATAGCAGACAACAACCCCGAGGTATATATGATTGTTCTGCTCATTGATGAACGTCCGGAAGAGGTGACCGATATGGCACGTAATGTAAAAGCCGAGGTGATTGCCTCTACCTTTGACGAATCTGCAGAACGTCACGTGAAAGTAGCCGGGATTGTTTTGGAGAAGGCAAAACGTTTGGTGGAATGCGGACACGATGTGGTTATTTTGCTGGATAGCATTACCCGTCTGGCAAGAGCCTTTAATACCGTTCAACCCGCCAGTGGTAAAGTTCTGAGCGGAGGAGTAGATGCCAACGCATTGCAAAAACCGAAACGATTCTTTGGGGCTGCCAGAAATATTGAGAACGGAGGATCGCTTACTATCCTGGCCACAGCTCTGATTGATACAGGCTCTAAGATGGATGAAGTGATTTTTGAGGAATTTAAAGGAACAGGTAATTTGGAATTGCAACTTGACAGGAAACTTTCCAACAAACGCATTTTCCCGGCTGTGGACGTAACGCTCAGTTCTACCCGGCGTGAAGATTTGCTCATGGATAAAGACAAACTGAACCGTCTCTGGATTTTACGTAATTATCTGGCAGACATGAATTCCGTTGAAGCTATGGAGTTCATGAAAGACCGGTTGGTAAGAACGCAGGATAACGATGAGTTTCTAATCACCATGAACCAATAAACCGGATACCTGCTGTTACCAACAGCGCAAGAAAAATTTTTAAGGCTTTGGCAAGAACAAAGCCTTTTTTTGTTTCTGCCAGCAGGGGCAGCCCGGCATGGCCTTCCTGAACAATACTGTTGGCCAGAAGTATGCTGAAGGGAATGGTCCCTGTGGCAAAGAGGGTAACGAAAACAAGATGAGGACCCGAGGTGGGGATGATTCCAATCAAAATGGCCACTGATAAGACTACCCAGTATTGTTCGTTGATCCACCGGGTAATATCCAGATTCCCAACAAGAAAATGAATAACAAGCAATGTTCCAAAAGTCCATATCAGGATTTTTAGAAAATGGTGTTTTACAATATGGTTCCAGATATGTTCTTCAATAAAATGACGTGTTGAAAACAACGTAAAAATCAGGGTGATAAGTGATAATCCGGCGAAAATCAGGTTCAACCATTTTTCAGAAAAAATGGAATGGTGTAAGTGCTCATGACCGTGGTGCTCATGTTCCAGAAATCCGGCAGAAATGCCGATAATAAACACAAGCAATCCAAAAAGCAGGATCAGCCGCCTGGAACCCGGCCTTTTCAGGTTGTCACGCAAGTTTCCCCATACGCTCAAATGTTTATGATCTCCGTGTTCGGGTGTATGAATCTGGAACTTTTCCGGACAGCAGGGAGACAGGGCGTTGGGTACAAATTTATTGGTCAGCAAACCTGCCGCAATGGACAGTACAAAAAGAACTGCGAAAAGGATAAGGGCTTCTTTAGGTATGATGGCCAGCATGAGAAAGGCCTCGTCACCGGCAGTTGCTACCATCATGGCAACTAGTGCTCCAAAGGAAATCAGATTGTGTGTATAGAGACTTACCACCACAAAACCCCCGCTGCACCCGGGCAGTACTCCCAGCAAGGCGGAAAGGATGATTTGCAGGAAGGGCTTGTTTTGTAACTTTTCCAAAGCAGATCCTTTGCTGGTGATGTTGATGTATTCAATAAAAATCATCATCACAACCACAAGCCCGGTAATAAGAACACTCTGTTTGATGATTTCAAGTAACCACATAGGTTGTATGTTTAATGAAATTACAAGAGTTTTAACAGTTCAGATGCAGCGCTGAATGAATCTGTTTTACCTTCCCTTACTTTTTTTTCCATTTCCGGTAATGCGTTTTTTATACGGGGATTGTTATAAAAACGGGTCAGTAAATGGTCGTCTACACTCTCGCGCATCCAATGAACAGATTGCTCTGCGCGTTGTTTATAAAAGAATTTGTTGCCTTTAGTCAATTGCATGTATTCCTGAATGGTGGTGTATATCTTCTCCATTCCTGTATTTTCTAAAGAAGAAGCGGTGAGAACGGTAGGGGTCCAGCCCGAAGGACTGGATGGGAAGAGCTGCAGGGCTCCCTGATACAACACTTTGGCCTGCATGGCTTTTTCTATGTTGCTTCCGTCTGCTTTATGGATAACCAGCAGGTCGGACATTTCCATAATACCCCGCTTAATGCCCTGCAGACCGTCACCGGCACCGGTAAGCATAAGCAACAGAAAAAAGTCTGTCATGGAATGGACGGCGGTTTCAGACTGGCCAACACCTACCGTTTCAATAAAAACCGTATCAAATCCGGCTGCTTCACAGAGGATTACAGATTCTCTGGTCTTGCGGGCAACGCCTCCCAGGGAGCCTCCGCTGGGAGATGGCCTGATAAATGCCCGGGGGTCGTTGGCCAACGTTTCCATACGGGTTTTATCTCCCAGAATACTTCCTTTAGTTTTCCCGCTGCTGGGGTCAATGGCAAGTACCGCCAACTTGTGTCCGACGCTTGTAAGATGCTTTCCAAAGGTTTCAATAAACGTACTTTTTCCAACACCCGGAACGCCGGTGATGCCAATTCTGATGGAATTACCTGAGTAGGGCAGGCAGGCAGAGATCAAATCCCCGGCTTTTTCCCTGTCTTTTTCCAGCGTGCTTTCTACCAGTGTAATGGCTTGCGCCAACAAGGGTGTGCTTCCGTTGCGGATTCCTTCAAGAAGAGCCGTTGTACTCAGGCTTTTCTCCGGTCTTTTTTTCAGGATTTGAAAAGCCCTGGGGTTAATTGCCGGAGGTTGCGCTATTCCTTTGTTCACAATTAAGGCAGAGTTGCTGTTCTTGGGGGAATCCATGGTGGTTATCTATTTTATATGCCCGTAAACCAACAGATTTATTGTAGGTCTGGAAGGTGCGTTGGTAGTCAGACTTATGGTGTAAATTACTTCATCCGGTTCTTTTGTCGCCTGGCCGGGAATGATTACTCTTATGGGAGTCTCTGCTCCGGGGGCTACCTGCCGGTTCATGGTGATTTCAATTTCCGGATGGCTGGTGTCAATGGCGTATATGATCAACGGGGTTTTTCCTTTGTTAAAAAGAATGAAATCTGCCGTAATTGTTGATCCGGCAGCAACAATTGAAAAATCTACAGCACTTTTGTTCATCTGCGGAATGGGAGCCTTTGCTTTTTCGTCTTTGCTAAGGCCGTCAGGATTCATTTTTATAGCTGCTTTTACGGTAAGTACGTGCCTCGGGTCTTCCTTTCCGTTGATGATCAGCCGGGCATGGAAGGTGGCATCTCCCCATATTTCTTGTTGCCGGGTATCAACGCCATAGCAAATAAATCCTTTTTCTCCGGGGTCCAGTCGTCCGGAAGGTATTTGAATTGTCAGGTTGGGGTGGTCGCTTGTTGCTTTCAAAAAAACAGGTTTCTTTCCTGTATTGATGATTTCAACAGAGTCGGTTTTTCTCATTCCCTGGCGGATTTGGCCCAGTTCCAGGTCTTTTTTTCGGAGCCTTACAGGGCCCATAACTACCGGATGTGTCTGTTCAACAGAGACTTTTTTGGGGTGTACCACCCCACGAATTCTTAAAACATAGGGACGGGGGAACCCTGCCAGATAAACAGATAACGATTTTTCAAAAGGATAGGGGCCCAGGTTGTTGTTGAAAGTAACGGTAATATTCCCGGTGGCTCCGGGATTGACAGGTTCCCGTGTCCAGTCCGGAGCCGCACAGCCGCACGAAGAAATAACACTTTGAATTATAACAGGTTTGTCCCATTTGTTTGTAAATACAAATGTATGCGTTTTTGGTCCGTCTTGTATGGTAAAATCACCAAAATCATGAACCATTTTATCAAAAACCACCCGGTTGTCTTCCTGTTCCTGAGGGGAACTTTGGAACAAAACGGCAGCAAGCAATAAAAGAAGCAGTTTCATACTACAAAACTTGACTATTTACAAAGGTAGTAAGAATTTAATTCATATATTTGCAGCATTATTTACAACTAACAGTCACTTTTACCATGGCACACAGAATTACTGAAAACTGCATAGCATGTGGAACGTGTATTGATGAATGTCCCGTAGAAGCTATATCTTCCGGTGATATTTATGTGATTGATGCAGATGAATGCATTGATTGTGGGGCTTGTGCTGCAGTATGTCCGGTCGGCGCTATTGAAGCCGAATAATTTTAGATCTTCGGATGATCTTAAAAGAGACTGACCAAAACGTGTCAGTCTCTTTTTTTACGGGCAAAAGATTGGCAAGAATAATGTACCTTTGTAAGTTACAAGTTCAAGATTTAAGATTTCAAATATGGCTTCTTTTATAAAAGTTATTGGAAAGATTTTTGGATCCAAGGCAGACAGGGACCTCAAACAACTTAACCCCTACCTGGAAAAAATAAAAAAGGAATACGAAAGGATTGATGTATTAGACCACGATGGTTTGCGGGCAGAAACGCAGAAAATCAAGGAGACCATCCGTGATTACATTGCAGATGACGAAAAGCAGAAAGCTGCGTTAAGGGAACAGCTGGAGGATGTAGACATTGAATTGGAGAAAAAAGAAGCCCTGGCTACTGAGGTAGATAAACTCACAAAGAAAATAGACGAAAAGATAGAGGAGGTTCTGGAACGTGTACTTCCCCAAGCCTTTGCCATTATGAAATCTACTGCCAGACGTTTTTACGAAAACAAAACGCTGGAGGTGACAGCTACTGAATTTGACCGTCAGTTGTCCACAAAAAAAGATCACGTAGAAATTCACAAAGACAAAGCTGTTTGGCACAACTCGTGGATGGCCGGTGGAAATATGATAACCTGGGACATGATCCATTACGATGTACAGCTCATTGGCGGGGTGGTGCTCCATGAGGGAAAAATTGCCGAGATGGCCACCGGGGAAGGAAAAACGCTGGTGGCTACCCTTCCGGTCTTTTTGAATGCTCTGGCAGGCAAGGGGGTGCACGTAGTTACGGTGAACGATTACCTTTCCAGACGTGACTCGGAATGGATGGGGCCTCTTTATGAATTTCATGGGCTCAAAGTGGATTGCCTGGATAAACACCAGCCCAATTCAGAGGAACGCCGTAGAGCATACCGAGCCGATATTACCTTTGGAACAAACAACGAATTTGGCTTTGATTACCTGCGCGACAACATGGCCATCAATGCTGAAGATCTGGTCCAGAGAAAGCACCATTATGCCATTGTGGACGAAGTAGACTCGGTTCTGGTGGACGATGCCCGTACTCCGTTGATAATCTCCGGTCCCGTTGCCAAAGGTGAAGATCAGCAGTTTAATGAATTCCGGCCTATTGTGGAACAGTTGTACTCGGCACAGCGGTCGCTTGTTCAACAACTGTTGGCAGAAGCGCGGCGGCTGATTGAAGAAGGAGATGAGGAAAATGGGGGTAAGCTGTTGCTCAGAGCCTTTAAGGGGCTTCCAAAATATACGCCTCTTATTAAATACCTGAGCGAAACGGGTATTAAGCAATTGTTGCAGAAAACAGAGAATTTTTATATGCAGGACAACAACAAGCAAATGCACCTGATAACAGACGACTTGTATTTTGTTATTGAGGAGCAGCACCGCTCTGTTGATCTGACAGAAAAAGGACACGATTTGATTGCCAAAAGGGTAAGTGATCCTGCGTTTTTCATTCTTCCGGACATTGGTACGGCTATATCTGAATTGGAAAAAACAGACAAGAGTCCGCAGGAAAAGGCAACAGCAAAAGACGAGTTACTGGGTGAGTATGCCATCAAATCCGAAAGGGTACATACGGTCAACCAGCTGCTGAAGGCATACGCTATGTTTGATAAAGACGTAGAGTATATTGTGGCGGATAATAAAATTAAGATAGTTGACGAGCAGACGGGGCGGGTTTTGGAAGGCAGGCGGTATTCGGATGGGCTGCATCAGGCTATAGAGGCTAAGGAGCGTGTAAAAGTAGAAGCGGCTACCCAGACATTTGCTACCATTACGCTACAGAATTATTTCAGAATGTACCATAAACTGGCCGGTATGACGGGAACAGCAGAAACAGAGGCCGGTGAATTCTGGTCTATCTATAAGCTGGATGTGGTGGTCATTCCAACCAACCGTCCGGTGGTACGGATTGACGAAGACGATCTGATATATAAAACAAAGCGAGAAAAATACAACGCTGTAATTGATAAGATTACCGAGTTGACAAAAGCCGGCCGGCCGGTTCTTGTAGGTACTACTTCTGTGGAAGTATCGGAGTTGCTGAGCCGTATGCTGAAGATGCGGGGCATTCAACACGATGTGCTGAATGCCAAGCAACATGCCCGGGAAGCCGATATTGTAGCAGGGGCGGGACATGCAGGGGCTGTCACTATAGCTACAAATATGGCCGGTAGGGGAACGGATATCAAATTGCGGGAAGGCGTGAAGGAAGCGGGAGGTTTGGCTATTATTGGAACAGAACGCCACGACAGCCGTCGGGTGGACAGGCAGTTACGCGGACGGGCAGGCCGTCAGGGAGACCCCGGCTCATCTGTTTTCTTTGTTTCTCTGGAAGACGATTTAATGCGGCTTTTTGGCAGCGGAAGGATTGCTTCTGTGGTGGACAAGATGGGCATGCAGGATGGAGAAGTATTACAGCACTCCATGTTGTCCAGTTCCATTGAGAGGGCACAGAAAAAGGTGGAAGAAAACAACTTTGGTGTCAGAAAAAGGCTTTTGGAATACGACGACGTAATGAATTCACAACGGGAGGTCATTTATACGCGGCGCCGCAATGCTTTGTACGGAGAACGGGTAGATGTGGACGTAGCCAATATGATGTCGGACTTTGCTGAAGCCTTTGCCCAACAGATGGACGGGGTAGATTTTGATGAGTTTAACCATGAGCTTATCCGTCAGATTTCCATCGAATGTGGATTTGACAGGGAAACATTCAAAGACAGCAATATAGCCGAGTTGTCCGGATTGTTGTCAGAACAAATCCATAAATCCTACAACCGCCGGGCCGATGTTTTGGTTGCACAGGCGTGGCCCATTATGAAAAATATATACGAAACCCAGCGAGCTACGTATGAAAATGTAGTAGTTCCTGTGGGTGACGGAAAGCGGATTTATCAGGTAATTGTGAACCTGAAAAAGGCGTACGAAAGCAAAGGCAGGGAATTGCTACGGGCTATCAATAAAACTATAAACCTGATAATGATAGATGAATACTGGAAAGAACATCTTAGGGATATGGATGATTTGAAGCAATCCGTTCAAAGTGCTACGTACGAACAGAAAGATCCGTTATTGGTATATAAGTTTGAGAGTTTCAATCTCTTTAGCCAGATGTTGGAGAAAATTGCACGCGACGTACTTTCTTTCTTGCTTAAGGCACATATTCCGCTGCGACAAAATCAGGACAGGCTGGATAAGGCAGACAGCGAGAGAAGGACAGATATGAGCCAGACACAAACATCACGTCCGGATATGCTGACACAATCGGCAGAGCCCCGGTCCAATGCTCCTGTCCATGTGGAAAAACAAGTGGGAAGAAACGATCCCTGTCCTTGCGGCAGCGGGAAAAAATTCAAACAGTGTCACGGCAAAAACGTTTAATTTATTTCATACAAGTTCTAATTTTATGTCTTACGATTTAGCAATCATTGGATCGGGGCCGGCAGGATATGTGGCCGCAATCCGTGCATCGCAGTTGGGGTTCAAAACTGTCATCATTGAAAGAGGGCCGTTGGGCGGCGTATGTCTGAACTGGGGATGTATTCCTACCAAGGCGTTGCTTAAAAGTGTAGAGGTCCTGAATATGTCCCGGAATGCAGCTGCATACGGCATAAACGTGCCGGGGAATGCAGAGCCGGACCTGACAGCCATAGTTGCCCGTAGCCGGGAAGTCTCGGCCCAGATGGCCAAAGGAGTAGAATTCCTCTTAAAGAAGAATAAAGTTGAAGTCATTCATGGCCGCGGCTGCATCCCGGAGCCGGGTAAGGTGGCCGTGGGAACAACCACAATAGAAGCAAAAAATATATTGGTAGCTACCGGTTCAAAGCCCAATTCGTTGCCGGGAGCATCTATTGATGGGAAAAGGATTATTGGTTACCGCCAGGCTATGGTACCGGAAGAAATCCCGGGCACTATGGCTGTGATAGGTTCGGGCGCCATTGGTACAGAGCTGGCTTATTTCTACCACTCTTTGGGAACCAAAGTAACCCTGATTGAATACCTGGATCAGATTGTCCCCACAGAAGATGCCGATGTGGCAGCTCAGCTGAGCCGTTCGTTCCGCAAGGCCGGTATAAAAATAATGACTTCGGCCGGTGTTACGGGGGCAGAAAAATTTGCCACAGGGTGCCGCCTGCATGTGAAAACAAAAAAGGGGGAAGAATGTATAGATGCAGATGTAGTTCTCTCGGCGGCAGGGGTAGTTCCCAATACGGCTAACATGGGGTTGGAAGAGCTGGGTGTGGAAATGCACCGTGGAAGGATTGTAACAGATAAGAATTACATGACAACGGTTCCGGGTATTTATGCTGCCGGAGACGTGCTGGCTACGCCGGCATTGGCGCATCTGGCTTCTGCAGAGGCATTGTGCTGTGTAGAGCGGATGGCCGGGCTGGATGTCCCGGATGTGGATTACAGCAGCGTGCCGGGATGTATTTACGCTACGCCTGAAATTGCTTCTTTTGGGTTGCGTGAAAAAGATGCAAAGGAAAAGGGTATAGACATTAAGATAGGAAAGTTTCCGTTTACAGCTTCCGGGAAAGCAACAGCTGCGGGAGAAAGAGATGGTTTTGTGAAGTTGGTATTTGATGCGCAGGATGACCGTTTGTTAGGGGCTCATATTATTGGTGCCCATGCTACGGAAATGATAGGACCTTTGGTGGCTGCCTACGGAAAACAAATTGCTGCCTGCGATTTGATGCATTCCATTTTTCCACATCCTACCATGAGCGAAAGTATTATGGAAGCGGCTGCGCAGGCAGCCGGCCAATGTATTCATCTGTAAGGATTAATTTCCTGAGTTAAGGGTCAAATCTCCTGAGCAATGTGGTAGGTGTTTCTTTCAGAAGCATTGCGGGTGATTAACTCGCCAATGAAGCCGGCCAGAAACAGCTGCATACCCAGTACAACCGCAAGAAGAGCCAAATAGAAAAGTGGTTGGTCCGTAACGGCCCGGAACGGCATTCCATGGGATTGCCAGTAGATTTTTTGAACAATCAGCCACACGGTTATGATGCCGCCGGCAAAGAACATAAGCGAACCAAAAAGCCCAAAAATGTGCATGGGCCTTTTACCAAAACGGGCCAAAAACCAGAGGGTCAAAAGGTCCAGGTATCCGTTTACAAAACGGCTCAGTCCGAACTTGCTTTTTCCGTATTTGCGACGGGCATGTACTACCGGTTTTTCTCCAATTTTTGTAAAGCCGGCTTCTTTGGCCAGGTAGGGTATGTAGCGGTGCATTTCCCCATACACCTCTATGTTTTTGACTACCTGGTTGCTGTACGCTTTCAGACCGCAGTTCATGTCGTGGAGTTTAATGCCTGTAACGGCTCGGGCTGTAGCGTTGTAAATGCGTGACGGGATATTTTTGGTAAGGACTCTGTCTTTGCGTTTCTTTTTCCACCCCGATACCAAATCAAACGTTCCGTCTGCCACCATGTGGTACAGGGCCGGAATTTCCGCCGGATCGTCCTGAAGGTCGGCGTCCATGGTAACAACAACATCACCTAGCGCTGCTTTAAAACCGCAGTACAAAGCGGCTGATTTTCCGTAGTTGCGGCGGAATCGTATGCCTCGGATCCGTTGGTCCTCTTTTGCCTGCAGGGTAATAAAATCCCAGGACTCGTCCGTACTGCCGTCGTCAATAAAAATTACTTCGTACCGTGGTGCCTCGTTTTTACGGCTGTCAAGCGGTTTGCTTAGGACTTCCCGGATACGTTCCAGCAGTTCCGGAAGCGACTCCCGCTCGTTGTACAAGGCAATGACAATTGAAAGGTCCATGGCTTGGAAGCATTAGTTAAAAGGGGTCTTGTCCGTAGGGTGTTTGGCTCCGTTAGCCAGCAGGGAAGACCAAAGAAGTCCCAGGATGTTGAAATAAACAAATTGGGAGAGGGTAAGAATAACAGGCAAACGGTCAATCAATTTATCTATATTAAAATCTGCCTCTGTCACACCTGCCTGCTCCAGTCCCATGAGCATGGCATTAGCCATTTGTGAAGAAGATTCAGGGAAGAGAAACATGACATGCAGGTAATAATAGGCAGCTGCTATGATAGACGAACAAAAGGAAACGGCAAGTCCAAATTTGAATGCATTGGCATACAGGTACGTGTCCTGCTCTTTGCCAAAATCTTTCATAACGTAAAACAACAAACCCACGGTTCCGGCCAGTCTTATGGCCCAGAGTGAAAACCCAAGAATCTTGCTGCCGGAAGGTAATACTGTTTGTAGTACTGAAAAAAGAATGGTGATAAGGGCCAGTAGGATACCGTAAATGGCGGCCTTGTTCCAAAATTGATGGTTCATCTGCAAAAGGTTTGTGATAAGGAGTACAAAGTAACCAAAATTTTTAAAAAATACCTAACTTTGTAGTTTGGAACAAATAGTGATTTAATTATTGAACGCATGATTGCAATTACTTTTCCGGATGGGAAAATAAAAACATACAACAAAGGAATTACGGGCATGGAAGTAGCCCGCGGTATAAGCCCCCGGCTGGCAGCAGATGTGTTGGCTATGCAAGTTGACGGGGTAGTAACAGATATCAGGATGCCCCTGACAGAAGACGCATCTGTTCGATTTCTGAAATGGGAGGACGAGGAAGGGAAACAAGTGTTCTGGCATTCCTCGTCACACGTGATGGCGGCTGCCTTGGAAACCCTTTTTCCCGGGGTGAAATTTGGGATTGGACCAGCTGTTGAGAATGGGTTTTACTATGATATTGATCTGGGTGACCGCCAATTGACAGAAGCTGATTTGCAGGTCGTAGAAAAGGAAATGTACCGGATAGCCCATACAAAGCAACCGTTTGAACGGAAAGAAATTAGTAAGAAAGAAGCGTTGGAAGTTTATAAAGAAAAAGGGGACCAATACAAATGCGAGCTGATCAATGACCTGGAAGATGGGACCATTACGTTTTATACAAACGGGGCTTTTACAGATTTATGCAGAGGCCCGCATATTCCGGATACGTCCCTGATCCGGGCTATCAAACTTACATCAATAGCCGGAGCTTATTGGCGCGGGGATGAAAACCGCAACATGCTTACGCGTATTTACGGTATTTCGTTTCCCAAAAAGTCCCAATTGGATGAATACCTGCAGATGCTGGAAGAAGCCAAAAAGAGGGATCACCGCAAACTGGGACGGGAGCTGGAACTCTTTGCATTTTCACAACGGGTGGGGCAGGGTCTTCCCCTGTGGTTGCCACGCGGGGCAGCTCTGAGGGAGCGGCTTGAAAATTTTTTAAAAGCCGTACAGAAAGAACACGGGTATGAACAGGTAATCACACCGCATATTGGTCAGAAAGAACTGTACGTAACAAGCGGACATTACGCCAAATACGGGAAAGACAGTTTTAAGCCCATCAAGACTCCGCAGGAAGGAGAAGAGTTCTTGCTTAAACCCATGAACTGCCCGCACCATTGCGAAATTTACAAGTCAAAACCCCGGTCTTACAAAGACATGCCTGTGAGGTTGGCAGAATTTGGTACCGTTTACCGTTACGAACAAAGCGGAGAGTTGCACGGTCTTACCCGTGTCCGCGGGTTTACTCAAGACGATGCCCACATCTTTTGCCGGCCGGATCAGTTGAAAGAAGAATTTTGTAAAGTCATTGATATTGTGTTATATATATTCAAAACACTTAGCTTCAATGACTATACCATTCAAATTTCCCTACGGGACAAAGAAGACAAAACAAAGTACATTGGCTCGGATGAAAATTGGGAAAAAGCAGAACAGGCCATTCTGGAGGCCGTAGAAGAAAGAAAACTGGAAACACAAGTGGCCTATGGAGAGGCTGCTTTTTACGGACCCAAATTAGATTTTATGGTACGTGACGCCCTGGGAAGAAAATGGCAGCTGGGTACCATTCAGGTAGATTACAACCTGCCGGAACGTTTTGACCTGGAATATATTGGAGCAGATGATAAAAGACACAGGCCGGTAATGATTCACAGGGCCCCCTTTGGTTCTATGGAACGTTTTGTGGCCGTTCTGTTGGAGCATACGGCAGGAAAATTTCCGCTTTGGCTGGCTCCGGAACAAGTTGTGGTGTTGCCCTTGAGTGAAAAATTCAATGATTTTGCCAAAAAAGTTTGTGATTTCTTGAATAATTCCGATATTCGCGCCTCTATTGACGGTAGGAACGAAACTGTGGGTAAGCGTATTAGAGAGAATGAATTAAAACGGATTCCTTACCTGCTGGTTGTTGGGGAAAAAGAAGAAACAACCGGTACAATTTCTGTACGCCGTCAGGGAGAAGGTGATAAAGGGACCATGAAGTTGGAAAAATTTGTTACATTGCTCCGTAAAGAGATAGAAGAATTAACACATTAGTAAAAAGGAGGAAACAACTATCGCAACACCTTACAGACCCAAGCCTGCACCGCAAAGGCGCCCCGGTAACAGAAATTACCAAAGGTCTCCGCAGCAGGATGACGGCCCCAGGGCCAATGCTGAAATTACTTCGCCACAAGTGCGTCTTGTGGGCGATAATATTGAAAAGCAGGGCATATACCCCATTGCCCAGGCCTTGAAGATGGCGGAAAAACTGAACCTGGATCTGGTAGAAATATCGGCTCAGGCAGATCCTCCGGTTTGTAAGATTATTGATTACCAGAAGTTTTTGTACCAACGAAAGAAGAAAGCCAAGGAGATGAAGGCCAATGCTTCGCGGATAGTGGTTAAAGAGATTCGTTTTGGTCCCAATACAGATGAACATGATTACCAGTTTAAGTTGAAGCATGCCATTGAATTTCTGAAAGACGGTTTTAAAGTAAAAGCTTTTGTCTTTTTCCGCGGAAGGTCCATTGTCTTTTCAGAACAGGGAGAAAAACTGTTGCTTAGGTTTGCGGTAGATTTGGAAGACCACGGAAAGGCGGAACAGATGCCTAAACTGGAAGGAAAGCGCATGATAATGATGCTTGCGCCTATAAAAGCCAATGTGAAGAAAAAATAATTATTTAAAGGAGAACCCTATGCCAAAAATGAAAACGAATTCCGGAGCAAAGAAGCGTTTTACGCTGACCGGTACCGGAAAAATTAAAAGGAAACACGCTTACCATAGCCATATCCTCACAAAAAAAACAAAAAAACAGAAACGCAATCTGGCTTACACCGGTTTGGTAGATAAGACAGATGAGAAGCGTATCAAAGATCTGCTTTGTGTATAACTGAGCAGCAATTAATAACCAGGTTGCCCAGCAGAAAAAGTATCTCAAAGGTGGAGAACGCTGACAGCCGCAAAGAAATTTTATTATGCCAAGATCGGTAAATGCAGTGGCTTCAAGAGCCCGACGCAAAAAAATTCTAAAACAGACGAAGGGGAATTTTCTGGCACGCCGTAACGTATGGACGGTAGCCAAACACACATACGAAAAGGGGCTCACTTATGCCTACCGGGATCGTAAAAACAAAAAAAGGTCATTTCGTGCTCTATGGATACAGCGCATAAACGCAGCTGCACGTATGCACGGTATGTCGTATTCACAATTTATGGGGAAAGTGAACAAATCAAATATTGGTCTGAACCGCAAGGTTTTGGCAGATCTGGCCATGAACAACCCCCAGGCATTTGAGGCCATTATAAACTCCATAAAATAAGTAAGATTTGAACCGCTGGATCAAGTTTTCCGTAGTAGCTGTATGTTATCTTCTTTGGGTCATCTGGCTGGGAAATTTCTGGTGGCTCCTGGGACTTATTGTCATTTTTGACCTGTATATCACAAAAAAGGTCAAGTGGGCGTTTTGGAAAAAGAAGTATGAAAAAGGAGAAAAAAGAAATGTATGGCTGGATTGGCTGGATGCGATTATTTTTGCGTTGGTAGCCGCTACGTTTGTTAAGTCCTTTTTCTTTGAAGCGTATATGATCCCTACGTCCTCTATGGAAAACACCTTGATGACAGGTGATTACCTGTTTGTGGGGAAATTGAAATACGGTCCTGTAAGACCCAGAAACCCCTTGACGGTTCCGCTTACGCACAATGTGATTTTTGGGAAAGAATCGTATTCCAGAGTTATTGAGAAACCTTACAAACGGATGGCCGGGTTCAAAAAAACAGGTCGGAATGATGTGGTTGTTTTCAATTTTCCGCATGGAGATACCGTGCTTGTTAATTACCCCACCGATGATTACTATACCCATGTAAGGCTGAACGGGAAACAGAGTACATTAAATCATTATGGACCGGTAAAAGTAAGGCCGCCGGGAAAAGAAGATAATTATGTAAAAAGATGTGTAGCCGTTGCGGGAGATACGTTGGAAGTAAGGGATGGACATGTGTTTGTTAACGGATTGCCTCAGCCTTTCATTCCCGGTATTCGCAATACGTATACGCTTATTACGGATGGCCAGCCGTTGAATCCGCGTCTGCTGGACAAATACCATGTTTCACCGGCAGAGACGCATTTTGACAACAGGATTCCGGGTTATGCTTCTATTCCGCTTAACACAGCAGTTGCAGAAGAGTTGCGTGCCTTGAGGAATATTGTTTCGATTACACAAAACATTGACGTGTTTCCTCCCGATTATCCGGACTCACAATTGGTTCTGTTTCCGTTTGTGGTATCAGAAGACTTTCCCTGGACCCGCGATAATTACGGGCCGTTATGGATTCCAAAGGCAGGTACGACTGTAACACTTACTCCGCAGAACCTGCCCTTGTACAGGCGAATCATAACCAAGTATGAAGGCCATGTCCTGGAGGAGGATAATGGTACTGTTCGTATTGATGGTGAGGAAACGGCACACTATACCTTTGCCATGGATTATTACTTTATGATGGGTGATAACCGGCACAATTCGCTTGATTCGCGCTACTGGGGCTTTGTCCCGGAAGACAGGGTTGTGGGCAATCCATTGGTGGTCTGGTTCTCAACTGACAAGTACAAATCTTTTCCTTCGAGCATCCGTTGGGACAGGTTATTGAAGGTCAGGTTTAAATAAATTTTGGGTTTACAAAAAAAATGCAGATATTTGCAACCCCCTAAAAAGAAATAATATCAAATAAATACAGAACCCATGGCACGAGTATGTCAAGTTACAGGAAAGAAGAGGATGGTCGGGAATAAGGTATCCCATTCAAAACGCCGGACCAAACGTGAATTTGCACCCAATTTGAAAACAAAACGTTTTTGGTCAGAGGAAGAGGGTCGTTACATAACATTAAAGGTGACAGCCGCCGGGATCCGTACCATCAATAAAAAAGGACTGGCTGCTGTTTTAAAAGCTTCCAGAGAAAAAGGTTTGATTGACATAGTTTAAATTTTCGTCTTATGGCAAAAAAAGAAAACAGAGTACAGGTCATTTTGGAATGTACGGAACAAAAAGAAAGCGGTGTTCCGGGAATGTCTCGTTACATAACAACAAAGAACAAAAAGAACACCACCCAAAGACTGGAGCGTAAAAAATACAATCCTTTCCTTAAGAAAGTTACCATTCACAGAGAGATTAAATAATAAAACAAGGTACCTATGGCAAAGAAAGCAGTTGCAACATTGAAAGACAAAACAGCCGGAAAAGGCAACGTGAAATGCATCCGCATGGTCCGTTCCAAACGCAGCGGTGCTTATATTTTCCAGGAAGATATTATTCCTGTAGAAAAAGAAAGTGAGTTCTTTGCATCTAAATAATGCAGATATCTCTTTAGGTTAAAACCTCTAAATAAGGTGATTCATTAAAAAGCTCTCCGCAGGGGGGCTTTTTTATTTACGGGCACCCTGTTTTTTCTTATATTTGCATTCTTATGTTTGCCAAAAATGACAGAGGATATTCTCAATAAAGGACTGGAAAAGACAAAGAAAGGCTTGTTCAGCCGTTTGTCCCGTGTTGTGATGGGCCGTTCCAGGGTGGATGATCAGGTGTTGGATGATATAGAAGAGGCGTTGGTTGCTTCTGATGTAGGTGTAGATACTACGTTACGTATTATTGAAAGGTTAGAAGACCGTGTACAAAAGGATAAATATATGAACACGGAAGAGCTGAACAAATACCTGCGTGAAGAGATAGAAGCCCTGCTTTTGGAAAATAAGGTAACCAACGAGGTCATTCCTTTTGATTTTTCAAAAAAACCGTATGTGGTACTGGTTGTGGGAGTTAACGGAACAGGGAAAACAACAACTATTGGGAAATTGGCGGCACAGCTTAAAAAAGCAGGAAAGCAGGTGATGCTGGGTGCAGCGGATACGTTCCGGGCAGCAGCTATTGAACAGCTGACCATTTGGAGTGAACGGTCACAGGTCCCTATTGTCAAGCAGGCTATGGGGAGTGATCCGGCGGCTGTAGCGTACGATTCACTGGCCTCGGCAATCTCCAGAGATATGGATGTTTTGTTGATTGATACGGCTGGGCGTTTGCACAATAAGGTCAATCTGATGAACGAACTGGCCAAGATTAAGAAAGTGCTGCAGAAACTAATTCCGGATGCACCCCACGAGGTGCTGTTGGTCCTGGATGGTTCTACCGGTCAGAATGCGTACCAGCAGGCACGTGAGTTCTCCAAGGCTACGGATGTGACGGCTCTGGCAGTGACCAAGCTTGACGGAACGGCCAAAGGAGGGGTAGTAATTGGCATTAGTGACATGTTGCAGGTGCCGGTCAAATTTATTGGACTGGGAGAAGGGATTGATGACCTGCAAGTATTTGATAAAAAATCTTTTGTTGCAACTTTGTTTGAATAATCCATAGGTATGAAAATCCTGTATAATTGGTTGAAAGATTACCTGCCCCTGGATATGAATCCCCGGCAGACTGCTGAAGTACTCACTGATATTGGATTGGAAGTAGAGTCTTTAGAGATTACTGAATCAGTTCCGGGAGGACTGAAAGGTGTTGTTACAGCACAAGTAATAACCTGCGTACCGCATCCCAATTCGGATCATTTGTCTTTGACAACAGTTAGTACGGGAAGCGGGGAACTTGTTCCCGTAGTATGTGGTGCTCCTAATGTGACGGCAGGTCAGAAAGTGTTTCTGGCAACTCCCGGTGCAGAATTGACTTTTACTAACGGAGAACAAATTACTATTAAAAAAAGCAAGATACGGGGAGAAGAATCGTTCGGGATGATCTGTGCAGAGGATGAGCTGGGAATTGGTGCTTCGCACGACGGGATTATGGTGCTGCCCAAAGAAACGCCTGTAGGTGTTCCGGCTGCAGAGTACCTGAACCTTCCTACCTATGCTGTCTTTGAGATTGGACTAACACCTAACAGAATAGATGCGGCATCTCATATTGGGGTGGCACGTGATCTGGCTGCCTGGTACAAGGGAAGGGGACAGGACATATCTTTTACACACCCGGATGTATCGGCTTTCAGGGAAAATCCGGCAACGGAAGGCGTAAAGGTTGTTGTAGAAGCACCACAAGCAGCGCCACGTTACAGTGGTATTACGTTAAGTAATTTAAAGGTAGGGCCTTCTCCGGCTTGGTTGCAGGAACGTTTGCGGCTGACAGGAATCCGGCCTATTAACAATGTGGTGGACATTACCAATTATGTTTTACTTGAAACGGGACAGCCCTTGCATGCTTTTGACAGAAAGGGCATTGAGGGAGATTGTGTGGTAGTGCGGCAGGCTGAGCATGGGAGCCGGTTTGTTACCTTGGACGAAAAAGAGCGAATTCTTGACGGGCAGGATCTTATGATTTGCAATACAAAAGAACCCATGTGTATTGGAGGTGTTTTTGGAGGGCTGAACAGCGGAGTGACAGAAAGTACCACGTCTGTTTTTCTGGAATCAGCCTGGTTTCATCCTACCTGGATACGGCGTACTTCCAAACGTCACGGATTGAAAACAGATGCATCTTTCCGTTTTGAAAGAGGTACAGATCCTAATGCAACCGTATATGTCCTGAAACGGGCCGTTTTGCTTATGCAGGAACTCTGTGGGGCGCAGGTAGAAGGTAAGATTATTGATGTGTATCCCCACCCGGTTTTGCCGACCCGGGTTACACTGGATTACGATAGCATGTTTTCCTTAATAGGAAAGGATATTGGAAAAGAAACCACAGACAGGATTCTGGAAGCGCTGGAAATTGAAATAATGGAAGCAAGCGGTGAAACCGATCGGAATAAAAAAGTAGTGGCTGCTATTCCTACATACCGGGTAGATGTAACCCGTGCCTGCGATGTGGCAGAAGAGGTGTTGAGGATATACGGATACAACAACATTGAACTTCCGGATAGGATACAGGCCTCTTATGGGATAGCAGAAGATCCCCAACCGCAGCGAATCAGGGACCTGGCAGGTGACAGGCTCGCCTCTTTGGGTTTTAGGGAAATCATGTGCAATTCTCTGACCCGTGCAGGTTATTATGACGGGTTAACTACGTATTCTCCACAAGCTACTGTCCGGATTTTGAACCCCTTGAGTAGCGATTTGGATGCTATGCGTCAGACACTTCTTTGGGGAGGACTGGAAGCTGTTTCTTATAATACCAACAGGCAGCAGTACGACCTGAAATTTTTTGAACAAGGGAATGTGTACAGCCTGAAGGGACCCGGTACAGAGTTGGGCGATTATGTAGAAAGAGAATGTTTGGCATTGTTCATAACTGGAAATGACAGGCCTCTGAACTGGCATACTCCTTCACGTCCGGCAGATTTTTTCCTGCTGAAATCTTATGTGGAATATCTAGCAGGCAGTTTTGGGATTGATTTGATGAAAATACGTTCCTTCCGGGCTCCAAAAGATATTTTTGAGGAAGGTGTCCGGTACGTTATCAACGGCGATGTGTTGGCAGATGTGGGGAGCGTAAGTCGTTCATGCCTTGCCGTAATGGATATTAAACAGCCGGTTTTTATGGCGGAATTTCACTGGGATCTTTTTTTCAAAATAGTCCGGAGAAAAAAAGTGAAATTTTCTAACTTGCCTCGTTTCCCGGAAGTACACAGGGACCTGGCTCTGGTGGTCAATGCCGATGTGACGTATGAGCAATTGCATGCTACGGCGTTCAGAACAGAAAAAAAACTGTTGCAGCGTATCAGCTTGTTTGATGTGTACCGGGGAAAGGGCGTTCCTGAAGGGAAAAAACAATATGCGTTGCATTTTGTGTTCCGTGATGCGCAAAAAACGTTGACAGATGCTTGTGTAGAACAAATAATGGAGCAATTGGTACACGCTTTCTATAAAGAAACAGGAGCTGTCTTACGGTAGCCTGATGGTGTTCTTACGGTAGTTTGAGCCACCTTCTCCACAACTGCCGGAACGAACCAAACTCTTCCTGATATACGAATCCCGCTCCACTGCGTTGGGTATTGTCCAGGTAGTTGGAGTATTGATCAGCCGCATGACTGAATGCTTTCAGCCGGAATTTTCCTTTTTCACCAAGTTTTAATTCAATGTCTACGTTGCCAACCAAATCGTTTTCGTTGCGCGTATAGGGGTTGTTGCCCATATTGCCATTGATTACCACACGGTTGTTAAACAGCCGTGTAGAAATGGCTACGTCAAAGATATCTCCGCTTTGTCCCGGTTGGTAGTTAAATCCAACATCCAGTGGAATATTCAATTGGACAAAAATATTGTTCAGCTGGTTGGATAAAATTTCTGTAGCATTTGAATACAGCAGGTTGGAGTTGTTAACAATCCCCGATTCCTGTTCCGGAATGAAATTGCTTGATACAAGAAGGGCTACAAATTGGCGCATAACTTTATCATCTGTGGACAAGGCGCTTTCAACACGTGCACGTGTCATAGGATCAATATCGTCCAGTTCAATATGAAAACCCAGGTTGGGGTTCATCATGTTTCCGGACATAAGTATTTGGCAGTCAACGTCCCTTCTATTGCTTACAAATGAGGTGTCTGCCAGTAAAGTATGGAGAGAAGCTTTGGTTTTGTAGGAAGCTGTAAGGTTAAGTTGTGTGTTGTCAATACCTCCGTTAAAAGAAACAGAACCTCCCGGTACAATTTGAAATCTTTTAGACACAATACCCTGAAGTCCAAAAAGATAACTTCCACTTTCAATGGAGCAGTCACCCAGTATGGAAAAAACGTCGTCTTTGGGGTCCAATCCAAGGTTGATTAATCCGGTACCGCGGGCTTGAATAATATCTCCCGTCATTTTGTTGATTTCTAACAGCACTTCTGCATCTGTAGTAAGTTCTGTCTTGATACTAAGTGTTAAGTTTTTGTTTTTTTCCTTTTGGTTGTTCTGTTTGTGTGCAGCAAGTATGTAGGGATCCCTTCCTGTATAGGAGGGTTCCGGTTGGGTAAAAGACAGCAGGCTTGTTTGCCTTGCCTGGACCGCAGAGGAAAGGGGTATGTGAATACTTGTAAAGGGTTCCGGTCGTATAGAAATATCCAGCAAAATATCGTCAAAAGGTCCTTTTATCAACAGGTTACCCGTAGCATAGGCTTGTCCGTAAAAGATATCGTTATCTTTCTCAGTCAGATTCAGGCTGTGCAGGTTCACAAAATCCAATGTTACATCGGCTTCAATATCCCGGAAATGCTTGTAATGAAGGCCGCCTTTTACAATGCCGTAGTTGCCTCCGGCATCCCGAAGGGTGTTCCGGGGCAGGAAGAGGCCTTCCCGGGTAAGCAAAACAGGCCCCGATAATGCATAAGGCACTTTGGTATAGTCAATGGTGAAATGTAAGTTGTCGACCCTTGTGTTTTGGCTGGTAAGGTCAAGATGCGGTAAGGTGCCTGTAAGGAGCATATCTCCCGAGATGTGTCCGTAAACATCAGTAACCAGGTTGTTTAAAAGGGGAGCAACCAAGGCTGCTTCAAAATCCTTGAAAGAAGCCTGTATATCAAGATTTCGTGAGGAAGGGCTGTAACTTCCGGTTGCGTACAACGGTTGTTTTCCATTGGGCAGGGTAGTACTAACCTGCAGGTTCAGGTGGTCTGCTTTAGGATTCCACGAACTGAGCAATCGGATATCACCGGCCAACGAATCGTTGATATAAACATGTTCTCCCAGTACGTTGGCCGCAATATGCCGGTCGTTATGAAAATCGGTCAGGTATCCTGTTCCGGTAAAAGATCCTTGAAATTCAAACGGGTATTTTGCAGGGAGTAACGTATTGAAAACAGAAGCATCAAATTGGGAGAGTTCAACAAAGAGTGTATCGGTCAATGTGCGGGAGATAGCACCGTCTATGCGTAGGTATTCCGGTATTTCTACATTTCCGGTATGTTGCAAGAGTATATTGTGTAACGCAATCCTCTCATCGGAAACTACCAGGTTGCCTGTATGCAGCGACCAGGTCTTTCCGTTAAATAGAATGCTGTCAGAAGATACAATGGCCGTAATGACCGGAGTGTTTGTTGCTGTTTGCCGATCAAAGAGTATCTGTGAGTTCAGGCACAGGCTGTTCAATTTTCCTTCTTTGTGGTTGTATAAAAAATCCAGATCAATCCGGTTGTCGTTGGTTGTGGATGTTAGTCTGAAGGTGTCTGCTTTAAATGGGTTTACAGTCATTTCTGTACACTCCAGGTCAATGTGCAACCCGTTTTTTCCGGCAACGGCTAACATGTCAAGATCTTTCAGGTTGTGCTCCTTGTAGCCCAATCTTTCGGAACGAATTACCGAACGAATGCTGTCGTTCCCAAAATCATACAAAGCCAGTTGAGTACCCGGAGAAATATACAATCCGGGCATGAGCAGTTCTTCAAAAAAAGCACTGTTGTGAATGGTTAAATCCAGCGTAGCGGTATCTTGTGTCCATGTTCTGCTTTGATTACCGGAATTAAAGTAAGCCGGCAGGTAGCTGAAAAGGTTGTTATCAGCCAGCCTTTTCAGGAAAGTAACAAGTCTGTCCGTTCCTGTATAGTTTGCCTTAAGCGCCTCAGAATCAACGGTAACCAGACAGGTTTTTCCGTCTTCCGCCAAGCTGCTTTCCAGAAAAAAATGTTCCAGTGTATGTGTTCCTGAAGAATTTTGCAGTGATAAATCCGTGGCCCGGATGGTACCGTCAATGTCACCCTTGTTGTTTATATGGGAAAAATCTGCCTGCACCAAACCGCTTACTATGGCCAGTGAATCGCTTTTGTACAAATTCAGACGGTGAAGATCTGCGTAGGCAATGTTGGCAAAAAAATTAGCTGTAGCTTTGGCTGATCCGGATAAATCTGCACGACCCTGGAACAGAAAATGCAGGTTGGGGTCAGAAGCACTCATTCTGCCATCAAAAACACCGTTTTGGAATTCTCCCAGCAGTTTAAAATCCCGGAAAACGTAGTTGTTAAATTCAAGGTACGCCAGAGAGAGTGTATCAATATGTGTATGAAGGTTTCGGAAGCCTCCCCGCTTGATGGTGGCTGCAGCTTTTGTATAGAGTGAACATGTTCCCAATGTTTCTATTCCTGTTAACATACCAAGATCCAGGCGTGAAATGTTTGCCATACCGGACAAGAGAACTCCGTCGTGGTGCCCCTTGCTGTTGATAAGGAGGTCCAGATTCAGGTTGCCAAAATCTCCTCTAAGATTTCCGTCAACTACAAAATCAGTAAGCAAACCGGCCAGCCGTCCTCTAAAATCGAAGGCAGTACGCGGACCTGCATGTTGTTCCAGATTTTTTAGGTCTACCGCGGCAATGGAATACAGTATGTGGTTGAGATCACCTATGTCTGAGTGCAAACTGTCAATACCAACCAGCAATACCGATTCTTCCGCTATAGGCAGTCCTGTAAGAAGGAAGTTGCACAAGATCCGTGTCTTTCCTGTTACAGAATGTACATCCAGCAGATCTGACTGCAGGTTGCTTACTGTACCTGTTACTTTACCGGAAGCTTTCAGGTCCAGAACAAAATCAGAGGAGAGACCCCCGGCATAATAAGCGATGGACTTGAATGATACAAAGGCGTTGTCCATATCCAGCTCCATCTGAACCTTGTTTACATAATCAGACAGATTGTTCACGTTTCCATAGTGCATTAAAAAATGATGCGCAGTAATAACGGAATAGTCATCCTGAATCACCAGATTTTTAACAAGAGCCTCTTTATTAGTTACCGTAACATCTCCTTCCATGTGTCGCAGGAAATAACCGGATTGTTCCCTTGCGGTCAGGTGATCCATCCGACCTCTGAGCACACCGTTTTGCAAACGGATGTTGCGTGTTTCCAGGGTTATCTCTGTAACATGCATGTTTGTAAAATCTATGCTGTGGGGATTGTTGTGAGCCGAGGTACGGTCTTCGTTAACCATGTGGTAGGCAAACCGTTCCAGTTTAACCCGGTTGGCGCGTATGTCCCAGGTAAAAGACCCGGCGGAGGTGTCTTTGTTTTTCTCGTGCGGAAAAACAGCACTTATGTTGTTCTCCCCCTCTTTTGTAATCAGATGAAACGATCCGTCAGAAAGAAGGACCCGACGCAACCCAATTCGCTTTCCAAGGGGGTTGAAACTTCCCAGCGTTGCCGATAACTTGTGGGTGTGGAGGAGTGTGTCTGATTGGGATATTATTAATATATCGCTTAAAATCAGCTTGTTAAAAAAAAGAAAGTGAACCGATCCAATTTGAATCTCTGCCCCCGAGGCTTGGGAAAGCCAGTCGGCTGTTTTGTCGGCCAGGCGACTTTGTACTGAAGGAACTTCAAGTGTAATGAACAAACCGGTCAGCAAAATGACGATTACAAAGAGTAACGTGTGCAGTATGTTCCTGAAGGTCTTCATAGGGGAAGCTGTAAACAAACAAAGTTAAGAAAAAAATGCCCAAATTTGTAGTGCTCAATAATAGCGCTATGGCTTATATTTTAGGGATTGAATCTTCATGTGACGATACGTCGGCAGCTGTATTAAAGAACACACACATGCTTTCTAATGTTATGGCATCTCAGGATGTACACAGCAAGTATGGAGGAGTGGTTCCCGAGCTTGCCAGCCGTGCACACCAGCAGCATATTGTTCCGGTTGTAAGCCGGGCTTTGGAAATAGCAGGTCTTGGAATGCAGGATATGGATGCTATTGCTTTTACAAGGGGACCGGGTTTGCTCGGCTCACTATTGGTTGGGACTTCCTTTGCCAAAGGGCTGTCCTTGGCTGCGGGAATCCCCCTGATTGAGGTGAATCACCTTACAGGCCATGTGTTAAGTCATTTTATTGATGTGGAACCGAAAACACCCAAACCGCAATTCCCTTTTCTTTGCCTGCTTGTGTCGGGAGGACATACGCAGATTTTGCAGGTGAATGCTCCGCTGACTTTTGATATACTGGGACAAACCATTGATGACGCGGTGGGAGAAGCATTTGATAAAGGTGCCAAATTGCTGGGGCTGGAATACCCCGGAGGTCCGCATATTGACAAATTGGCAGCCGAAGGAGATCCCGGGTTGTATTCTTTTGCCCGTCCTCGGATTAAAGACCTTGATTTCAGTTTTAGCGGAGTGAAAACGTCCTTTCTGTATTTTCTCAGAGACAAGCAAATGGAAGATCCGGAGTTTATTGCAGAAAACAAAGCGCATTTGGCTGCAGGACTTCAGCAAACACTGGTGGACATTCTATTGGAGAAAGTGGTAAAGGCTGTTAAAGAAACCGGTATAAGGCGGGTAGCCCTTGCCGGAGGGGTATCTGCCAATAGCGGATTACGCGACAGGATGACCCGGGAAGCAGCAAAGCGCCACTGGGAGGTCTTTATACCTCCGTTGCGCTTTACTACAGACAATGCAGCCATGATAGCCATTACCGGCTATTACAAATGGCTGGAAGGTCAATTTGCAGGATTGGATAGTACTCCGGTAACAAGAAGCAGTCTGATGACCGGGGAATAACCCGGGTTTTACATCCGGCAGGCAATCAGCTGCAGCCGGAACAGCCTTCGCAGCTTCCTGCACAGGCATCCTCGGCTCTTTCTCCGTACAGTCCCTGGATGAGTTCTTTCTCTGTGGCGTCTCTTATGTCTACCACTTTGCCTGAAAACTGAAGCTCACAGCCTGCCAGCGGATGGTTGAAGTTCATTTTTACCGAATCTTCCAAAATATCTTCTATAATTCCGTTCAGCCGGTTTCCCTGAGAATCCTGCATGGGAATGATTTTATCTTTTACCAGCAGTCCTTCTTCAATTTTTCCGTTAACCTTAAACAAATCTTTGGAAAGTTCTACAACAGCATGGGGATCTATTTCTCCGTACCCTTCTTTTGCATCTAAAGTGAAGGAAAAGAGGTCGCCTGTTTTTTTACCTTGCAATTTTTCCTCAAATGCTGCCAGTAGGTACCCAAGGCCGTATATAAATTGCATGGGTTTATCTTCCGTGACAGTTTCAATGACGTCTCCGTCAACAACAAGCGTGTAGGAAACAGATACTACTTTTTCGTCTGAAATGGTCATAATTGTTGAATTTATTAGTTTTTTAATCGTCTTATTTTATATCCCACGGCTGCTGCAAACAACGAGAAAACAGGAAGAATCAGGTTGAAAAAACAGTAGGGAAGGTAAGTGAGGGTAGCCACGTTTAAAACGGTAGACTGTGCCACAGCACATGTGTTCCAGGGAACCAGCACAGAGGTGACCGTTGCCGATTCTTCAATGGTCCGGGAAAGCAATTCCGGAGCAAAACCCTGTTTCCGGTAGCTCTCCGTGAACATGTTGGCGGGCATGATGATGGTCATATACTGATCTCCCAGTGTCATATTGAAAAAAATACATGTGCCCAGAGTAGAAGCTATGGTAGATACCGTATTCTTCATAAACTTGAGCAGGTATTGAGTAATAACATGAATCATGCCAGAGGCTGACATGACACCGGCATAGGCAATAACGCATAAAATCAGCCAAACGGTATTCATCATGCCTGCCATACCGTTTGTTGAAGTCAGGTTGTTTAAGATTTTATCTCCTGTATCAATTTCTACGTGGGAACCAATCATGGTAATGGCAGCTGCAAAGCGTCCTCCACCAATAGCGTCGCAAATTTGGGGCTGGAATAGTACAGCAGCTATAGCACCGGCCAGGGCGGAAACAAATAACGTTACAAAAGGAGGGACTTTTTTGACAACCAGGAATATGGAAATCAAAGGAATCAGAAGAAACCATCCGGAAATATTAAAGGTGTTTTGCAAAGCAAGCAACTGGGTCTGTATGTCAACGGTACTGTCTGTGGGGATGGTAAGCCCTGCAATCAGGTAGATAATCAGGCATATGATAAATACAGGTAAACTGTTTACCAGCATATACCGGATGTGGGTAAAGAGCGGTACATTGCAAAAAGAAGAAGCCAGGTTTGTTGTGTCTGAAAGCGGTGACATCTGATCTCCGAAATAGGCTCCGGAAATGATGGCTCCTGCCAGCCAGGGGGTAGGAAATCCAATGATTTGACCTGCTCCCAGCAACGCTACTCCAAAAGTGCCTACGGTACTCCAGGAGCTGCCCGTTACCAGAGATATGACACTACTTATGACAAAAGTCAACGGTAAAAATACAGCCGGATGAATAACCTTCAGGCCGTAGTAGATCATAGATGGAATAATACCACTGCACATCCAGCTTCCTATAAGAGCGCCAATGGCAATCAATATGAGGATGGCCGGGTAGGTGTTCTTCAGGTGGGTTACCATGCCCTCTTCTGCCTGCTCCCAGGTCAGACCGTAGAAGATGTGGGAAATAGCAAAGGCAATTACAGTTACAAAAAGCAATGTGAACTGGGAAGGGCCGGCTGTCACCTGGTCCCCAAATATCCGGACACACGTAAAAATAATAACAATAAGAAGAAGTAGGGGAATAAGGCTGACAAAAAGGGATGGCTTTTTCATACGTTTTGCTTATAGGCCTGCCAATTCAACATGTTCAAATAACAGAGAAGGTATGAGCCAGGAAGATGTGGTCAGGGCATCATCGCCGGCCATTATTAATTGATTCCAAAGTTCTGTCATGTTTCCTGTCATGACCATTTCGTTCACCGGGGTGGTTATTTGCCCGTTTTCAACAAGAAACCCTTCTATACCGTAAGAAAAGTCTCCCGTTGCCGAATTGCAATTTCCACCGTTAAACCCGGTTATAACCAAACCGTTGTGCATATTTCCGGCCAGGGATATCATGCTGCCGCTCCCTCCGGTAAGGATTAGAGTAGAAGGAGAAGATATGGTACAGGGCATGTTCATTTTTGCACTATAATAGGTGTTCAGGTAGAATACGTGCAATATGCCTTGATCAATAACAGTTCTCTTTTTAGTTGCGGTTCCCTCGGTATCAAAGAAGCTACAACCGGGCAACTCCATTTTATGCGGGTTATCAATAAGCGTTAACACAGAAGAGCCCACACGCTGTTCCAGTTTGTTCAACAGAAAAGAGTTTTGTTGCTGGAGTGAGGGACCGGACAGGGCGTCTATAACAGGAGCCAGCAAGGTAGATGCTGCCCGGTTTTCTACTATTACGTGGTACCGGCCCGATTTTATTTTTTGCGGATTCCTTTTGGCCAGGGCGCGTTGGAGGGCTGTGGCTGCACAGGCTTGGGGAATGGTGTGGTTGTTGTCTGTAACACCAATACCCAGCGCAGCCGGAGAGAGACCGCCTATATAATCCCAGTCAAAGGGGCGGGTGCCGTCCGAACCTTTGACCGAGCATTCGGCTGATAAACTGTACCAGGTTTCATCTGAGGTACAATCCAGGCCTGCAGAATCTTTCATATGCAACCACCTTCTGGTATCTTCAAAACGTGCAGATACGTTAATCAACGCCGGGTCTTTACCGTACACGGCATCAGCACAGGTAAACAGCAGTTCTTTTTTCTGCCGGGTACTTACTTCATCCGTAAAGGCGTTCTGCAACGGGGGACCGTTGTAACGGATTGTTTCCGGAACCAGTTTTCTGTATGGATCAGGAGCCAGCAATCTTACAGAAGCCATGGTTTGATCCAGGAGGCGGTCAATGTCGGCTGCTTCTGTTTTATTGGTGGAACATGTACCGTAACGGCCGTCTGCAAATACGTGAATTTGCAATACAGATTCAACGGCACTTTGGATTTGTTCCAGGGTGTTATTCAATACCGTAAGTCCGTCTGATTCATCCCTGACGGCTGTAACACGGGCAGCAGAGGCGCCTTTTTTTAATGCAGATTTCAGGGCGTACGCTGCTGTTTCCTGCAACAGGTCTTTTTCTTTCATATACGTCCTCCTACGGTAAGTGCATTGATAAGAACAGAAGGCATACCACACGAAACAGGACAGCTTTGCCCTTTGCCGCACGTCCACGCTCCGTTATCTATAATCAGGTTGTTGGCTACTCCGGTAATACCGGCTAAAGTTTGGGGTCCGTTGCCAATAATGTTGGTGTCTTTAATCGGTTGTGTTAATTTTCCGTTTTCAATCAGGTAGCCGCTTTTGACAAAAAAAGTAAAATCACCGGCTCCAATCTGCACTTGTCCGTTGCTGAAAGTGTCCACATACAGTCCTTTTTTTACAGAGGCAATCAAAGTTTCTTCGCAATCGGGACCGTTTTCCATATAGGTCGTACGCATGCGTGGCAGGGGCATATAGCGGAAAGATTCCCGCCTTCCGTTTCCGGTAGGGTTTGTATTGAAGAAGCGGGCCGAGATGCGGTCGTGCAAAAAAGACGTAAGTATGCCGTCCGTGACCAGGTACGTTTTCTGCGTAGGAACGCCTTCATCATCAACATTCAAAGACCCCCTGTTTCCCGGAAGGGTGCCGTCATCAACCACATGGATTCCCTGTTTGCAGACACGTTGGCCCATTTTCTCGGAAAAGACGGATTCGTTCTTTCTTATAAAATCGGCCTCAAAGGCATGTCCCACTGCCTCGTGCAATAAAATACCGGAACTGCCGGCAGACATCACAACGGGCATTTCCCCGCCTTTCGGTTGCCTGGCACCAAAGAGGAAAGCCGTCTGATCCACTACTTCCCGGGATAGTTCTTTAATGAGTTCAAGGGTCAGGAACTCGGCTCCCATACGGAATGATCGTGAAACAGAGGCTGTTTCTATTTGTCCTTCCTGTTCCATTATGCAGGTTACCCTGAGTGAGGCCAGGGGGCGTATATCTAAAAAATGTTCTCCCAGGGAGTTGTGAAATTCAATGGTTGAAGTACTGTCTGCCAGGCGTGCAATAACTTTACAAACGCGTTTGTCTGCTCCAAATACCAGGTCGTTCAGTTCGTACAGGAAAGGTATTTTTTCCTGTGCAGTAATGCTATCCCACGGAGTTTGAACCCGATACCTGTCAGGCAGGTATAATGTGGTAAACCGGTCCGGAGTCTGTACGGATGTACCTTTATCTGCAATGTAAGAAGCCGTAATGGCTGCTTTTTCCCTGTCTGCCGGCAGGGAACTTTCTGTAAAAGCATACCCGGTATTTTGGTCTTTTACTACCCGTATACCCAGACCTCCTTCGTGGAGTACCCCCACTGTGTTGACTTCTCCGTCTCTGAGCACAAGGTCGTTAGAGTACGTTTGTTCCAGGTAGAGGTCTGCATAATCTCCGCCTTTGCCAAGTGCCAGGTTTAGTAATTTTTTTGAATCTATGAGCACAATGGAAACAAAAGTAAATAAAAAATGCTACTTTTACCGTATCAAAATATAAAGTTTATGAAAAAGTACGAATGCGATTTGTGTGGGTACGTTTACGACCCTGCTGAAGGAGATCCCGATAACGGTGTTGCTCCAGGAACTGCCTTTGAAGACATCCCTGAAGATTGGGTGTGCCCGCTGTGTGGGGCCGGGAAAGAAGATTTTTCCCCTTTATAGGCTCTGTCTTTCTTGCCGGGAAGGATGGTGACGAAAAATACCGGAATATGCAGTATTGCGAGATTTCGTGCATTTAGATTATAGTATATCGTGTGTATCACAATTAAATTATGCATATGAAATCATTATCCGGTTTTTGTATTTTCGCCGTCCTTTTCGGTTTTTCTTTTATTTCCTGTTCTAAATGGGACAGAAAATCTCCTATTGACAGGCAAGATATTGTCCTGACCAAAGCCCAGCAAGAGGTGCTGGACAGCAGCCAGGTATTTGCTATTGACTTTTTCAAGGAAATGTGCAGGGAACTGGAGAAAGGCAATCTGTTTATTTCTCCCCTGAGTGCATCCATGGCGCTTTCTGCCGTAACAAACGGCGGTGCAGGAACTACCATGGAAGGTATGAAGGCAACCCTGGGGTTTGGGAACTTTTCTTTGGAACAGATGAATGATTTTTACAAAATGCTTGTTCCCGCCTTAAAAAAAGCAGACAATACTGTTGACTTGCTTGTAGCCAATGCTGCATGGATAGAGCAAACCTTTCCGGTGAAAGAGTCCTTTACGAACTCTTTGCAGGATTATTACGATGCATCTATCAACAAACTGGATTTTAACGATCCAAAATCACCTGACGTAATCAACGCTTGGTGCAGCGAAAACACAAAAGGAATGATCAAAGAGATCATTGACCGCATTGACCCGGCGTACAGGTTGTTTTACACAAATGCTCTCTACTTTAAAGGCGATTGGAAAAGTACTTTTGACAAAAAAGACAGTCGGAAAGGTCCTTTCCAAAATGCCTCGGGTCATACTTCACAAATTGTTTTTATGGAGCAGACGCAAACGCTCCGTTACTATACGAACAAGAAAGTAGCCTTGGCCGAATTGCCATACGGAAATGAAGCGTTTAGTATGGTAGTAGCCTTGCCGGCCGAAGGCATGTCTGCAGAAGACCTGGCTTTGTCCCTGGACATAGCCACGTGGAATGACTGGATGGAATCCCTTTATCCGGCCACGCTTCACGTGCGTATGCCGCGTTTTGAGTTGGCTTTTGATACAGAAGACATGATGATCCCTGTATTGGCACGTATGGGTATGGGGATTGCCTTTGACCCACTGATGGCAGATTTTTCGCACATCAGTGACATTCCGCTTTTTATAGGTATGGTTAAGCAGAGTACCCGCATTCAGGTAGATGAGAAAGGCACCGAGGCGGCTGCCGTAACCATTATTGGATTCGAACTCACTTCTGCAGGACCGGATCCGCAACCCATCCCTTTTCATGTGGACAGGCCTTTTCTGCTTTTCATCAAGGAAAAAAGCACGGGAACTATCCTGTTCTCGGGACTTATCAAGGAATTGTAATAGAGCGGGATAAAGCCGGATAAAGCCGGTCAGAAAGAAATGATTTCCTGGTACACGCGGATGGCAAAATTGTCTGTCATCCCCGCAATATAATCGATGATGGCCCTGCGGTATTGCGTTCTGTCGGAAAGGTCATAAATCAAATCGTTTTCAAACCGGGCGTCTTCCCGGGCCTTTGGATCAATAAGGCTGTATTTGATAAGCCATTCCCGGAAGTACCGTAACAGCGTAGGGAATTTATACATACTGTCCTCTATGTTCTTAAGCAAGTCGCTCCCGTAGAATGTGTCCAGAAAGTCAAAAACAGTCCGGATAATGCAGCGTGCGTATTCCTGGTAATACACCAACCGGGGGTGGAAATAGATGTGCCGGTAGTTGAACTCTTTAATTTCAACCAACAGGTCGTAATACGTGTGGGAAAAATGCATGCCTTCTTCCGGCGAGGAATGGGTACACAGATCTTTTATAAACAGTTCTATCAGGGCTGTGTTGTTGGCCACCAGGGGTTTGTTGTCTTCCACACCCCGGGGCAAGGGGACCTTACGAAGCAGTTTGTTCAGTTGTTCCAGACGGTCGGGCTCCAGCAGGTTCAGTTCAATGGCATCCTCAATATCCCGGCCCAGGTATGCAATTTTGTCCGACAACTTGACTACGCAACCTTCCCAAGTATACGGCATGTATTGGTTGGGACGTTCAATTTGCTCCAAATCAACGGCCTGAACACGGGGGTACAGTCCGTTTTCATCGGTTTCTCCGCAATGGGAAATAATTCCGTCACGTACGGCATACGTGAGCCGCAGGTTTTTATGAATTCCGTAGGCATTGGGCAGGGTAGCAATCTTATCTGCCGTGTAGAGTCCGTTTTTTTCATGCCAGAAAGAACCGTCCCATTGTTGCATGATTTCTGAAAGGAGCGTTTCTCCTTCGTGTCCAAACGGGCTGTGACCCAAATCGTGGCCCAAGGCAATGGCCTGGGTAAGTTCTGTATTCAGCCCCATGAATTTGGAAATGGTATAGCTGATGGATGCCACATGATTCACATGTTCCATGCGTGTGCAAATGTGGTCGTTCTGTGTAGCAAAAAACACCTGGGTTTTATGTTTCAGGCGGCGGTATGATGTACAGTGCAGAATGCGCGAATAGTCTCTGTAAAAGGGAGAACGTGTTTCGTCCGGTTTTTCTTCATGAGGGAAATACTCCCGGCCCCGTTGCAGGGATTGCTCCCATTTGGGGTGGGTGTGGCTCATTTGTCCTTTACTGAATAAACCGGGTGTCATTTTTTTAGTCATAAGCCGCGCAATTTTTTTTCCCATGCCCAGGCATTGGCTAGTGTTTCTTCAATAGGTTTTTCTGCTTTCCATTCCAGGATTCTGTTGGCCAGTGAAGTATCTGCCCAGACAGCTTCTACGTCGCCTGCGCGCCTTTCGGCGAATTTGTACTTCACATCTACCTTATTTACTGTGCAGAACTTCTGTACCAGCTCCAGTACCGAAAGGGGGCGTCCGGTGCCTACGTTATAGATTTCGCAGGATCCGGGACCGTTCTTTTCCTGCATCTTGTTCAGTGCGCATACATGTGCCCGGGCCAGGTCAGTTACATCTATGTAATCACGCAGGGCTGTTCCGTCCGGCGTGTTGTAATCGTTTCCAAAAATTTGTAACACATCCCTGACGCCCGCAGCTGTTTGTGTAATAAAAGGTACCAGGTTGTTGGGTACTCCGCGCGGCAATTCTCCAATGAGGGCAGAAGGATGCGCTCCAATGGGATTGAAATACCGCAGAATGATTCCTTTCAGCAGTGGGTTGGCTTTTGTGGCATCCAGCAAAATATCTTCACAAATCTTCTTGGTATTGCCGTACGGGTTGGTTGCCTTACCTCTTGGAGTATTTTCGGTAACCGGGAGGGTGTCCGGTTGTCCGTAAACAGTTGCCGAGGAGGAAAACACCATGTTACCTCCTCCGTTCTCCAGCAATACCTGAAGAACCGTAAGAAAAGAAGTGATGTTGTTGCTGTAATATACCAGAGGTTTTTCAACACTCTCTCCAACAGCCTTGTAGGCTGCAAAATGGATAACTCCGTCTATGCGGTGGTTGTTGAACAGGCTTTGCAGCTCTTCCTTTTTGCAGCAATCAACCTGGTAAAATGGCAATTTGTTATTGGTTATTTTCTCAACACCCTTCAGGCATGTTGTATCTGAATTGGACAGGTTGTCTGCAACAACAACGCGGTAGCCTGCTGCTGCCAGCTCTACAGCGGTGTGGCTTCCAATATAGCCCGTGCCTCCTGTAATGAGTATGGTTTTCATTACAACAAAGATAAGAAAAACCGGCTAAGAAATTATTTCTCAGCCGGTTTTTGGTTTATTGAAACCCAACTCTATAGGAGTATCAGGAATTGGGAGACAGGATAGCAGCCTGTGCTGCGGCTAGTCTGGCCAGGGGGATCCTGTACGGTGAGCAGGAAACGTAGGTTAGTCCCAGTTTGTAGCAGAAATGTACAGACTGAGGGTCACCTCCGTGCTCGCCGCAAATACCCAGTTCAATACCGGGGTTGGTGGAACGGCCTTTTGTCACAGCTGTTTCCATAAGCTTTCCGACTGATTCTTCATCAATGTGCTGGAAGGGGTCAAAAGGAAGTATTTTCTTATTGAGGTATTCACCCAGGAAAGAGCCGATATCGTCCCGGGAGAATCCATAAGTCATCTGGGTAAGGTCGTTTGTTCCAAATGAGAAGAATTCTGCATTGCGGGCCATTTCGTCTGCCAGCAGGGTAGCACGTGGAATTTCAATCATGGTGCCGTAAACATAGTCAAAGGTAATTCCGGACTGATCTTGTACCTGGCGGTGCACTTTATCGCAAATGGCTTTTTGATCGTCCAGTTCTTTGACGCTAAGGGTGACGGGAACCATAATCTCGGGTTTGGGATTGAACCCTTCCTTAATTAATTCTACAGCAGCGGTAAAGATGGCACGGATCTGCATTTCAGAGATCTCGGGGTAAGAGATTCCCAGACGAACGCCACGGTGTCCCATCATGGGGTTGACTTCTTTCAGCAGGTCGGAACGTTGAATAACTTCTTCTACGGTGATATTCAGTTCTTGTGCCAGTTCTTTTTGTTTTTCCGGTGTCTGAGGAACAAATTCGTGCAAAGGCGGGTCGAGTAAACGGAACGTGACGGGTAAACCGTCCATAACACGCAAGGTTTCTTTCGCAGCAACTTTTACATATGGAGCCAACTCGTCAAGGGCCAGTTGCCGTTCTGTTGTATTTTCCGACAAAATGATTTTACGCAGTTTGCTCAAAGGAGCTTCTGCGTTTAATCCGTAGAACATGTGTTCAATGCGGAAGAGTCCTATTCCTTCTGCCCCAAAATCCAAAGCTGTTTGTGCAGCTTCCGGGGTATCGGCATTGGCACGAACGCCCATGGTACGGAAAGAATCCACTATTTCCATGAAAGCTTTAAAGCGGTGGTTTTCAGAAGCATCCATCGTTTCAACTTTGGAATCGTAAACAAAGCCGCGTGTTCCGTTCAGGCTGAAAAGAGTTCCTTCCGGATACTGTTTTCCGTTGATGGTCATAACACGTTTCTTAAGATCTATGTGTACAGCCTCGCAGCCTACAATGGCGCATTTGCCCCATCCCCGGGCTACCAGAGCAGCATGGGAGGTCATACCTCCGCGGGCTGTGAGCAGTCCGTCTGCTACACGCATACCTTCCACGTCTTCCGGATTGGTTTCTTCTCTTACCAGGATTACACGTTTGCCTTGTTTGTGCCATTCAACGGCATCTTCTGCCGTAAAGACTATCTGTCCGACAGCTCCGCCGGGTCCGGCAGGAAGCCCTCTGGCTACCACTTTGGCTTTCTTTTCTGAATTGGGGTCCAGAATGGGGTGCAGCAATTCGTCCAGTTGCGCAGGAGTCACACGCATAACGGCTGTCTTGCGGTCAATAAGGCCTTCCTGAATCATGTCCATGGCCATATTCAGAGCGGCTACACCGGTGCGTTTTCCAACCCGGCACTGCAGCATCCAAAGCCGGCCTTCCTGTATGGTAAACTCAATATCCTGCATATCGCGGAAATGGGCTTCCAGGTTTTTCTGGATTTGATCCAATTCCTGGTAAGCTTGGGGCATTACCGTTTCCAGCGAAGACATATGTTTGTTTTGCTCGTTTTTTGTGGCTTCGTTGAGCGGATTGGGTGTTCTGATGCCGGCAACTACGTCTTCTCCCTGTGCATTTATAAGCCACTCGCCGTAAAAACTGGGTTCTCCGGTGGCGGGGTTACGTGAGAAGGCAACGCCTGTTGCCGAGTTCTCGCCCATATTGCCATAGACCATGGATTGTACGGAAACGGCTGTACCCCATTCGTCGGGGATGCCCTCAATCCTGCGGTATGCAATGGCGCGTTTCCCATTCCACGACTTTAGCACGGCACCTATACTGCCCCAGAGCTGGTCCATGGCGTTGTCGGGGAAAGGCTTACCCAGTACTTCCTGTACTTTTGCCTTGAATATGTCACACAAGTTTTTCAGGTCTTCTGTCGTAAGGTCTGTGTCGCTCTTGTATCCTTTTTCTACTTTCATTTTCTGAAGCAACCTGTCCAATTGCACACGAATTCCTTTTCCTTCTTCAGGCTCAACACCTTCTGCCTTTTCCATCACTACGTCTGAATACATCATGATCAGACGGCGGTAGGCATCGTACACAAACCTTGGGTTGTTTGTCTTTTTGATAAGCCCTTGAACGGTTTCTTCACACAGTCCAATGTTGAGTACTGTTTCCATCATACCGGGCATGGAACTTCTGGCACCGGAGCGGCACGACACCAACAGGGGGTTTTGAGGATCCCCAAAACGGGCTTGCATCACCGATTCTGTCTTCTTTAGTGCCTCAGCAACTTCTTCTGCCAATCCCTGAGGGTAGGAACACCCCAGGTCATAGTACTCTGTACAACATCCTGTGGTAATTGTAAAACCCGCCGGAACAGGAATTCCTAAAAGACACATTTCTGCCAGGTTAGCCCCTTTGCCACCCAGCAGGTTTCTCATAGAACCATCACCTTCGGCGGTTTTTCCTCCAAAGCTGTAAACTCGTTTAATTTTTGACATAAAATTTGTATAAGATTAGATAATAGATAAATATCTGATATTGACTTGCAAAAATACTAAAAATGTTACAATAAATTGCCTGCTAATTCAGCTAAGCGGCTTCTTTCTCCTTTTACCAGGTTTACGTGGGCAAACAAGTCTTGTCCTAACATTTTGTCAGTCAGGTAAGTAAGTCCGTTCGAGTACCTGTCCAGATATGGCTGATCTATTTGATGGATGTCTCCTGTAAAGACCAATTTGCTTCCTTCTCCGGCACGTGTAATGATGGTTTTAACTTCGTGTGGTGTAAGATTTTGTGATTCGTCAACAATGAAGAAGACCCGGGACAGGCTTCTGCCGCGTATGTAGGCCAGCGGAGAAATGAGTAGTTTTTCATTGCGCTGCATCTCCTCTATTCTTACATATTCCCGGCTGTTTGGTTTAAGGCTTCCCTTGATAACACTCAGGTTGTCCATGAGCGGTAACATATATGGGGCAAGTTTTTCTTTAATGTCTCCGGGTAAAAAACCCATTTCCTGGCTCTTAAGGGGGATCACCGGACGCGAAAGCATAATTTGGTCGTATTCTTTTTCCTGGGCGAGTGCAGCGGCAAGTGAGAGCAAGGTCTTGCCGGTTCCTGCAATTCCTGTCAGAGATACCAGGTTTACGTCCGGGTTGAGTAAGGCATCCAGGGCAAAATTCTGTTCCGCATTGCGGGGGGTGATTCCATAGGCTCTGTGGCTGGGAACCGGAATGAGGCGTTTCTGTGCTGCCTGATACCGGGCCATGGCAGATCCGTCTTTGTTTTGCAGCACGTAATATTGGTTGTCGTAGGCGTTCTTTAGTTTTAAGTCTTTGTCACTCAATCCTTGCGCTGTTTGGTATAATTTTGCCATAACTTGCGAATCAACGTTGTTTAGATTCACAATTCCTTTAGACAAGATAGAGATATTTTCTTCTTTTACCCTGCCGGTCAGGTAATCTTGTGCTTCAATACCTAAAGCTTTTGATTTGATACGCAGGTTAATGTCTTTAGTAACCAGGATCACCCGTTGTTCCGGGTTTGTTTCTTTGATGAATCGGGCAGTAGCTAAAATGCGGTGGTCGGGAGTGTCTTTGTAGAAAGAATCCCGCATATCCGAAGGGAAAGGATGTCCCAACTCTACCTTCAATTTGCCCCTGTTGTGTCCCATAGGAATCCACCCGTCCAGCATTTTATCACCCAGCACTTTGTCCAATTCACGAGAAAATTCACGGGCGTTGAAGTTAATCTGTTCGTTACCTTTCTTAAAACTATCTAATTCTTCAAGCACAATGATGGGAATGACCATGTCATTTTCTTGAAAATTACTAAGTGCTTTATGGTCGTGTAGCAGCACGTTGGTGTCTAAAACGAAAATTTTGGGAAGGGTTGACATAGACTTTGCATTTTATTAGTTAGAGTATCCTACAAAATTAATGAAAAAAGTATAATTTCGTACCGTTATGGAATACAAACAGGCAGTATCTTTTTTGATTGCACATTTTCCCCAATACCAGAAAGTTGGAATGGGCGGGTATAAACCGTATCCGGCCAGGATGCTTTCTTTGGTGGAATGGCTTGGAAACCCGCAAATGAATTATCCGTGCATTCATATTGCCGGTACAAACGGAAAAGGGTCTGTAGCTCATATGCTGGCAGCTATCCTTCAGGTATCCGGTTTGCGTGCAGGACTGTATACTTCTCCGCATCTGAAAGATTTCCGGGAAAGAATGAAGGTCAACGGTCATATGATACCGGAAGAAGAAGTCGCTTCTTTTGTTACACATTATGTTGAAAACAAAATGCAGGAAACAGGAGAAGAGAGGCCTTCTTTTTTTGATATGACCACAGCTATGGCGTTTCAGTATTTTGCCCAAGAGAAAGTAGATGTGGCGGTAATTGAAACAGGCCTGGGAGGCAGACTTGACTCTACAAACATCCTGACATCCCAATCTGTCATTTTGTCTGTCATTACCAATATAGGATTGGATCATTGCGATTTGCTGGGGCATACACTTTCTGAAATTGCCGAGGAAAAGGCCGGCATAATAAAACCGGGAGTTCCTGTTGTTTTAGGAGAATATCACCCGGAGTCCTTTCCTGTCATTAAGGAACAGGCCGGCAGATTGGGGAGTATGCTAACTTGTGCTTATGAGAATCCCGGTGTCGGTTACAGCATTGAAGGAGACAGTCTGTACCAAAGGAAAAATTTGCAAACGGCATACAGTGCCATTGAAGTCCTTAAAAAGACACAACCAAAACTTATGGAGTGCGTTACAGAGGCTTCTGTAACGGAAGGACTGGAGCACTTTGAATCCCTTACCGGTTTGCATGGGCGTTGGGAGCGGGTGGCAGAATCTCCGGCTGTAATCCTGGACACAGGACATAATGCACACGGTCTTGCTTATTTAAAGGAACAGCTTTCAAAGGAAACGTATGACCACCTGTATATTGTCTTTGGGGTGGTACGCGAGAAAGAACTGGACCGTATCGCAAATTTGCTACCGCGTGATGCCCGGTACTATTTTACACAACCGGGAATTGAAAGAGCTTTGCCTGCTGAAGACTTGTATGACTGGGCCGGGAAGCAGGGCTTGAGTGGTGAAATGATACCTTCAGTTCAGGATGCGTTTAAAAAGGCATGTGCAACAGCTTCTCCACAAGATATGATTCTTGTAGGAGGCAGCACTTTTACAGTTGCCGATGTGGTAGAAATTTTTTTTGCAAGGAAAGAAAATAAATCTATCTTTGCAGTCCCTTTGGGAGCTTAGCTCAGCTGGTTTAGAGCACCTGCCTTACAAGCAGGGGGTCGAGAGTTCGAATCTCCCAGCTCCCACTAATAAAACCTCTCATTCACAAAGCATTTGATTTGAATGAGAGGTTTTTTCTTGTTTGAGTATGCAATCTTTCCAGCCTATAGCGTTGATCATACGCATCCAATGCAGTGCCTGACTGCGTGTACGGAATAGTTGTGTTACGTAATAGTACTGTCCGTCTTTACCACAAACAGCAACAATATCCAGATTTGGCAGTTTTTGTATGAGAGGAGCAAAGTAACGTTCCGGATGTTCCAGTGGTTTGTTCAGGACGAGGAACTGCAGGCGGTATCCGCCTTCTGTCACCAGCTCTTCTTGAATAGGCACTTCTTCTGTCCGGCGGACGGGTACTACGGGCCTGGCGGGGGTGGTAGTCGGTTTTACAGCCACAGGTACGGGCTTAGCAGTTGTGGTATCCGGTTTTGCCACCACAGGTGCGGGTTTGGCAGTTGTAGTATCCGGTTTTGCCACCACAGGTACGGGTTTGGCAGGGGTGTTGGAGTCGATGGTAAATTCCAAATCGTAAATGAAATCACCATCAATGCTAGGCTGAATAGTAAAAGGTATAAAGCCGGGCGATGCGGTCATATCCAGTTTTTCCATTTGTTGCGGATCGACGGCAGCCAGGAAATCGCCGGGGGGAAGTCCAATGTAACTGAAATAACCATCCTGTTCTGACATGGTAGTGGCATACAGAACTGTATCCTTGTTGTAGAAATGTACTGTAATCCTGCCTTGTCCGCGCAGGGTATTATCATCACGTTTATATACTTGTCCGGATGCTTCGCCCATAACCACAATGGGGATATCCAAACGTTTGAACTGGTTGGGGTCAACTTTTACACTTAAAGTTTTATTGGACAGTTTCCAGGAAATGTTATCCAGCTTGCTGCCGTCAAGTGTAACCAGATATTCTGTATAAGGCTGCAGGTCGTAAACGCGGGTAAGCGTATCACGTTCGTTGTAGCGCGTTCTTCCGCCACTAACCCTGACTTCCAGTCCGAACACCTTGGGCTCACCTTCGTCCCTGACTCCGTTCCAGTTCAGGTCAAGGAAAGGACGCAGTACCATACCTCCTTTTCCTACGCTGCTTCTATTATTCAGGCCTATGTATTTTGTGCGGGCGTCTGCCATCAGGCTACCGCTTGCTGTTTCAACAAAAGAATATGTTTGATTGCTTCTGCGGGCAGAAAATCCAATTTGTGCAAAAGAAAAATCGTAGCGCATCCCCAGTTCCAGGTTGGAAGAACCGTAAATAAAATTTCTTTCATAAGAAACATTGATATACCCATTGGAACGGATTCTTTTTTCCAGCGCCATTCTGGCAGACACAAATTTTCCCTGTGTGTAGCTGAATTGTGTTTGTGGTGTTAGAATAAAAGATGCCGGAAGCCGGATGGACATGGACAGGTTGCTGTAAACGTTGGCGTTGGAAAAAGCGGAGAAAGAAGCAAATGTGGTTAGGTTGGTACTGATTCCCATAAAGTTGCCGGATAACAGGAGTTCGGCTGTGGTGTATTTGCTGTTGGGCATGATAATTTGGTTCAGTCCCATACGGGTGTATAAAGAAAATCCCCGGGCTCTTATGGGAATTGACAGCATAATCCTCCTTTCTTCTAAGTAATTGGTGTTGATGGCGGTTTGCTCTTTGTTGTATTTTATATAGTTGGCTTCCAATTGGATATCTGACGGTAGACGCCAGTTTAGGATTCCCTTAACATAAACACCATGGATGTATTGACCGGTTAGTAACAGGCTGGGAGCCAGTCTGACAGACGTGTGAACAAAAGGCATTACAGGAGATGATGTGACAGAAGACAGGTATTCCACACCGGCTCCTATAGTCATAAAACGTGCTACCCCGTAGTCCATATCTACTCTTGAGAAACGGCTCCAAAGCGAGTCTTCCACCACTCCGGCCGATATCCTGTACTCAAACGTACCGGTAGGAAGAAAATTGTAGGGTATATTGATGGTCTGCTCTTTGTAGCGTTCTTCACCCCAAGGGCCGTAAAATTGCAGTTTAACGTTGGTGTTCCCATAGATCATGGGTACTTCAAAAGAATAGAATCCGGAGGCATCGGCCGTCTGGTAATCTATCAGTACGTTGTTCACATACAATTCAACCGTCCAGCCGGGTTCTGTAACATCGCTCAGGGTATAAGTCCCAAAGGACTGGCGGTATGTTGTGGGGGTATTGGTAAGCTGCACGCCCAACACGGGAGAACTTATGGTAGAAGTGGCAAATGTGCTGATTTTTCCTAAAGTTGCCTGTCGCATTACTTTAAGATCGTTGTTGACAAACCGCCATTCGTAGAATTGGTTTCTGCTCTGAAATCCGCTTCTGGTATCGTAGTTTAGACGGATATTTGTTTCTCCTCCTGCTACAACACCTCCCAGGTTCAGTGCCAGGCGGGCTTCTGAAGAACCTCCTATTTGTTGTGTCATGATAGCATTCCAGTCTGCCATCCCAAAATGCAGGAGCGGGTATTTTCTTCCAATGGTCGTATCTGCAACAATGTCTCCCCGGAACTTACCCAGGTTTTTTCTCATCTGTTCCTGGCGCATTTCCCGGACTACCGGCAGTTCCATACTGGTATTCATAGTTACGGAAAGGCTTCTGAAACTGAAACTGCAATCCAGACCAAAAATTTGCCCGAAATACTCAATTTTCAGAAACAAGTCGGTTTCTGTTCTGATAAAATCAGACGGTTTCAACAGGTGTTCCTTGTTTTTGTAAACAATTTTGTGGTTTATACGGTCAATTTCGTAGGGGGCGTCTTCTGTAATAAAAAAACCATTGATGGAATTGAACCCGGCAGTGTACGTGTTTTTAATTTTCAGAAAATCAAAAATTTCCAGAATTGACAGGTATACACCTGTTTCGCCTAAAATAGCTCCAATATCTGCTCCTCCAATCCGGGGAACAGAAAAATATATGACCATTTCTTCCAGGTGTTCTTCCTCGTCTGTTTGTGCAGCAGCATGCACCGGCAACAGTAACAAAGTAACTGTTGCCAGAAACAGGACAAAGTATCCGGCAAAATGCTTGTACTCAGAGCGTAAAGAAGGGTGAAGCATTAAAAATATATTGCAAATTTCACAAAAGTAATGAAATTTACAATATATAAAGAAAACCCTTGAAAAGTAATGATTAGTCGTAGGCAAGGATAAAGCTGTAGGATCCTTCATAGATGCCAAATCCTCTTTCATACAATGTGTTGACATTACTTGTCAATTGCAGTGTCTGGTCTGTTGTATTCCCAAGGGACGCGAAGGAGGTCTCTACCACAAGGGATTCTCCTTCAAAACCGGTAATTGTAGCAGGTGTTAACACAACCTGGTAGGCTGACCGGTTACCGGACTGAATAGTTATTTCTCCTAAAACGAATGAATGTAAATCCATTTCAGATGCGAAATCGGGAGAATTAGTATAGAATTGGGAATAAGAAATCTGCGAAGGAATATTCGCAGCATCAACAATTTCGGCTGAAACATGACCTGTTACTACTACCTGAGCTTTTGTTGGTAATGTAAGTAACATACTCAGGCACAAAGCGGATAAGATAACAATAGTTTTCATAGCCACAAAGACAAAAACGTACACATTAAAAGTAAAACTTTTTATCGTTTTTACCAAAAAAAATGCAATACAGCAAGTTTTTTTAACTTTGTTTTGGATCGCTTGCTTATGGTTTCGGTAATACTATCTACATACAATCAGCCCGGTAGCCTGCAATTGGTTTTATGGGGGTATGAAACACAGACGTATAAAAATTTTGAGCTGCTTGTTGCTAATGACGGATCGGGCAGCGAGACAAGTGACGTAGTGGAACAGATGCAAAAAAAAGTCAGTTATCCCTTGATACATGTGTTCCACGAGGACAAAGGGTTCCGCAAGTGTACCATTTTAAACAAGGCCCTGGCCAGGAGCCGGGGCCGTTATCTGGTATTTAGCGACGGAGATATTATCCCCCGTTCGGATTTTTTGGAAATGCATATAAGAATGCGTGAAGAGGGCAGGTTCCTTTCGGGAGGTACGGTGCGTCTTCCGGAAGGGTTTTTGGGAAAGATAAACAAACAGGAAATAGAAGAAGGTGTGTGTTTTAACAGAAAGTGGCTGGAGGGAAACGGATTAAAAAAATCGTATAAAAACGGCAAATTGTCTGTCTGTGGTTGGCAGGCTCGTTTGATGAATAGTATAACACCCGCAAAAGCTACCTGGAACGGAGGTAATGCTTCCGGATGGAGGAAAGACCTGGTAGCAACAGGAGGATTTGATGAACGGTTGCAGTACGGGGGAGAGGACAGGGAGCTTGGGGAAAGGTTGGAGAGAATGGGAATCAGAGGAAAGCAGGTAAGGTATACTGCCATAACTTTACATCTGGACCATCCGCGGAATTATGTTTCTGTTGCAGGGTTGCAGTATAACAGAAGAATCCGCAAAGAGAACAAAAGAAATAAGATTACACGTACAGCCTACGGATTGACTACCGGCGTCTGGAAAACAGAGTTATATAATACAACAAGGTAGCCAGGGAAGTGATAGCTGCTACAACATAAGTGTAAGCAGCAGACTTGAGGGCATCGGCAGCCATGGGATGGGTTTCGTAGTTGGTTATTCCTGTTGTATTGAGCCAGGCAAGTGCTCTTTTACTTGCATTAATCTCTACGGGCAGTGTAATAAAACTGAATAAGGTTGTCATGGCAAAAAGAACAATTCCGGTAAGCATTAGCTGAGGAAATGTGTTGATCATGATCATGCCGGCGAGAATGAGTAACATGACCCACTGCGAGGCAAAATGTACTGCAGGCACTAATGCCGAGCGCATCTTTAGCGGTGCGTATCCTGTTGCGTGTTGCAGGGCGTGTCCACATTCATGAGCGGCAACAGCGGCAGCCATGATGCTGTTGCTGCCATACACACCTTCACTCAGGTTAACAGTATGTGTTGTAGGGTTGTAATGGTCTGTTAATCTACCACGTACAGAAATAACCTGCACGTCCGTGATGCCATTTTCAGCCAGCATTTTACGAGCGACGTCCGCTCCCGTAAGTCCTGCAGAAATACTAATTTTTGAGTATTTTCTGAATTTTGACTGCAATGTATATTGTACAATCCAGCTGAGAAGAGCTGTTCCAATGAAAATAATCCAATAAAGAGATACAGATGAAGTTGCTTCCATGTCTTTTTTTACAAGCAATAAGAGCAAATATAATGCCGAGTGTAATTATTTGTATATTTGTATAATTAACCCAATGATTATGTCAGTTTTAAACAAATTCAAAACCATTGTTTTGACGGTTGGCGCTTTAGGTGCCATATTGTCATGTGGAGCCCGATATACCTACGAAACAGTAGAGGGTGATCCGTTGAACGCACGCATATATACTTTAGATAACGGTCTGAAAGTATATATGACGGTAAACAAAGAAACTCCCAGAATTCAGACGTACATTGCCGTCAAGGTGGGATCAAAAGATGACCCGGCAGAAACGACGGGACTTGCACACTACTTTGAACACCTTATGTTCAAGGGAACCAGCACATTTGGTACACAAAATTACGAACTGGAAAAGCCGTTGCTGGACCAGATCGAGGCTTTGTTTGAGGAATACAGAGCTACGAAAGACCCGGTACTGCGGAAGGATATTTACCGCCGCATAGACAGTGTCTCCCTGGAGGCGTCTACCTATTCCATTCCCAATGAGTACGATAAACTGATGTCGGCTATTGGGGCCACAGGAACGAACGCCGGTACCAGCTACGACCAGACCGTGTATATAGAGGACATTCCCTCTAATCAGATAAGAAACTGGGCAAAGATACAGGCAGAGCGTTTTAAGGACAATGTAATCCGTGGTTTTCATACAGAATTGGAAACGGTCTATGAAGAGAGCAACATGTATTCCACCATGGACAGTGACAAAGTACTGGAGCAATTGCTGGCTGCGCTGTTCCCTTCCCATCCTTACGGTACACAAACCGTATTGGGAACACAGGAGCATTTAAAAAATCCCTCCATTACAAACATCAAAAATTATTACAAAACGTATTACGTTCCCAACAATGTGGCCATTTGTCTGTCGGGTGACTTTAATCCCAACGAGATGATCGCTGTTATTGACAAATATTTTGGCTCATGGGAACCCAATCCGGATATTCCCGACCGTACCCCTGCTCCGGAGGAGCCTGTTAAGGGGCCGTTGACGTACAATGTCTGGGGACAGGAATCTGCTTATGTTACTATGGGTTGGCAAGGCCCCCATGTGGCCTCCGATGAGGATGCCTTATTTACTGTACTTGGGGAAGTACTGAGCAACGGTACGGCCGGAATTATGGACCTGGATCTGAACCAGCAACAGAAAGTGTTGCAGGCCATGACTTTTGCTTATATGCTGGCAGACCGCAGTCTGCTGGTAATGCAGGGCAATCCCAGGCAGGGACAAAAACTGGAAGAAGTGAAGGAGTTGATGCTGGGAAGTCTGGATAAGGTCAGGAAAGGTGATTTTGATGAATCCCTGCTTACTGCCATCATTAACAATTACAAACTAAATATGATGCGGAGGCTGGAAAATAACAGAGGACGTGCCAACATGTTTGTAAGCTCCTTTATAAACAGTATTCCCTGGGAAAAGCAGGTGCAGTTTATTGAAAGGATGGAAGCCGTTACAAAAGAAGATTTAGTAGCGTTTACCAAGGAGTATTTCAAGGATGACAATTATGCCGTTGTTTATAAGAAGCAAGGCTCCGATCTCTCTTATAAAAAAATTGAAAAACCGGAAATTACTCCCATTCACATGAACCGGGATACGTCATCGGCCTTCTTGAAAGAAGTACAGGCTTCTAAAATCAAACCCATAAAACCGGTATTTGTAGATTTTAATAAGGACTTTAAAAAACAAACGCTTGCTGAAGGAGTGCATATGGTTTACGTTCCCAATACGTTGAACGACATGTTTACACTTTCACTTGTTTTTGAGGTGGGCAGCAACCACGACAACGCCCTGCCGGTGGCCTTTGATTACTTGAATTACCTGGGCACATCCGAAAAGAGTGCAGAAGACATCAAAAGGGCTTTCTATGAGATGGCTTGTTCGTTTTATGCCTCGGTATCACAAAATACGTGTACTATTACTCTGAGTGGGCTGGCAGAAAATATGGAGCCGGCGCTGGAGCTTCTTCTGGAATTGGGCTTGGATGCCCAGCCGGACGAGGTGGTATATAAATCATTGGTTAATAATATATTAAAAAATAGAACCGATATTAAAACAGATCAAAGAACCTGTTTCCAACGTTTGCAAATGTATGTTCAGTACGGACCGGAGAATCCCTCTACGCTCCTTATTCCGGAAAAGGATCTAGTGGAAACAGAGCCTGCAACCCTGACAGAAAAGATACGCGATTTACTTTCATACCAGGTGGACGTGTATTACTACGGTCCTGAAAGTATAGAAAAAGCAGGTGAGATTTTTACATCGGTGTATCCTGTACCTGATGCTCCCCTGCAAACTCCGGAGAAAATATATTTTAAACCGCAGATTACTTTGGATAACAAAGTATATCTGGCCCCGTACGAAGCCAACCAACTGTACTATGCGTCGTATTCTGCCCGGGAAGGAGAGACGTTTGACAACGTTCCTTATACATTGGCAAGAATGTATAACGAATATTTTGGATCTTCTATGAATGCTATTGTTTTCCAGGAAATGAGAGAAGCCAGGGGGTTGGCATACAGCGCCAGTGCACGGTTTAATGAGCCGTCACGCATTGAGTCAGATTTTCCCTATATTTTTTCCAGTTTTATAGCAACGCAGAACGATAAGATGGCCGAAGCCATGGAAGCTTTCCATACTATCATTAATGAAATGCCGGAATCTGAGAAATCGTTTGCGCTAGCTAAGGAAGGTTTGATAAGCACCTTGCGAACTGATCGGATTACGGGAAGGGCTTTGTTGAATTTTTACCGTCAATCCAAAGACAGAGACTTGTGGAAAGATATGAGAAAAGAAGTGTTTGAAAAAGTGCAACACATTGAACTTAAAGATATTGCCGAGTTTCAAAAAACATGGATTGCAAACAGACCTACTGTTTATTGCATTTTAAGTGATATTAAGGCACTGGACCTGGACTATCTTTCCGGATACGGAGAAGTCGTGCCATTGGATTTAAAGGACATTTTTGGTTACTAAACGTTTCATAGAACAATAAAGGCCGTTTGTTGGTGAAAAGAACGAATTCGTAAGTAATTCGGCATTTCACAGGAATCCTGTTTGTGTTTCTTGGTTTGGACAGTTAACTTTGTAATCAGGATAAATAATGAATGGTTTTTTGAACTAAAAACGTACACAAAAAAAGATGCGAAATCTTTTTTACAGGCGGGAGGTCAAATCCCGCCTTTTTTTATATCAATACTTAGTTAAATTTGTATATTCGTCAACGAATTCTATGGCTGAGCATAACGAATACCAAATTGAAAAAGAACTTAGAAAACTAAGAAGGCTGGAAAACCTGACCTTGTGGGGTATTATCAGTGTAGCTTTTCTTACCCCCTTATTGTTTCAGCAGCATGTTTTTGCTCTTTGGGTCATGCTATCTCCTTTTTTTATTGGTTTGCTGCTGCATCATTATGTATACGTTCCTTTTTTTCTGTTTAAAGAACATTTCTTTACGTACTTGTTTCTTTTTTCTACTTTATGGCTGGGTATTGTATTTAGCTGTGAGGCTATTGTTGATATAATAGAGGTAAAGTACGGAATCCGCTGGGTTAATTTTATCCCTTATGAATCTACGTTACTAAGCAACTTTATTATTGCTCTGTTTCTTCTGGGTATGAATACCGCACTAAGGCTTGTGTTTCGTAGCATCAAAGATAAGATGTTGACAAATGAAGCGGATACAAAATTAATGAGGTACAAAATGGAATTTTTACAATTTCAGATCAGCCCTCATTTTCTCATGAATACACTGAATAACATACATGCCTTAGTAGGTACGGATGAAGAGAAAGCCAAAGAGGCCATAGTGAGTCTGTCCCGCCTTTTACGTCATATGCTGTATGAAAGCACGCCGGATACGACCATATCTTTTGAAAGGCAAATGGAAATATTCAGGGCTTATTGCAATTTGAACCTGCTGCGTTACGGAGACAATGTAAAACTAAGCATAACGGTACCCAGGGATATGCCCAATATACAGCTGCCACCGCTAATCATGATTGTTTTTATAGAGAATGCCTTTAAACATGGAATTGTATATGGAGAAGATACGTACATTGCTATGAATTTTTGGGTAGAGCCCGGCATGTTTCATTTTTCAATTACCAATACAATATTTCCCGATAAACCAAAAGCTGTTAAAGAGGGGGGAGTGGGCATTAAGAATGTTAAGGAGCGATTGAGCCTGCTGTATGGAAACAATTATAAACTGACCATGGATGCAACAGAATCGGAATTTATTGTACATTTACAACTCCCACTAACTAAATAGTATATGAAAATCAGGTGTATTGCTATAGATGATGAACCTCTTGCTCTTCAACAAATAGCTATGTACGTTGGGAAAATACCCTATTTGGAGCTCGTGAGAGCTTGTGCCGGTCCCACAGAGGCTATGGAAGTTATGGCAACGGAAAAAATCGATGCCATTTTTACCGATATAGAAATGCCTGATATCAACGGTATGGAGTACATACGTTCCTTAAAAGAAAAACCCATTATTGTATTTGTTACAGCCTATTCGGATTTTGCTGTAGAGGGGTTTAAAGCAGATGCAACAGACTACCTGCTTAAACCGTTTAGCTTGACAGATTTCATGAGGAGTGCAGAAAAGGTGAAACAACAATACGAGCTTAGGAATGCAGTTTCCCTGGTCACTTCGGATGAAAACAAGGCAGCCAACAAATGGGACAGTGAATATGTATTTGTCAGAGCAGATTCCCGTACGGTAAGACTTCAAATATCCGATATCCAATATATTGAGAGCAGAAAGGAGTATGTGATTATCTTTTTAGAAAACAGCAAACCGGTAATGACACTTTTTAGTCTGAAAAGCATAGAAGAACGTTTGCCAAAAGACTCCTTTATGAGGGTACACAGGTCTTTTATTGTGAATCTGAAAAAAATTACGGAAGTAGTTCAGAATCGTATTGTTTTCAACAAAGAAGCCAGTGTGCCTATTGGAGATCAATATAAGAAAGATTTCCAGGAATTTTTAAATCAATTCTTTCTGAAGTAGTTTGGTATGTGGCATATCGTGCAAAGTTTGCGTCCCCGAACCTTATTTCTGTCTGTTTCTTCTATTCTGACGGGGGTTCTCCTGGCCCGCAAACAAGGTTTTTTCTCACGGCCTGTGTTTTTTTTTCTATTGCTTACGGGCTGCCTTTTACAGGCTTTGTCCAACCTTGTTAACGAATTGGGTGATTGGGAAAAAGGTACGGATAAGGTACAAACATCCAGAAAGCCTTTAAGTCTGCAAAGCAATACAATAAAGGAAAGACAGTTTAAGTACTTGATAGTCTTTATGGCTTTGCTTGCTGTGGGATCCGGTCTGGTTCTTATACGGATTGCCTGCGGTTCTTTTGTACGTTTGGACTCTTTGTTGTTTCTGGTTGCCGGAGCCGTATCCGTTGCTGCCGCCATATTGTATTCTTTAGGTAAAAAACCTTATGGTTATTATGGAGCAGGAGACCTGGCTGTTTTTCTGTTCTTTGGTCCTGTGGCTGTTGCGGGAAGCTATTACCTGATGGCCGGGGCTTTAGATCTACGTGTTTTTTACATTGCAACCGCTGTTGGTTTGCTATGCACAGCGGTGTTGAACGTTAACAACATCAGGGATTTTGAAAACGACAAAAACTATGGAAAACGTACTTTTGCTGTAATCTTATCAGAAGCAGGAGGTATTCGTGGTACGGCACCGGCAAAAGTATATCAAGGGTTGCTGCTTGTTTGTGCTTTGTTGTTGTCTGTTGTTTTTGCCTTCCCGATAGGCCGGCGTGGTTTTATGTTTCTGGCTTCGGTACCGTTTTTTATCCTACACCTTATATGGGTAAAGAGTAAAGAAGGACCGGCTCTGGACAAAGCCCTACCCATCCTGGTGGCGGGCATTTTTGTTTATGCTCTTTCTTTCCTGTAAGTTGTGTGTTACTTTAAACGCTTTCTTTTAGGATACGTAATGCGGGAATGGTATATTTCCTGAATTTGAACGTTCAGGATTTCTTTTATTTTTCGTAATTCCCTGTACGTAATATCTGCATTCTGAAGCTGTTCCTCAGAAACCTGTTGGCGGACCATTTTGTCAACCATGGCAGAAATATTTTCCGGGGTATAATCTTTCAGACTCCTGCAAGCCGCTTCAACTGCATCTGCAAGCATAACTACTACGTGTTCACGTGTTGTTGGGAGTTGCCCTTCGTAGGTGAAATCTTCCACATTTTCCGGATCTCCGCCTTCGTTGCACCAGGCAGTATAAAACGCCTCTGTGCGGGTTCTTCCATGATGTGTTTCTATGAAATCAGTAATAAGCACCGGGAGACCGAATTTTTTTGCGATATTTTTTCCGTCCTCAACATGTTGAATGATAATTCGTGCGCTTTCTCTTGGATTGAGTAACGAGTGGGGGTTAAAGCCGGCTGTTTGATTCTCTGTAAAGTACTGAGGATTATTAATTTTTCCAATATCATGATATAAAGCTCCTACGCGGCATAAGAGCGCATTAGCTCCGATATTGCGGGCTGCCATTTCTGCCAGGTTAGCTACTTGCAACGAATGCTGCATGGTTCCCGGAGCTTTTTCAGACAATTCCCGAAGTGCTTTATTGCCGGTATCGGCCAGATCCCTCAAGCGGGAAAGGGAGACAAAACCAAAAATCTTTTCGAAAAGAAAGACCAAAGGATAAGAGGCTACCATGAGGATGGAAGCCATTCCGTAGTTCTTGAAAATCATACCACTCAGCTGCTCAAAAGAACCCTCGGAAATTAGGTGAAAAGAAATATCCGAAATTAAATAAGCAAAAAATACAAGCAAGGCAGACATGAACTGCTGCCAACCACTTCCCCAGAATTTAAAAACAAATACAGCAACACCTCCGGCCATGATGTTAATCAGAAGCAACTGGTAGCTGTCAGTGATGATAGCTAACGGTATCAGAAAAACAATATACAAAGGCAGGGAAAGACGTGTAGGGAAAAAAGAGTCCATAAAAAGGACAATAACAGGAAAAGGAAGCAGGTACAGGAATGAGGGTTCAATTTTGTACAGGAGGGCTGCTCCGGCAACTGTCAGAACAAATAGAAAGAGAATGAAAACAATTTCCGGAATGCGTTGGAGTATCTGTGGTGAAATAGCTTTAATGAGAATAAAAATGAGGAATAAAGAAAGAATTATCCACAACGTCTGGCCAATAATCAACAGAATGATGTTGCCGGAAAAACCAATTTTTGTGCTGTATTCTGCTCGTAACGAATTCAGTATCTGTTCTGAGTAACCTGTAACTACTTCTCCTTTGCTGATAATGCGTTGCCCTGTGTGGACAATTCCCTTCGTAAGCGAAATATCCTGTAAGCTGCTTGCCTGCACTGCATGGGTTGTACCCTCGTCGTAAAGCAGATTTGGGGTAAGAAAAATGGTGAGATCTATGCCGGAAGCTACAATAATGGCAGATTCTGAACGCGAAAATTTTTCAATGCCGTTGAGAAAGGCTTCTTTGGCAGCTGTGAGAGAAAAGATATCTGTCAAGGGTTTTTTATCTGCCATTTTCCCGTGTACAACTGCCAGTCCGGTTTCCGGATTCAATTCATTGAATCGGGCATCGTCCAGGATACCCCGGCTGTAAATATTTTTATACAAGGAAAGAAGTTTGCTTAATATTTCATCGGGCAGAAGAGCTTGTTCCGCTTCTGCAGAAAATGATCTGAGCTGTTCCGCTTCAATGTCCGGTTTTAATAAGAAGTAGGGGGTAAAATTGCGTGTAATTTTGTCACGTTCTGTCCGTAGTTCTTCGTCTGTTTTTAGAATAGGAAAATCAAACGATGCGTCCAGATTTTCATACATCCATGGACTTCCTTTCTGGAATTGGTATTTGAATTGTCCTTCGCGCGGCAGGGAGATTACAATAAGTACGGCTGCAATTATGAAAATAAGCGGAATAAGTATTTTTTCTTTTTCTTTTTTAGTCATTTATTTTTTCTCTTTGGCAAATGGAAGTATAAGGACAATAGGTACAATTTTCAGAAACTTCTGTTTGTTTAAATGGTACGCTAAAATTAAACAATTCTTTTAAAAGAGCGTCCAGTTGTGCTAAAAATTCTTCTTGTAATGAAGCCAGTGCCGGCCGGGAGTTCAAGGTATTTTTATTATAAATAATGAATCCGTCTGATGGGGATGAAAGAGGAGCATTCAGGTAAAATACCAAAGGTATAGGTAATGCTGACTTATTTATTTGATCACCAAACAGGTATGTATAACATAATACCTGGAAAATATCTCCGTTCTTTTGTGATAATTCAGGGGAAAACAGATCTTCTATGCGGTTGAATGTATTTTTCTTCATTCCGGTCTTATAATCTATCAGATAGACTTGTCCCTCTTTTCTGTCAATCCGGTCAACTACTCCTGTTATGGCCACATGTTTGAAAGTTGCCGCATATTTTTTTTCTGTTGCCAATACCGTAAACGGCGCCCGTCCGGCGTCGTAAGTAACAAAACGTTTGGTGTAAAAGGTGGCTATTTCATCAAAAAGAACTTGTTCTCCTATACATGCTGTACCGGTGTCTTGCTGTTGCCGTGTCCTGTGAATCAGGTGTAGCACATCTTCTTTTTCAAGTGTTTTACCCACAACAGGACGGTACAATTGTTCCAGTGCAGCATGAGCTTTGTTTCCTATTTGCAGGGTGTCGGATAAGCCGGGTAAAATTTCAGGTTCTTTTAAAGACTTAATGTTGGTAAAGAAAAACTGCAAAGGACAACGGATATAGGACAGCAAAGCCGTTGGACTGAGGGTTTTCCCCGATTCCGGATACAAGTAAGCTTGCAACCGGTCTTTTATTTCGTCTTTTTTATAAACAACAAGAGGTTTGATTTGAGGTATTTTATAATCAAAGACAAGCGGTGTATATGTAACGGAAATATTGGGAAGTTCATGAGAAATCTGACGTACAAAACGGCTGATTTCTCCTCCATAAGCCGAGTCGGGGTTGCTGTTGTAAATCAAAAAAACCTTTTTGGCTCGTTGCAGAAGCCTGTAAAAATAATAGGCACGGATTGCCGTATGTTGTTCGGCAGCAGGAAGTCCAAAGGCTTTGCGTAAGTTGTAAGGAATAACAGATTGTTCCTTGTAGGACCTGGGTAGCAGGTTGTCTTGTGAAGATATGAGAATCAGGTTTTCAAAATCCAGACATCTTGTTTCCAGCAGTCCCATGATTTGTAGGCCTGATAAAGGTTCTCCGCTGAAAGGTATTGTTGCCAAAGACAATTGCTGCCTGGTAAAATCGGCAAATACAGACGGGTTTATTTCCAGTCCCGAATTGCAAACGGATTGGTACAACCTGTTGATTTGTGTTTTTGTTTCTCCGGCCACCGTGGCTAATAAAGGATCAGCAGACGTCAGAGCAGGGGATTGTTCTGTTCGTTCAATGGTGTGTAGAAGAATTTCATACAGTTCTTGCGTGTCTTTGGGAACATGCTTCAGTACGTCTTCCAGACCCAGAGCCTGTACATAAGGATGCATGTTGACCGGCAAAAAATCCCTGCCTTCTTTTGGCTGAAAAAAATAGTACAACAACGATTGAATCAAAGAAAATAAGGACGTTTGGGAAAGAGGGAAACCCATAGTGGCATTCATCTGTTCTTTTTCATCCGCATTGCTTCCCAAAGCGTAAAGCAGAGGCACCAAAAGGTCTTCATCCGAAAGGACTACGGCTGTGTTTGTTGTAAAAGGTAAGGAATACTCTTTGAGGATTTGAGGGACAATTCTGGCCTGCATAACCCGGGATGGTACAGAGATAACCTGAATACCTTCTTTTTTGCTTTGCAGGAGATCTGTCCGGGACGGATCCTCAACGGAAGGAAATTCTTTGATGTTGTTTCTGAGGAACATGCCTGCTTCCTGTAGGGTGTCCTCTGTGTAAAAAGAGTCGTAATCCCAGAAAAAAGCGGCCTTGTTTTTATCTTTTAGAAAATGAAATAGTTTTTTTTCACAAGGATTTAGTGCATTAAAGCCTATAAAAACGAATTTGCTGAAAGATTCTGTGTAGCCGTTGCCGGTATTGCTTTCTAACTCTTGAACCATTTTCTTGTACAACAATCCTTCATAGGCAAGTCCCTTGTTATTAAGCACCCGGTTAAATTGTGAATAAAGTTCCGGAAGAATTTCCCACAGTGTAATAAAATGTTTGTTCAGAGGATGGTTGGAACGGTTGGAAAATGCAGACCAAAAAGAAGCCAGTGCTGTTTTTTGCTCTGTGGATAAAAAGCTGTAATCGTTCTCTATTTGTTGGAGATCCCGTACGTTGTGAAATAAAACTTCCGGGTTCAGCAAGTATTTATCTGCCTGATCAAAGTCGTGTAAAAGTGTATTTCCTAAAAACACGAACTGTTCCAGGTTTTCTGTTTTACCTGTAAGCTCTTTATATACCTTAAATAATTCCAGGAGCAGCACATATGGATCGGAAGCCCTTTGTCCTGTCTGTTTTTCAATAAGTTGGGTGATTCCAAGAACAGTCGGCATCCATATTTCCCGTTCCGGGATAACCGACAGTTCTTTTTGGAAAAAAAGAGCGGCTCTGCGGCCGGGAAATACCAGGCAACAGGCTCCAATATTCTCTTTGTATTGTTGGTAAAGTGTTTGGGCAGTATGCGCAAGAAAAGAAGTGTGGCTCATCTCTTTTGCCTGAAATACTCAGCTGTTCCTCTTATTCCCCGGAAAGAGCCTGTGTCACTATAAATATGTCCTATAGAAGACTGCATAGCATTGTAATAAAAAATCAGGGTTGTATCTTCAGCAGCATCTCCGGTGGCCGGAATATAAGAGACTTCAATTGCGTTACCATGGCTGTCATACGAATACAAAAAGAGGCCTGTTTGTTCCCATTTTTGGTGCTCTTTATTCCAGAACTCCCGTGTGTCTTTTACAGCGTTCTTTTTTTTGTTGTACGTATAGACCTGTCTTGAAGCTGAGATCCATTCTTTTTCTTGTGTATCCCAGTTGCCTGTTTTTTCCTCCAGCAGTTTGCCTTGTGCATCGTAAGAAAAAGAATGTCTGGCGTGGTTGTACCAATTTTCTCCATCCCACACTTCCCTGACAACAAAAAGTAACTGATCTGTTTCATTCCGGATATAATGGTCTTTAAACACATTGTTCCAGCTTTGGGATTCTATGGTAAAATCCTGATGAATTTGGGTTTCCGGTAAAGCAGACCGGATGTCATAATGATATTGAATGCGGGACAGGTACAGCCATTTTCCGGTAACCGAATCAAGTTGTTCTTTAGTAGAACCGGACAGGTAGCCGTTTGCGTCATAGGCATAGGAGATGCGGTATTCTTTATACCAGGAAAGCCTATCGGCGTCGTATGTTTCTTTTGTTTCGGTAAATCTGTACCCACGCTCGTCGTAGGTGAACAGATACCTGGCCAGAGCCTGCCCGTTGTTGTCAAATGTCTGAATTGTCCTGGGTGCCCACGTACTATTTTTTATACAGCCTGTGAGGGCAAGTGCAACCAGGAGAAAACGCATTTTACTCATGTGGAGATGGGCGGATTCGAACCGCCGTCCAAACAGCGCACTCAAAAGCTTTCTACACGTTTATCCTGCAGTTGTTTGTCGGAAGCATGATGCGTACAGGCGCGCCACATACTTCGTATCTCCTAAAATCTTATTGTAAAACCGAAGATTTTTTACAACCAGCCTTTTGTAATCGATACCCCATATACCGGAAACCAAAAGGCGAAAAATCCGGTGGGATACTCGTCTTCCCGGACCTGGTCCGAAAAGATTAAGCGATCAGTCATACAGACGATCAGGCAGCGAGTGCATAATTGTTGTTGCCAGTTAAGGCTTGAGTCCTGAGATTAAGGAGCCGGGACAAAATGCTCCACGTGCTTACTTTCCAATGTCGTCTGCTGTCAAAACCAAAACATCCCCATTGTGCCTGCAAAGATACAAAAAATCAATGAATGAGCATACGGAGCATATTGGTCAATCCTTTAGTTGCTGCCACCCCCCCCAAAAGCATGATGGCAATTCCCGCCACCCGGTTGATGTACCATAATTGCCTAAGTCTGAATCGTTTCCTAAAGAGGCTTACAAAAGTGCTCAAAAGAAACCACCAGAGTGTTGCACCTAAAAAAACGCCTAAAAGTATGGCAGATATGATAAACGAACCTGAACTTCTATCAACAGAGGTACCCAGAAAGGCAAATACCCCAATGATTAGAAACAGGCAGCCCGGATTGGTAAAAGACATAACAAACCCGGTCAGAAAGTCTTCCCAGAATTTTTTTGACTCCCTGTTTTGCCGAAGCTGTTTAATCGGATTTGAGGAAAAAATGGCAATTCCAATAATCATAAGCGCAATTCCACTCACAAAGAACAGCAGATTTTTGTTGGTTTCAATCAGGTTGCTAATAAAAGACAAGCTTAAGATAGCAAGTGACGCATAGATGACATCAGAAGCGGCAGCTCCTATTCCGGCTACCAGCCCGGATCGTTGTCCTTTGCTCAATGTTCTCTGAATACAGAACAGCCCGGCGGGCCCAAGAGGTACCGATACGGAAAAACCGGCAATCATTCCCATCAGCAAATTCAGGGGAAAATCATTCATAGCTGACAAAGTTAAAAAAAAACAAGGATTTCATTAATATTAGTAGATTTGTCTTATGAACTCTGTACGCAAGAACATCATGCTGTCTGCCTTGTCGGGCACATTATTAAGTATTCCGTTTTTAATCCCGCATACCGGCCTTATTATGTTGTTTGCATTTGTTCCCCTTCTTTGGATGGAACATCTGTTTACAGTCAATGGCCGGAAAGGCTGCTGGAAGTACTATGCCCTGACTTTTTTCCTATGGAATGCACTTACTATTTCCTGGATTTCGTATATCACGGTTATTGGCGGTATTCTGGCTGTGCTGGCAAATGCCTTTCAGCCATTTGTAATTTTCGCCATTTTTCGGCGGGTAAAGAAATGGATCTTGAAAAAGGGAAAACCGGAAATTATTGCCCATGTGTTTTTGGTTGCCTTATGGATTGCCTGGGAATATTTTTATTTTGATGCAGAAATTACGTTCCCCTGGCTTACCCTTGGTAACGGATTTGCTACCAATATAAGGCTGGTACAGTGGTATGAAGTAACAGGCACACTGGGAGGAAGTCTCTGGATTTTGTTGGCTAATGTATTTTTTTACTATGGGGTAAAAGGCGCAATCAAAGGCTGGAAGCTTGTGGTTTTTCCGGTGGTATTGTGTATTCCTGTTGTGTTATCCATCGTAAGGTTTTATACGTATAAAGAACCGCAAGCACCGGTAGAGGTTGTGCTGGTACAACCCAATATCGATCCCGTTCATGAGAAATTTAATGCCATGTCGCAGGCACAACAGGATGAAGCAATTCTGGGGCTTGCGCGCTCGGGGTTAACTTCAAATACAAAACTTGTTGTGGCTCCTGAAACATGTATTAATGAAGTGTTCGTGGGGAATTTCTTTGCTGCTCCGTCTATGGTGTCTTATAAAGAATTTGTTACCGAGAATCCCCAGACAGCAATAATTTTTGGAGCCACTATGTATGGGTTTCATCCTCCTTCCAACCACAAGCCTACCATAGCATCCCGTCCCTATGGCAGCGGTTGGTACGAGGTGTTCAACTCAGCTATCCAGTTAGACACTACAGATAAGGTGCAATATTACCACAAGTCCAAGCTTGTGGTAGGAGCAGAAAAAATGCCGTATACCGGAGTTTTTCCCTTTATTGAAAAACTGGCTCCCAAGTTTGGAGGTGCATCCGGGACATTGGGAACTCAGAGCGAAAGAACTGTTTTTACTTTAGAGGAACAGGGTGTTTCCACAGGAGTTGCCATCTGTTTTGAATCTGTTTTTGGTGAATTTTATGCAGGTTATGTAAAAAAAGGAGCCAATCTGATGGCTGTGATTACAAATGACGGTTGGTGGGGGAATACGCCCGGATACAGGCAACATGTAAGTTATGCATCGTTGCGGGCCATAGAAACAAGGCGCAGTGTTGCTCATTGTGCCAATACCGGGATTTCTGCTCTCATCAACCAAAAAGGGGAACGTATTGTAGAATCAGGATGGTGGGTCCCGGCTGTGTTAAGAGATACCGTTAATTTAAACAACAAACTAACACCTTACGTCAGGTACGGAGATTGGATAGGGCGTATTGCCTGCTGGGTTTTGCTCTTTTTAAGTATCTATTCACTGATTTGCGCATTTCCATCCCGCAAAAGAGGATGAAGGACGCGTGATGGTGAAGGAATAAAATCACCGATTTTTAACCGCTCCCAGTAGTTGTCAACAACCTGAATAACTTTCATAGAAGAACAGCATATATTAGGCCAGGGTCTTGTACCTTCTTTGGTACTTCCTGTTTTTATAGAGGCATCTACATACAATATGCCATCACGGATATGTATGTCCCGGAGGGGATCAGTGTTGGATACGGCCAGCCAAAGGCATAGAAAGAGGTCGTCCAGGTTAACCTGATCATCAACAGCAATCAGTATGCGGGCTTGTGTTTGTTCCGGTGACGGACTTGCCTGGGATTTGTGATAAAACTCAAATGCTTTGCCGGCAACCGGAATTGTTGCTTCGGATATGTTGTTTTTGCAGGTGGCATCAAGGCAGAGTTTTCCTCCGAATCCTCTTTGCATAGCTGCATGATCTGTTACGCTTAGCGGTCCCTGGCTTAAAAAAGTGTCTGTGTTCGGATTGTAATATTTGCTGATACAATCATTCACTTTTAAAGGGTTGTGAACATCTGTGTTGCTATCAACAACAATCAGTAGTTTATTAAGCGCAGCCTGATCGGATCCCCAGAATGCATGTGCGGTTTTTTCCACCTGTCCGGGATAAAACTTGTTTATTCCCACAATAGCTACAGTACCTTGCTTGCAAAAATGAGGAAAACATAATTTTTTTACCTGCCGGTCAACGGAATTTTCAATACCGGCTTCTACCATGGTAGAAAGGGCTTTCGTAAGAAAACCCCTGGTTGTATGCAGCCCGATACTTGGGATGAGAACAGGAATGTGTGCGTTTTTTCTGTGGGTAATACACGTGACATGAACCAGGGGCTCTTCACCTCCAACAGAATAGAACCCGGTATTGTTTCCGCATGCTGCAGCCGGTACCAGTTGTGCATTTTTATCTATGTACCCTTCAATGACCAGGTCACAATTCTCCGGAACCTCTATGGGTTGGCTTAAACAAGGTACTTTTACGACGGCTTTCTTTCGAATGTACCCTCCCAGTAAAAAAGGTTCCATTTCACCGGAACGCGGAATAAGGCCGGAAAGACAGTACAACGGATCTCCTCCCAGAAAGAAAGCAACAGGGACCCTTCCCATGGGAGAATTGTGAAAGGAATGACCAGCCAGCGAGCTCGGTTCAAAGCTTACCTGAAAAGTAGAGCGTGAATGCCAGAGAAGACGTGTGGAGCTCACGGCATATTGAGCAGAAATCGGGTTTTTAATAACCATGGGAACTTCATGCAGGCTGTATGCTTCATCAAAAGTCCTGTTTTTTAAGAAAGGTATTCTGTTTAAGTCCGGAGGGAAAATGGCAACTTCCTGACAACTGCCTACGTCACTAGTTCTGGGGAAGAACTGGCTCACTTCATTAAAAAGAGACTTTCTGGAGTGGCGACTAATAGCCTGGTTGTGCGTGAGTGTATCATAAAAATCCACAATTTTTGTACTTACCTCTTCCATGCTTTTCATTTCAAAAGAGAGGGCAATTCTTTTTTCGGAAGTGAAAAGGTTGGTAATAATAGGAAAGTCAGTACCGGTGTTATTGAACAACAAAGCTTTGCCACCATTTGGAGCGCTGGCTTCTCTGTCTGTAATTTCTGCAATTTCCAGGTTGGGATCTACAAAACGGCTGATGGTTTTAAGTTCTCCTTTTTCCGATAAAACTTTCAGATAATCCTTAAAATAGTACGTCATAAAGTAGTGTCCATTAGCTGATTAAATATAAAAACAAGGTCATTTGGCGAAAGGTAATCGGCAATGATTCCTTTTTCTTTATCCAAAAGCATGATTAAAGGGATGTCGTTTGTGTTGAAATGCGAATAAATGCGATCATCATTAGCCGGATTCCATACATTTATCCATTCCGAATAATTTCCTTCTGCAAGCCATTTTCTCCAGGAAAGATAATCAGAACCCGTATATACTGCAAAGACCATTACTTCACTTTCTTTAGCAGCTGTGAACATGCTGTAAAGAAGGGCCGTTACTTCTCCACACGACGCACAGGAAGGATCATACAGATAGAGTATGGTGTAAGGGGCGGTTACATCATACAAGGCGTACGTACTTCCATTTTCTGTGGTGAGTACCAGGTTGGGTGCACGGGGAAGGACAAACGGCTTCTGTTTTTGGTCTGAAATCATTTTTTCCAGGGTCTCTGCTCCCATATCCCTTCCGATGATGGTTTTTTCTTTGTTGAGTAAATACAACTTTGGGGTATGGGTTACATTAAATTTTTCCGGGAATCCCGAGTTCAATTCAGGATCCCATAAGGTAATCCAGTTTTGCGGAAAAAAATCTGTGTATTGCAGCAGAATGTCTTTGTTGTCACCGGTATAAACGGCAACAAATTGCACATCCGATACATCCTCTTTTCCTGAAAACTCAATAAGCTTAAGCAGTTGGCTGCTGCATGCCGGGCAGTTGTCTTCAAAGAAAATGAGAACGGTAAACGGAGCTTTCAGCCGGTTTACGTTGTGCAGTTTGCCATACACGTCGGGCAAAATTAATTCCGGAGCCGTCATCCCGGGCAGGCAATGCTTGTTAAACCGAACAAAAGTTTCTATTTCCCGTTGTAGTTCACTATCTGTGCTAAGTAACGAATCTTCCGGAAACCACCGGGTTGCCAAATGAAATGCAATACGCTCCATTCCCAGAATGTCACTGGAATAAAACAAAGAAAATAAGTAGCGTGTTACATAAGACCGTACACGGGGATGCATTTCCATTTCCAGGATTCTGTCGGTATGTTGTATGAGCGTTTCCGGAGAGGATGCCCGTTGGTGGTTGACATATTCATTCAGACGTAAGGGAAGGATGGCTGTATTCAGTATACGGGGGTCAGTAAAATCAATATAACCCAGGTAGTCTACGGGGTGGCTTTTTGCCGAGAGGACCGGGGTGAAAACATTCTTGGCAATGATGGCCAGCAGGGTTCCTTTGTGTTGTTCTGCCAGGAATTCCGTGTACTCTCTAATGGTGGCTTCCAGACGTATTACCTCCGGCAGGGCCTGAGGTGAATTGGCGGCTTCGTCTGCCAACCGGTTTAACCGCGCGTATTGTTCTTGCAGGAACCGGTAGAAACGCAGGTAGGTATTGTTTTCTTCAGAACCTTCTACCCTTACATCATATACCCTTCCTTCCTGCAGGCCGGCATGAAATGTCATATCTATGGGATCTTGCGAGGAAATCAGAAAATTAAACAGACGGATGTTGTTCTGCACAAACATATATTGTCCCGGTTCCGGTGTTTTTGTTGCCTCAAAAACCACACAACCTCTGTAGTCCGGATACAGTGTGTCAACAGGAACAATATGTTCTCCCTGTTGTACTGCCAGGATTACAGGAGAACTGCCACCACCACTCAGGCATAGCGTAATATGGCATAATGCGGCAAGAAAAACAGACAGCATGAAAGCTTTTAAATTTCTAAAAATGTTTTTAAATCAATACCACCGGGGAGCATACAGCTGGCATCCCCTCCGTTAAGAAGCACATCCCGTACCACGGTGGAAGAAATAAAAGAATATTTGGGCCCCGAGGGAATAAAAATGGTTTGGATTTCAGGGGCCATTTTAGAATTGACCTGAGCAATGACCTGTTCCAGTTCAAAATCAGTTGTTGTGCGGATGCCTCTAAAAATAAAGTTGTAGTTGTTTTTTCTGCAAAAATCAACCGTCAGCCCGTTGAAAGAACAGACGTCAACACCAGGCAGGTCTTTTACTACTTCTTTAATCATGGCGACCCTGGCTTCCGGGGTAAACAAGCTTACTTTTTGTTGGTTGACGCCTACAGCAACTACAATTTTGTCAAAAAGCTTACGGGCAGATAATAAGACATCCAGGTGTCCCAATGTAAAAGGATCGAATGACCCCGGGAAAACAGCTATTTTTTCCATGAGCAGTCAGGATTTGATTCAGCATCAAAAGTAAGAAAAATAATGGAGAACCTTGTTTTTACAGGCTCCATTCAATGGGATCAACTCCTTTTGACGTAAGGTACGCATTTGTTGAGGAAAAAGGTCTGGAACCTAAAAAGGCACCACGTGCCAGAGGGGAGGGGTGGGCTGCTTCCAGAACACAATGTCTGGAGGTGTCAATCAAATGCTTCTTGTTGCGGGCAAAATTACCCCACAACAAAAAAACAACATGGTCTTTTTGTTCAGAAACAGTACGTATCACGGCATCTGTAAACTCCATCCATCCTGCATTGGCATGCGAGGCGGGACTTCCTGCTCTTACGGTCAGAATAGCATTGAGCAACAGAACACCTTCCCGCGCCCAGTTTTCCAGGCAACCGTGATGGGGTGGGAGAATATTCAAATCTGACTGAAGTTCAGTAAAAATAGTATGCAACGAAGGAGGTTTGGCCACACCCAAGGGGACAGAAAAGGAAAGACCGTGTGCCTGACCCGGTCTGTGGTAGGGATCCTGTCCCAGCAGAAGTACCTTAAGGCGGGAGAAAGGCGTAAGTTCAAAGGCATTGAATATAAGATTACCCGGGGGATAGATTGTTTTGCCTTCCCGTTTTTCTTTGTGAAGGAAAGAAACCAGATTTTCAAAGTAAGGCTTTGAAAACTCCGGCTTCAGCACTTCTTTCCAACCCGGTTCAATCCGGACATCCATTTAGAGCACGTAATTAATGACTTCCGGTATGGTCTTCATAAACTTGAATTCCAAACCTTTAATAAAATCAGGATTTATTTCTTCAATGTCTTTTTTGTTGTCGTCTGACAAAATGATGGTCTTGATTCCCGACCGTTTAGCTGCCAGGATTTTTTCTTTAATGCCTCCAACAGGCAACAGCCTGCCGCGTAACGTGATTTCTGCCGTCATGGCAACCCCTTGAAGAATGCATTTGTTTTTTAAGGCACTGGCAATGGAACAAATCATGGTAATTCCTGCAGAAGGCCCGTCTTTGGGAATAGCTCCTTCCGGTACGTGCATATGGATGTCTGTAGTGGCAAATATTTCAGGATCCAGGTCCAGCAGACTTGCATTGGCTTTCAGGTACTGTTGAGCAATAATGGCAGATTCTTTCATGACATCTCCCAGGTTTCCGGTTGTTGTCAGCGTACCCTTTCCTTTGCTCAGGCTGGATTCAACAAAAAGAATTTCTCCGCCCACTTCTGTCCAGGCCAGGCCTGTTACAACCCCCGGAAACTCATTCCCTTTCTGAACATCTTGAATTATGCGCTGAACGCCCAGGATATCCCGTACTGTATCGGGGCTGATTCTGGGGTTGTACTCTTCTTCCATAGCAATCTTTTTGGCAACATGCCGGGCTATTTTGGCCAGTTGTTTCTCCAGGTTTCTTACGCCGGATTCCCGGGTATATTCGTTGATGATTACATCTATGGCTTGTTTCCCCAGCCTGAGTTGTTCAGGTTTTAGACCGTGAGCTTTTAATTGCTTGGGTAACAGGTGTTTCTGAGCTATTTGCCGTTTTTCTTCTGCCAGGTATCCGTGAATGGGAATCATTTCCATACGGTCACGCAAAGCGGGTTGAATGCTACCTATATTGTTGGCGGTAGTAATGAACAGTACTTTGGAGAGGTCGTAGTCCACATCAAGGTAATTGTCATGGAAGCTGTTGTTTTGATCCGGATCCAGCACTTCCAGCAAAGCCGAGGACGGGTCTCCCCTGAAGTCTGTGCCCACTTTGTCAATTTCATCCAGAATAATAACGGGGTTGGAGGATTTGCTGCGCTTGATGCTTTGAATAATCCTTCCGGGCATAGCACCAATGTAGGTTCTTCTGTGGCCGCGAATTTCGGATTCGTCGTGCAAACCTCCCAATGAAATGCGTGCAAAGTTTCTTCCAAGTGCCCGGGCAACCGACCTGCCTAACGATGTTTTACCTACTCCCGGAGGACCGTAAAGGCATAAAATAGGAGATTTCATATCTCCTTTGAGCTTCAGAACGGCCAGGTGTTCCAGGATTCTTTCTTTTACAGTGTCCAGACCGGAGTGATCCCGGTCCAGGATCCTGCGGGCACGTTTCAGATCCAGGTTGTCTTTGGTGTATTCACTCCAGGGGAGGTCAATCATAAGCTGCAGGTAATTGAGCTGGATGGCATAGTCGGGTTGGTTGGGATTGGCTCGCTCCAGCTTTTGGACTTCTTTTTCAAAAATCTCGGCAATTTCTTTGCCCCATTTCTTTTTTGCTCCTTTTTCCCGCAGTTCCTCAATCTCTTCCATATCCTGGCTCAGCCCCAGTTCGTCCTGAATGGTTTTCAACTGGTTGCTGAGGTAATACTCTTTTTGTTGCTGGTCAATTTCTCCCCTGACTTTCTGGTGGATTTGTTCTTTAAATTTTAACAGTTCCAGTTGTTTGTACAGCAATTCCAAAAGGCGGGAAGCCCGCTCTTTGAGAGAATCCATGGTCAGCAAGGTGATTTTTTCCTGAATGCCATCCAGGTAAACATTGGAAGCAACAAAATTAATCAGGAAATCGTCCTTGTCAATGTTTTTAAGGGCAAATTCTGCTTCACGCGGGATGTTGGGAGTCAGCTGAAAGATTTGTGCAGCCACATCTTTTATTCCTTCCACAAGGGCTCTGTAGCTGTTGTCGTCTTCCCGGGGGAGGATATCGGACAGGTAATTTACTTCTGCCGCAAAATAAGGATCCCGTTGAACCATACGGTTTACCTTAAAGCGCCGGGAGCCATGCAATATAACGGTAATGCCACCTTCCGGCATTTCAATGATTTTCAGTATTTTTGCCAGACAGCCGTATGTACTTATCTTGTCTTCTTCCGGATCGTCTTCCAGTGGATCCGTCTGGGTTACTGCACCTACCCACCTGTCGCTTTCAAAACTTTCCCGCACCAGTTTGGTAGATTTGGCCCTGCCTACTGTTATGGGAATCAGCGTTCCGGGGAAAACAACAGCATTGCGCAGTACCAGCAAGGGAAGAACTTGTGGTAAATTGTCTTCTTTGAGGGTGTCGGGTGTTTCATCCATCTCCGCATCCATTAAGGGAATTACGGTCATTTTATCGCTTAGAATCATGTTCATATCTTATCTGATCACTCCTATTACAGTCAATCTTCGTGCCATAGCAGGTTGCTGACAAAATGACCGATTTAAATAAAGGGAACTTTAATGGAAAAAAAGAAATTTTTCCAGGAAAAAAAGCCGTTCTGGCATTGTTTGTTAACAGAATAATCGATCCCCAGGACCATATCGTAGTATGTGACAAAGTCCAGTCCCAGCCCGCCTGCATACAGAAATTGGTTGCTAAGTACATTCCGGTGGTAATCCCATTTGTTATGAACGTATCCCATGTCAAAATGGGCGTTGGCATATACAGCCAGGTGGATTTTGCTGAATTTAGGCAAAAACGAAAGCCAATTAAGTGTAAATGTTTTTTTCTTCAGGAGGTTGTATTTCAACGTATTGTTTGAAATGGCAAAAGACTGTCCATCGGCCACCGTGTATTCATACCCCCTAAGCATATTGTTATCATAGCCAATAGCCTTTTCCAGAATAAAGGCTTGTGCATTGGACAGCGAAGCGGCTCCGGAAAAAACAGAAGATACATACCAGCGGGAGCCGGCAAGCTGTTTGAAATACTGCAATCCCACATTTAACTGGGCATAACGTACCGTTGCATCTGAAGTGATGTATGTGTTTAGTCCGGCTTGAAGAAAATACCCGTTCAGCGGGTAAGGGTGGTAGTCGCGTTGGTCCAGGCGGTACCTGTAATTGAGTTTAAAAGCGTTCCGGCTAAGCAGTTCATTACCCCAATAATGGGGGTTCATCCGGAGTACGGTATCTGCCAGCACCGTATACTCATGCACGACTGAAATGTTATGGATGGTGCGTATATTAGGCCGGTACGAATAATTGATACGGCTTTCCAGGGACTTTTCCAGGATTATGTCGGGTATGTTGAAACGGGCCGGTTTGTCTTCAGAAGTGAAAACATCCAGGTTGTGGCTAACGTTCCATTGCATGTCCATACTCATAAAATGTTTCCCTTTTCTGTCCAGAGAAATATCGCGGTATCCCAGAAAAGCACCCCACTGGTATCCGCCATGGACTGCTACTACCAATTTGTGCTTAAGTCCCAGAAAATTGTCGATACGGGCACCGGCTTCGATAGTGATTTTTTTAAAATCCCAGTTTTGCAGCCAGGTACTCAGATTACGTTCTTCCAGCTTTACTTCAATCAGCGGCCATATATACCACCGTTCTTCAACTTGAATAACCAGGGTAATCAGTTCGGGATTATCAACAGAAGCAAGCGGCGTTATTTCCAGGAAATTAAACAAAAGCAGGTTGTTTAAGTTCTCTTTTGCCAAACGCAGTTGCTCCGGGAAGTCTGATACCGGCAAGGTATCTCCTACAGAAAAAGGCAACTCCCTTAGGATGATAAAATCTTTGGTGGTCTTGTTTCCCGTCAGCTCTACCGCATCAATTACAATATGAGTATCAGACTGTTCAGCAGGTATGCGCTGTGCCCGGCCGGTTACCGGCAGGATAAAGAAAAAAAGGCAGAGCCATATGCCTGCAGTGAAAACAACCCTCATAAGCCGGCAAAATTATGAAAAAAAACCAGATATTTCTCTGTTAGTCTGGATATAGCGTATTGGGACAAATCTTTGCAGGCAACGGGCACGTATTTCTGCTGCAGGAAAGGGAGTAAATTCTGCAACCGGATATTGTAGAAAACGGCATATATAGTTTGGTGTGACAGCTTGTGCGGGGGCATCGTGCGGGTGTCATCCGGGATGAGTTCCGGGAAGGCAGACAGCGTACCGGTACCAAGCATATGCTTGAACATTTCTGTGTTGCATAATTGTTGGAACGTAACAGGTTCTGCTGTTTCTATGAGTGGAAATTCATAAAGCCCTTTCCAGATGTCGTCTTTTTTACGCTGACCTATGAAGGTGGTGTTGTCCAGGGTATAAACCAGGTAATTAAAATACCTGTTCCGCGGGGGTGTTTTTATCTGTCTTGCGGGAAGCAAATCAGTTTTGTCTTCACGAAAAGCCTTGCATGCTTCGGAGAGCGGACAGGAGTGGCATAGGGGTTTTGGTGTACAAACAAGGGAGCCAAAGTCCATAAGAGCCTGGTTAAATGCTGCGCTGTTGTCTTTTGGCAGCTGTTGGTTTGCCAGGTCAGTAAATATTTTTTTTGCTCTTGCCGATTCCAGAGGTTCCTCAACTGCATAATACCGGGCCAGAATTCTGTACCCATTGCCTTCCAAAGCAACCACAGGCAGGCCAAAGGCAAAAGAACCTATGGCGGCAGCTGTATAAGGACCTATTCCGCTCAATTGCCTAAGCTGCTCTATAGTAGTAGGAAAAACACCTTTGTAGTGAGACACAATTGTTTTTGCTGTTTTATGCATATTTCGTGCCCGGGTATAGTACCCCAGTCCTTGCCATATACGGAGTACTTCTTCTTCTGCTGCATCGGCCAGATGAAATACGGTGGGAAATTTTTCGAGGAACTTTGCATAATAACCGGCTCCCTGCTGTACCCTGGTCTGCTGTAGGATAATCTCGGATACCCAGATAGCATAGGGATCGTTGCGTTCTTTCCACGGTAAAACCCGCTTGTTATTTTTGTACCAATCCAGGAGTTGGCTTGTAAAGTTCATGGCACAAAGATATGCATAAAGGTGTTTTTTTTGTTTTTTTGCTGTTGAACACGTTGATATTAAGAATTAAGAGTTACCTTTGCATTCCATTTGCATAAATTTTACTTATAAATAACTCTTAAATCTTAACGTATTATGACTAAAGCAGACATTGTAAACGAAATTGCCAAAACAACAGGTTTGGAAAAAGTTGCTGTTCAAAAAGTTGTGGAAAGTTTTATGGAAACTGTAAAAGATTCATTAATTCAGAATAACAATGTGTACCTTAGGGGTTTTGGAAGCTTTATCTTGAAAAAACGCGCCAAAAAAACGGCCCGCAATATATCAAAAAACACAACTATTATAATTCCTGAACACTATATTCCTGCTTTTAAGCCGGCAAAAGTTTTCATGAATAAAGTAAAGGAAAGCGTTAAATAATTTAATTATGCCAAGCGGAAAAAAAAGAAAAAGACATAAAATGGCGACGCATAAACGAAAAAAACGTCTTCGTAAAAACCGTCATAAAAAGAAATAAGCCTTTACATGTCTAAAGAACCGGGAAACCTAAAGCTACTTTTCTTGAAAAGGCACTTTAGGTTTCTTACTTTAACCACAGAATGGAGAAAGATTTAATTATTGATGTAACTTCTGCGGAAGTGTCTATTGCTTTGCTTGAAAACAAGCGGCTGATGGAACTTCATAAGGAAGAAACCAGCGACAATCATTTCTCGGTGGGCGATTTATACCTGGGTAAGGTCAGGAAAATCATGCCGGCGCTGAATGCTGCATTTGTTGATATAGGTCATGAAAAAGATGCGTTCATTCATTATTTTGATTTGGGCTATGCTTTTTCTACCATAAACTATTTTACCCAGCAGGTTATCCAAAAAAAAAACAGTCCCAAAGAAATCTATTCCAGCCTGAAATTGGGTACGGTGTTGCCCAAGGAAGGGAAGATTTCTGATGTGCTTAAACCCGGACAGTCTGTTTTGGTCCAAATTGTTAAGGAGCCCATATCTACAAAGGGTTCCCGTTTGACTTCGGACATCTCTATTGCCGGACGAAACATGGTACTTATGCCGTTTTCTGAGAAGGTCAGTTTATCTTCCAGAATTACGCTCAAAGAAGAACGCAACCGTCTGGAGCGTCTTGTTCGGAGCATATTGCCACCCAATTACGGTCTGATTGTAAGAACAGCCGCAGAAGGGAAAAAAGCAGCTGTACTGGATGCCGAACTGAATGCACTGATCCACAAATGGGAAGAGTCGTGGTCTGTTATGCAGAAAGGTCAGGTACCTTCCCGCCTTTTGACGGAAAACAGTCGTATTACAACTGTTATCCGTGATTTGCTTAACGACACTTTCACAAGTATTTATGTAAACGACCAGGACGTATTTGAAGAGATTTGTACGTACATTGGAACCATTGCCCCGGAGAAAGAAAAAATTGTAAAACTGTACAAAGGAAAGGACCCCATTTTTGACACGTTTGACGTGAACCGTCAGATCAGAAGTTCGTTTGGGAGGATTGTTCCGTTGAAGCAGGGTATTTATATCATCATTGAGCATACAGAAGCGTTGCATGTTGTGGATGTCAACAGCGGGATTCGTTCTAAAATGGGGAACGGTCAGGAGAACAATGCATTTGAAGTGAACATGGTAGTTGCTGAAGAATTAGCCAGGCAAATGCGTCTGAGGGATTTGGGCGGGATTATTGTTGTTGATTTCATAGATATGGATACGGCAGATCACCGCCAGAAATTGTACAAACGCGTACAGGAATTGATGGCTTCCGACAGAGCAAAGCATAATATTTTGCCGGTTACCAAATTTGGACTTATGCAAATTACACGGCAGCGTGTAAGGCCTGCCATGGAAATCAATACAAGCGAGAAATGTCCCAGCTGTGATGGTACGGGAAAGATTGCCCCGAGCTTGCTGTTTACAGAAAATATTGAAAACCAGCTGGCCTTTTTTGCTCATGAGAAGAAATTAAAAAACGTGTTTCTGGAGGTGCACCCGTTTGTGGAAGCCTACTTGACAAAAGGCTTGTCCTCCAAAGCAAAAAAATGGTCCAAAAAATACAAGTGCCGTCTTAACGTGCGGATAAACTCAACGTTGGCTGTTACCCAGGCCCGGTGGCTGGATGAAAAGAACGGCAAGATTGATCTTTAATCCTTCTTAAGGGTTTTGGCAAAAGAATCCCGTAAGGTACAGACTCTGTTAAATACGGGTTTTTCAAACGAGAAGCTGTAATCGGCTACAAAATATCCGAGCCTTTCAAATTGCATGCGCAGGCGGGTAGCGTCTATGCCCGGTTGTCCTTTGCCGGCTGCAGCAATGGCATCTTTGTCAACCAGGCCGTGAACCACCTTGAAAGAGTCTTTGTTTAGAAAATCTTTGTAATCCGTTCCGTCAGGCAGGGTGCCCATATCGGCTTCTGTAAAAAGCGTGTCAAACAGGTGTACTTCAGCGGCTACGGCGTGGCGGGCGCAAAGCCAGTGGATGGTTCCCTTGACACTGCGCCAGGTACCTGTTCCCGGTTTGGTGTCGGGACTGTACGTACAATGCAATGCTACAATTTCACCGGCTGTATCTTTAATAACTTGTTCACAACGAATAATATAGCCGTATTTAAGACGCACTTCGCCACCGGGGCGTAAGCGGAAGAATTTTTTGGGAGGGTCTTCCATAAAATCTTCCCGTTCTATGTACAGCTCACGGGAGAAAGGAATGGTACGTTCCCCTGCTTCCGGATTTTCCGGGTTGAGGGGAGCTGTCATGTATTCCACTTTGTCTTCGGGGTAATTGGTAAGAATTACTTTTAACGGATTAAGAACAGCCATGTAGCGGGGTGCTGTTTTGTTCAGGTCTTCCCGTATACACCATTCCATTAAAGAGTATTCTATCAGGTTGTCCCTTTTGGCTACCCCTACTTTTTCCGAGAACATACGGATGCCGGATGGGGTGTAGCCCCTTCTTCTTAAGCCACTTATTGTTGGCATCCGCGGGTCGTCCCATCCGTTGACCAACCCGGATTGTACAAGTTCCAGCAGCCTTCTTTTGCTCATTACCGTGTGCGTAATGTTCAGGCGGGCAAATTCATACTGATGGGATGGAAAAATCTCCAATTTTTCAATAAACCAGTCGTAAAGAGGCCTATGTACGTCAAATTCCAGGGTACAAATGGAATGGGTAATATTTTCAATGGAATCACATTGACCGTGTGCATAATCGTACATGGGATAGATACACCATGTAGTGCCTGTGCGGTGGTGTTCGGCATGCAGGATGCGGTACATGATGGGGTCGCGCATGAGCATATTAGGGTGTCCCATATCTATCTTTGCGCGCAACACCCTGCTTCCGTCCGGGAATTCTCCGTTCCGCATGCGGGTAAAGAGGTCGGCATTTTCCTGAATGCTTCTGTTCCTGAACGGGCTGTTTGTGCCGGGGGTGGTTATGGTGCCCCGGGTTTGTCGGATTTCCTCCTGATTCTGGTCATCTACGTAAGCCAGTCCTTTGGCAATGAGCCGGTGTGCCCAGTCGTACAATTGTTCAAAATAGTCCGAGGCATAAAACTCATTGGCCCACTTGAACCCCAGCCAGTTGATGTCTTCTTTAATGGAATCTACGTATTCCACTTCTTCCTTTACGGGGTTGGTGTCATCAAAACGGAGGTTTGTTGTTCCGTTGTATTTCAGACCCAGACCAAAATTCAGGCAAATGCTTTTGGCATGTCCTATATGCAGGTAACCGTTAGGTTCCGGAGGGAACCGGGTAATAATAGATGTGTGTTTGCCCTGCGACAGATCAGATTCAATAATTTCCTCAATAAAATTCAAAGAACGTTCTGCCGGGATTTGTGTCTTTTCCGCATTCATTTTTTGGAGATTTTAAACTTACAATATTAGTCATAATTAATGTATATTTGTGGAAAATCTGAAATAATGATACGTTCTATGACCGGGTATGGGAAAGCCTATGCCTCCATTGCCGGGAAAAAATATACGGTAGAGATTCGTTCCGTAAATGGAAAAACAGCAGATGTGGGGTTTAAAACATCTCAAATACCCAGAGAATACGAACATGATTTGCGTAAAGCACTTATTGAAAAATTGCAACGCGGTAATATTGATCTTTTTATATCTGTAGATCAGGAGCAGAATGTTCTTGAAAATTCATTCAATGCCGGGTTGGTGAAAAAACTCTTTGTGGAATTGAAGTCTATTTTTAATGAAATGGACCAGGATGTAAGTACTACTGAGCTGGCGGCAGCTCTGCTCAGGATACCGGAAGTAAGGGAAGTCCAAAAAAGAGAGCTTGTTCCGGAAGAATGGCAACTTTTGCTGGATACTATATTTGTAGCGGCAGATAACCTGGATGCATTTCGGATACAGGAAGGGGAGCTGTTGGGTAAGGATATGCTGACGCATCTGGATGCTATTGAAGAGTATTTACGGGAAGTGGAAAGGTTGGATCCTACAAGGATTGTTTCTATACGAAAACGTCTGGAAGATAAAATGGCAGGAATGTGTGAGGAAATTACCCTGGACCAGAATCGCTTGGAACAGGAGTTGATTTATTATCTTGAGAAAATGGATATTAACGAAGAGCGGGTCAGACTTAAGCAGCATTGTGTCTATTTTAGGCAAACCATGGAATCTGAAGTATTTGCGGGGCGCAAGCTGAGTTTTATTTCCCAGGAAATGGGCAGGGAAATCAATACGTTGGGTTCCAAGTCGGCCCATGCCCAAATGCAACAATTTGTTGTAATGATGAAAGATGAACTGGAAAAAATCAAGGAACAGGTTCTCAATGTTCTTTAAATACAGCCTTTTGATTCTGGCTCCGGTGTTGCTGTTTCTTTCTTGTGTAGAAAAAGAAGAACATACATTTACCTATGTGGTAGAAGGCAGCGTTGGAAGTGTTTTAGGAAAGCCTGTTCCCGGTATTCAAGTAGTTATGCACCGTTCTTATACCAAATGGCAGGAAACAGATACAGCGTATACGGACAATCTGGGGAAATATAATGTGATTATGACATTGACTTCCCGGCAGCGTATATTTGTTCTGGAGTTTTCAGATTCCGGGATTGTGGAGCGTCCGTTGCCATACAAAGATACTATCAAGAAAGTCACCTACCCCGAACAAAGGGATGATATAACGCTGCACCAGCGTTTTGTACTCCAGGATACTATTACCTTACATACAGATATACAGGTGAATTTATGAAATCTTGCTGTAATCTGCTTGTCTTTTACTGAGCACTTCAAGTTGTTTGTTTAAAAGTAGGTATTTTTCTGTTTCCAGAAGGGGATCTTCTTCCAGGATTTTACGGGCTTCCATGCGGGCCCATTCCAGAATTTGACCGTCCCGGGATAAATCGGCAATGTGCAGATCAAAGGCCAGTCCGCTTTGGGCCGTTCCTTCCAGGTCGCCGGGGCCTCGCAGGCGCATATCTGCCTCGGCAATCTCAAAACCGTCGTTGCTGTCACACATGAGCTTCAGACGTTCCCGGGCTTCTTTGCTCAGGGCGTTACCGGTCATTAAAATGCAGTAAGACTGTTCAGCTCCGCGCCCAACACGTCCGCGCAACTGGTGCAGTTGCGACAGGCCAAACCGTTCTGCACTTTCAATGACCATGACGGTGGCGTTGGGCACATCTACACCTACTTCAATAACAGAGGTGGCAACGAGTATCTGAGCATGGCCTTTGACAAAAAGGTCCATATCGTATGCTTTGTTCTCCGCTTTTTGCTGTCCGTGGACTACGGCAACGGAATAGAGGGGGGCAGGAAATGCCGTGGCAATATTCTGGTATCCCGTTTCCAGGTTTTCATAGTCCAGTTTTTCCGATTCCCGGATTAAAGGATATACCACATAAACCTGCCTTCCTGCTTTAATCTGTTTGCGCATGAAAGAATACACCGTTCCCCGGCGTGATGCAGGGTAGTGTACCGTTTGGACGGGTTGCCTGCCCGGAGGCATTTCATCCAGGACAGATACATCCAAATCTCCGTACAGTGTCATAGCCAGCGTCCTGGGAATAGGGGTTGCCGTCATGACCATAATATGTGGCGGAGGTCCTGCTGTTTTTTTCCACAGACGCGCACGCTGTTCCACCCCAAAGCGGTGTTGTTCGTCAATAACTACAAATCCAAGAGATTTGAACAAGACGGTATCTTCTATCAGGGCATGCGTTCCAATGAGTATATCCATGGAGCCTTCCTGCAGCGCCCGGTGCAGCCGGGTACGCTCTGCCTGTTTTGTGGATCCCGTTAGTAAACCCACCTGTACACCCTGTCCTTCCAGCAGCCGCGAAATCGACCGAAAATGCTGCTCTGCCAGAATTTCCGTCGGGGCCATCAGGCATGCCTGGTACCCGTTATCCACGGCAATAAGAGCACTTAGCAAGGCCACCAGGGTTTTCCCGCTTCCCACGTCACCTTGGAGCAAGCGGTTCATTTGCCTGCCGCTGCCCACGTCTGCCCGTATTTCCCGGATAACACGCTTTTGTGCTCCTGTTAGTTCGTAGGGCAGTTTTTGATAACAACCGTTAAAGGATTTTCCAACTTTTGGGAAAGGCAATCCGTCTTCTGCACGCAGGCGTACGGCACGTTGTTTAAGCAGACCCAATTGAATGTAGAACAATTCTTCAAACTTCAGCCGTGTTTGTGCAGCACGCAGGTTCTGCAGGTTTTCGGGAAAATGGATTTCTTCCAGCGCCATGGCCAAGGGCATAAGCTTAAGCTGTTTGACAAGCGGAACGGGCAGGGTCTCCTGAATACGGCCTTCCAGCTGTTCCAGAATACGGGCCATCAGTTGGGAGAAAAATTTTTGGGTAAAACCTTTATCCCTAAGTGTTTCTGTTGAAGAATAAACGGCCTGGAGCCCGGAACTTCCCCGTAGACTTTCGCTATCCGGAATGTCCATTTCCGGATGTACCAGGTTGATTTTTCCGTTGAACAGGGTGGGCTTGCCAAATACAATATATTCTGTGTTCAGCTTGATTTTGTTTTTTAACCACCGGACACCTTTAAAAAAAACAAGCTCTATGGTACCGGTAGCATCTTCCAAAAGAACTACCAGCCGTTGCTTGGGAGAGCCCGCTGCTACAATTCTCATATCTTTAACGGTTCCTCTAAGCTGCATGCTTGCCAGGTCCGGGGTGATTTCCCGGATGGCATAAAAACGCGTTCTGTCAATGTAACGGAACGGATAATGGCGAATGAGGTCACCGTACGTAACGATATTCAGGCTTTTCTTAAGTTCTTCGGCCCTTTTTGGGCCCATCCCCTGCAGAAACTGTATGTTCGTATCCCAAATGGAAGCCATGGCAACACAAATATAGCGATATCTTATGTATATTTGTAAGATTCACTATGGTTGCAGAAGTACCATAGTTTACCTAATCTGCGTAATTATGCAAAAAAAAATACGAGTAGGGATAACACAAGGTGATACAAATGGCATTGGGTATGAGGTGCTTATCAAAGCACTGGCAGACAGCCGTCTAAATGAATTGTGTACTCCTGTTGTTTATGGGTCGCCCCGCCTGCTGGGGTTTTATAAAAAAATCTCTTCCGGGGTTGAAAATTTCAATGTTCATATAACACATGCTGCATCTGATCTGCATTACAAAATGGTTAATCTGATACCTTGTGTATCGGATCAATTTATGGCAGAACCCGGTAAAATGACGGAAGAAGGAGCACAAGCTGCTATGCAGTCGCTGGAAAGAGCTGTTGAAGATTTGCAGGCTGGCAGGATACAAGTTTTGGTAACCGCACCGTTTAACAAACAAAGTATGAAAAAAGAGGGATTCGCTTTCCCGGGGCATACAGAATACCTGGGTAAGGTATTCGGAGTACCTGCCCCTTTGATGATACTGTGCAGTCACAAATTGAGGGTGGGTATTGTTACGGGACATATACCGCTGGCTAACGTACCGGAAGAACTGACACATGAAAAGATTGTGTATAAAATCCGTTTGCTCCATGAAACATTGAAAAATGATTTTACCATACGGCAACCAAAAATCGCCGTGTTGGGATTGAATCCTCACGCCGGGGACGGAGGACTTCTTGGAACGGAAGAGCAGGAAGTAATTATTCCGGCCATTGAGGAAACGAACCGGGAAGGTATTATGGCGTTTGGTCCGTATGCGGCTGATGGTTTTTTTGCTGCTGCGGAGTACAGAAAATTTGATGCGGTACTGGCTATGTACCATGACCAGGGGCTGATTCCGTTCAAAGCCCTGTCCTTTGGCCAGGGGGTGAACTTTACGGCAGGGTTGCCGGTAATCAGGACTTCGCCCGATCACGGTACGGCGTACCGTTTGGCCGGAGAAGACAAGGCTTCTGCGGAATCTATGCTTCATGCCATTTTCCTGGCATGCGATTTATTCAACACACGCAACAGCAACCTGGAGATCCAATCTGAAAAATTGCATGAAGGTTGATCTTTATACAGACGGATCTTCGTTGGGCAACCCCGGGCCGGGAGGGTATGCGGTGATATTGCAGTCGGGCAGGCATTACCGCGAAATTTGGGCAGGTTACAAACGGACCACCAACAACAGAATGGAGTTGATGGCAGTCATTGTTGGCCTGGAAGCCTTAAAGAAACCGGGGACTCAGGTGTGTGTGTATTCAGACTCTACATACGTGGTGCGGGCAGTAGAAGAGGGGTGGTTGGAGAATTGGCAGGCAAGGGGGTTCCGTAAGGTTAAGAATGTGGATTTGTGGAAACGGTACTTGCAGGCAGCTGCCTCGCATACGGTCAGGTTTGTGTGGATAAAAGGACATGCGGGTCATCCGCAAAATGAAAAGTGTGACAAATTGGCTGTTGCGGCAGCAAAAGCTCCTGAAGAAGAGTTGGCAGAGGACGAGGGATTCACTAAGGAAGAAACAAATCAAAGTAAGCTATTATGAAACACAAACAAGTTCTTGTTTTAGCGTTGCTGACTGTTCTTGTGACGTCTTGCGGACGCAGAGCGGTGAGGGTACCGGCTGATTTCAACGGTGGGTGGGAATTTGCTCTGATGGAGGGGATAGATGACACCCTGACATGGCGTCGGGTGGACCTGCCTCATGACTGGAGCATTGAAGGTTCTTTTGCTCAGGAACATCCGGCTACACCGTCAGGAGGGGCTTTGCCCGGAGGGAAAGGCATGTACCGCAAAACATTTTTAACAGATCCGGGGATGGCCGGGAAACGTGTTTTTTTGGAATTTGACGGGATATACCGCGACAGCCGGGTTTACGTTAACGGGCATTTGGCCGGGCACCGCCCCTGTGGATATGCTTCGTTCAGTTACGATATAACTCCTTTTTTGAACTCTGTCAACCTGGAGAACCTGGTGGAAGTAACGGTTGACAATTCCATGCAGCCGAATTCCAGGTGGTATTCCGGGTCCGGTATTTACAGGAATGTGCGCCTGGTTGTGACTGCTGCCGTACATATTCCTTATTCGGGAACGTTTGTTACCACACCGTCTGTAACTGAAGAACAAGCATTGGTGCATGTGCAAACAAAGATAGCGCAACATCCGGGTGCCCCCGGGTATGCTTACCTGCTTACTAAAATACGTGATCCTTTTGGAAAGACAGTGGCCAAGGAGTGTACGTACGTGGACCTGACAGCAGAAGAGCAACCGGAAGTTATGCAGGCATTGCAAGTTAAGGCACCGGTTCTTTGGGATGTGGACAATCCCCGGCTCTACACCGTGGAAAGTAAATTAATCCGCAAAGGGAAGGTGCTGGATAATTATACAACGGTTTTTGGAATCAGGACGTTTGAGTTTACGGCAGATGAAGGGTTTTTCCTGAACGGACGCCCGCTCAAGATGCGGGGGGTATGCCTGCATCACGACCTGGGGGCTTTGGGAGCTGCCGTGAATTACCGGGCCATAGAACGTCAGTTGGAATTGCTTAAAGAGATGGGGTGCAATGCCATACGAACGTCGCATAACCCGCCGGCTCCCGATTTGCTGGATTTGTGTGACCGTATGGGTTTTCTTGTTATGGACGAGGCATTTGATGTGTGGAGGAAAAAGAAAACAGCGTACGATTATTCCCTCTTTTTTAAAGATTGGTATGAAAAGGACCTGCAGGATTTTATCTTAAGAGACAGGAACCACCCGTCGGTTGTTGTGTGGAGCATTGGCAACGAAATTCCGGAACAGTGGAACGATCCCGGTGCAGATACACTGGATTTGCAAGAAGCCAATTTGTTTTTGAATTACCGGGCAGGCGGCAGTACGGAAATGTCGGGAGATTTACCTTTTGATGCTTTGCTTACACGCCGGCTTGCCGAGATTGTCAAAGAACTGGATCCCACACGTCCCATTACTGCCGGATGCGATGAGCCGGCTCCTTACAACAATGTATTCCGTGCAGAAGCTCTGGATATCATTGGCTTTAATTACCACGAAGGCAATTACCGGGAAGTGCCTGAAAATTATCCGGGTATGCCTTTCATTGCCACAGAAACCACCTCGTCTGTGCACACAAGGGGCTTTTACCAGATGCCAGCGGATTCTGTGCGGATTGAACCCAGAGAGTGGTGGATGACTTACGATACACCGCACCATGCTTGTTCTTCTTACGACAACATGCACGTTCCCTGGGGCAATACGCACGAAGGAGCCTGGACGTATGTGAGGGACAATCCGTTTATTGCAGGCATGTTTGTATGGACAGGCTTTGATTATCTGGGAGAACCCACGCCGTACCGGTGGCCGGCACGGAGTTCGTATTTTGGAATTATTGATCTGGCAGGTTTTCCCAAAGATGTGTATTACATGTACCAGAGCGAATGGACAGACCGTCCGGTACTGCATGTGTTCCCACATTGGAACTGGCAGGAAGGAGAACCGGTTGATGTCTGGGCGTATTACAACGGGGCAGATTCCGTAGTATTGTTTCTGAACGGGAAGTCTTTGGGGGCCGGGCAAAAAACGTCGGAACGACTGCATGCTTCCTGGCGAGTACCGTTTGAACCCGGAACCCTTACAGCGGTGTCGTACAGCGAAGGAAAGGAATTGCTCAGCCGCAGCATTTCCACAGCCGGCAAACCGGCAAAACTCGGCCTTACAGCCGACAGACCGGTACTAAAAGCCGATGGATACGACCTGGCTTTTGTAACCGTAGATGTATTGGATGAGCAGGGAGTTCCGGTGCCGGATGCAGACAACCTCATTACCTTTTCCTTGGAAGGTCCGGCAACCATTAAGGCTGTTGATAACGGAAGCCCTATAAGTCATGAGTCTTTTGTAGCGCATGAACGCAAAGCCTTTCATGGAAAATGCCTGGTTGTTGTCCAGGCCGGCAGGCAAGAGGGAACTATTACGCTGACAGCGCGCTCAGAGGCGTTTGCGGAGGAGTACACCTTGAGCCTCAAAACCCGGTTTGTCCAGTAATGCAAACATATTCTTCTTGTAAGCCTCTACTCCTTCCTGATCAAAAGGGTTGACGCCAAGCATGTAACCGCTTATTCCACAGGACTTTTGGAAGAAATACAACAGGGCACCCAGGTTCTTGGCAGTAAGCCGGGGTATTTCTATCCGGATGTTGGGTACGCCTCCGTCTACGTGAGCCAGGCGTGTTCCGAACTCGGCCATTTTATTGCAGGCATCCAGGCGTTTTCCGGCCAGGTAATTCAACCCGTCTTCATCGCCGGGTTCATGAGGAATTACCACCTTACGCAAGGGGTCTTTTATGCTTAGTACGGTTTCAAAGAGGTGGCGTTCACCGTCCTGGATATATTGACCCATGGAATGCAGGTCTGTTGTAAAACCGACTCCTGCCGGGAAAATTCCTTTATGTTCCTTGCCTTCGCTTTCTCCAAAAAGCTGTTTCCACCATTCGGTCAGGTAAAAAAGCCCGGGATGGTAGGTTACAAGAAGCTCAATTTTTTTACCGGTGTTGTACAACGCATGGCGCAACGCGGCATACGTAACGGCCGGATTGCCGGGACTCACTGGTACGGTTTCCTTTTCCAACGCGACGGCACCTGCCAGCAGCTCCTTGATATCAATGCCTGCCAATGCCATAGGAAGTAGGCCTACGGCAGTAAAAACAGAAAAACGGCCTCCCACGTTGCCGGGTATGTCAAAAGTTCTGTATCCCTTGCTGTTTGCGAGTTTGCGCAGTGCCCCTCCATGGGGATCTGTGACGGCCACAATGCGTCTTTGCGCTTCCTTTGCTCCGTAGCGTTTGTAGAGGTGTTGCTTAACCAGCCGGAATGCGATGGCCGGTTCTGTAGTAGTACCCGATTTTGAAATAACTACACAGGCTGTGGATTTGAGCTGCATAAGATCGAGCAAGTCTGCCAGGTAATCTTCTTCCAGGTTTTGACCGGCAAATACAATACGGGGACCGGTTTGTGGCAATAGCGGAGAAAAAGAGCGGGAGAGGGCTTCTATAACGGCTTTCGCTCCCAGGTAAGAGCCTCCAATGCCTATGACTACAACCAGGTCAATATCTTTTTCCCAGTCACGGCAAATAGCAGCTATGCTATCCGGCAATTCCGCTTTTGTCTTGGAAGGAAGGGTAACCCAGCCTAGAAAATCGGAACCTTTTCCCTTGCCTTCTGTAAGAAGGCTAAGGGCCAGCAGGGCTTTTTCTTCCCATTCCGACCATGTTCCGGACGGAATGAAAGGCAGGGCAGAGGTAGGATCTATGCGAATTAACGGTTTCATGGGCTATTTCAGTTTTTGGCTCAAAGCCTGGAAAACAATGGCAGGGGAACGGAATTCGTGCAACACTTTGTACATGGCCTCTGCGATGGGCATATCTACCTTGAATTTTTTGTTGATCTCGTGAATGCAGGACGTAGCGTAGTAGCCTTCTGCTACCATATTCATTTCCAGCTGGGCTGCTTTTATGGAATAGCCCTGGCCAATCATGTTTCCGAACGTCCGGTTTCGGCTGAACTGTGAATAACAGGTAACTAAAAGGTCACCTAAAAAACCCGATAACGAGGTGTTTCTTCCTTTATCCGGATAGGATCGGTTCAAAAAAGCACGGATTTCCTGGTAGGCACACGCTACAAGTACTGCTTGAAAGTTGTCGCCAAATCCAAGTGCCCGGCTCATCCCGGATGCTATGGCATAGATGTTTTTCAGAACCACGGCGTATTCCAGACCGTATATATCGGTACCGATACTGGTGTGGATGTAAGAGCAGCGGAATGCTTCGGCCAGTTTTTCTGCCGTTTTTTTCTTTTTGCATGTAACGCTCAGGTACGACAAACGTTCCATAGCCACTTCCTCTGCATGGACCGGACCTGCAATAACCCCTATGTTGTCGTAAGGAATGTTGTGTATGCGGTTGAAATATTCTGAAATAGAAAGGTTTTGTTCCGGTATAAGGCCTTTGATTGCCGTAACAATGAACTTATTGTCAAGAGACACAGTCAGGTTCATCATTTCTGCAATAAAATAGGTGGATGGTATGCAAAAAATCAGTACATCTGCTTCCTGAACAGGCTGGTTGATATCTGCACTCATGTGCAAACGCTGCGGATCCAATCTTGCAGCCTGAAGGTAATGGGGGTTGTGTTTGTTCTCTTTTATGAATTGGATCATTTGGGGATCTCTGACATACCAGCAAACTTCTTTTTGTGTGTCCAGAAGAATCTTTATCAGGGCTGTTGCCCAGCTGCCGGATCCAATGACGGCAAACCTTGTGTTGTTCTGAAATAGCTTCTTCATGGGAATAATTTGTTATCCAACAAAGATAAGGTTAATTTGTCTACCTTTACATTTAAATTTTTTAGTAATGAAAATAGCATACTGTTCCGACAAATACCAATACACCATGGGGAAAACTTTTGTTGATGCCGGCCTGGACACCAAAAAAGCCGTCTTTAACATGTTTTACCGTACAGCTCCCGATAACAACAACTGGGCTGTTGTAAGTGGGGTTAACGAAGTACTGGAAATGGCAGGTAGTTTGGGTTCGCAGCCGGAATCTTTTTTTAGGAAATTCCTTCCGGAAGACATGTATGAGGATTTCTGTAAGAAATTGACGGGGGTCCGTTTTACAGGAGATATATATGCCATGGAAGAGGGACAAATAGTTTTTCCCAAACAGCCCATTATTACAGTTGTTGCGCCTTTACTTCAGGCTCAGATACTGGAAACGCCCCTACTTACCATCATGAACCACCAGATGGCCGTAGCTACAAAAGCTTCGCGTGTGACCCGGAGTACTGATAAACCGGTGAGCGAATTTGGTTCACGTAGGGCACACGGTCCCTGGGCAGCACTTCACGGAGGTAAAGCTGCTTTTACTGCCGGTTGTGTGAGTTCTTCCAACATATTGACTACCACAGAATTTGGTATTCCAAGTACAGGAACCATGGCGCACAGTTACATTACAGCTTTCGGTTGTAGCGTGCATTCGGAATTTGAAGCGTTTGATATGTATATTAAAAGCCACCGGGGAGAAGGTCTTATTTTGCTGGTAGACACCTACGATACCCTTAAGAGCGGGATTGTCAATGCCATTGCTGCATTTAAGGCCAACAATATTGACAACAACTACAAACCTTTTTACGGAATTCGTCTGGACAGCGGAGACCTGGCTTATTTGTCAAGAGAGTGTCGTGGAATACTGGATCGCGAGGGTTTAAGTAAATGCGTAATTTTTGCCTCCAATGCCCTGGATGAATACCTTATCTCTGACCTGGAGCGCCAGAATGCAGCCATAGACTTCTACGGTGTGGGTGATGCTATTGCCACCAGCAAACACAATCCGTGTTTTGGAAATGTATACAAACTGGTACAGATGGAGGATAATCCTGTGCTTAAAGTATCAGATGACAAGGCTAAGGTGATAAATCCCGGGTTCCAGGTAACATACCGTATTTACCAGAACAACGAAAGCAAGGCCGATGTGACGTGTCTTAGGGGAGACAATCTGGCAACAGCCATAGAAAAAGGCAGCGAAATTTTGCTAAGGGATGAATACGACCGGACAAAAAAGACACGGTACTCGGAAGGAACTTATACGGCTGAAGTGTTGCAGCAAAAAGTGGTAGAAAACGGAGTACGGGTGGTACCTGACAATACCCAGCAGCAAAAACAGGACAGGTACCTGTATGAATTATCACGGATGAACCCTACAGAGCGTAGGATTATTAACCCGCACTACCATAAAGTAGATATATCGGATGATCTGTACGACCTTAAAATGGGATTGATATATAAAATTAAAGAAGAACTGAACCATGTCTGAAACCAACAAAACCCATATAGTGGTAGATATGCTGAATGATTTCATATCCGGCACTATGGCTTGTTTAAATGCAGAAAATGCTTTATCACACAGCATCAATTATATTAACACGCATCCGGCTGACAAAGTGGTTTATGTGTGCGACACACATCCCGTCAACCATTGCTCTTTTACAGGGTACGGAGGTCAATGGCCGGCACATTGTGTCGTCAATACATCCGGTCATGAAATCCATCTTTCGTATTATACCCGTATTAATGATCCCAACAAAAGGCCGCACCTGAACCGGATTTTTCATAAAGGTACTTCTCCCATAAAAGAGGAGTATTCCGGATTTCAGGCAGTACGTTCGGACGGTACTCCGCTCTCTAAGATTTTGACAAAACAGGTTGTGGTAAGCGGCATTGCAACGGAGTACTGTATTTTAGAAACAGTCAAGGATCTGGTGGAAGCAGGGCACGAAGTGCAGGTGTTGCTGGAAGGGTTGGGGTACGTAAACCAAAAAGACCACCGGGCAGCCATTGAACACATGAAAAGCATGGGGGTAAAATTCATTTAGATTTATGAGTCAAATTATAGGGGTTGATCTGGGAGGTACAAAGTTGCATGCGGCCCTGTTTTCTGATCGTGGAGACGTAACGGCAGAGCGGGTGGTGTTTCTGGAAGAACGGAGGGGGTATCAGGTGTCAGACCTGCTGGTTGAAGTTTGCCGGTCTCTGCTGGAAGAACAGCAAGTACCGCATGATACAGAAAAACGAATAGGGATTTGTGTTCCCGGAATTGCCAATGAAAAAACAGGTTCTGTCTGGGCTCCCAACATCCCCGGGTGGAGCGATTTTCCTTTGAAACAGTATGTTACAGATGCTTTTCCAGACTCGAAAACGTACATTGCCAGCGACAGGGTCTGCTATATCTTGGGAGAACAAGCCCGGGGAGTGGCACGTGGAATGGAGAACGCCATCTATGTAAGTGTTGGCACAGGCATTGGGGCAGGTATTATCACGGAAGGACGAATCCTGAACGGAGCATCCGGTATTGCCGGTGCCATCGGATGGATGGCTCTGGGACAGCCGTTCCATGAAGAATACAGCTTGTGCGGCTATTTTGAAACGTATGCTTCGGGAGTTGGTATGGCTGCCCGGGCCCGTACATTATCCGGAGAGCCGCAAACATTTCCCGATACCCAGGCTGTTTTCCGTGCATACGATCTGGGACATCCGGCAGCAATAACCGTTGTAGATAAAGCTATTGAATGTTGGGGGATGGCTGCTGCCAACCTGATAAGTCTTTTTAATCCTGAAATTATCGTCTGGGGTGGAGGTGTTTTTGGACCGGCTGTACGTTTCCTGGACAGGATACATGCACAGGCCCGGCAGTGGGCACAGCCCATTGCAATTAAAACATGTTGTTTTCAACCATCTGCTCTTGCCGGCCGGGCAGGTCTGTACGGAGCAGGCTCACTGGCCCTTCAATCTATACAAATCCATGAAAAAAAGTAGAATTCTGGCTGCCGGCTTTGCCGGTATTGTGTTTTTTGGTATTTCTTTTCTTACACTTGGAGCTGTATTGCCTTCGCTCCGTGAAACGTTACACCTGACTATGGAACAATCTTCTTTTCTGGCAAGTATACTTCCTTTGGGAGTACTGGCCGGATCGATTGCTTTTGGTCCTTGGTGTGACCGATTTGGTTACAAGACTCCTTTTCAGGTGGCATCTGCCATGGTGGTTCTTGGTTTCTTGGGACTTTCTGTTCTACAGGCTGTTCCCTGGTTGGGAGTCTGTGTTTTTTTTATAGGAATGGGCGGGGGTATTTTGAACGGTTCTTGCAACGCATTGGTTACAGACGTATCAGATGACCACAACCGGAGTTCCAACCTAAGTATATTGGGTGTGTTTTATGGAATAGGAGCTATTTTGATGCCTCTTGTGCTGGGGGTATTCCACCAGACACCTTATACGGTAATCCTCCGTTATGTGATGGTGTTGCTATTTCTTGTATTTGTATATTTCAGCCTTATTTCGTTTCCACAATCCAAAATTAAACAAGGATTTCCCATGAAAGAAGGCCTGAACTTGTTACGCCAGCCGTTGTTGTTGCTTTTCAGCTTTATACTCTTCTTTCAATCGGCACTGGAAGGGTTGTGCAGCAACTGGATACCGGTGTTTTTACAAGAAAGTCCTTCCTATGGTATGCCCAAAGAGAAAGCGCTTTTTCTGCTTACTTTCGTAGTGGTGGGTATGACGGCAGGCAGGGTAGTGCTCAGCTGGCTTACATTGCGTGTTGCCCCCTGGAAGGTGTTATGGGCTTATATGCTTTTGATAGCAGTCGGTTTTGCCGGACTGGCCGCCGGATTGCGTCCGTTGGTACCCGTACTTCTTATAGGTATCGGACTGGGAGCTACCTTCCCCGTAGTCATTGCATACATTGGAACAGAGTATAAAGCGTTGTCGGGTACGGCTATCGGTATTGCCATGACGGTAGCTTTGACCGGAAATGTTTTGCTCAATTATTTGTTGGGATTTCTTCCCATTCGTGTATTTCCGCTATATTTGTTACTTATCTGGATACTAATGGCCGGACTGTATCTTTTGATGACAGGACGGAAACTATTTAAAAATATTTAATATATTTGAACATGCTTGCAAAAGAATGGCTTGACAACGTCCGCAAAATACAGGACACAATTCAGGAAACACAAATGGAACATATACGCCGTGCAGCATCTGTGATGGCGGACAGTATAGAGGCCGGACGCTGGGTACATACGTTTGGGTGCGGACACGCTACCTTACCTGTTGAAGAAATGTATCCCAGGATTGGAGGTTTCGTGGGGTTTCATCCGCTTATTGAACAACCCCTCACTTTTTTTACCCGTATTACGGGCGAAAGCGGTATAAACCAGTTCCTGTTTCTGGAGAGAGCAGAAGGGTACGGAACGGCCATCATGAGTTCCTGGAATTTTGATGCCAGAGATACCTTGTGGATTTTTTCTCATACCGGAATCAATGCCGTCAATATTGACGTAGCACTTGAGGCGCGCAAACGGGGCATGAAAGTCATTGTTTATGGCTCGGCTGCTCAGACACAGGGAAAAAAGCCGAGGCACTCCTGCGGAAAAAATTTATTTGAATTGGCAGATTTGGTGGTTGATTCCTGTGTTCCTCTGACAGACGCATCCGTTTCCCTGAAAAACCATTTTGATAAAATCGGACCGGTTTCTACCATGGCGTTTGTGACGCTTGTCTGGATGACAGTCACCACGTGTGCAGGTATTTTGGCTGACCGCGGCGTTCAGTTGCATATCCATCCTTCCCACAACGTTCCCGGCGATACAACGGCCATGGAACGCCTGAACGGATGTATAGAAGCGTATAAAAAAAGATCGTTTGGATTGTAAATTTAATATAGATCGTATATGAAAAAATCACTTTTAACTCTATTGCTACTGGTTCTGGTTACCGGGGCTTTTGGGCAAAGTAACAGATCTGCCCAGAAGGATTGGTACAGGAACGAGATGTTTCTGGAACCGGTCCGCTTTTTTGAAGGGACATTTGCCCTGGGTTATCAGAGAAACTTTTATAACTCGGCTCTATCGCTAAAACCTTCTGTAACGTTGATGGGAGAGACCCTCTTCAGCTACGAAGACAGTTTCTATAGTGAACAAGAAGGGTTTGGCCTGGAGGGGCTCTACAAAGTATATTTTGCACGCATGCCCAAAAAGGCGCAGGTGTACCTGGGACCCTATGTTGCTTACCGGTATTTGAAAGAAAAGAACAGGCTTCCGGATTATATAGACGTGGTTGATTACCCGCATTTGAGAAATAGTGATTTATTCACATATTACAACACCATGATGGCCGGGGTACTCTTTGGAGTACATTTTATGTGGGGCAGGTTTACCCTGGATATGAACATTGGGGGAGGAATCCGCTATCCTGTAATATCCGGTTTCCGTGCAGACCACAACAACGCTACTCTTGTATCTGTGCCTACCGGGTTTGGGCAACTTGGATTTAAAGGGGTTGTGCCAAAAAGTAGTTTAACTCTGGGTGTTGCTTTTTAGTTATGCGTAAACTGTTATTACTTTTTTTGGGGATGCTGTTTTCTGCACAGGTATCCCTTGCTCAGCTTATTGAGCAGCCGGCCACCTGGAGCCACAGTGTGGTACATATGGAAGACAATGTGTACGAAATGCAGTTTACTGCCACCTTGCGGGCACCTTGGCATATGTATGACCTGGGACCGTATGAGAATGGCCCCCAGGCCACACGTTTTACATTTGTTTTACCGGCAGGCGTTGTGTTGGAAGGAGCCTTGCACATGCAATTGCCTCCTGAAAAAAAACACGACCCGCTTTTTGATATGCTCATTGGCTCTTTTGGGGGTAGCGGTGTGTTTGTGCAACAGGTACGACTGGATGGGCCGGGAGGTGTAATAGAAGCCACTGTGGAATGGCAGGCTTGTGACGGAACCTCCTGCCTGCCTCCGGAAGAAAAAACGTTTGAAATCCAGATAGGCCATGCGCAGGCTGCAGTACAACCGGCGGATGCAGGGGAGCTGCAAACGGCAGATACGGGGGAGTTGCAACCGGCGCAATCCGGCTCGTTGTGGGGAATTATCCTGCAGGCCATTGCCTTTGGGTTGGTAGCTCTGGTGACGCCCTGTGTATTCCCCATGGTCCCCATGACGGTATCTTTCTTTCTCAGAAGCAGCGACAACAAACGCAAAAACCGCTTGAATGCGGCATTGTACGGAACATTTATCGTGCTGCTTTATACGGTACCCATTGCCGTAATTATTGGCATAACGTACATAACAGGCGGAGCCTCTGTGACGGCCAACATCTTCAACTGGCTGGCTACGCACTGGATTCCCAACATCCTGTTCTTTCTTTTGTTTCTTGTCTTTGCCGCCTCTTTCTTTGGGGCGTTTGAACTGGCACTTCCGGCGCGATGGACTACAAAAACAGATGCAAAGGCAGACAGCGGGGGCATCCTGGGCACGTTTTTTCTGGCCCTGACCCTGGTGCTGGTGTCTTTTTCGTGTACGGGTCCCATTGTAGGTACGGTACTTATCAAATCTACGCAGGGGGCTGTCTGGGAACCTATAGTGACCATGTTTGCTTTCTCGGTTGCTTTTGCTCTGCCATTTACTATCCTTGCTTTTGTTCCTTCGTTGCTTCAGAAACTTCCCAAATCGGGTGGCTGGCTGAATTCAGTAAAAGTGGTGCTGGGCTTTATAGTGCTGGCCTTTTCTCTCAAATTTCTGAGCACAGCCGATCAGATTTACCAATGGCACCTGCTTAACCGGGAAGTGTACCTGGCTTTATGGATTGTTATTTTTTCCTTGCTGGGCTTTTACCTTTTAGGTAAGATTCGCTTTAAAAACGATTCCCCAACAGAATATGTGGGGGTATTTCGTTTTGGACTGGCCATAGCCGTATTTGCTTTTGTGGTGTATATGATTCCCGGTATGTGGGGTGCTCCGCTCAAAGCCATTAGCGGGTTCCTTCCTCCTATTGGGACACAGGAATTTGTGATAGACCGACCGGCACCGGCACCGGCTGCCGAGGCTGCAACTTTTGGTGAAGAAAGAAAGTACAGTGACTTGTTCAGCCTTCCGTACGGTTTGGAAGGGTTCTTTCATTACGGGCAGGCCATGGATTATGCAAAAGAAGTTGGTAAGCCGGTATTTCTGGATTTTACGGGGTTGGGTTGTGTGAATTGTAAAGAGATGGAAGCCCGGGTGTGGAGTGACGCACGTGTACAGCAGTTGTTGAGGGAAGCATTTGTGATTGTGGCCCTTCATTCAGACGCCAGGGCTACGGCTTTACCGGAAGATTGGGTCACGGACGAGCGGGGGAAAGAATTGCGTACCCTGGGCAGCATCAACTCCTGGTTTATGCGCACCCGTTTTCAAGTAAACGCACAACCCACTTATATCCTGTTGGATAACGACGGAACTCCGTTGGTGGCGCCGCGTTCTTATGATACAGACGTAGACAGTTACATAAGGTTCCTCCGGGCAGGACTGGAGGCCTACTCTAAATAAAGCACGATGCAAGACATACAATTTTTCTTTAACAAGCTCAGCGGTTTGTTATGGGGATGGCCTATGATTATTTTGTTACTGGGCACCCATATTTTTTTAACCATCCGTCTTAAATTCCCACAACGTAAGATATTCAAAGGAATAGCCCTTTCCGTCAAAAGCGATGGGGACTCCAAGGGCGATGTAAGCCAGTTTGGGGCCTTGGCTACGGCGTTGGCCGCCACCATTGGTACGGGCAATATCATTGGCGTGGCTACGGCCGTATCATTGGGAGGCCCGGGGGCGGTGTTGTGGTGTTGGTTGAGCGGTGTGTTTGGTATAGCCACCAAATACGCGGAAGGGTTGTTGGCTGTGAAATACCGTATTACCACGTCTGACGGCACTATGATAGGAGGCCCCATGTACGCCCTGGAGCGTGGTTTGAAGATGAAATGGCTGGCTGTATTGTTTTGTGTTTTCACCGTGCTGGCGGCATTGGGTATAGGCTGTTCCGTGCAGTCCAATTCCATATCTACCATGCTGTACGAATCTTTTAACGTGCCTTTGTACGTGTCCGGAGCCGTGACGGCTTTGTTGGTAGCGTTGGTTATTTTCTTTGGGATTAAAGGTATTGCCAGTGTATGCGGAGCGCTGGTTCCCTTTATGGCTTTCTTTTATGTGGCCGGATGTATTGTTATTCTGGCCATGAACGCTTCTTTTTTAGGTAACGCATTGATATTGATTTTTAAATCTGCCTTTACTCCGCAAGCCATAGGAGGAGGGTTGGCCGGAGGAGGGCTGATGGTTGCCATGCGTTATGGGATAGCACGTGGGTTGTTTTCCAACGAATCGGGGATGGGATCGGCTCCTATCGTAGCTGCAGCAGCACGGACAAAAAACCCGGTCAGGCAAGCTCTTGTATCTGCTACAGGAACGTTCTGGGATACGGTAGTAGTATGTGCTATGACCGGCCTGGTGCTTGTAACAAGTATTCTGCGTTATCCTGACATTGATTACAAAGACGGCGCCCTGCTTACAAAGCTGGCGTTCAGCAAGATAAAAATATTTGGACCCATTATCCTGAACGTAGGGCTGATTACGTTTGCTTTTTCCACTATATTGGGATGGGCTTATTATGCAGAGAAGGCCATTGAATACCTGGGCGGGAAAAAAGTAATTTTCTATTACCGCATACTGTGGGTAGTTGTTGTCTTTGTAGGATCTGTTGCGAACTTATCTATGGTATGGGATCTGGCAGATTCTATGAATGCGCTTATGGCCATACCCAACCTGATATCGTTGTTGCTTTTGACAAGTATACTGGTTAAAGAAACAAACAAATACCTGTGGAGTGATAAGTTGGATGCTAATGAGTTTTAAAACGCCCAGCCCAGACCAATGGTAAAACTGTTGGTCAGAAGGCTGTTGTGCAGTCCCAGCAACCAGGTTCCCTGCAGGCTCACACCTCCCAGGCAGAATCCCAGCCCGGCACTAACATAGGAAGGAATACCTTTTTCAGGATTGCCGTAGTGTCCTCCCAGACGCACGGCTACTACCTTTCCGTATAAGTATTCCAATCCGGCCCCTGCTGTAAATCCTCCTGTCGCAAGCAGGTATCCTCCCTGCAAGACTGCATGTACGGCATGCTTGTCCCCCAAGGCCATGTGGGCACCTGTACCCAGTTCTATATGCGCCGGCAGGTGGTACGCTCCGTACCCGTAATTTATTTTTGTTCCCAGATTTTTTGCCGTCAGCCCGATGCTTAAAAAGCCCGGTTTGTACAGCAAGCCCAGATCAGCGGCAAAGGCGTTCCCGGCATGCTCCGGTCCCATTTGTGACCTTATGTAATGCAGGGTAGCTCCCGCGGAAAAGTTTTCGGCAATTTTGTAGGCATATCCCAGGTCAACGGAAAATTCCAGGGGTTTGTAGGTGTCTGTAACATTTCCTTCCGGGTTGGAAAGCTCACTGACAGGGTGCAGGTAACTGCGGAATCCCAAAGAAATGGCATTTTTTTGGCCGAGCATGGAAAAACCGGACAGTGCTGCCAGGTGGTTTGTCCGGCCCGTTTGCCAGAGGGTATAAGAAGCCCCTAGGGCGCCCTTTGTGTCAGATAAAACGGTAGCGGCGGTGTTGTTGTATAAGGAAAAAGCTCCGGTTGTGGCAACGGTACCCGTTCCGCCCATGGCCAGTGTAGCGGCATCGGGCCAAAGGCCCAAAAAAGAAGCACTTTGTCCAAAAGCGGGGATGTTACACATCAAAAAGAAAAAGAACAGAGATGAATATATGCGTTTCATACAGCGTTACAATTTAATAATGGTTTTTGCATACTCTTGTCCGTTGGTACGTACCTTAACGGTATAAGTACCACCGCTCATAGGGGTCATATCTATTTTTGCCGGAAGAAACGGTGCTATTTCAAATGAGCCTTCAAAGACCCGGGTTCCGGTAGAAGAAGTGATGGTTATGTCTGCTTTTGCAGGCTCTCCCATACGGATATGCAATGTATCCGTTACCGGGTTGGGGTACAGATCAACCGGCTGTTTACCGTCACGCACAAGTACCGGTACTGTAACGTGGCAACTTTCACCAAGCGCATCTGTTGCGGTAAGTGTCATAGTGGTCTGTCCGTATGCTTTTGCCGTTACATTCAATTGTTCTCCTGTCAGGACTGTTGTTGCAGGACCTTCGGGATGGAAAGACACACTGTACCGCAGGGATTCTCCGTCATCATCTGTGAAAGTATCCGAAAGAAGCAGGGAGGCTCCTCCTCCCACTCGGTTTAAACAAATGGCGTCCGGCGTTTTTAGTACTCGGGGAGGGGTGTTGGGTAAAATGCTATAGGTGATTTCCAGTTGCGTGGTACCATCATACGGGTCACTTACTATTAGTAAAACAGCGTGATCACCTGCCGTCGAAAGTATGGCATCAACAGATATCTTAACCAGGTTGTCTGAAACAGATAGGAAAAGGGCATCTTTGGCCGGTTCCAGAGCTGCAGTAAGGTTGTGTCCATCAGGATCTGATATGTTGAACGACAGGGTTTTTTTCTCGTGAGCTTTGAGCAGGAGGTGCGTACCTTCCAGAGGTTCAATGGTTGGTGGATTGTTTTCTTTTGTCTGAAATACAAAAGGTTCAGATGGGGCAGCTGTATTTCCTGCATAATCACCGGCCGTAATCTTAAACACGTAGGAAGTGTGGAAATCCAGGTTGGTAACATGAAACATTACGGTATCACCCACCTCCCTGTTTCCGGTACGTACCCTATCGGTACGCAGGGTGTCGCCCGCTTGAGAAGATGTCAGTACCTGGTAGCTGTAGGCCTTTGTATCGTCTTCATCTTTAGGAACAACCCATGACAACCTTATGTTGTTTGAGTGGGCTTCTGCAAAGATCTCTTCTACTTTTTCCGGTGGCACAGTACTTAAAGAAGCAATACTTGCAAAGGCATCAACCACACCGCTTCCCATAGAAGTTTTGTATTCCGGGTAATATTCCAGAAATGCCGGTGATGCATTTTCAATAAGGATGTTTTTTAAGGTTTCGCAGGTAAATCCGGGGCCTCCTGCATGCGATACAATCAGGGCGGCAACACCCGATACTTGTGGACAGGCCATAGACGTTCCTTGCATAAATCCGTATTGGTTATTGGGGAGAGTACTGTATATCTGACCGAAACTATAATGGTAATCACCGCCGGGAGCACTTATGCTTACCCAGTTTCCGTAATTTGAATAGTACGCTTTTTTGTAATTCGGTGCAATGGAAGCTACAGAAACAACCTTTTCGTACATAGCGGGATACGCTACGTTGGTATTCTCGTTTCCGGCTGCAAATACAACCAGCCCGCCCGCCATGGGACCTGTCTGGTTCCCGTATTCATCGTAGCCGGCGTAGTCTATAAAGTAATCAATGGCTGCTTTTGTAATTTCAGGAATTCTTACGACATCTTTATATCCCCAGCTATTCTGGCAGATGACTGCACCGTTATCAGCTGCATATTTTATTGCTCCGGCTGCGTCGCCAATGTTGTTGTATGAGTCCATAATTTGACAGATCATCAGACGTACGCCTTCTTCGGACCCGTTTCCTCCTGCGACACCACATACGCCCATGCCGTTGTTGTTGGTAGCCGCAACAATACCGGACACATGCGTACCGTGTTCTTCAACCCGTATGGTTCCCGTATAATTGATAAAGTTGGCACCGTAAATGTCATCCACTATCCCGTTGCCGTCGTCGTCCACACCTTCTATACCGTTGAGTTCTGCTTCGTTTACCCATAAGTTGTTTACCAGATCGGGGTGGGAGATATCTACACCGGTATCAACAATAGCTACTACTACACGGTTGCTGCCGGTAGTATAGTATTTCCAGACGTCCGTAACGTTGATGTCTGCTCCTGCTATGAACTCGTTGCTTAGGGAGCCGTCGTTGTACAGGTGCCATTGCTTGGAAAAAAAAGGATCGTTGAACGGAAAGAAACCGGCAGAAGTTTCCTGCAATTTTATTTCCGGGACGTATTCCACAAATTCTACACCTTCCATATCTGATAAGCCAACTGCCGTTTTCGTAAGCGGCCTGTCTTTATCAAAAGTGACTGTGTACCACAAATGCAAGCCGGCAGCACGTGTACGGGCTTCGTACTTACCTGCGTATGGAAAAGAACGGCTGACAGATTCTATATCCATGCCTGCAAACAAGTGTTCTGCAGGAGAGTACGAGTCTGTTATCTGCTCTGCCAGCCGGTCGGTTACCTTAATGTGTACAACGCCCGCATGAACATGGTTGGTGTCTTTCAGGTGTTCTCTGTTTTGATGTATTCCCTGTGGTGGGAGTTCCGGATTCTTTTCGCAACCGGATAACAGCAACATAAGTATGCCAATGAAATAAAATGTTTTTTTCATAGAAAACGTGTTGGATTGGCAAAGATAACGAAAAAGCCCCTCGTAAAAGGGGCTTTTTAAAGAATATTGCCAATCCGGGCAATTACAGAATATCATACAGGTTAGGTCCGCCGGGGAGCGATACGTAACAGTAGTTGTTAGATGTATGCCATCCGCCTACGCCGTCAATGTAAACAGCGGGACGCAGACGGGCCACCTTGTCCATAATAAACTTACTTAGTTCATTGTAGTCAGCCAAGCTGGCGCCTAATGATGACGGATAGTAATGCTTGATGATACTTCCGGCATCGCCCTGATACAACAAGCCTGCGTACCAGTTGGTATCCCATTTCAGGAAATCACCTTCTTGCCAGAATTCAATATAGGCACTCTGCGGACCTCCAAGCCATCCTTCCCATTCGGCTTCCAGAAGCAACTCTTTTGTGTAGGGTTGCATAACCCTCCAGCGATCAAAGCCTTCTGCCTGACGTATCTCTACCGTTGGGATGCTGTAAAGGGTCCAGGTATCGCAGAACTGGCCATTACCCAGGGATATCCAGTTGTATGCCAGGTTTACTTTCACGTCAATATCTTTGACGGCCCCAATAGATGCATCCTGAGAAGCAATGGATAACTTGAGGGTATAGGTGACTCCGATAGCTGCTTCTGATGTCATGGCTATCTTAAGGTCTGCAGCTCCTTCTCCGCTTTCAAAAGTCAGAGAGGCAGGTATTGAAAATACGTTGTGGGATGCCTGCGAAGTAAGAGTTACTGTAGCGGATCCTTCCGTGGTATTCCTAAAGACCTTTATAGAAAATACAGGGTCAGTAGCCGGAAGGGTAAAGCTGGAAGCTTTAGCTGTAAAGCTATATCCTGCAGCATCCGGGGTGTAAATGGGGTTGATTTTTTCTGTGTTGCACGATGCCAAAAGCACCACAAACAGAGAAACTACCGCAAATATGTTAAGTAATTTTTTCATAGTTAGTAATTTTGCTTTCAATTAAACACCATCGTCCATAGGATTCTGATCAACGGATTGATTCAGGTTCTTATTGCCGTCAAATTCAGTCTGAGGTATGGTAAGTACCCATGCATAGGATTCCGGGTTTTGTGTATTCCTGCCGGGAATCAAAGCAGATGTAGGCCATCCCATGGCAGCCGTTCTGGTAAAGCCTTGTTTCAGGCGTCTGATGTCGTAAATACGTCCGTACTCTCCCCACAATTCAATGCGACGCTGGTTAATGATTTCCTCCAGTAGCGAACCGGTTTCGTCCGAGGTAAGAGCACCCAGGGCTGTTCCGGATTTTGTTACGGTATAGTTGGGGTCACGTTTGGCCATCAGCAGCATAAGCAGGTCGCGTGCAGCCTGGTCGTTACCCAGTCGGCATTCGGCTTCTGCCTGGGTCAGGACCATTTCTTCGTTACGCATCCAGATGTAATCACCGGTATAGATACTCATGTCTGCCCATTTGAATTTTTCCTGTTGGTAAGCATCGTCGGGATTCCACCATGCGTTACGCACGTCTGCAGGTCCCATTTTGGCATAGAGCTGTTTGTTGATACGTTTGAAAGCCGTGTTTCCGTAACCGGGTGATTCGGAGTCCATATGCATCAGGAAGGAAGCATAGATACCGGATTGGTCAGAGATAATCTCTGCCCCCCACATTACGTTTTTGGCTTTTACGGAGTTCATCCCGGCCGTAAGGTCAGCTTTGTCTCCAACACTGGTTGACTTGCGTGCTTCTGCCGCGGCATCCCGGGCTTTACTCCAATTTTCCATAGTCAGGTATATGCGGGCGGCAATACCCTGAGCCACGTAATAATCAATGTGGGATTTGTGGGTTTGTCCGTGTGCATCTTTTAGCAAAGCAATACCTTTTTCAATGTCAGCTACGACCAAATCGTATCCTTGCTGTACGGTAGAGCGGGGCTGACCTTCCGTTCCGGCGGCGCTGGGTTCTGTGTAAATAGGAACGCCGGGGTCTGATTCGTGACCTTTGTACGTACGTGCAAAAGATTGCAGAAGCATAAAGTAGCTGTAAGCACGGATGGTATAGGCAGATCCAATGATGTAATTGACATCGGAGGGCAATCCTTCCATGGTTTCTTCTGCAGCAATAATGTAGTTGGCGTTGGCCACCCAGGTGTAGTAGGCATTCCACAAGTCGTAGGACCGCCATGCACCGGAAGTGTAACGAGCTTTAACGTCGTACGTGCAATCGTACCAGAACCAGCCGCTTCCCTGACCGGACATAATGTGGTCTTCACCCATTACGTCGGCCATCAGGTTGTAGGCGGTGATACCAAAGCACTGGTGTGTGTTACCGGTGGTGGACCATCCGGCTTCATACATGGAACGGTAAATACCGTTCAAGGGTACCAGAGCAGCTGTAGCATTTACAAACAGACCGTCTCCCGAGACAGCTGTAGTGGGAGAAGTTTCCAGCGATTCCGGGGTACAGGAAACCGTAGTAACAGCTACCGCTAACGCTATGATAAGAAGAGTATATAATTTTTTCATATTCATTTTCCTCCGTTAATTAAAAGTTAAGGTTAAGACCAATGGTGTATGTCTTGTTAGGAGAATATACGTAGTCAGTAGAACCGGAGAAGTCGTACTGCGGGTCCATACCGTTCAGGTAATTGAACATAGTCATGTTGTCCAGAGTAATGTAAATACGGAGCAGCGATACACCCATTTTTTTGGCGGCAGAAGCCGGCAGTGTGTACCCCAATGTTATGTTCTTAATGGCAAAGTACGATGCATCAATCAAATAGTCGTCTGTTGAAGCATACTGTGCGTTGATTCCGGCACGGGGAACGTCAGTCTTGTCACCGGGCTTCTGCCAGCGGCGCAAAGCGTTTGCGCTCCATGTGTTACCGGTATACATGGGGTTGAGTGCTCCTGTATACAGGCCGTCGTACATTTTACCACCAATGGAATAGGTTCCCATGATGCTCAAGTCTACACAGTTGAAGAAGGTAAATTCTGTGCTTACGCTTCCATACAAATCGGGGATACGGCTGCCGTGATACCATTTACTGGTAGAGGCTTTGGCATAATCTGAACTGATGTAGGGATCGATGGGGTTGCCATCGTCGTCTTTTTCGTCATATACCCAGTAGAGCCTTGCGCCATTGGCGGGGTCTACACCGGCCGATTTGGCCATGTAGAACGTCCGGATGGGCAGGCCTTCCTTATACAGGTAAATACCGCTTACAATTTCGGGAGCGTCTTCTGTCAGTGCAATAATTTTGTTCTTTACATGCGATCCCATGAAGGTAACCCTCCAGTTAAAATCACGGGTGTCAATCAATTGGGCAGACAGAGTCAGTTCCAGTCCCTTGTTGACCATGGTTCCTACGTTAGCATCGTACCCGCTAAAGCCGGTAGAAAGGGCCATGGGGTAATTCAGCAACATATCAGAAGTCAGGCGGTTGAAATATTCAAAGTTTAGGTCAATCCGTCCGCCAAACAGTCTGGCATCCAGGCCGATGTTAAAGTTTGCGTTCTTTTCCCAGCGGAGTTCCTTGTTTTCCAGTGAAGAAACAATAGCTCCGGTAAAGCCCGAGTTGGGGTAGGAAAGGCTGTAGAAGCTCTGCCATGCGTAGAGTGTACCCAGGTCGTCGTTACCCTGCACACCGTAGCTGGCCTTCAAAGCCAGGTTATTGATCCAGGTAACGTTTCTCATGAAAGATTCCTGGGAAATACGCCAGTTGGCACCTACAGACCAGAAATTCCCCCAGCGGCTGTCTTTGTAGAAACGGGATGTACCGTCTGTACGGAAAGAAGCGGAGAAATAATACTTGTCTTTGAAGTTATAATTGAAGCGCGACAGGTAGGATTCAATCCTGTAGGCCTGTGAGTAGGAGTCTGCGTCTGTAATGGTTGTACCGGGGCGCAATTCCAAAATACCGTCTACCAGGTTGGTTTTTTGAGCTGTCAGGTAGCTGTAGGAGTAGTTGTAGAACTCGTGTCCTAACAGCAAATCAAAGGTGTGATTTCCAAAGCTGCGGTTCCAGGTAAGCAGCTGGTTGAAGGTATAGCTGAGCATACGTCCGTTGCTCTTTGTCAAACGTCCGTTGGAGCTGGCAGCGTTCCCGTGGTACATGTTGTAGAATGTCGTACTGTTGGAATTAACAAAGTCCACTCCAAAGTTGGCTGTCAACTTAATACCTTTCAGGAAGCCTGCACTGTCCTGGTCTGAACCAATAGCCAGGAAGGTACGTGCACTTACGTTGTCACCTGTACTGAGGAATTTATCGTCGTAGAGCGTTCCCACACTGCTGAAATCGTTCAGGTTGGGACGGGTTTTTCCGTAGTCAAGCTGTCTGTTTCCCAGCTCGTCCAGCAGGTCGTTACCGGCGTCGTCTTTAAGCCATACGGGATAGATAGGGGCCATAAACTGGGCGCTGTACCATACGTTGGCATAAGTAGAGCCTGTGTAGCCCGACGAGTTGGATTTCGTCATGGATGCTGACAGGTTCAATCCTGTTTTGACCCAGTCGTTGATCTGGCTGTCAATGTTGGCACGGCCGGTGAAACGTTGGAATGAAGTAGTTTTAAGAATACCGTCTTCATCCAGGAAGCCGAGCGACATCAAAGCTTTTGTTTTAGCCGTACCACCTGCTACCGTAAGTTGGTGTTCGTGGCGGAATGCGTTCAGGTGCTCGATTTCATCCATCCAGTTTTCGTCATAAGCCGATTTAGCATCAGCTCTGACAGCTCCGGTAGCCGGGTCTATTACAGTTGCCCAGGTGTAGTTTTTAAACGGATTGTAGAGTTCCCCTCCCAGCGCGTCTGCCAAACCCTGTGAAGCAAGTGTTCCGGCTTCTTCCCAGGAATATCCGTTATCAAAGCAATAGCTGTTACGCAGGGATTCCCAGGTCATGTTCACGAAATCTGTCTGGTTAACCATGTCGTAACGTTTAAGGGCACGGTTGGAGATACCGGCACTCCCATTATAGGTAATGCTTACTTTTTCTCCTTTGGCTCTTTTGGTGGTTATCATAATAACACCGTTGGCACCACGTGCTCCGTACAGAGCTCCCGAAGAAGCGTCTTTTAGAACGGTCATGCTTTCAATGTCCGCCGGATTGATGGAGTTCAGGGAACCGTTAAAAGGAATACCGTCCACAACGTAAAGAGGTGTCTGGCTTGCGTTGATGGAACCGTATCCACGGATGATTACAGAGGCATCGGACCCGGGTTGTCCCGAACCGGAGGTGGTAATCACACCGGTGGACATCCCGTCAAGAGCCTTGGTTACGTTGGCAACAACGCGCTTGGACAGTTTTTGGCTGTCAAGGACTGTTGCCGAACCGGTCAGAGACTCTTTCTTAGCTGTACCGTATGCCACAACCACAACGTCTTCCAGTGCAACGACATCGGGGTGCATGACCAGGTCAACCACCGCCCTGCCGTTAATCTCTGCATTGACAGTCTGCATCCCCATAAAGGTAAAGCGAAGGATGTTGTTGCCCGTAGGTACGTTAATGGAATACGAACCATCCAGATTTGTTTGTGTGGAAATAGTCGTTCCAACCACAACCACTGTCACATAGGGAATTGGAGCACCGTCTTCACTGGATGTAACCTTACCGGTTACCCTGTGTTGAGCGAACAATGCCGAAAACCCCATCATGACTGACAAAGTCAATAAAAGGAATTTTTTCATTTGTCTTGTTTTTAGGTTAGTAAATAGTTTATAGGGTTAATCTTATGTAAAAACAATTCTTAATAAACAAAGATATACAATTATTTTCAATAGGGAAACAGGTTTTTACATTTTTATATATTTGTACGCATGAAATATGCAATGAATTTTTTTCCGTTGCGCGAAGTCAAGCGTTTTGACCTGGCAAAAACACCCAGGCCTGTAAGCTGGTATTTAAGGCCCGTTATATGGCTTCTTGTTTTCCCACTCGTGTGGTACAATCGTACTAAAATACTAAAAAAAGGCATGGAGAAAACCCGGTCTCCGTATTTATTGTTGTGTAATCACAATGCTTTTTACGATTTTTTTGTAGCGACTGCAGCTACGTTTCCGCACCAGGCCTTTTATGTGGTGGCTATAGATGGTTTCATAGGTCTGGAGTGGCTTATGCGCCGGGTTGGCTGTGTTGGAAAACGTAAGTTTACAAACGATGTGAGACTCATACGTCATCTGAAGACAGTGGCAGACCGTGGAAAAATTGTAGCCGTTTATCCCGAGGCGCGGTATTCCCTTTGCGGTACAAAGGCCGTTCTTCCACCGTCTTTGGGAAAACTGGTAAAGCACCTGAACGTGCCGGTGGTAACCCTTATAACTTACGGGCATCATATAAATTCACCGTTCTGGAATACGCGATCCAGGGGGGTACGTACCCGGGCGGTTATGACAGAAATCCTTACACAGCAACAGTCAGAAGAAATGACGGCTGAACAGATCAATACCATCATTAACGATTCTTTTGAATACGATGATTTTGCCTGGCAACGTGAAAATAAAATACGTGTACGTTACAGGAACAGGGCCCGGGGATTGCACAAAGTATTGTACCAATGTCCGTCATGCAGGACAGAGTACAGGATGGATTCGGGAGGGACGCAGATCTGGTGCAACCATTGTGGAAAACGATGGACTATGTCTGAGTACGGAGCATTGCAGGCTGCTGAGGGGGAAACGCATTTTTCCCATATCCCCGACTGGTATGAATGGGAGAGGTTGCAGGTGAGGGCAGAGGTAGAAGCCGGAGCGTACAGCCTTACCAAGAAGGCAGACCTGCGCTTGTTGCCCAATTCCAGAGGGTTTGTTGATTACGGAGACACTACTTTTATACACGATATGGACGGATTTCGATTGGAAGGAGTCCATAACGGAGAACCGTATAACTTATTTATGCCGGCACAATCGCTCTATTCGTGCCACATAGAGTATGAGTACGGCAAGTACAAAAGAGACTGTGTAGACCTCAATACATTAAACGACTCTTTCTGGGTTTTTCCCCGGGGTGATGATTTTTCGGTAACGAAAATCTCTTTGGCTACGGAAGAATTATTTAACTACAAAAATCCGTAAGCTTTTCCATACGCGAGTTGCTGTTGCAGAAAATCTGCCGCATATTCCAGTTGTACGTCTTTCAGTTTGCCTTTGTGGTTGTATACCGGAACCATGTTGGGGTTCAGAAAACCGCCGTAGGGTTTCAAATCCAGTGCGGCATACCGCTCCAGTACTTCCCGGTGCAGTTCCCGGTTTACTTTTATGGCGTATTCTTCTACCAGCGTTTTACCGGCCTTGTAATCTCCTTCTGATTTAATGCGTTGAATTTCAGACAAAAGGGTAGCAAACAATTGTCGGAGTTCGTCATAATTGCGGATGGCAAAATATGTTTTCCCGTTTTCCGTGATTTGCTCAATGGCGTTGCCGTTGCGGAAGGCCCACGAAGCAATCAGTTGCCTGCACTGCATGTGCGCCTGCGTGATATCTTTCCCGGGTTCAATGCGGACAAGCTGGGTAAACAGGCCGTTACGTATGTAATTGATATACTCGGCGCGGTAGGCCTCTTTGTTGGGAAGGACACCCAGTTCTACCAGTTTGGGATCTGCTAGATAATACAGAGCAAACAAGTCTGCACGTGCTTCTTCCAGTGTGGAACTGTATTCACCCAAGGCGTTGGGAGAAACTCCCGGCAGCAGCTGACCTGATCCGTGTCCCAGGCATTCGTGCAAGTCTGTGTGCAAGTCACCGGTCAGTGTCCCGTATTCTTTAAGGAAAGCAACTTCTTCCTCGTCAATGGAAAATTCAACAACCATGCTTTTGGGCGATTCTTCTGCTGCCTTTTCGTAGGCATTCGTAATGTTGGCTATGGTAACAGATTTGGATCCATATTCTTTTCTAATCCAGTCTGCATTGGGCAGGTTGATACCAATGGGGGTGGAGGGGTAAGCATCGCCTCCCAGTACGACCACGTTGATGACTTTGGCCGATACGCCGGTCGCTTCTTTCTTTTTAAACCGGGGATCAACCGGTGAATGGTCTTCAAACCATTGGGCGTGGTTGCTGATGGTAGTCGTCCTGCGGGATGCTTCTTCATCCCTGAAGTTGGCATTGGCTTCCCAGGACCCTTTTCTGCCCAGGGGGTCTGCATAGACTTCGATAAATCCGTTGATAAAGTCTGTAAAGGTGTTGGTGTCCTGAACCCAGGCTATGTTATACGCATCCCACAGGGCCAGATCTCCTGTTGTGTAATAATCAATAAGTGTTTGTATGTAAGATGCTTGCTGTGGACTTTCTGCTACTTCGGATGCTTTTTCCAGCCAATAACATATTTGTTCAATGGCCGGGCCGTACTTCCCGTCAATTTTGTACGTTTCTTCCGTTATGTTTCCTTCCTTTTTAACAAGCCGGCTGTTCAGGCCGTATTCTACAGGTCTGGGGTCACCGGGGTCTTCCATAGAAGCGTAAAAAGTTTCTGCTTCTGCCCGTGAAACACCGCTGTAAAAATTGGTGGAGGAAGCAAGCAATAAATCTCCTTCCTGGCCTGAGCTGCGACGTATTTTGTACAGCTGCGGATTGCACATGATATCTGCGATCCTGCCTATGTCTGCCGGGTCGTAATCTGAAAGCTCCAGCAGGCTTTTCATATACTCGGCCGTACAACCGGGAAGGATTTTTTCTTCTGCATAATGGTGGTGGATACCGTTGCTAAAAAAAACACGTTTTGCATAGATCAGAAAGAGCTCAAATTCGGGGGTGTTTCTATCTCCCGTATACGTTTCCAGTATGGTTTCCAGGCACCTGCGGACTTCCAGATTGTGTTTAAAATTTTGGTCCCAGAAAATATCCCTGCCACTTTTTGCGGCCTCTCCCAGGTAATACATAAAGGTTTTTTGTTGTAGCGTTAAGTCATCCCAGCCGGGAACCTTGTAACGGATAATCTTTATGTCTGCAAATGATTCTGCCAGGTATCTGAATGTATCGTCTTGTTTTTTGGCACTTTTTGTCCCGGTTGAACAAGATAAACCTGCTATGCCTGCAATACAGGCAAAGGCAATTTTCATAAATTTCATGGTTGTATTATTTGTCACGGATTTTTCGGACGCACCGGTTTACCTGGCGAACCAAAGTAAATGCAGTTATGGCTACCGGAAGAATCAGGGAAATCCATTTTCCCTTGGATAATGTTCCGGGCACGTTGTTTTTAACACGGTCTTCCAGGCCTTTGATGTGCCAATCCAGCGAATTGCGCTCCGCCCTGAGCTGATCTATGGTGCGTATCTGTGAATAAATAAATCTTCTGCTTCTCATGGGTCAGTCCTCCAATGCGTTTGGGTCTTTTTCATGAAAAAAAATGTTTATAAACAACCTGACAAAGGTGTTCATAAAGAGCCTTTTCCTGAACAGAAACAGCACGAGAAACAGCAACAGAAAAAAACCGCCTGTGATAAGGGAAGCAGCTATAGTACTTTCAAGTACCTGTCCCAGCCATTGGGTGGCTCCTGATGCCAAAAATACAAGGGCTGTGATAAGTACCAGAATAAGCAAAAAGATGCTCAGGAGCCTGTTTATAACCCTGCTGGCATTTTCTACCAGGCCCAGTTTGAGGGCATCTGATTTCAGACCAAGGTACTCCTTGGCCGAGTCTTTAATATCCATGGCTTTTTGTCTATTCGTCCTGGCCTTCTTCCTGGTTAACAGGAAAGTGTTTGTGGTATTCCTGTTTCAGATCATCCACTCCCTGATCCAGGGTTTCTCTAAGTTTTTCTCTGGTTTCACTTCCTTTTGCAGGAGCAAATAACAAGGCAAGCGTAGCGCCTATGAGGGCACCTCCCAGGAATGCGAGTGTGTTTGAACTCTTCATAATGCAATGTGTTTTATAAAAAATGTCTTCTTACAAAGATAAAAAAAAGATTATCTTTACGCTATGAAAAAAGGCAATCTTTTAGGCTTGGTTTTCTTTTGCCTTTCTCTTACTTCGTGTGAAGAATGGTTTCACCCCCGTAGCAGGTACGAGCATAGCCTGCTGGTATATATGGCAGCGGACAACAGCCTCTCTGAACTTGCCAAGACAAATATGCAGGAATTGCTGGCACATGCTTCTTTGCCGGAAGATCATGCGTTGTTTGTTTATACGGACGGCAAAGAGCAGGGGGCTTACCTGATTCGGATTTACAAACGCAACCACATTACAAGAGCGGACACGCTGTTCCGGTATGGTATGGTGAATTCTGCCCACCCGGATATGCTGGAACAGGCAATAAAGCATGCAAGGGAAGTTTGTCCGGCTAAAACATACGGACTTATTTTGTGGTCACACGGAACAGGATGGTTGCCTGCAGGGCTTTACGGTGAAACGCCCAAGTATGCAGTTACCCCTCTTTCTCTTACTCCCGTTGCTGCGTTTCAGTACAATATTGACGATCCTGCTTACCCGCGGACAAAAACATTTGCCAAAGACGGGAGTGCAGAAATGGAAATCCCGGATCTGGCCGGGGTGTTAAAGAGATTCACCCACGAATACGTATGTTTTGATGCCTGTCTGATGGCTGATATACAGACCTATTACCGGTTGAAGGATGTAAGCCGGTACCTGATGGGTTCGCCAACCGAGATTATTGACACAGGATTTCCTTACGATAAATTGACGATATCTCTTTTCCCCTATGTGGGGGAAAGCAGCCTGATTGCCTTGTGCAATGCTTATTACAACAAGTACAATGAGCAGACGGGATATTACCGTTCTGCCACCATTTCTCTGGTAAGGACAGATCGCATTCAGGAAGTAGCGCTGGCATTTAAAAATCTGATTAACAACAGCCCAACAGATCCTCTTACGGTTGACCGGACAGGTTTGCAGACTTACGACCGCCTGACGGAACATGTGTTCTGGGATATGGACAGGGTAGCAGCACTCCTGGGATCAGCAGAAGATTATGCAGACTTTTCTACGGCACTTAAACGAGCTGTGGTGTACAAAAAGGCAACCGACAATTTCATTACCATTCCTATTGAATATTTTTCAGGATTGGCAGCCTATTTGCCTGTTACAACACTTCCGCGCACCCAGGAGGCATTTGAGGCAACTGCCTGGAATAAATACCTTGGTTGGATGCCACGGACAGATTGATTTTGCAAAACAACAGATTTTAATTACTTTTGCGCGCCCTTATAAGGACCTTAGTAAGGTGCCATGGGATCCGGTACAGATTTCCGGATTGAGTAACACTGTTAACTAATACATGTATGAAACATTTTGAGATTAAAGCCCGTGAACGGGACAACTTTACAAAAGCAGCCGTTAAGCAACTGCGCAAAGAAGGAAGAGTACCTTGTGTATTGTATGGCAACAAGATGGAACCTCTTCATTTTTCAGTATTGGAAAAAGAACTGAAAAATTTGATTTACACTCCCTACTCTTATATTGTAGAGCTTAGTGTAGAGAAAAAGAAACACATTTGCCTGTTGCAGCAGGCGCAATTTCATCCGCTGCATGACAGGGTATTGCACCTGGATTTTTTAGCCATTGATCCCAAAAAACCGGTGTCTGTTACTGTGCCGGTAGTTTTGACAGGGAATTCCATTGGGGTACGTGAAGGCGGCAAGATGCATATTCTGAACAGAAAATTACTTATCCGCGCCAATCTGGAAGATTTGCCGGATTCTTTGAACATTGATGTTACCAAGCTGGCTTTAGGCGGTACCATTGCAGCAGGAGATTTGAAATTTGACAACATTCAAATCCTTACTCCTGCATCTACCATCGTGTGCATGGTTAAGATGACGCGTGCTTCTATTTCTGATGCAGCAGCAGAAGCTGCCGAAGAAGCTGAAGAAGGAGCAGCCGAAGAAAACGCCGCTGAAAAACACGAGGAAGCCTAGTCTTTCCTTTAGGTCATGTCTTATTTGATCACAGGACTTGGAAACATAGGTTTGGAGTATGCCGGTACACGGCACAACATAGGTTTTTCAGTTCTGGATGCCTGGGCAGCCTTGCAAAAGACTGCCTTTTCTACCTTACGGTATGGTGCTATGGCACAGGTAAAGTATGCCGGTAAATCGGTTTGGCTTCTTAAACCGTCTACGTATGTCAATCTGAGTGGAAAAGCTGTCAGGTATTGGATGAACGAAGAACGAATTCCTCTGGAGAACACCCTGGTGGTTTTGGATGACGTGGCGCTCCCGTTTGGGAAAATCCGGATGCGGGCCAAAGGCAGCGATGGAGGACATAACGGATTAAAACATATTACAACTGTCCTGGGAACACAGAATTATGCGCGTTTGCGTATTGGTGTGGGAGATGATTTTCCCAGGGGGTACAGAGCCGATTATGTGTTGAGTCCCTGGAACAAAAATGAAAAGAAAGAATTGCCTTTTCTGTGCGACCAGGCCATAGAGGCCATTCAGCTTTTTATAAGGCATGGTATTGATCAGGCCATGAATACGGTGAATACCGAACCCAAGCCTGTTTTGGATAAAGATGAGGATTGACAAGTATTTGTGGGCCATCCGCGTGTTTAAAACGCGCTCGTTGGCAGCAGATGCCTGCCAGGGGGCTCGTGTTAAAATAGACGAGCAGCCGGTAAAACCTTCCCGTATTGTTAAAGAAGGAGATGTTTTGGTTGTCAGAAAGGGCCCGGTCTATTATTCTTATGTGGTACTAAAGACTGTTGACAGGCGTCTTCCGGCAAAAGAGGTCCCGATGTATGTACAGGATATTACACCGGCAGAGGAACTGGATAAGTTGCTACAACCGAAGGAGTCGGTAGTTATTTACAGGAAGAAAGGATTGGGGCGTCCCACAAAAAAAGAACGGCGCCAATTGGATAAGGTCAGGGATTTCAACGGGTAATTTCCAAAAATTTTGCTTTTGTGTTTGTTTTCAGTTTCCAGTAATCCAGGGAAGCAGGTAGCAGCAGGCAGCCATTTTGGGATGGTGTGTACAGGGCCCCGTCACATACAATGGTAAGATCTCCTTCAAGGAGCATATAGACAACAAACCTGTCCATGGCCGAATCGTCAACCTCCCGTGAAGCGTCAAGTTCTTCCAGACGCACGGTAAAATAAGGAGAACTTACAAGCACACCTTCTGTGGTTGGTTTGGGAATATGTCTGGTATAATCGATACAGTCAATGGCCAGTTCTACGTGCATTTCCCTGGCTGTTTCCGGGTTGTGTTCCCTTCCCCAATCATAAATCCGGTACGTTATGTCGGATACTTGTTGCACCTCGGCAAGGGTTACTCCTCCTCCGCAAGCGTGAATCAGGCCGGCAGGGATGTAGTAACATTCTCCCGGTTTGGGTGTGATGCAGTTCATTACTTCCGGTAAGGTGCCTTTGATACAGTGTTCGTAAAATGCTGCAGGCGTCATGTCCCGGTTAAATCCAAGGTACAGCCTGGCTTGGGGTTTGGCATCCATGACGTACCACATTTCCGTTTTTCCATAGGCGTGGTGCATTTCAGCTGCCCGGGTATCGTCCGGGTGTACTTGTACAGATAGAAAATCATTGACGTTCAGCTGTTTGATAAGCAGAGGAAATTCATCTCCGCACATATCATAAATTGTGTTTCCAACTAAATCTGTCAGGTACACTTCCAGTATTTCATTGATGGTGTTTCCTTTTAGAAAACCGTTCTCAATTACAGAGGCGTCCTGATCCAGTCCGCTCAGGAGCCAGGTTTCAGAGCCCCAGACCCGTTCTTTCAGGTTGGGCTTACAGGCCAGGGGATATAGGTTGTTGGTATTCATCAGAAAGTTCCAAATCGGGTGCAGGTGCTAAATTTTTATATAAATAGAAGAGGGAAAGACCCAAGGTTGTGACAGAAAGTCCAAACGTTATGAAGAAGGATTGGTTTCCTACCAGCTGACGCAACGAAGTATCGGTTGCTATTTGCGGAAGCAGAGCAACCAACAGGAATGACATGCCGTTGTTTATGGCATGTAATGCTACACAAGTCCAGTAAGAGCGTGTCCTGTAATATATCCAGCCAAAGAGGCAACCCATAAGAAAGGCGGGTATAGCCTGCCAGGGATTGCCGTGGATAACACCAAACATGACAGCCGACCACACGATGGCTTTCCATGGAGCCATATGCTGCAACATGCCTTTGAGGGCTACACTGCGGAGCAGCCATTCTTCCAGCAGGGGAGCTGCAACCACAACGGCAATAAATGTGGGAACGTTGGTTTCCGTCATCTGTTCAAACATTTTCTTCATAAATTCAGGCATTTCAAGCCAGTCGGTAACAGGATCCAGGATGACAGACATGCTTACAATCAGTATGGGGAGGAGCAGGATGTAAAAAATAAGAGGAACCTGCCCAATCCGGGCGGGCGGATTGGCATAGGGAGGGGTACCTTTCCATGCAGCTTCTTTGTATTTTCCTGAGGCACGCAGGATTACATATATAATTACAACAATAAAGGGGATTACATAGAGTACGGGAATGGCCCACCCGCCGGGGTTATCCAATGATACGGCATTGGGGAACAACCAATTGATAACAAAGGTGGCTGCTGCCGTGACGGCGGCACCTGCTATTAACAGTATGCCAATCATGATCAGCCATGACTCGCCAAGTCCGGGCCGGTAATAATTCATTATTTTTTTCATAGATACATAGGTTACGGGAATAAGGGAGTTGGGTAGTTGCCTGATGTGTGCAGGGCTTCCAGTTGTGCCACAACACCCGGACGGTCTTCCCGGTAAGTTACCCCAAACCAGCGTGCTGTAGTTTCCAAAACACGGCATGTCCCGTTTTCGGATTGAATGGTGTCATTGACCAGGGTAGGCAAGTGGTATTCACTTACCAGATCGTTTTGGTGTTCCTGAAGGAATTGTGCCACCAGGCGTTTGGCTTTGGGGTAGATATCCGGAAGGAAACCCCAGCAGTTCATGGAACAAAGTGCGTTGGCAGCAAGCTCCAAGTCTTCTTGTGTGCCGTCCTCATGGGTGGCAGTGCACAAAATGCGGCCGTCGCTTTCTTTGCGGATCCCCAGGCGTTCTACAATATCTACAAGGAATCCCCGGTTGTTGCGCGTGCATATACCTCTGGATACGGGGCCGGACGGAGATAGTGTGTTTTCCAGCCGGTAGCCGGCCATGGCACAGGAACCCGGTGGCAAATCGTTCCGGTTTAAAAATCCGGCCAGAACATGAAATGCGTCTTTGCCGTAAAAATCATCGGCATTGATTATTCCAAAAGGTGTGTTTACCTTTTCAGACGTTACCAGCAGGGCATGGCCTGTTCCCCAGGGCTTGGTTCTGCCTGCCGGGGGTGTGTAGGGAGGGGGAATACCATCCAATTCCTGTGTGACAAATTCGAAAGGGAAATGTTTGCCGTACCGGGAAGCACAAATTTGTTCAAATTCCGTTTGAAAATCTTTGCGGATTACAAATACAATCTTGCCAAACCCGGCCCGAAGGGCATCGTAAATGGAGTAATCCATAATGGTGTCTCCACCCGGTCCCAGCCTGTCCAGTTGTTTGAGTCCTCCGTACCTGCTGCCCATTCCGGCAGCCATGATAATAAGTGTGGGTTGCATATTGAAAAACCTGCTATATTTGTGAAAAACCTAACCCTATGCGTTCTCGTTTTAAATTTAACCGGCTCCCCGGGTTGCTCAGAAACAGGTTTTTTATTGTGGCTCTGGTATTCATGGTATGGATTCTGTTTTTTGACGACAACAGCTTAACGGGCTGGGTGCGTACTTTGGGTGAATATTATGAGAACAAATCTCAACAAAGATACTATAAAGAACAAATCCGTCAAACAGAAAAAAGCCTGAGGGAATTGCAGTCAAACAAAGATTCCCTGGAGAAATTTGCAAGGGAAAATTATTTTTTTCACAAAGAAGACGAGGATGTGTTTATCATTGCACCAGGTCCTTCAGATCCCGCAGATCGTGTCCCATATAGGTAGGACCTCCGTCACAGGGAACGCGGTGCGGGTTGTAGTAGAACTGGTCAATGCCAAAAACCTGTGCTCCTTCTATATCGTTTCTGAAATCATCACCCACCATTAATGTTTCTTTTTTCTTTCCGTTGATGGCAGTAAGGGCAGCTGTGAATATCCGGGGGTTGGGTTTGTGGTATCCTACTTCTTCCGAGATAAACACTTTGTTTTTGAAAAAGACATCCAGCCCGCTGCTTTGCACTTTTTTGTGCTGAACCTGTTTGAATCCGTTCGTAATAAGCGCTATTGAGGCTCCTTTGCCTGTGATATAATCCAACACTTCATGCGCATAAGGCATGAGTTTTGTCTTTGTGGGCATGAGTTCCAGGTAGGTATCCCCAAAAAGAGAAGCCAGTTTCTCTGCCCCGGGAACGCCTGCTTGCTCTAATGTAATTTCAAACCGCTTGTAACGCAGTATCTTTTGGCTCATTTTCCCCGCTTCGTACAATTCCCACAATGCCAGGTTGTTGGTATGGTACTTTTCGTAGAAAGCATGGGGGTCCGGAATAAATTCTTCCAGATTGTAAATAGAAATCAGCTCTGTAATGCAATCACGGGCATTTGAATCAAAGTCCCATAATGTGTTGTCCAGATCAAACAGGAAAAAGCCGTATTTCATTTTGTAAAGTAATCAATAATCCGCTCTATGGCTCTTTGGCAGACGGGACAAAAAGCAGGTGCCCGGTTGGTATGCATACGGCAATCTTCTGCGGGACGGTACATTCCTTTAGCCATATAGGCAGCGCCTTCAAACAGGCCTACTCCCGGAATGTCCATCATGTCTTCCCATTTGGAAGCAAAATCTACCCGGGTGGTGATATTGGCTTCCCAAGGTTCAACATCTGTGGGGTACATGTCTAAATAGGCAACTTCGGATTCGTAATATTCATCGGCCAAACCCGCAAAACTGTGCCCGAATTCATGGACAAAAACCTCTTTGCTTAGTGGGTGATCAGACGTACCAATACCGTAATAGTTATAAATGCCTCCTCCTCCATACCGGGTTGAATTTACAAGGACAAATAAGGCATCAAAGGGAGCTCCGGAAACGGCCTTTGCCAACAGAGAAAAATCCGGCAGGGTGAGGTACCTTTCCAGGTAAAATGTGTGAAAGGCACTGTACAACGCGGTGTGCGCCCAAAAATCGTGCTGAGGCAAAGACGGTCCCGAATCTTCAGATACGAGGGGAAGAATCCAGATGTTAAAATCTGTTTTTCTAGACTTAAAAGGCTCGTATTCAAAAAGATATTGTGCAAAACGTGCGGCGTCTTTTCTGAATTTATCCAGCTCTCCGGCTCGGTAGCCCTCGGCAACAAAAAGAAGGTCCACATGGTTTTCAACAGGACCGTTTTGTAAGAGGGCTTCCGCTGTATAAACCGGTTTTTCTTCTCGTATCAGTTGGTCCTTGGGGTCTATCCGGAAAGTCTTCAAGGGGACCCACTTTCCGGTTTGTGCCACCCGCCGGGATATTTCAAACAAAACAGGTTCTTTTGGAAAAGGCATCCATAAAGAAGTGGAAAACGCCTTATCTGTTTCCAGTGCTTCCTGTGTGGTTATCCACTCAGAAAATAAAGAATTAAAGCCTTTTGAAAAAAGAAGCAGGTTATTGCTTGCGTATACTTTGTATTGGTATTCGCCATAAGAAAAAGGAACAGCCAGCCGGGTTTTGGACCCTGTCCAAAGCTGTTCTTTGTGCAACGAGTGCAGGAATACGTCTTGTTGCCGGGCATTGCCGGTAAATACCAGGTCAACACGCAGTCTTTCCGGTGTAAAATAGGAGTCATAATCAACCGGTTGTGCCCGGGATATGAGGAGCTGACCCAGGCACAAGGTCACAAGAAGCCATTTTTTCATGGTAGGGGGTATTAATGTCCTGTATAATTGGATGGAGTAATCTGCAGCAATTCATCTTTTACTTCCTCGCTGACGGCCAGGCCGCGGATAAAGGTATGCAGGTACTCTTTATCAATATGCATGTTGGTACGCGTAAACTCTTTAAGCGTTTCGTAAGGTTGCGGGTAATTCTCCCTTCTGAGGATGGTTTGGATGGCTTCAGAGATGACTGCCCAGTTTTCTTCCATGTCTCTTTCAATGGCTTCTCTGTTCAGAAGCAATTTTCCAAATCCTTTTTGCAAGGCTTTAAAGGCAATAAGTGTGTGTGCCAGGGGAACTCCCAGGTTGCGGGAAACGGTGGAATCTGTCAGGTCTCTTTGCAAACGTGAGATGGGCAGTTTGGCTGCCAGGTGGTCAAACAGGGCGTTGGCCACCCCCAGGTTGCCTTCTGCGTTTTCAAAATCAATAGGATTGATTTTGTGCGGCATGGCAGAAGAACCAATTTCCTGGTCTTTAATACGTTGTTTGAAGTAATTCATTGATATGTAAGACCACATATCCTTGGCCAGGTCTATGCATATGGTATTGATGCGTAGCAGGTTGTGGCACATGGCTGCCAGGTGGTCGTAATGTTCAATCTGCGTTGTGGGGAATGAGCGTTGAAGTCCCAGTGTTTTGTTCAGGAATTTGTCTGCAAATTTGTGCCAGTCAATCTGCGGGTAGGCTACGTTGTGGGCATTGAAATTACCTGTTGAACCTCCAAATTTTCCGGCAAAAGGGATTAACTCCAGGCTTTTAATTTGTTCTTCAAGCCTGACTTTGAAAACCATGAGTTCCTTTCCCAGTCTGGTGGGTGAGGCAGGCTGGCCGTGTGTGTGCGCCAGCATGGGGACCGACCCCCATTCGTTTCCTTTTTCTTCCAGCAAAGTTACAAGCTGTTTTAGCAGGGGAAGGTACTCTTTTTGAAGGGCGTGTTTCAGGCTCAACGGGAGGGCTGTATTGTTAATATCCTGAGAGGTAAGACCAAAATGGATGAATTCTGCATAATTGGACAAGCCCATAGCTTTCATCTTGTTTTTGAGGAAATACTCTACGGCTTTAACGTCGTGGTTCGTTACTTTTTCCTGTGCCTTGATTACTTTGGCGTCTGTAATGGAAAAGTTTTTGTACAGGTTACGCAGGATTGGGTACCAGCGGGAATCCACCTCTTTTAATTGAGGCAGAGGTAATTTGCATAAAGCTATAAAATACTCAACTTCAACTTGAAGACGGTATCTGATAAGTGCAAATTCTGAAAAATACTGATTTAAAGGGGCCGTATGCAGATAATACCTTCCATCTATGGGAGATATGGCCAGCAAAGGGTTAAATTCCATAAGTATAGTATTAGGTTAATTAACAAAGATACTCATTTTTTTATAGAGGCTGATTATTTGCCGGGCAGGCTCTACATCATGTACGCGAAGCACAGAAACTCCCTTATGAAGCAGGTGCAGGTGCAAGGCCGAGGTGGCAACCAAAGCATGTTCCGGAGTCGTATTCAAGGGCAGGTACGTCATCCTTTTACGGGAAATCCCGACCAGCAGGGGAAATACCGGCTTTCCTGTACTGTCAGCAGGTACAAGGGAAGGGAGTGCCTCCAGGACCTGGAAATCTTGTTCTGTGTTTTTGTTGAATCCAAAACCCGGGTCTAAAAACACGTGTTGTATGCCCCATTTTGCCGCTGTTTCGGCTATTTTTAAAAAAAAGCGGGCTATGCCTTCCGTGCCCTCATAAGGTTCCTGGTGCATGGCTATCCAGGGAAGCTGCAACGAAGCGATCAGGGGCACCATTCCCGTATCTGCGCTGCCGGCCATAATGTCGTTTACCCAAAACGGACCTATCAGGGAAAACGTTTTTTCTACGATCCCCGGCCTGAACGTGTCGATAGAGAAAACAGTATCGGGAAATCTTTCGGTCAGTTCCTTAAGAACGGGTTCCAGTCTTTTCCATTCTTCTGATTCCGGGACTCTGACGGCTCCCGGACGCGTAGAACAGGCCCCGATGTCCACAACATCTGCTCCCTGTCGGACCATTTGTTCAATGCGCCGGAAAGCCTCTGCGGGACCGGGTACCCGGGATCCCGCATAAAAAGAATCGGGGGTCAGGTTTAGAATCCCCATGACGGCCGGAAAAGTAATTTTCATAAAACAAAAATAATAAAAAAACAGGGACACGATTTTTTGTGTAATTTTGTACTATGTTAATTGTATTGGAAGGTTTGGACGGAGCCGGTAAATCTACCCAGCTTAAAGCAATGGAAACGTATTTTACGGAATGCAGTAAATCGGTTCAATTCATGCATTTTCCACAGTACGAGACTCCGGTCTTCGGGGCGCTTATTTCCCGGTTTTTACGTGGCGAAAGCGGTGACAACTATTCGGTTGATCCTTACCTGGTGGCGCTTTTGTTTGCAGGCAACCGGTACGAAAAATCGGAGCAGCTAAAAGAATGGCTGAACCAAGGAGAAGTAGTCATATTGGACAGGTATGTCTATTCAAACATTGCGTTTCAATGTGCCAAAATTGACAGTTTGCAAGAGAGGGAACGGTTGCGCCAATTTATACTCCATATGGAGTTTGTCCATTTTGGTATTCCCAGACCGGATATCAATCTTTTTCTTGACGTTCCCCTTGATTTTGTAAAAGAAAACCTGATTCTGGGACGTAAAGGAGAAGACAGGCTGTATCTGGAAGGTAAGGAGGATATACATGAAGCTTCGGTAGATTTTCAGCAGCGTGTCCGTGATGTATACCTGGAGCAGGCTGCTTTGGATACATCGTTCAGGATTGTCTCTTGTAAAGATGCAGCAGGGAAAATGGCCGGTTGGCAGGAAATATTTGAACGCATTAAACCGTATTTGCCATGAGGAAAATAGCCCGCTTAGTACTTGGTGTTTTATTTGTTTTTTCCGGTATAGTTAAGGCGGTGGATCCGGTAGGCTTTAGCCTTATTCTGACTGAATATTTCAGGGCTTTTGGTGTGGCTTTTTTGGAACCTCTTTCACTGGTGGGGGCTATTGCCCTGTCTTCTGCGGAATTTGTGCTGGGGGTACTGTTGCTTCTTGATTTTAGAAAATGCCTGGCAGCCTGGGGCGTTTTTTTATTTATGGGCTTTTTTACGCTGCTAACCTTATTCCTGGCTGTTTTTAATCCCGTAGATGATTGCGGATGTTTTGGAGAGGCAGTAAAGCTGACCAATTGGCAGACATTTTTTAAAAATCTGGTTTTTTTGCCGTTAGCCGTTTTGCTTTTTCTGCAGCGAAACAAAACAGCGCCTGTGGCCCGGGCAAGAGCAGAATGGCCTGTTTGCATTTTCTTTGCAGGGGTTGTTCTGTTTGTGTCTGTATACAGTTACCGCCACCTTCCGCTTGTCGATTTCAGGGGGTTTAAGGTGGGCAATGACATTGCTTTTCTTTTGGAAGAGGCCCGTAATAAACCGGAATTTTTGTTTAAAACAGAATTGATTTACAGCCGGGACGGACAACAGAAAGTATTTACACCGGATGCCCTTCCGGACAGCAGCTGGACATTTGTAGCCGCCAGTACCCAAGAGGTAAGAACGGGAGTACGTCATAAGGTGTCCGATTTTTCTGTATTTGATGCTACAGGCCAATCGGTGACAGATTTGTTGTTGAATGAAAGGGAAACAGCCCTTGTCCTGTTGATAACATCTGAAGACAACCTGGATGAGAAGGTATTAAGCCGTATAAAACCTTTGGTAGCTGAAAGGAAAACAAAGGGAGCTCCGTTTTATGCCATAAGTGCACTTCCGGCAACGTACACAGAACAGCTTTTGCAGGAGCACGGTGTGGAAATGCCGGTATATACGGCAGACAGAAATACGTTGCTTACGGTAATCCGTTCCACACCGGGGCTGATGGTCCTTAGGCAGGGAACGGTCATGGCCAAATACGGATACCGGGATATACCTTCTCTTAGAAACTGGGAAAAGATGCAGCAAGAAGATCCGGAACTGGTTGTAACCCGTGCCAGCATTCATGTACGGCTTAGGACACAACTCTTTGTTGCAGGACTGTTGCTGTTGATTTATCTTTTACGTAAAGGGTTCTGGTTTTCCAGAGAACGCTATTGAACGTATTATAAAGTCCGTCTGATTTCTACTATTGTGTAGGCCTCTATAATGTCACCTACTTTGATGTCGTTGTATCCGTCAATGTTCAAGCCGCAGTCGTAGCCGGATTGCACTTCTTTTACATCGTCTTTAAAACGCTTGAGCGAGCCCAGTGTACCGGTATAGATTACAATGCCGTCCCTTATGATGCGTACTTTTGCGTTTCTGGTGATCTTGCCCTCTTTGACCATACAGCCGGCAATGGTGCCGATTCGGGAAATCTTGAAAGTTTCACGAACCTCCACGGTGGCTGTAATTTCTTCTTTCTCTACCGGGGCCAACATGCCTTCAATTCCTTTGGTAACATCTTCAATGGCATCGTAAATTACAGAATACAGGCGGATTTCAATTTCTTCCTTTTCTGCCAATTTTCTGGCAGAGGCAGACGGGCGTACCTGGAATCCAATGATAATGGCATTGGATGCCGTAGCAAGCAACACATCCGATTCGGATATACCACCTACTGCTTTGTGGATTACGTTGACCTGCACTTCTTCCGTTGTTAGCTTAATCAGGGAATCTGCCAGAGCTTCTATGGAACCGTCCACATCTGCTTTAACAATAATGTTCAGTTCCTGGAAGTTGCCTACTGCAATACGGCGTCCAATCTCTTCCAGGGTAATGTGCTTCTGCGTACTGATTCCCTGGATGCGGATTAGCTGTTCCCGTTTGGCAGCAATATCACGTGCTTCTTTCTCGTCTTCCATTACCATAAACAGCTCTCCGGCTGCAGGGGCTCCGTTCAGGCCCAGTACAGAAACAGGACTGGAAGGACCGGCTTCTTCTACCTTTTGGCCTCTTTCATTAAACATGGCACGGACTCTTCCTGTACAGCATCCGCTCAGCAGGATATCTCCCTGCTTTAGTGTGCCGTTCTGGACCAGAATGGTTGCCAGATAACCACGGCCTTTGTCCAGAGAGGATTCAATGATGGTTCCTGCGGCACGTCTGTTTGGATTGGCCTTAAGTTCCAGCAAATCGGCTTCCAGAAGGATTTTTTCCAGCAGTTTGTCCACGTTGGTTCCCTTTTTTGCCGAGATTTCCTGACATTGGTATTTTCCTCCCCAATCTTCCACCAGGATGTTCATATTGGCCAGTTGTTCGCGTATTTTTTCAGGGTTAGCTCCCTGCTTGTCAATTTTGTTAATGGCAAAGACCATAGGTACTCCGGCTGCCGAAGCATGGTTGATGGCTTCTACGGTCTGCGGCATGATGGCATCGTCTGCAGCAATGATAATGATAGCCATGTCTGTAACCTTCGCCCCCCGTGCCCTCATGGCGGTAAAAGCCTCGTGTCCGGGTGTGTCCAAAAAGGTAATCAGGCGTCCGTTTTCCAGGCGGACACTGTAAGCACCAATGTGCTGGGTAATGCCTCCGGCTTCTCCGGCAATGACGTTGGCATCGCGAATGTGGTCAAGCAGGGATGTCTTTCCATGGTCAACGTGTCCCATAACGGTAACAATGGGCGGCCTTTCACACAAATCTTCCGGGCTGTCTTCTTCTTCCTGGATGGTATCATGCAATTCAGCCGTAACAAATTCTACCTGGTACCCAAATTCTTCTGCTACCAGGACCATGGCTTCCGCATCCAGACGCTGGTTGATAGAGACCATCAAACCCAGGTTCATACAGGCATCAATGACTTTCACTACAGGTACATCCATGAGGGTAGCCAGCTCGTTTACCGTAACAAATTCTGTGACTTTCAATACAGTGCTTTCGCTTTCCAGGCGTTCCTGTTCTATCGCCATTCTCTGGCTTACAATTTCCCGTTTTTCACGGCGGTGCTTGGCTCCCCGGGTTTTACCCCTGCCTTCTGTCATGCGGGCGTATGTTTCTTTGATTTGTTTTTGGATGGCATCTTCGTCCACCTCTGCATGAATGGGTTTGAAGCGCTCTTTTCCTCGTCCTTTTGCACGGGTGCTGTCAGTACGTTTGGCAGATACTTTGTTTACATCTACACGTTCCCTTTGGGGTTTTTGGATACGTTCCCGTTTGGTTTTCTGTTTTTCGGGTTTTGCCTTTTCCCGGGAATCTGTTTGTTTTTTCCTGTCAAACTGAGACAAATCGATTTGACCGGTAATTTTGGGACCGGCCAGTTTTTCTACCTCTGTATGAATATGTATGGGAGTTGTTGCCTTGGGTGTAACAGGTATTTTCTTTGCCGGTTTGGCTTTTCCTGTCGGTTTTGCTTTGTCTGCGGGATGTTCCGCTTGTGCAGCAGGTTCCTTTTTCACCACGGAAGGACCCTTTGCTACGGAAGGCTCTGCTTTTGTTACGGAAGGCTCTGTTTTTGTTGCGGAAGGCTCTGCTTTTGTTGCGGAAGGTTTCTCTGTTGCAGCGGAGGACTTTTCCTTTGCTATAACAGGTTTTTCTTTTGCTGCAACGGGTTTTTTACTTGCAGCCGCAGGTTTGCTTTCTTTGACAGAAAATTGACTCAAATCAATTTTGCCTAACACGGTGGGACCTGTTTCTGCAGCTTTCGTTTCCGGAGCAGGCTTTGGTTTGGTTGCAGGTTTTTGTTCTACTACAGGTTTTTGTTCTGCTACAGGTTTTTGTTCTGCTACAGGCTTTTGTTCGGCTACAGGCTTTTGTTCTGGCGCAGGTTTACTTTCTTTGACAGGAGCCTGTTCCGGGCCGGATGCCGGAGTTGCAACAGGTGCTTCCGGAGTATCTTCCTGAGTTACATCTTTGACTTTCAGGATGATTTTTCGTGATTCTTCCTTAAGCTGCAATTCCTTGTTGAATTCTTTTTCAACAAGTGCATAAGCCTGAGGAGAAATCTTGCTATTTGGGGAGGGATCAACGTCCACGCCGTTCTTTTTAAGAAAATCGGTCAGTGTGCCAATCCCAATATTAAACTCCTTGACAACTTTGCTTATGCGAATACCTTGGTTTTCCGACATATATTATTCCTTATTCTATTCTGTTGTATCGTTTTCAAATTCTGAGCGCAAGATGCGGACGACGTCTGTTACGGTTTCTTCTTCCAAATCTGCTCTTCTGATCAATTCCGGTATGGGTATGGCTAAAACACTTTTTGCCGTATCGCAGCCAATTTGTTTGAGGGCATCCAGAATCCACTGATCAATTTCGTCATTAAACTCATCCAGCATAACGTCTTCTTCGTCCTCGTCCACTTCCCTGAAAACATCAATTTCATACCCTATGAGCATGCCTGCCAGTTTGATGTTGGAGCCTCCTTTTCCAATAGCCAAAGATACTTCATTGGGTTTCAGGTAAACTCCCACACGTTTTTCTTCTTCATTAATCCTTATAGAAGTGATTTTGGCCGGACTTAACGCCCTTTGGATGAGCAATTGCGGATTGGTTGTCCAGTTGATAATATCTATGTTCTCATTTCTTAGCTCCCTGACAATCCCATGGATCCGGGAACCCTTAACGCCCACGCAGGCTCCCACCGGGTCTATGCGGTCATCATAAGATTCTACCGCAACTTTTGCACGTTCTCCCGGAATACGGACAATTTTCTTAATAGTAATAAGTCCGTCGTATATTTCTGGTACATCTTGTTCAAAAAGCCTTTCCAGGAATTTGGGGGCTGTACGCGACAGGGTGATCACGGGTACGTTGTTCCGCATTTCAACAGATATAACAACGGCCCGTACAGTATCACCTTTCCGGAAGTAGTCGCTGGGAATTTGCTCCGATTTGGGCAAAATGAGTTCGTTCCCTTCCTCGTCCAGAACAAGGACTTCTTTTTTCCACACCTGGTAAACTTCTCCCACCAGGATTTCACCTACCCGCTCTATGTATTTCGCATACACATTGGCTTTTTCAATATCCATAATCCTGCCGGCTAAATTCTGTCGAAGGGTTAGAATGCCGCGGCGTCCAAACTCAGAAAGCTTGACTTCTTCTGTGTAGGACTCTCCGACTTCGTAGGAGTCGTCAATTTTTGATACTTCTGCCAGGGAGATCTGGGTGTTTGGGTCTTCGACCGTTTCCACTACTTCTCTGTTTCTCCAGATTTCAAAATCTCCTTTGTCGATATTTATTATAACATCAAAATTATCTGTACTCCCATACATTTTAGTTAACTGGGAACGGAAAACATCTTCCAGGACGCTCATCATAGTAGGGCGGTCTATGTTCTTCAATTCCTTGAATTCAGCGAATGTACTGATCAGATTTAAACCTTCCATTATCGGTAATCTTATTTTTTGTAATAAAAAAGAGGACCAAGGTCCTCTTGCACATGTTCCTAATCAACTGCAAATTTAATTATATTCCTGATTCTTAACAAATTTATTTTTGGATTTGCAATATTTCATTATTGGAACGAAATTTGTTCAGAATCAGAAATACCAGGAAAGATATGGAACTAACAGCCCAAATGATCGCAGACCAACTGCAAGGAGAGGTTGCGGGGAATCCCCACGTCATTGTTAAAAGTGTTGCCCGCATTGAATACGGTAAGCCGGGAACGGTTTGTTTTCTTGCCAATTTGAAATATGAAAAGCACTTATACAAGACAAAGGCATCTGTTGTTTTGGTTAATAGGAATTTTTCACCAAAAGGAGAAATTCAGGCTACGTTGGTAAGGGTAGATGATGCCTACGTTGCCGTAGCTCGGCTGATAGGCATGTTTGCTGTAGGAAAGAAGAAGGATGGCTGGGAATTTCCACACACCGTTTTGCGCAGGGCCACTATAGGTAAAAAAGTATATCTTGGAGCACACAGTTATATTGGTAAACGTTCTTTTATTGGAAATGGCGCTCAGATTTACCCGCAAGTATATATTGGCGAACGGGTGAGGATTGGGGCAGGTACCATTTTGTATCCGGGCGTTAAGGTATATGATGAGTGTATTATTGGAGAAAATTGTATCATCCATGCCAACGCTGTAATTGGGTCGGACGGATTTGGTTTTGCTCCAACTAAAGAGGGAACGTACCTGAAAATTCCCCAGACCGGAAATGTGGTTATTGAAGACAATGTGGAAATTGGAGCCAACACGGTCATAGACAGAGCTACCATGGGGTCAACCATTATTCGTAAGGGAGTTAAACTGGACAATCTGATTCAGATTGCCCACAACGTGGAAGTAGGAGCCCATACGGTAATAGCCGCACAGTCCGGTATTGCCGGATCTACACGATTGGGAAGCCATTGTATGGTGGGAGGGCAGGCCGGATTTGCAGGGCACCTGACCGTTGCTTCCGAAACAAAGGTAGGAGCTCAGGCGGGAGTGATTGGGTCTGTGAAGGAAGAAGGGACGACTTTGCTGGGTATGCCGGCTATTGATCACAAAACGTACATGAAGGCGTATGCGCTTTTCAAGAAAACAGGGCAGCGGGGAAAATGAAACAACAAACCATCCGGAGAGAAATAACGTTCAAAGGAACGGGTTTGCATACCGGTCATCCTGTTGAGATGCATATCCTGCCCGCTCCCGAAGGATACGGTATTTGTTTTCAACGAACAGATGTACAGAAACAACCGGTAATACCTGCCCAGGCCTGTTACGTTGCCCATACAAACAGAAGTACTGTTTTAGCGCTTGATGGAGCAGAAGTAGGAACTACGGAACACTTGCTGGCGGCTTTGTATGGTATGGGGATTGATAACGCACATATAAACCTGAACGGTCCCGAGGTTCCTATCCTGGACGGTAGCGCATGGCCTTTTGCCCTTGCACTGAAAGATACGGGGGTTGTAGTGCAACAAGAGGAAAGAACGTATTTTACACCTCAAACTCCTATTTTTTATGAAGAAAAAGATACCGGAACGTCCATTATAGTAATTCCTGCACCTGTTTTTTCAGTTGGTATGCTTGTAGATTTTACTCCGCGGTTGGTGGGCAAGCAGGGATTTTATTATTCGTCAGCGATAGATTTTCTTCAAGATTTGGCTCCGGCCAGAACGTTTGTGTTTCTGGACGAAGTATTGCCTCTTTTAAAAAAAGGGCTGATAAAGGGGGGGGATATGGACAATGCCCTGGTAATAGCAGATCAGGAAGTGGATGCAGCAGATATGAGGTTGCTGCAGATGCTGTTTAAAGATTCCGCCAGGCATTTGCATACGGGATATATAAATAAGGAAGGACTGCGTTTTCCCAACGAATGTGCCAGGCATAAAACGGTGGATTTGTTGGGAGATTTGATGCTGGCAGGGAAACGCCTCCATGCTTTAGTAGCCGCACATAAGCCGGGACACAAAGCCAATGTTGCCGTTGCCCGGATGATAAGAAACCAATGTTTAGACAATGAAAGCAGCGCAAAAATTTAATGTGGTACATCCCGGTGCAAAATTGGGAGCGGGTGTAGAGGTGGGACCTTTTACAACCATAGCGGAACATGTAGAAATTGGAGAAGGTACCGTTATCGGCCCCCATGTCTGCATTATGGATTACGTACGTATTGGTGCCGGTTGTAAGATTTTTCCCGGAGCTGTCATTGGTGCCATTCCTCAGGATTTGAAATTTGCCGGAGAGGTATCGTATGTTGACATTGGCAATAACGTGATCGTACGCGAATATGCCACCATCAACAGAGGTACACGCGCCAGTGGTAAAGGGGTTACAAAAATTGAGGACAATTGTCTGATTATGAGCTATGTGCATGTGGCTCATGATTGTCATATTAAACAACATGTCATTTTGACATCTTATGTAGGATTGGCAGGTGAAACGGATGTAGATGATTATGCCATCCTGGGCGGTGCTTCCGCAGTACATCAGTTTTCACACATAGGTACACATGCCATGGTGGCAGGAGGTTCTCATATTAGAAAAGATGTGCCTCCTTATGTACTTGCCGGACGCGACCCCCTGTGTTTTGGAGGGGTTAATATCATTGGTTTACGTCGACACGGTTTTACCCAGCAACAAATTGAAAGAATCAGGGACGTGTACAGGATTATTTACCAAGTGGGGATGAACGTAAGCGATGCTTGCCGTAAAGTGGAAGAAGTGCTTGAACCCTCTGTGGAACAGGATATTATTCTTTCTTTCATACGGTCTTCGCAACGGGGAATTATCCCTCATAAAGCAAATATTCCGGATGATTAGTGAGCGAACAACGGGTTGGTTTCCTACTGCATACTGGCCTCCCATAACTTTTTTCTCTCTTGTATACCCTAACGGTATATGGGTTGTAGAACAACACGAACATTATACCAAACAAACCGTTCGCAACCGGTGCTCCATTTGCGGTGCCAACGGACCGCAGGATCTGATTATTCCGGTTAAACGTAAAAGAGGAAGCAAGACGATGATTCAAGATGTCATGCTGGATCTGTCACAGGATTGGCAGCGCATCCACTGGCTGGCGCTGGAATCTGCCTACAGTTCATCTCCTTTTTATGAGTATTACCGAGAGGAAATAAGGCAGTTTTATACATGCACCGGACAGGTTTCACTTTTTGAATACAATTTGTCTATTCTTACATGGTGTCTGGATGTCTTGCAAGCAGATATTTCCATACATGTTACAGACAGGTACCTCCCGGACTACGGAGAAAGAGATTACCGCTACCGGCTTCCTTCGGTAAATACGAAACCTTATTATCAGGTTTTCTCCTACAAGCAGGGATTTGTACCGGGACAGAGTATTCTGGATCTTATTCTGAATGAAGGTCCGGAAGCCTGGAAAGGATTCCGGACCGAATGACACGTTTAAAAACGAAAGCCTAAGGTCAGGGCTACCCGTAAGCGTGATAAGGTGTTGATTCCCGGAGCCGGCTGGCCTTCAATATCGTACAGTGAAAAATATTCACTCTGCTTAAGGCGGTATGAAGCACCCAGGTCTGCAAAGAATTGTTTTCCTCGTATGCCCAGTCCGCCGGATACCATATGGGTGTCGGGCAACCCCTCTTCTCCGGCACTGTAAAAACTGTAACCGCCCCGGAGGGCTATTAAAGAAGCTATTCTGACTTCTGCTCCTGCTCTGAAAATATGGGACATTTTAAATTGGTACGCACTGGAACCGTTACGAATATCCCGGTTTTCATCTTCAAAAACCGTTCTGTCGTGATACGCCGCCATGTGCATGGTTGTATAATCGACACCTTCGTAATCGAGTGTAATCAGTCCCACGTTGCCAAATACGTAGGACAAACCTGCGTTGTAACGCCATGGGGTACGTACTTTATAGGAATACGTTCCGTAAGGGCTATCTGCATACTCTTTGCCATCCAGGAATTGGGCACTCATTTTTTCCTGCCACTCATCTGTAAGTGAAGTCCATGTTGGCGTTGTAACACTTAGTCCAAGACGCAGGTTGTCTACAAGGAGGGCAATGACCCCCAGCTTTACGTTGAATCCGGATCCTGTTGTAATCTGGCTGTACGTATGGGAGAAACTTGAAAAACCTGTTTGGAATTCCCGGGCGTTTTGGGCTGTTTCCGTAAATTTTTCGTACGTACGGTAGTAAATGTTACGAAACGTCAGGCTGGTCCCGACAAAAATACGGTCATTGAAATTAAACCCCATGTTCAGCAGGTAATCCCCCATACTTCCTTTTGATTCTTTTAGAAAGCGCTGGTCCAGAAGTCCACCCACATAAATTTCTTTTTGTTCCTCGTCCAGGTTTTCTGTTCCTGCAATATACTGGTCATCCGTTCCGGGAACCAGGTCCAGCAGGTAGGTGTTCCAGGCCAGAATTGACCTCCAGGGAGCATTGGAATCGTAGTACGGGTTGTACCCATCTGTTGTTTGTTCCAGCTTATGGGAAGGAATTCCGTCAGTTAGGGTGGCAACGGGAGTGAGCCAGCTTGTGTTGGAACCGTTGTACCGTACAGAGGTAAGCTGTGTAAAGTCTTGTACCTTGTTGTATCCCAAAGCATAAGAAAAGGAAACCAGCCCACGGCTGTTGGACGTATTCCGGGAACCAACGAACCCCAATTCCGACACACCCAACTTGTTGTACTTTTCACTGTCCGGTTGTCCAAAATAATTTACCTGAGAAAATTCGGTAGTCAGTGCCGGAGTAAAAGTGATCTCGGCATAGGGGTAAAGGGCAGATGCTGCCGGGTTCAGACTGAGGGAGCCAAAATCTCCCCCCAGAGCTGTTCCTGCATTTCCAAAAGCCATGGACCTGGCAGTTCCCTGGTAACTTAGTTGTGAATACCTAAAAGCATCCCACGCGTTTTGTCCAAACAAGGAACAGGGAACAAGCAAAACTATAAGAATCAGGTGTTTTCTCATTGTAATTGGAGTAAGTAAAAATAGTATACCCGGGTTCTTTGTTATTCCCGGTTACCTTCTGTGGTAAGAACTTCCGGAGCGCGAGCTTGTAGTACCGGTACTACCCGAGGTGCTGCCGGAATACGAAGACCGCGAACCTGAACTTACACTGCTACGCGTTCCCGAGACAGCAGCATTGCCGGAAGACGTATTGCTTCTGTAAGAGGAAGACCTGCTTTCTGTGGTAGAAGTATTGCTTCTGGTAGTAGAAGTACTGCTTCTGGATGTGCCCGAATTGCTTCTTACACCGGATTCGGAATTGTTCCGTTGGTTGACGGTTGTGGAAGAACGTTGTCCTTCCCGGTAAAAGCTACGGCTGTTGCCGGGGTTTGTTGTAGTAGTTGTAGTATTTTTTGAGGCATTGGAAGACCTGCGGTAGAACGTGTTTTCACCGGCAGATTGCTCAGTACGTGATACCGCCCCATCAGTTCCTTCTCTGTATACGGCTCCCGATCCGGTAGCCTGGTTTGTGGTTCTGTTTACCCTGCTGTATTCTGTAGCCTTGCCGGTTTCACGAACGCTTTCTTCTCTGGCTCCCGATACCTGATTGATTTGTGGGTTAACCCTTCTGTAGGATCCGCCGGAACGTGATGTGGCTGATGCTGTACCCGAAGATGTGCCTGCTGGGTTCATCTTGTCACCGGGAGTTACGCGACGTGCGTTTCTGTTGTCTGTTCCGTAGGTAGGTTTATTATGGCGGTTTGCCTGGTATGGCGGGTATGGATTGTGATAGGGATTGTATGGATTGTAATAGGAAAACCCGTAGCCCCATCCGGGGTAATACCAGTCATAATACCAATACGGTAGGTACCAGTAACTAGAGAACCTGTACGGAGAATACCACCAGGGATTATGCCAATGAGGAGAATACCACCAGGGGTTATGCCAATAAGGCGAATACCAATGGGAATAGTATCCCCAATAGTTGTAAGGTCCGTAACCATACCAGGAGCCGTAATACCAGTCATCCATTGCAAAGTTCATGTTGATAGTCAGGGAGAAATTATCTTCCGGATTATCGTTGAACATTTCCAGTTTTCGTTCGTAAGAATCATCCTGCGTATTCATAATCAGGTAGGTGGTACCCGATTTTACATCTATATCAACAGTACCCTCCGGGTCTGTGTAAACAGTTTCTACACGTGTGCCTTCCCTGCCGGCCTGCTCAAGTGTCTTGTTCTTCAACTCTTCAGCTTCCTGAGCTGTAGCAAACAGGTGTACACGGGCCGTCACCCCCGGCCTGAGATACGTAGCGTCATCGTATGCAGAAGAAGCTGTGTGGTAACTTGTTCCGCATGAAACTACCAACAGTCCGGCGAACATTATCCAAATGGAAAATAATTTTTTCATTTTGCACCTCCTGTAATTAATTGTTTCAAATTATGTACTTTTGCATCAAATATACAAAAAAGCCGGTAAATGCCAGGTTTTTTAATAAAAAATGTTACAAATTTTGTACCAATAAACAGAGGGGAAATGGCAAAAGAAATCAGAAACAGAGAAGAAAATTATTCAGAATGGTATAACAACCTGGTGATTAAAGCAGATTTGGCTGAAAATTCTGCAGTCAGGGGATGTATGGTTATCAAACCGTACGGGTATGCCATATGGGAAAAAATGCAAGCAGAATTGGACAGGCGTTTTAAAGAAACAGGGCATGTCAATGCGTATTTTCCTTTATTTATACCTAAATCGTTTCTGAGCAAAGAAGCAGAACATGTGGAAGGGTTTGCCAAAGAATGTGCCGTGGTGACACACCACCGACTGAAAGCCGATCCGGATGGGAAGGGATTGATTGTAGATCCCGATGCCCGTCTGGAAGAAGAGCTGGTGGTAAGGCCAACGAGTGAAACCATTATTTGGAACACCTATAAGAGCTGGATTAAGTCCTACAGGGATCTGCCCATATTATGTAATCAGTGGGCCAATGTGGTTCGCTGGGAAATGCGCACGCGTCTTTTTTTAAGAACCACGGAGTTTTTATGGCAGGAGGGACATACAGCTCATGCTACAGAACAGGAAGCTGTGGAGGAAACAAATAAGATGGTAGGAGTTTATGCAGATTTTGCCAGAGAAATTATGGCGCTGCCCGTATGGGTGGGACCCAAAACAGCGTCTGAACGGTTTGCCGGTGCGGTAGATACACTTTGTATAGAAGCCCTTATGCAGGATGGAAAAGCCCTTCAGGCAGGAACGTCGCATTTTTTGGGACAAAATTTTGCCAAGGCTTTTGATGTGCAGTTTGCCAACAAAGAAGGACAACTGGAGTATGTCTGGGCTACAAGCTGGGGAGTTTCTACCCGGTTGATGGGTGCTTTGGTGATGGCTCATTCGGATAACCACGGGCTGGTCCTTCCTCCGTTGCTGGCTCCCATTCAGGTTGTCCTGGTTCCCATTTATAAAGGTGAAGAAGAAAGGGTAGCCAGTTGCTCCCATCTTGAACAATTAAAAGAAAAGCTTGAGGCCAAGGGGTTGAAGGTAAAACTGGATGACAGGGATAACGTCCGCTCCGGTTTTAAATTTACAGAATGGGAAGTAAAAGGCGTTCCGTTGCGCCTGGCTGTTGGTCCCCGGGATCTGGCAAACGGCACCGTGGAACTGGCGCGCAGGGATACACTTACAAAAGAGGTGGTTCCGTTGGAAGGTGTAGAGGATAAGGCAGTTCAGCTTATGAAAGAGATTCAGGATAATATTTACAGGAAGGCGCTGGATTTCAGGGAAAAAAACACATTTGAAATAGACAGTTACAGTGAATTCTGCAATAGAATAGAAGAAGGAGGGTTTTTCCTTTGCCATTGGGACGGTACAGCAGAAACAGAAGCCCGGATTAAGGAAGAAACAAAGGCAACCATACGGTTGATTCCCTATGAAGAGAACCCCATACCCGGAAAGTGTATGGTCACCGGAAAGCCTTCCCGCCAAAGGGTTGTTTTTGCACGGGCTTATTAATTACAGGTAGTATGAAACGAACATATTTTATACGTACTTTAGTTGTACTTTTTGTAATGATTCTTCCTATAACTGCTTTGTTTGCTCAGGAGGAAGTGGCAGGGGATACAATAAAAATCCCTACGTATGAAGAACTTGCCAGGATGTATACCCGCCTGGTTTCACAAGTTGACTCGGCAAGGCAACGGGCTGTAGAAGATTCTATCCTGATTGCTCGTTTTGTTGAAGAAAGCAGGCAGGCGGCACTGGCCAGCATGCCTCCTCCAAAGAAGCCGACGTTTTGGACAAACTCCCTGCTTTCGCAGGTAAACTTTTCTCAGACATCCCTCACCAATTGGGCGGCCGGAGGAAACAGTTCTGTTTCTTTGGGAGGATATATAGATGCCAAGGCAAACTATGCAAAAAACGACATCATCTTTCAAAACCGCTTTCAGGCCGGGTACGGGTTTGTTAAAACGATTGGTGATATTCTGAAGAAAACAGATGACCGCCTGTTCTTTGATTCCAAATTTGGGTACAAAGCGACGGATAAATTGTATATATCGGCCTCGTTTGGGGTGAAAACGCAGATAGCCAAAGGATACAAATATACGGCCAAAGACACCACCCTGGTTTCTCAGTTTGCTGCTCCGCTCAACTCCACGCTGGCGCTGGGTATGGATTACAATCCTCTGCCGTGGCTTTCCGTTACGTTTGCTCCGCTTACAGGAGGAATTGTAGTAGTGAGTGTACCGGAGCTGAGGGAAAACTACGGGAACAAACCGGATGAGAAAGTTCGTATGGAGTTTGGAACGCAGCTGAAAGTCAAAATGGATAAAGAGGTGTTTAAAAACGTAAAAGTTGACACGGAACTGATTCTCTTTTCCGATTACCTGAACAAACCGCAAAACATTCAGGTATATTGGGATTTGTCCATTTCTATGCAAATCAATAAGTTTATGAACGCCAACATCAGGACCAACCTGATTTACGACGACAACATTAAAATTGCCGATAAATACGGCAACAAAGCACCCAGGGTACAATTCCGGGAAATACTCTCCATAGGTTTTTCCTATACCCTCTCTAACAAATAAAAAAGCGTATGCCGGTTGAACGTATGTTTAAGAAATCGGCAGAAAAACTGCTGGGCAATACTTCCGGCGGCCTGTTGCTGGCTGTCAGCGGAGGGGCAGACTCTATGGTTATGCTCCATCTTTTTGCTCAGTGGATTCAATCCTATGGGGGCAGGAAGGCTTGCACGCCGTTGCTGGTTGCCCACATGAATTTTTCATTACGTGGGGCCGAGAGTGATGAAGATCAGCGTTTTGTTGAGCTGCGGGCCCAGGAGTACGGAATACCTGTAGTCGTTAAGAAAGTGGATGCTGCGGCAGTTGCCCGCGAGCGCGGGGTGTCTGTAGAGGTGGCTGCCCGGGATTTGAGGTACGGGTGGTTTGAATCGTTGGCCACTTCCCGCGGTTTGTCCCATGTGGCCGTTGCACACAATGCTAACGACAGGGCAGAGACTATGCTGTTGAACCTGATACGCGGTACAGGACTCAGGGGGCTGTGCGGGATGCGGGAACAGCGGGGAAATATTGTTCGTCCGCTGTTGGAAATTCCTTCGGAAGCCATTCTGGAATATGCCCGCCGGCATGATATACCGTTCCGGATAGATTCCACAAACCTGAGCACGGATTTTTCCCGTAATAAAATCAGGCACCGGGTAATGCCGGTTCTGGAAGACATGGTTCCGGGTGTTGTTTCCCGTATGGGAAAAAACGCTGATAACTTGTTGCAGGCCATGTTGTTGCTCGATGACTTGACGGAACAAAAGCGCACGGAGTGCGCCTCGGCAAGGGGTTTTTCCATTCCGTGCCTGTTGGGTGGGGGACATGTGCCGTTTTGGATGCATGCCCTGCTTTCGGAGTATGGTTTTCATCCCGGGCAGACAGCGGCGGTGGCACGTTCCCTGGAAGGGCAGAGCGGCAAGCAATTTCTGTCTCCTACCCACGTGTTGTGGATTGACCGTGACGAGCTTGTAATCAGAGAATTGGTGCAACAAGAAGAGGTACAGCAAATTACATTTGAGCGTTTGGAGAGAAAGCCCGGATTCGTTATTCCGCAGGAACGGAACGTGGCTGCCTTGGATGCCGACACCCTGAAATTCCCGCTGACTGTACGTAAACCCAAACCGGGTGATAAGTTTATGCCGCTGGGTATGAAAGGTTTTAAAAAAATCAGCGATTTTCTTACCGATGAAAAAGTGCCTATGTACGAAAAGTCAACCATCCGGTTGCTCTGCTCCGGTCAGGATGTTGTATGGGTGGCAGGCCGGCGGATTGATGAACGTTTTAAGGTAACGGATGCGACTACCAGCATAATGCTTTTTCGTCAAATGGAAGGCGAGCCCGGATTCCCCGTTCTTTCAGAAGGGTAAGTACCGGCTCCTCCAGCAAGGGGTTTACCAGGCCTGCTGCTCCTGTACTCACTTTTTTCCCGCCAAGCCCTATCATGTCTGTAATCTTCAACGGCCTGGGGTACGACACCAGCCTGTATTGGGTTATGCCGGCCAGTTGGGCAGCTCTCTCAATGGCTTCTGTAAGTCCTCCTATAGTATCAGCCAATCCGTTTTCAACCGCCCCGGCACCTGACCAGATGCGTCCGTCAGCCAACGCTTCCACTTCCTCTTTGCTCATATTTCTGTTCTGTGCCACTACGTCTGTGAACTTGTTGTAAATCCCGTCAATCGAACGTTGTACAACCTGCAGCTCGTCTTTGCTTTTGCTGTGGTATAAGGAAAAATGGTTGCCAAAAGGATGGGTGGTAATGGTTTGGGTGTAAATGCCCAACTTGTCTTTCATGGCACTTTCTACGTTAAAATACAGGCTGTACACGCCTATGGAACCCGTCATGGTAAAAGGTTGCACAAAGATTTCATGGGAAGCCGAGGCAACCCAGTACCCGCCGGATGCGGCCATATCTCCCATGGAAACCACCACCGGTTTCACTTCTTTTATCAGTTCCAGTTGGCGGGCAATCATATCAGAGGCAATGGGATCTCCTCCGGGACTTTCAATGCGTACCACAACGGCCTTTATGGAGCTGTCACGCCGGAATTTATCAAGCTGCTCTGTGCAGGCGTCTGCTGCAAAGACTCCGGCTCCTTTCTTGGGAGCAATTTCTCCTTTTATATAAACAATGGCAATTTTTTCTCTGACAGGTTTCTGTTTTGCATACTCCAGATACCGGATGTATTGTTTAACAGGGAGGAATGGAATTTTATGTTCTGCAAGACCGTCATACACTCCCGATAAATAAGAAAGCATGTCGTCCCGGTACCACAGCTCATCTGCCAGACCTGCCTCGCGGGCATGTGTGGCATCTAGTAAGAATGTAGTATTACACAGGTTATCAATAGTTCCTTTTTCCAAGTGGCGCATGGTTTCCATGTTGGTTTCCCAATGCTCCCAGGCTGTGGTCATGTAGGCGTGCAGTTGTTTCTTTTCTTCCCGGCTCATAGAAGCCGAGGTGAACGGTTCTCCGGCTGTTTTATAATTGCCGTGGCGTACCAGTTGTGCTTCAAGGCCCAGTTTGTCAAAAAAATCTTTGTAATAATTAACTTCCATACTGAATCCTTGCAGCATCAGCGTTCCAAAGGGATTGATTACAATTTTATCGGCGGCGGTTGCCAGGTAGTATGCTTGCTGGGAATAAGTACCTGCATAACTGATTACCGGCTTTCCGCTTTGACGAAAAGCCAGCAGGGCGTTTCGGATTTCTTCTATATGCGACATTTGAGCGTTGAGTGCCTGTGGATCCAGGTATATCATACGTATGGACGGGTCAGTAGCTGCCTGCCTGATGGCTTGTGCTATGCTCAGAAATCCTTTGCCGCCCCGGGCGATATCCAGTTGATCGGGTAAAAAACCCAGTACGGGAAGGTCCGAATCCTGTGTGGATATCCCTTCTTCAAAAGAAATATGCAGAACAGCTCTCTCGGGAATGGAAGTAAGGGAACTGTCCGCTCCTATTCTGATAAGGCTGGAAAGGGATCCCAAAATCAGGAAAAAGCCGGCCAACAGTACCAGAGCCGTTCCTAAAACAACGGCAGCAAAGGTTTTTAGAAATTCTTTCATAATGACATTGTTCTTGTGATTTGCAAAAATAACTATATTTGCAGACTAGAATGAGAAAAGTTTTTAATATCCTATGTTGTACTTTGGTTACTGTTTTGTTTCTTACAGCTACCATGGGTTTTTCGGTACATTATTGCGTACGTGAAAAAACACCGCACGTGTTGCTGCTGTATGCCGGATCGCCTTGTACTTTTGTACATAATCACGTTGCCGGGGAAGACCAGAAAGAAGCAGCGGAAGAAGTTCCGGAACACGACGACTGGTGTTGCAGTACACAGGTTTTCTCTATTCACGATCCCTCTCTGAAAGGCACCGGCGCGCGGGTCTGTAGTGCAGTAGAAACAGTTACGCCGCCTCATTTGTTTCCGGCTGTGCCGGCACAAATTACTACAACCATTCCGGAACAATCTTTTGTAATAACCTATGTGCCCGGCAAAGTACCGGAACGTTCCGTGTATCCGGGAAACCATCTTGTTCCTTTGCGTTTATGAACCGTTGCATTATCCTTCTGTAAGGCAATCGATTCATTATTTTTTTTAAACGCAATTTTATGAAAAAGGTTATTTTCTGTTTGTTTATTTTATTTCCATTAGTAACAAACGCACAATATTTTAAAGGAAAAGTTTTTATAACCAACGAACACGGCCACCTGGAACCGGCGGTGGCGGCGGCCGTTTTCTGGGCACCTGCCACGCAGGCAGAGGCCGTTGCAAACGTTGTATATACCGGAGAAGACGGATCGTTCCGTATTGCTGCCGGAAAATCGGACAGGCTGGTGGCTTCTTATTTGGGATATGCTCAGGATACAATTCATGTACACGATCCTTCCCTGTTTGTTGAATTTATCCTGTCGGAAACTGCCGGTTCCCTGGATGCCCTGGAAATACTGGGGCGGCAAAAAGGAAATTTTATTTCACGTCTGACACCCGTTAAAACAGAAGTTATAACGGCGGCAGGGCTTTGTAAAATGGCTTGCTGCAACCTGGCGGAAAGCTTTGAAAACTCGGCCAGTGTGACCGTGGGGTACGCAGATGCCGTAACCGGAGCACGTCAAATCCGTTTGCTGGGCCTGAGCGGAAATTATACCCAGATGCTGGAAGAGAACCGGCCTGCCATGCGCGGGGTTCAGGTTCCTTTTGCGTTTTCCTTCGTGCCCGGGCAATGGCTGGAAAGTATCCAGATAGCCAAGGGTACGGGGTCTGTGGTAAACGGGTACGAAGCGATAACAGGTCAGATTAATATGGAATACCGCAAGCCAACGGCCCAGTTGCCGCTCTATATAAACCTGTTCCTGAACGATGCGTTGCGGACCGAGGCAAACGTCATCTCGGTACTTCAACTTAATGACCGCTGGAGTACCGTTACGTTGGCGCACGTGGCCGCAGATTTTCTGCCGCATGACTCGGACAAAGACGGTTTTCTGGACGAGCCGCTTACCAACAGGTACGAGCTGGCCAACCGGTGGTTGTACGAACATCCTTCCGGAGCGCAAGTACGTTTTGGGTTGAGGGGTTTGTACGAAGACCGCAAAGGCGGACAAAAAGACCATGTGTGGACGGTGCCGGGGCAACAGCTCAACGCAACGCACTGGGGATCACGTATTATGAACCGGGGGCTCAATGCTTTCTTTAAGCTGGGGGTACCGCTGGTGGCGCATGACCACGATCACGACCACGATCATGACCATGAAGGAGACCTTCATGAGCATGACCATGAAGGAGACCTTCATGAGCATGATGAGCATGATCACGACGCCCATGACGATCACGACCACGACCACATTGACCCCAACATTGCGCTGGTGGTGGATTACAACCTGCACCGGCAAGATGCGTATTTTGGATGGAAAGATTTCTCTGCCCTGGAGCACGATTTTTTTGCCAATGCACTATTTATGTCAAGTTTGGGAGCGCACCATAAAATTACCGTGGGATTGTCTGCCAGGTTGGAGCGGTTGCAGCAGGAATTGTGGGACAGGTGGTGGGACGGTGGAGAAACATTTTTTGATTTGAGCCGCCATGAAGATGTCTATGGAGGGTTTGGAGAATATACGTACAATTTTGACGATAAGTTTGTATTTATTGCAGGAGCCAGAGCAGATTATAACACGTTGTTTGGCTGGCTGTTTACGCCCAAGGCCAACGTGCGGTACAATTTTACCGACCATATGGTATTGCGGGCTTCTGCCGGCAGGGGATACCGATCGCCTTATGTTATTACAGATAACATTGGTATGCTTTCCACCGGACGCAGGCTGCTCTTTGAGGGAACGCCCCAAATTGAAGAAGCCTGGACATACGGGCTTAATCTGACCTTTGATCTGCCGTTTGGTTATGAAGATGCCTCTACGTTTAGTGTGGAATATTTTCGTACAGATTTTAAAAGCCAGCTTATTGCAGACCAGGAATTTATGTGGAATGATCCCGTGCCTTCCATTTTGTTCTACAACCTGGACGGGCGGTCTTATACCAATACGTACCAGGCAGACCTGACTACGGAATTGTTCCGGGGATTTACTTTGTTGGCCACGTTCCGGTACAACCAATCCAAAGTGGAACTGAAAGGGAAAGGGCTGGTGGACCGTCCGTTGACCAGCAAGTACAAGGGTGTACTGAATTTGCAATATACTACGCCTTCCGGGAATTGGGTATTTGATGTAACAGGGCAGTTGAACGGACCGGCCAGAATTCCTTCTTCTATATTGGATTTGGAAGGTACCTATTCACCTGTTTTCCCCATGTTTTACGCTCAGATAACACGCAAGATCAAGAAGGTAGAAATTTATGCCGGCGGAGAAAACCTGTCGAATTACCGGCAGCCCCATCCCATTATTTCTGCTGACGATCCGTTTTCACCGGGTTTCAATGCCAGTATGGTCTGGGGACCGCTCATGGGTATACGTGTATATGGCGGTATGAGGTTTACTTTGTAAATCAAAAATAGGCTTATCTTTGTAAAGAAGCTTAAAACATGATACTATGAAACGTTTTTTTACAAGGATGCTGGCCTGTATGCTGTTGTTGGTACCTGCAATTGCCGGCGCAACGCATGCCCACGAAGCAACAACCTGGATACGCATTAATCAGGCAGGTTACCTGCCCTCAGATAGTAAAACAGCCGTCCTGATTTCCTCTGAGGAAGTATATCCGGACGGCTTTCGTGTTGTAGACAACAGGTCAGGGGATGTGGTATATTCCGGTACTGTTGCTAACGGCAAGATGAAAGAAGCCCGTGCGGAGCATTGGGGTATGGCAACGGGGTTCCGCCTGTATTTTACGGACTTGCAGCAACCGGGAGGCTACAGGATTGAGGTGGACCTTCCCGGCCAAGGCACAGTTCAATCGCCGGCTTTTCGGATTGGAACGGAAATCTGGGAAGGCACGGCTGATTTTTTGCTCCGGTATATGCGTCAGCAGCGTTGCGGGGACAATCCCTTTTTAGATACGTTATGCCACCAGAACGACGGGTATATTGTCTTGCATCCGGAACGAACGGGTGAAAAAATTGACGTACGCGGAGGCTGGCACGATGCCACCGATTACCTGCAATACCTGCCCACGAGTGCCAACGCTACGTTTCAAATGTTGTTTGCTTATACACAGACAGAAGACAAATCTGTGTTCCATGATAAGTACGATGCTTCCGGACGTCCCGGAGCCAACGGCATTCCGGATATTCTGGACGAGGCGCGCTGGGGGTTGGAATGGCTGCTAAAGATGAATCCGGAAGAGAGGGTGATGTTTAACCAGATAGCCGATGACAGGGACCACGTGGGATTTCGGCTCCCCGTGGGGGACAAGGCCGATTACGGCTGGGGACCGGACGGTGGCCGGCCTGTTTATTTTATTTCGGGAAGGCCTCAGGGCCTGGGCAACTACCTGAACAGGACCACAGGCGTTGCTTCTTCTGCAGGAAAATTTGCCTCGGCTTTTGCCATGGGGGCCGAGGTATTTAAAGAACGGGACCCTGAATTTGCTGCCCGCCTGGCTTCCAAGGCGTTACCGGCGTATGAGTTTGCAGAAGAATTCCCGGGAAATACCCAAACGTGTTGCGTGACGTCACCTTATTTTTACGAAGAAGACAATTACGTGGACGACGTAGAATTGGCAGCAGCCGTCTTTTACCACCTGGGACAAGGGGAGGAGTGGCTGGAAAAGGCCGATTACTGGGGGCGGCTGGAAGAAGTGACGCCCTGGATGGAATTGAACCGTGCCCGGCATTACCAGTATTATCCGTTTATAAACCTGGGGCATTACTACCTGGCGTTGTCGGAGACTCCTGTCGCGGAAAAATATACGGAATTCATGCGTAAAGGGTTGGAGCATATAAGAAAACGAGCAGAAGACTGTGTATTTTTCAACGGGGTGCCGCTTGTCTGGTGTTCCAACAACCTGCTGACAGCAGCCATCACCCAGGCCGATTTGTATTACCGGCTTACCGGAGATACCACGTACCGGGAAATGGAAGCCTCGCTGCGGGATTGGCTTTTTGGCTGCAACCCGTGGGGCACATCTATGGTGATTGATTTTCCACAGGGAGGGAGCTACCCCCTGCAACACCATACCTCGTATTTGATGGTATTGGGAAAAAGCTCCCCGGGAGGACTGATTGACGGCCCGCAATGGAAAGAGCGTCTGGAAGAACACAGGCACTACATAGCACTGGCAGATGTTGCGGAATCGTATGCGGATTTTAATAAAGGGGTGGCTTTGTACCACGACGGGGAATGGGATTATGCAACGAATGAGCCCACGATGGATGGTACGGCAGCCCTTACGTATTATATGGCCGGAAGGGAAGTGGAAGGCAGAAAACAGGCGGCCCGGTTGCAGGCAGAAAATTTGCAGCCGCGTGTGGAGCGGGATGCCCGCGGTGCCATTGTGAAAATGGATCCGTTGGAAAAGAAGGTGTACCTTGTGTTTACGGCAGACGAACTTTTTGAGGGAGGTCGCAAGGTGCTTACAACATTGAAAAAACACAACATCAAAGCTTCTTTCTTTTTAACAGGCAATTGCCTTAGGGACAAGAAATGGAAAGGACTGGTACGGGACATTGTGAAAGCAGGACATTTTATGGGGCCCCACGGTGACAAACACCTGCTGTATGCTCCGTGGGGAAAAGATGTGGAGCAATCTCTGGTATCTGTGGACAGTTTGCAGCGGGATATAGAAGATAACATGAAAGCATTGTCCGGGGCAGGCGTTGCACTTTCTTCCGTTCGTTGGTTTATGCCTTCGTACGAGCATTACAATACAGAAACGGTACGTGTGGCGGCGGCCCTGGGGATGGAAGTGGTTACACCTACACCGGGCATTCTTACGCGTGCCGATTACACCACGCCCGACATGACTTCCTACAGGAGTTCGGAAGAGCTGGTAGAGCAGTTGCTTGCTTTTGAAGAAAAGAACGGATTGCACGGAGCGCTGGTGCTGATCCATCCGGGAACGGAAGACAGCCGGACGGACAAATTGTATAACAGGTTGGATGAGGTACTTGAGCATTTGAAACGCAAAGGGTATCAATTTGACCGGTTGCCCTGACCTGTAGTACACGGCTTTTTTTATATCTTTGCGCCGTCTTTTAAAGCCGTTATTATGTACAGTATATTGAAAAAACGTTTTCTTGCACCCGACATCTGTCAGATGGAGGTGTTGGCTCCGCGGATTGCCTCTTCTGCACAACCCGGACAATTTCTTATTGTGCGGGTGGATGATATGGGGGAACGGGTTCCTCTTACCATTTGCGATTATGACTCTGTTACAGGGTCTGTAACTATTGTGACGCAGCAGGTTGGGGCTTCTTCGCGTAAAATATGTGCTCTGGAAGAAGGAGATGCTTTTACAGATTTTGCAGGGCCGCTGGGTATGCCTTCTGATTTTATTCATGAAAAAGAAGAAGTTTTGCAGGGGAAAAAGTACCTGTTTATTGCAGGAGGGTTGGGGACGGCACCGGTGTATCCGCAGGTAAAATATTTGCACAAGAAGGGAGCTCATGTGGAAGTCATCATAGGAGCAAAAACCCGTAATCTGGTTATCATGGAAGAAGAAATGAGGCAGGTGGCCCGGGAAGTCTATGTTTGTACAGACGATGGTTCCTATGGGTTTAAAGGATTGGTTACCGCTAAATTGAAAGAATTGATGGACAGTGGTCATACGTATGACCAGGCTGTTGCGATTGGCCCCATGATTATGATGAAATTTGTTACGCTTACGGCCAAAGAGTACAACCTGCCCCTCACCGTCAGCCTGAACACGCTGATGGTGGACGGAACGGGTATGTGCGGGGCCTGCCGGGTTACGGTGGGCGGGCAAACAAAATTTGCTTGTGTGGACGGGCCTGAATTTGATGCGTACCAGGTTGATTTTGACGAGGCCATGCGCCGTCAGGGCATGTACAAGCCACAAGAACAAGAAGCGGATCATAAATGTAATATTGGATTGAGAAATGGTTAAGGCAAACAGAGTTCCCGTACGGGGACAGGATCCTGCAGAAAGGGTTACAAATTTTAACGAGGTAAGTTACGGTTATAACAGCAGCGAAGCCGTTTTGGAAGCTTCCCGCTGCATTCAGTGCAAGAACCCCCGGTGTGTGGCCGGGTGTCCGGTAAGTATTCAGATTCCCACGTTTATCAAAGCTATTCTGGATGGGAATATGGCGCAAGCAGCTACCATCATTGCTGCCGACTCGTCGTTACCGGCCATCTGCGGACGTGTGTGTCCTCAGGAAGTGCAGTGTGAAGGAGCGTGCATTCTGGGTATCAAGCACCAACCGATATCCATAGGAAAATTGGAACGTTATGTAGCAGACTGGGCCAAAGAGAATCAATTCTCTACGGCTGTTAAACCCAAACCCAATGGAAAAAAAGTAGCTATTATTGGGTCGGGGCCGGCAGGATTGGCTTGCGCTACCGATTTGGCACGGGCAGGTTGTGAAGTGACTATTTTTGAAGCGTTGCACAAACCGGGAGGCGTACTGGTATATGGTATTCCTGAATTCAGATTGCCTAAGGAAGCGGTGGTAGAATATGAAATTGGGCAATTGCAGAAAATGGGGGTGAAGATTGAATGCAACGTAGTGGTGGGCCGTACCGTTACCATTGACCAATTGTTTGAAAAAGAAGGTTTTCATGCTGTTTTTATTGGGACAGGTGCCGGGCTGCCCAAATTCCTGAACATTCCGGGTGAAAATTTTAACGGAGTAGTCTCGGCCAACGAATTTCTCACACGAAGCAACCTGATGGCAGCGTACTCACCGGATTCCGACACGCCCATTTATGTAGGGCGGCGGGTAACGGTGGTAGGGGGAGGCAATGTAGCCATGGATGCGGCACGTACCGCGTTGCGGCTGGGTGCAGAGGTAACTGTAGTATACAGACGTACAGAAAAAGAAATGCCGGCCCGGATAGAAGAAGTACACCACGCCAAAGAAGAAGGGGTTGTATTTCAGTTGCTGAGCAATCCCGTTGCGGTTTTGGGAAACGAAAAAGGCTGGGTAACCGGATTGAAATGCGTGCGCATGGAATTGGGAGAACCCGACGAAAGCGGAAGACGCAGGCCTGTGGAAGTGGCCGGGTCTGCATTTGATATTCCCTGCGATGTAGCCATAATAGCCCTGGGAACCAATTCCAATCCGCTCCTTGGCAGAACAACGCCCGGACTGGAAATGAACCGGCATAACGGGGTAGTGGCAGATGAAAACGGCCTTACTTCCCGGCCCGGTGTATTTGCCGGCGGAGACGTAGTAACGGGAGCAGCCACTGTAATCCTGGCCATGGGGGCAGGGCGGAAGGCTGCTAAGTCTATCCTTGAATTTCTAAAAATCTGAAATTTATTGTAAATTTGTAGGAACTAATCCTAATACCATGGCACAGAAACCATCCATTCCCAAAGGGACGCGGGATTTTACTCCTGTTGAAGCGTCCCGGAGGAACTATATTTTTGACACCATCCGGAATGTTTTCAAAAAATTTGGGTACGCCCCCATTGAAACGCCGGCTATGGAAAATTTATCCACTTTGTTGGGGAAATATGGCGAGGAAGGCGATCGCCTGTTGTTCAAAATTTTAAATTCAGGGGATAGTTTTGCTCCGCTGGCCGGAAAAGTACCGGACGATCCTGCTTTGATTGACTCCAATGCGTTGTCTTTGCAGGTGTGTGAAAAAGGGTTGCGTTACGATTTGACAGTTCCTTTTGCTCGGTTTGTAGTCCAGAATCAAAACGAGCTTACTTTTCCTTTCAAAAGGTACCAGATTCAGCCGGTTTGGAGGGCCGACAGGCCGCAAAAAGGACGTTACAGGGAATTTTACCAGTGTGATGCCGACGTGATTGGTTCTGAGTCGCTGTTTAATGAATTGGAAATGGTACAGCTCGTTGATGCTGTATTCAACAGCCTGGATATGCGGATACTCGTCCGCATAAACAACAGGAAGGTCCTGGCCGGTATTGCACAGGTTATGGGGTATCCGGACCGGTTGGTAGATATCACGGTGGCCATGGATAAATTTGATAAGACAGGGCTGGAAGGTGTAAGGGAAGAATTGATGGAAAAAGGCATAACACCGGAAGGTCTGGCCAGACTGGAACCCTTGTTGCTTTTTAAAGGAATCAATACATCCAAGATAGCATTTCTTAGGAAATTGTTTGAAGATGAGAAATCAGAAATCGGTATGCAGGGGACGGAAGAGCTGACCTGGTTATTTAATAAAATTGAAGAAACAGGCGTGGATCAGGAAGTGGAACTTGACCTGACACTGGCACGCGGACTTGATTATTATACAGGAGCCATTTTTGAAGTAAAGGCACTGGACTATACTATTGGCAGTGTTTGCGGAGGTGGAAGGTACGACGACCTTACCGGTGTGTTTGGTTTGAAAAACATGTCGGGGGTAGGTATCTCTTTTGGTGCTGAAAGGATTTACGATGTGTTGCTGTGTCTGGACAAATTTCCCGAAAATATTCTGGACGCACCCGATATGGTATTCTTCAATATGGGCGATAAGGAAGCGGTAGCAGCGCTGGGGTATATAAAACAATTGCGAAATGCAGGCATATCCTGTGAATTGTACCCGCAGGCCGTTAAAATGAAAAAGCAATTTGATTATGCCACACGCCGTGGAACAGCCCGGGTAGTTATCATTGGCGCAGAGGAATTGGAAAACGGACAGGTTACTACTAAAAACTTAATAACAGGCGAGCAGCAAACGTTTGAAGGGAAAAGATTTTTAAGGAAGTTTGGCGGAATGATATAAAAATTGTATATTTGCGTTTCTTGATCGCGGAGTGGAGCAGTTGGTAGCTCGTTGGGCTCATAACCCAAAGGTCGGAGGTTCGAGTCCTCCCTCCGCTACTGAAAGAGGACGGTTAAACAGACCGTCCTCTTTTTTATTCTTCGTTTACAAGGCGTTCAAATATTTCTTTAATCAGGGGAGAAGCAGGTGCGTCGGGGGCCCATTCGGTGATACTTTTGCATTGAACCATGGCGTGGACTATTTGCGGATCAAAAGGTATCATACCAAGTACAGGTATCTGCTCCTTGTTGCACCATTCTTGTATTTCTTCTGCCAATTGGTCGTTTAGGTCGTATTTGTTGATTACCACATATCGTTTTACCTGAAACTTTTCTACAAGTTCCATAATGCGCACCAAATCATGCAATCCGCTACCTGTAGGCTCTGTGACTACCAGCACTTTGTCTGCTCCGGTAAGCGAAGCTATGGCCGAGCAGCCCGTACCCGGAGGGCCGTCAATGAGTATGAGATCTGTGGCTGCTTCTTCTGCCGTTTCTCTGGCCAGTTCCCTGACTTTGCTGACCAGTTTGCCCGAGTTTTCTTCTCCCGGGGAAAGGCGGGCGTGGACCATTTTTCCATTTCTGTAATTGCCAACAAACCAGCGGCTGTTGTCTTCCGGTACCATAGTGATGGCCTGCTCGGGACATACGCGTGAACAAAGCCGGCAGCCGTCGCAGTTTAAGTAGTCAATGGTAATCTTTCCTTTGGGAAAATCTTTCTGTATTTTCCTTTCAATGGCATCAAACCGGCAATATGTCATACACAGACCGCAATGTGTACACGTGTTGTAGTTGATGACAGCTTTGTGTCCGGAAACAAAAGCGCCTTCTTTGTAATTATCGGGGTGCAATACCAGGTACAAATTAGCGGCATCTACATCGCAGTCTGCAATTACCGGGTTGTGGGCCAAGGTGGCAAAGGCGGCCACCAAAGAAGTTTTTCCCGTACCTCCCTTGCCACTTAAAACAGAGATTTGGTTTACTTTTCGCATAATGTTTCTATTTTTTGGAGCAAATGCAGAAACTTCTTTTTATAGGACGCATCTTCTGCTGCCAGCAACCGGCTTTGTGAGTAGGTACGAGCAATTTCCTTGTCAAAAGGTATGCGCATAAGCAACGGGATGTTTTTTTCTTCCAGCCATGCATACACGTTATTGTCTCCCAATCCGTCACGGTTAACTACTACGCCAAATGGTTTTTCCAGCTGCTCTAATGTTTCAACAGAAAGGGCCAGGTCGTTAAGTCCGAAAGGAGTAGGCTCGGTAACAAGTACAACAAAATCTGCCGGTGCTACGGTGGCAATGAACGGGCAGGATATGCCGGGAGGGGCATCCAGCAGCAGTAAAGAGGGGTCTCCTGCTTCTGCCAAAGCTGCCTTTATAACGGGTACGGATGAATATACCCCCACATCTGCTCTGGCTTCTGTAAGAACGGTATTACTTCCCATAACAGAAGTGGTAACCGTACCCAGCCGGCGTTCTTTTTCAGATATGGCACCAGCCTGACATGCAACAAGACAGGCACCGCAGTCATGGCACAGATCGTCCAACACGTAAATTTTCCGTTGCTCTTCCAGACAAATGATGGCATTGTAGATACACCAGTCCCGGCATTTTCCACAATACACACATTTTTCCGGGTCAATAACAGCCAGGTTTTGTGAAACGGTTTTCTTTCTAATGGTTTTTCCCTTCAGGAAACCGGATACATTAGGCTCTTCCGCATCACAATCTGCCAGGGTAACATGCCTTCCATCCTGTACGGCAACGTAGAATAAGTTGGTGGCAACAAACGTTTTTCCGGTCCCTCCTTTGCCACTGGCAATTGCAATTTTCATACTATACGGAAATTAATGGTCGCACAGGTTGGCCCCTGTTTTTAATGCGTTGCTCAGGAAATTGCCAACCAGTTCTTCCGGAGTACCGCTTTCAGCACCCACGCAAACTTGTATATTGTTTTCTTTAAACAGATTAATAGCTCGTTGTCCCATGCCTCCTGCAATGATATGGGTTACTCCTTTTTCTGCCAGCCATGCGGGAAGTAGTCCGGGTTCGTGCGGGGGAGGGGTAAGAAATGTTTGGGACTTGATGGTTTGATCTTCTACGTCAATAAGGGCAAATTCTTTGCAATGGCCAAAATGGGCACACAGGTTCCCGTTTTCCAGGGGAATGGCAAATCTTTTCATAATAAACCGTTTAATTTTTTTGTGCAGTAAATTTTTCTATAATCTGAGCAATGGTTGTATTGGGATTGTTTAGGATTACAAGTTGGATTTTCAGGCTGTCAAAAATGGCTTTAACCTTGGAACCAAATTCGCCTGAAATTACTTTCTCAACGCCTTTTGAGGCAACCAACTGAACAGAAGCAGGGCCGGCTCCTTCAAGGGCCTCTTTGTTTGGGTTGGGAATAAATTCTGTTCCTCCGGTTTGGGTGTCGTAGATGACAAAGTACATGCAACGTCCAAAACGGCTGTCCATAGTGGCGTCGGGGGTGTTTCCTGTAGAAGTAATGGCAATTTTCATGGTGTCTTATTATTTAAAATGTTTCTTCTTCACATTGAGTTACTTTAGAGGACAGGCAAAGAGGGCAGGTAATAGCGGGAATGTTTTTGTCCGGATGGTTGAAATAGCAATTACACTTGCTGCACAAATACCATTCACTGCAAAAGTAAACCGAACCGCCACGGAACACAATAGGCCTGCCTTCAACAAGCGAAGCGGCTACTTTGCGCCGTGCAGTGGCGTAAATACGTGTAAACGTTGCTCTGGATACTTGCATAACCACTGCGGCTTGCAAATGGTTTTGCAATTCGTAGTCGGTCAAGCGTAACGCTTCGTATTCATCGTAATCCAATACAATGGGA
>Ga0265293_10000172_pt1 | contig 160065 bp, 143 predicted proteins | sample Munlanlewell138R_FD_192505 | JGI IMG/M metagenome (GOLD analysis project Ga0265293, IMG submission 192505) | Leachate microbial communities from a municipal landfill in Southern Ontario, Canada - Leachate well 138R | ecosystem: Engineered > Solid waste > Landfill > Unclassified | place...
GCGGTGTAGCCAAGGGAACTACGCCTAAGCGTGCTTTATTTTCCGTTTTCTGAGGTGACGTCAACCGTCAGAAAAAACCGTGCGGCCGACTTTTGATAATTCGTGCTATCGCCTTCTGAAAATGACAGTCAGTGCATCGGCCAGCACATGCAGGTAGGCAGCGCGCAAGTTGTTGTCGCGGCCCTTGCCGGGCGCATGATTTTCATCGCGACTGTGGTGATGAGCATGGTCATGATGGTGGCCGTGGTGGTGTCCATGATCATTTTTCAGCAGCCAGGCACAAGCCAGATTGACGGCCAGCCCCACGACCGCCACGGCGATGGCCTGATTGAAATCGATAGAAATCGGTTGGCTGAGCCGCACCAGACTTTCCCAGCCGATCAGCAAAGCAATCAAGGCCAACAGCACGGCACTGGCAAAGCCAGCCAAGTCACCGAGCTTGCCGGTGCCGAAGGAAAAACGCGGATTGCCCGCATGCCTACGCGCAAAACGATAGGCCAATACGGCAATCAGCATGGCCCCGGCATGCGTTGACATATGCCAGCCGTCTGCCACCAATGCCATGGAGCCATAAAGCGTGCCGGCAATGATTTCCACCAGCATCATGCTGGCCGTGAGGGCAATGACCAGCCACACCTTGCGTTCATTGCGCTGGTGGTCGCCACCGAGAAAGAAGTGAGTGTGGCATGAGGCCGGGATAGTGTTCGTCGTCATCAGGAGTCCTGTATGTCGCAAGCCCGTAAGGAGTGGCTCATTTCATGTAGGCGCGGATGACCTCAATCATTTCCTCGCCGCCTTGATTGCGTTCCCTGTCTGTTTCGACTGCCAGGACGTGTTCGCGCAAGTGATCTTCCATCACTTCGGCCGTCAATCCATTGACCGCGCCGCGCACGGATGCGATCTGACGCAGTACTTCTACACATGCCGCTTCCGAATCCAAAGCACGCTCAATACCTTCCAACTGCCCTTTGATTCGACGGACACGGGCGATCAGCTTGTCTTTCTGGCGGGATGTATGGGACATGAGAATGAACAGCCAAATATAGTATAGGGGATTATATTATATTAGATCGTATGTTAAGCAAGGAGCGGCTAATGGTGCATCCCTGATAGCACATGTACGGATCCAGCTTGAATTGCAGTTTACGGCTGTTTCACCACTACTGAATCACCGCGAATGCGATGACCGACTGGTTTTTAGATTTGTCAACGGGCGCGGCGATGCAGCGCCCGGATTTTGACCATCGCCCCCACGGCTCCACCGCGTTGGGGGCGATGCTGACTGGACAGCGAAGCGCCCCGGCTGAACCGGAGCGCTGTCCTATCGACAGGATTATGCGGCTACTGCATCAACTGGTTCGTCGGTGTCGATGTCTATAGCTTCATCCTGCCAACCCTCCACCCGAAAGATGGCTGGCATCCATCCCGACTCTTCCACCAGCCGTTCGGCTTCGCTGGCAATGTCGGCTTTTTTCAGCTTCGCCAGCCGGGAAACGTGGTCAGGTGCGAACTCGCCCACGGCATCCAGAATCATGGCCTTGGAGACATGCTTGAAGTAGCCCTCGGCGGTGGGCTGCCACCACGCCGCCATGTCCAGCCCCACGGCCTGCGCCAGTTCCGCGCCGGGTGGGTGTTGTGTGGCGTGGGGCGTCACCACGTCCACCGTTGCCGCCACGCATACCGCCAGCAACCGCAGCAGTTCATCCTGCGGCATCGCCAGCAAGGCGGCGAACAAGTCGGCGCTGTCCTGCGGCAAGTCCTCGCCTACCGCTTTTTGCAGTTCGGCCAGCGTCACGGCGGCGGGCGATTCGGGCCAGTCCGGGGCCAGGCTTTCCAGCCGGTCTTGCGCGGTCAAACGTATTTCCAGCGGCAAGCCGTCACCATGATAGCGATCACGTTGCAAGATGGTTTGCACCATGCCATGCACGGTAGCGGCCAGCGCCGCTTGCGGATGGCGGGCCAGTTCGATTTGCAGCGCGGCGGTGCGGTGGGCGCTCAAGCGCTGCGCCAGCCGGTCGGACATGGAAGCGGCCTTGGGCTGGTCGCCATCCTCGCCGTCGCCGTTCGGCTCGTCTTCACCGCTGAAGCCTTGGCGCAAGCGCTCCAAGGTGCGCAGTGCGCGGGCTTCGGCTTCGCGCATCAGGCCGCGATGCACGACAATCTGACCTTGCCTGTCCAGCGTGACGATGGCTCCGGCGGCGGCTTTGACGTTCGAGGTGTAGTCCAGCAAGCGATCTTCCAGCGCCTGCAACTGTTCGCCCACGCGGCCACCTTCCTCCTGCAAGGCGTCGGCCTTGTCCTCGTCCTCGTCGTCCAGCGCGGCATCCAGCGCTTCGCCTATGGCCTGCATTTTGGTTTCCAGCTTTTCCATGCGCTCGGCTTCCCGCTTGGTGGGGTTGCGCCGCTCTCGCGGGGCACGTTGGAAGGCTTGCAGGTCGGCATAGGTGACGGCGGGCGTGGCATCCACCCATGCCCAACCTTCCGCCTTCACTTCGGCGGCGTGGCCGTCCAGCTTCTCGCGCACCAGCGTTTCGAGTAATGAGGCGTCAGTCACATACACGCCGCTATCGTCCTGTGCGAACAGATCACGGCGAATGCCGCCGCCTGCGGCCTCGTAGGCGTCCAGCCCGACGAACCGCACCAGCGCGTGGCCTGCGTCGATTTCCCGTTCGGTCAACCGATCACGCAAGGCGTGGGGCTGGCGTTGCCACTCGGGCGCTTCGTAAAACGCGGCTTCCTGCGCCGCATGGTCGTCGGTGACGGCAAGCGCCATCAACTGCTCAAGGCTCACGGCATCGGCGCGATAGTCGGCCAGCAAGCGCGGTGAAACATTCGCCAGTTTCAAGCGGCGCTGCACCACCAGCGGAGTGACGCTGAAATCCGCCGCGATGTCTTCGATGGGTCGGCCCTCCTTGAGCAGTGCCGCAAATGCTTCAAACTGGTCTGCCGGGTGCATGGCTTCGCGCTGCAGGTTCTCGGTCAAGCTCACGGTGCGGGCGTTGGCATCGGCCACCAGCAGGCACGGCACTTCCCAATCCTTCGGGATACGGCGGGTCTTGGACAGCAGTTTCAACGCGGCCAGCCTGCGGCCACCGGCCACGACTTCGTAATGCTCGCCATCGCGAGTCAGAATGACGGTGAGGTTTTGCAGCAACCCCACGCGGGCGATGCTCTCGGCCAGCGCATCAATGGACTGGCCTGCGGTCTTGCGTACATTGCGCTTGGACGGTCGCAACCGCGCCAGCGGCACCCTTATCAGGTTCTGTTCCGGGGCTACGGCGTCGGGCGTAGCGGTGTCGATAGCTTGGGTTTCGATGTGGTTGATGGCGTTCATGGTGAACACTCCTTGCGGTTGATGAATTGCAGCCATGAAAGACGCGGCAAGGATGGCTGCCTGCCCCTGCCGCGCAAGGGGAATCAGGCTTTCAACTGGCGCATACCCTCGGCCAGCAGCCACAGGGCGCGGTTCAAACGAATGTCGGAATCAATGCCTTGCACCGCTCGGGTGCTTTGGCGGCGACCGTTGGCGCTGCGGCCACGCAAACCGCCTTTGGTGAGGTTTTCTTGCAGGCGGTTGAAGGTCATCCACAGATCGGGGCGGCGGTCATCAAACCGGCGCGGCATCAGAATCTGGCTTTCCGTGACGGGCGCGGGCTTGTCCGGGTCGTCGTATTTCAAGGCCAGCGCGGCGCGGGCGAATATTTGGGCTTCGCCTTCGTCCAAGGTGATGGCCTGCATGGCTTCGCGGGATTCCTGTACCCGCTCGAAACCGTCCAACACCTCATAAGCGCCTTCAATCACTTGCCCGGCAACATCACCTTTATGCGGAATCCGCACATCGGCCACGGTGTCGCCGCATACAAGGCCATTGCTGCATACAAATCTGAACGCGCCCGCCAGCATCTGGTAGCTGCTCGTGCCGTCGTGCGAGTTCAAAAGGATGATTTCATTGGCAATGCTGTCATTCACCTGATTGGCATGGCGAAGCCGAATCATGTGTTTGGTGTGCTCGCGCCGGTCTTCGTTGCCCACGCGGGTTTGCGTCACCATGAAGGGCTGAAAACCTTCTTTCCGTAGTTCCGTCAGTACCGCCGCCGTGGGTATGTAGCTATAGCGTTCTGAACGGCTTTCGTGTGGGGCATCGGCATAGATGGACGGAACCACGGCCCTGATCTGATCGTCCGACAGCGGGCGGTCGCTGCGCAGCACCGGGGAAAGGGAACCGAAGCGGGATGCAAGCATGGGATTTCTCCTGACAAAGAAAGGGTTTGCTGTTCACCGCACACCGGATTCCAAGATTCGGAAGCCCAAGGGTTTGAGCTGTTGATGTGCGGTCGGCACGAAGAACCCAGTTGGCCTCGTTGCCACCGTCTTTCCTGAGTTCATCGCCCGTGACGGTCAGGAGCCCACGAACGTGGGCCGTCAAGGAGAGAAGCGCCAGGTGGGTGCGGCCCGCAGGCGCAGCCGAGGACACGGCCTGGCGCGCCTTGACGGCACGCGGCCACGGGCTACAGTCGCGGACAAGGTGATGAAGTCAGGAAAGATGGCTGGACAGGCAACGGCTAGGTCTTTGGTGCCGCCCGCAGGCAAGCGCCAGCGCGCAGGCCCGAAGCTGGGAAGCCGGGCCGGAGGCGTCAGGGATGCGCAAGGCTGGCGAATGCCAGTCCCGTCAGGGATGAGCGGCTAGCGAACCTGGAGTAGCGCGGTCTGCGCAGCAGAGACGCAAGTAAATATTTCGCTTACTATCTTTTTGTATGGATCGGCTACTTTCAGCCGGGAGCGCCATTGCAATCTAATGGAGCAACTAATTGCTAAGCCGGACACCTTCTTTTACGAAGTCAAATAAGAGGAGCAGGAATGTTTGAACCGATTGAGCCACTGGATACATACAACAAAAATATCAACATATTGATTGGCTCAGGAGCTTCTTCAGACTTGTTCCCGACGCTTTCCCTCGCCATTAAGGACGTCAAGGGAAACAGAGAAACGATTGAGACACTTGCCACGAAATTTGAGAATTTTCCTGAACAACGAACAGCCTTGTTCATGCACTACTACAACACGTGCATCTTCCCAGCTCAGACCTTCAATCCAAGTGCTGTTACCTCAGATGAGGGGAAAGCAAATCTTGAAAATTATGAGATTTTCTTAACAACGCTTTTGGGACTACTGGATCGAAGAAAAGACCTCAACCGTAAAATCAATATTTTCACCACCAACTATGACGGCTGCCTGGCTCACGCAGCTGACAGCATCCTGATGAAGGGTTCGCATGATTTTGTGGTGAATGATGGCACCTCAGGCTTTCACAGGAGACACCTGCATTCCAAGAATTTCAGTACATTCCAATGCCAAACTGGCATATTCGAGCGCAGCAACTACGGTATTCCTCAGCTCAATATCATCCATCTTCACGGTTCCGTTTACTGGTCAAAAAACGGTGAAAAAATCGAAGTCAAGTACCGCAACGACTTCAAACACCTTTTGACCAAACAAACCATCAGCAAACTCAAGGAATATTCAGCGTTCCTCGACAATAAGGGCAACAAGACCAAAGATATCCCCAAGGTTCCCTTCAGAAGTATGCAGATGGACGCGTTCTGGCGTGAGTACGATCAGCTTCCTATTGTGAATCCCACCAAGTGGAAGTTTCACGAAACCGTCTTTGAAGAGCATTACTATCAGATGCTCAGGCTATTAAGCTACGAGCTTGAGAAACCCAACTCCATACTCATCACATTCGGATTTTCATTTGCCGATGAGCACATCCTGAGGCTTGTCCAACGCTCACTCTCCAACCCGTATCTTCAGACCTTCATTTGCTGCTACAGCGACGACAGCGCGACCAGCATGCGGGAAGAATTCAAACTCTGGAAGAATATTAAGGTTATTGGACCGCCTGATGGCGTAAAGATGGATTTCACTAACTTCAACAGATACGTGTTTTCGCTCAAAGCGGAAAAATACGAGCCACCGGCTGAAGACGAGGACGAACTATGAGCATCCTTGTAGGCGAAGTCATCGCAGTCAGCGGAGTGCGCATCTCTCTTCGAATTTACGAAGACTCCAGCCACGAGACCATCTTCTATGAAGGTGTAAAGTATCGTGGCATTTCACTCAGAGAGCATGTCTCCATCCAACGAGGCTTCATCGACATAGTTTGCCTTGTTGAAGGCGAGTTTTTAGATGAGAGAAAGTGGGAGGCTGACTCCGAGAAAACTCAATACATTCGAAAGGTAGATGTCCGCCCCATCGGCTACATCGTGGACGACAAGTTCTTTGAAGGTGTGAAGTACATGCCAATGATCAGGGACAAGGCATCCCTGCTCAGCGAACTCATGGTCGGAAAAATCTATGGTAGTGAAGGTAAGACTAGTTTTTCCATTGGATCTATGCTCAAAGAAAACGTTCCTATCAATCTACCATGGAGCCGTGTCTTCAATAGTCACCTTGGAATCTTTGGCAATACTGGAAGCGGCAAGTCCAACACATTAGCGAAGCTCTACACGACTCTCTTCAACGAGAAGCGATCAGCACTGAAGACAAAAAGCCAGTTCGTCATCATTGACTTCAACGGCGAATACACTGAAGACCAAATCCTGCCTGCTAACGACAAGCAGATAACCGTATTGGACTCAAAGAAAACCAAACACAAATTCAAAATTGAAGCCGTTCATTTTTGGGATGTCGAAACACTGAGTCTTCTTTTTCAAGCAACCACCAACACACAGCAACCATTCCTGCGGCGTGTTCTGTCTGGCAAGGACAAGTTCAAGGATGTACCAATTAAGCGATATGTGGAGAAGGTTTTTGAGAAAGCCTTCTCCACAGGCGAAGCTAAGTCAGATGCGTTGGACCTGAGCCGCGAAATTGCGAGAATGATTGGCTGCGAGCCACTGCAGGATCATTTAAAGGGAATCATCTATTACAACAAAGATAAATATTTCAAACACAACAACGGCACCTATTACAACTCAAATGGTAATGGCTTTGACGCCAGCATCAAACCCGTCATCGACGAGCATGTAACCCTAGATGGAATCGATCAATTCGACGAACTCATCTTAAGATGCTATCTCCAGCTCTGTTCAGACGTTGTGTTCGGGTATGCGCAGTACGAACATATTCAGCCGGTACTTGCCAGGGCCAAATCATCCATTACGGCTCTTCGAAATGTCCTCGAAATCGTAGATGATCCACCGGAACAACATCTCTTGCATGCCATCTCTTTAAAGAAATGCAAAAATGAAATCAAGAAAATCTTGCCGCTGCTCATCGCCAAGAATTTCTACACGAATCATAAGGAATCGGAGAATCTAAAGAGCCCACCAAGCAGAACCCTTCACCTCATCATTGATGAGGCCCATAATATCCTGTCAGAGCAGTCAACACGTGAGCATGAAATCTGGAAGGACTATCGGCTGGAGCTCTTTGAAGAAATAATCAAAGAGGGGCGCAAGTACGGAGTCTACCTGACGCTTGCCAGCCAGCGGCCAGCCAACATCTCGCCTACCATCGTTTCCCAAATCCACAATTTTTTCATTCACCGGCTGGTTAATGAGCGAGACCTCATGCTGCTTGATAACACCATCAGCACCTTAGACTCTAGTTCCAAGGCTCTCATCTCAACCCTGGCCAAAGGCTGCTGTGTGGTCACAGGGACGGCATTCGATCTACCCATGATCCTAAAAATCGACCCACTCCTGGAGGAACACCGGCCCAACAGTGACGACGTGGATCTTGAAAAACTTTGGGCTTCGCCCTGACAGCGAGACGCCGGGATGTTGCTGTCACAATTTCTCGCCACGCTGCCGACTCTCGATCGGCAAGCCCGGCCGCTCGGTCGCCTACTGCATCCGGTCACCAAGCATGCACGCTGCGGCACAAGGTCGTCAGGTACTGACTTTTCGTGATTTCACAATTCGACTTGACCACACAACTTTCCCTATGGCTTGCATAGAACAGCCTTGTTCCCTAAACTGTTCCCTCAACTTCCATCACCTTTAAAAAGGCTCAATGTTTATGCTGGTTTACGTCCCTTTTGGGATGGAGCCCCAGCCACCATAAGAATCAAGCACTTGGGCCAAGTTTTCGGAGTTGGCCTTTTTGCTTTCCAGGGCTGGGTAGGCTCTCCCTCATAACCGGGGGATGGGCACTCGCTAGCCGTTCGGCTTGGAAAACCGGACGCTGATGCGTGGAGCCACCTTCACCAGCCAATCATCCAAATCGTCGCCGGTTCGGGGGCGCGATCTTGGCGCGCAGTAGACCGTTTCTGTGCCGCACCGGATTCGCGGAATGCTGCCCGAATCAGGGTCGCGGTGCTCGTCATGGTTGGCTTAGGCGGAATGTTCAGCCTGGACGACCAGGCGCACGCCCAGCGCCTTGCAGACCTTGGCGATGGTATCGAAACGCGGGCTGGCATCAGCCCGCAGGGCTTTGTAGAGGGACTCCCGGCCAATGCCGGCGGCCTCGGCGATTTGCGCCATGCCGCGAGCGCGCGCCGCGACGCCCAGCGCCTGCGCAAGCTCGCCGGCGTCTCCGTCTTCGATCACCTGGGTCAGGTAGGCAGCGATGTCTTCGTCGTCTCGCAGATAGCGCGCAGGGTCGAAAGTTGGCAGCACGGAAACCTGAATCGTCTTCTTGCTCATGACTGTTCTTCCTGGTCGTTTCTCAGGGTGCGCGCCAATTCCTTGGCGCGTTTAATGTCGCGGCTTTGCATGGCCTTGGTGCCGCCGTCCAGCATGACGATCAACACGTCGCCCTGCTCGATGTAATACATGCGCCAGCCAGGGCCAAAGAACTCGCGCATCTCGCTCACGCCTTCGCCAACCGGCTCCACATCGCCCAGCAGGCCCCGGGCAGCTTTTTCAAGCCTGCGGATGAGGCGGGCACGCGTAGCTGGGTCTTTCAGGCCATCAAACCAAACGTCGAACTCCGGCAAGGGCTTTATCGTGTATATGGGGCATTGTATTCGATCGAATACTTTCTATCAAGGCTTGCGGGGTTGCCGCCCGTGCCGACCTGTGCTTCGGATTGCGTTATGCCAGCCTGCTCCAACATCCATACTTCGATCTGGTCATGCCATTTGCGCAGCAGATCGAGGGGGCGTCGGCGGTAGTGCTTTTCGGCCACGGCCGACGGCTTGTGCCCCTGGATTTGTGCCACCACGCCTACGGGAACCTCCACCCATTCCGAGAGGGTGCCGAACGACCGACGCAGGCCCTGGATGCTGACGTGGGGCAACCCCGCTGCCTTGAGTGCCTTCACATGAGCTGCGCGCGGCTCGGCGATCTTGCCGTCCTCGGACGTTTTGCTGGGGAATGGGCGTAACGCGCCCCCTTGTTCCTTCGACCTTGTCGTTCAGCTTCACACTGCGCCATTGCAAGTCAACGTCTGGCCACTGCACAGCGGCGAGTTCTTCCCGGCGAGGGCCTGCGATCAGCAAGCCCTGCAAGTAGGCGGAAATCACGAAATTCGGTAGCGACCGAACGGAGGCGAACCAAGCTGCGAGCTGCTCCCCATGGCCTGGGACAATCAGGAAGTGCAGGTGGACCGGACTTGTCCGGCGAATCCCTATCTTTCGCTCCGCAGCGCTACCCTACGTAGAATATGAAAGATTCGTCGCCACAAGCGCAGACGATCAGACGAGAAGGAGAACCATCATGGCGGAAGAATCGAACGCCCCGGCACATACCCCCACGCCGGAAACGGCCGGCCCAGGCCCCGAAGGCCGGGCGTCCGCGCCAGCCACCCGAGCCGGAGCCCGAGCCGTCGGCGTCAAAGCCATGGGCGCCAATGCCACCGGGGCCTCCGCGCTGGGCGCGTTTGCCATCGGCGCCCTGGCGGTGGGGGCCTTCGCCATTGGCGCTTTGGCCATTGGTCGCCTGAAGATCGGTCGGGGCCGCATCCGGCGGCTGGAGATCGACGAACTCATCGTTCGTCAATACCGCGGGCCGGACGATACGTTCAAGTGAAGAACTCCGGCCTGTCGGCCTGAGCTTCTCCGCCACCATCCAGGGGAGCCTTCGGCTCCGGGGGATTCGGCCTCGCTTACCTCGCCGTGAACGACGAGGCTTGCGCTTAGGCGCGTGGTCATGAACATAGCGTTTCGGCCAGCCCTTCAGGGCTTGACCTTACCACCATGGCAAGCTCCAGACTGCCAGTTCTTCCCGGATAACAAGGAGCTTGCATGCAATTCCATCTCGACGACATGACCTGCGGCGGTTGCGCCCGCAGCGTAACCAAGGCCATCCAGACGGTCGACCCGAGCGCCAAGGTTCTGGCGGATCCGCCGGCCCGCCAGGTGCAGGTGCAAAGCTCGGCCTCGGAAGCGCAAATCATCGCTGCGCTGCGCGATGCCGGCTTCCCGCCCCGCGCATCATGAGCCCCTACCCTAGGCGTGGCACGACTGATCCGCCAGCGCCCCCAGGATGCCGCAAGCCTCGGTTGAGGCGGTGGTGACGCACTTGCGGCGCAAGGTGACCAAGTGCTGCTTCAGCTGCAGCAGCTCGTTGATGCGGGTTTCGACCGCGCCGATGTGCTCATCCAGTAAGGCGTTGACATCGCCGCAGTTTTCAGTGGGGGTGTCGCGGTACTGAAGCAGCACGCGTATTTCGCCCAGCGCCATGTCGAGCGTGCGGCAGTGCCTGATGAAGCGCAGCCGCTCGATATGGCCGTCGCCATACAGGCGGTAGTTGCCTTCGCTTCGGGATGGCTCGGGCAACAGCCCTTCTTTTTCATAGAAGCGGATGGTTTCCACTGTGGTGTCGGTGCATTTGGCGAGCTCGCCGATCTTGATAGGCATGGTGTGCTCCATCATTCAAAACTCTAAAGTAACTATAGAGTTTCAAGGGTGAAAAATCAAGGCCTGGGCTCGTACGCAGCGCTTGACTCTGAAGTCGCTACAGAGTTTCTAATAGCTCCATCCCTGGAGAATTCTGATGCGATTCCATGCACAAGATATGACCCTTGACGGCGGCAGCGCAAAAGCCGCCCTGACCATGCGCATCGAAGGCATGGACTGCGGTAGCTGCGTAGCCAAGATCGAAACCGCGCTGGCCCACTTGCCCGGCGTGTCCGACGTCCGCGTGAACTTCGCCAACGAGAAGCTGGATCTGACGCTCGATCCGGGTTCGGCGACTCGGCCCGAGGATATTGTGACAACCATCCAGAGCCTGGGCTTCGGGGTGTCTGCGGGGCATCCGCAGGCAACGCCCGGCGACACCGCGCCCGACCCACATGCCGCGGCGGGCCCGCGCTGGTGGCATACCCGCAAAGGCAAGCAGGTCATTGGCCTGGGTGTGCTGATGGGCGCCGCTTACGCGGTGGCTTTGCTGTTTCCCGCCTACGGCATGTGGGTCTTCGCCATTGCCGTGCTCATCGGTGTGCTGCCCTTTGCCCGCCAGGCCGTAGCCTTGGCGAAGTCGGGCACGCCATTTTCCATCGAGACCCTGATGTCGGTGGCGGCGCTGGGCGCGCTCGTGATTGGCGAAGCCGAAGAAGCCGCCGCGGTCGTCTTCCTGTTCTCGGTCGGCGAGCTGCTGGAAGGCGTGGCGGCGGGCCGGGCGCGCGCCGGCATCAAAGCGCTGGCCAGCCTCGTTCCAAAAACCGCCATACGCCTGGAGGCGCAAGGCGGACAGCGCGAAGTGCCAGCCACTTCGCTGCAAGTGAACGATCTCGTCCTGGTCAGGCCGGGCGATCGTGTCGCGGCCGATGGCGTGATCGTCGAAGGCGCGTCCAGCCTGGATGAATCCCCCATTACCGGCGAGTCCATCCCCTTGGCCAAGACCGTGGGCGACAGCGTGTTCGCGGGCGCCGTGAACGTTGATGGCGCGCTGCGGATCCGGGTGGAGAAAACCGCCGCCGACAACACGATCTCGCGCATCATTCATCTGGTCGAAGAGGCGCAGGCCAGCAAGGCCCCTACCGCCCGCTTCATCGAGCGGTTCAGCCACTACTACACTCCGGCGGTGATGGTGATCGCCGCGCTGATCGTGCTCGTGCCGCCCTTGGCCATGGGTGGCGACTGGCAGACCTGGCTGTATCGCGGCTTGGCGCTGTTGCTGATCGCCTGCCCGTGCGCCTTGGTGCTGTCCACCCCCGCGGCCATCGCCTCCGGCCTGGCCGTGGGCACGCGGCGCGGCCTGCTGGTAAAGGGCGGCAATGCCCTGGAAATCATCGGCAAGGTGGGCAGCATCGCGTTCGATAAAACCGGCACGCTCACCGAAGGCAGGCCGATGGTGACCGATATCGTGGCGTTTGATGGCACAAGCGAGAACGAGGTGCTGGCCCTGTGCGCCGCGGTGGAGTCCGGCTCCAGCCACCCGCTGGCAACCGCCATTGTGAAGCGCGCCGCAGACACGGGTATCGCCGTGCCCGCCGCAGCCAACGCTTCCGCGACCGCCGGCAAAGCCGTGCGTGCGGAAGTGTCGGGCCGCCGCCTGGCCATTGGCTCGCCGGTCTACGCGGCCCAGGCCGCCACGCTTGCCGGCGGCCAGGCCGAGCGTATCGCAGCGCTGCAAACGGCAGGGAAAACCGTTTCCGTGCTGCTCGATGAACAAAGCCGCAAGGCGCTGGGCCTGGTGGCCCTGCGCGACGAGCCCAGGCAGGATGCGCAGGAAGGCGTGGCCGCGCTGAAAGTCTTGGGCGTGCGGGCCGTCATGCTCACCGGCGACAATCGCCGCACGGCTCAGGCAATTGCCGACAAGCTGGGGATGGACTATGAAGCCGAACTGCTGCCCCAGGACAAGCTGCGCTTGATCAACGACATGAAGCGCCAGGCCAAGGTGGCCATGGTGGGCGACGGCATCAACGATGCTCCGGCGCTGGCAACCGCGGATGTCGGCATCGCCATGGGCGGCGGCGCCGACGTGGCGATCGAAACCGCCGATGCGGCACTGATGAAAAGCCGCGTCACGGATGTCGCCCACCTGGTGGCACTGTCTCGCGCCACGCTGGCGAACATCCACCAGAACGTCGTGTTCGCGCTAGGTTTGAAAACCGTGTTTCTGGTCACCACCGTGCTGGGCTTCACCGGATTGTGGGTTGCCGTGCTGGCCGACACGGGCGCCACTGCCCTGGTCACCCTGAATGCCTTGCGCCTGCTGCGCTTCAAGGGCGCGCGCCCGGCGGATGAACACCGCCCCGCCAGCGAAGCGGATCGGGGGCAGACATCCGGGCCGCAAGCACTTTCCGGTATCTCAAGGAACGCCCGATAGTGAAGAACTCCGGCCTCCCGGCCGGAGTTTCTCCGCCATCAGCCGGGAGAGCCTTCGGCTCCGGTGAACCACTGCCTCGCTTGACCCCACCCTGCAGGATAAGCCCGGACACCGGTCAGTCCCTGCGGACCGGTCGGTGCCGGGCGCATCCGAGCGGCATGCCGGCCGCGAGGTGGACCGGGGCTTGCGCTTGGGCGCGTGGCCATCGTCGCCTCCACGGGCTGGCCAGGCCGTCAATCCTGAAATGCCCGCAAATGGGGAAACCGTTTTTGGGCGATGTAGGCTTCTTCGTCGGGCGTGGAACGTCGGCCAAGGATCTCATTGCGGTGGGGATGCCGGCCAAAACGGGCAATGACTTCTCGAACGTCATGCGCCTGTTTCACCAATGACAGGTAGATCGGCGCGAGGTGTGCGGGCGCTTGCGCCGCGATCTCTTCACGAAGCCTGATCAGACGAGCTATACGATCAAGATGGTCGGGCCCTTCGCAATGACCTAGCGGCAAGCCATAAACGACCTTGCGCCACGGCGCGGATTGTGCCGCGTAATGGCCATTGGAGAGGCTTTCCATGGTTAGCGCCAGCGCGACGGGATCCTGCGCATAGGCGCGCGCACGATCTCGCCACACCGACCGCGAGAACTGGTCGAGTACGATGATGAGCGCCAATCTGCCATCGGAATCCGATGCCCAATGATCTCGCTCGCCTGCCGCGGCTTCTGCCGTGAGATCCGAAAACCGCTTCGTGATCTCGACATCCGCGCCGCCGCGCATCCTCCAGGCCCAATAGTCTTGATGGACCGCTGGGTCAAGCTGCGGCGAGCGCTCCTCTGGAAACCAGAAGTCCAGAACTTCTTGCCAAGCCTGGCCGTCATTCCTGTCGTCCATTCTTGCCTCTGTAGGTGAGAGTCGTCGTCGCTCGCCTGGTAGAGCGGGCTATTCTCGAGAGCCCATCGGCACATCTCGAGGCTAATTGGACATCAAGCCAAAGATGGGCCAGGAAAATACCCGCTTTTCGTCGCGCCGCGCGGCGGCGGACATACTTCGCCAGTAATTGTCTTGACAATTTTCGTGTCAGGATTTGGCTCTGTCGTTCATGCGGGCCGCCGACTGGCGCAAGCTTTCCTGGTTATCCCGCTTGCAGCGGGTTATGGGCGGCGGCGCCACGCCTTGCCGCCCGCGCGGATCAGCCCAGAGCCTTCAGTGCGGCATCGTAATCGGGTTCATCCCCGATTTCACCGACCAACTGAGTGTGCAGAACCTTGTTGTCGGTATCGAGTACCACCACCGCCCGCGCGGCAAGACCTCTCAACGGCCCCTCGGCGATGGCGACGCCGTAGTTCTCCAGGAACTCCCGCCCGCGCATCATCGAGAGCATCGTGACTTTATCGAGACCCTCGGCGCCGCAAAAGCGCGCTTGCGCAAATGGCAGATCCGCCGAAATGCAGAGGACCCGCGCATTGTTCATTTTTGCCGCCAGTTCGTTGAATCGGCGTACGGAGGCCGCGCACACCCCGGTGTCGACGCTGGGAAAGATATTGAGCACTTTGCGCTCGCCGGCGCAAGAGCCCAGGCTGACGTCGGTCAGGTCTTTGCCGACCAGCGTAAATTCGGGCGCGGTGGCGCCCACGGCAGGGAGCGTGCCTTTGACCTGCACGGGGTTGCCATGGAACGTGACTTGAGACATGTCGAAGACTCCTAGGGTTGGAAGTTGGCAGGAATGCCCGTTATACGTTGCCGCTCGTTGCAAAAACTATCGAGCCATGTGCGGTCCGGGCAGTGCTGATACCAACGGCCGGTCGCCGCCAGCATAGCGCCCAGCTTACTCCCTCGTTCCGGAAAAGTCCGCTTTCGTGGTCCTCGAAGCCAATTGACCCGCCCCGCTGCGCTCGCGACACCCCCCGGAACGCGCCGACCGGGCTGTCCGCCATGCCGTTGCGGATGCTGGATCGCACACCCTGCCTGCTGATGACAGCGCCTATAAACATCTATACAATTTGCTGGCACATATCGCCCGCCAGGCGCATGGGCCTTGCCCGCCTTTTTCTCGGTACTTCATCTCGGCGCCATCAATCAGAAACCAAAAAAGACGACATGACAGACATCGACACTCCCAACCCCCCGTCCAACTTGCGGCGCTCGGTTTCCAACATCATCAAGGGCTCGTCCGGAAACCTGGTCGAGTGGTACGACGTCTACGTCTACTCGGTTTTTGCCACCTCGTTCGAGCATCACTTCTTCAGCCCGGACGACAAAAACGCCGACATCTACATCTGGGCCATTTTCGCCCTCACCTTCCTGATGCGGCCGGTGGGCTCCTGGTATTTTGGCCGCTATGCCGACCGCAAGGGGCGCCGCGCCGCGCTGGCGCTATCGGTCACCATCATGTCGCTGTGCTCCTTCGTGATCGCCATCACGCCCACGCGTCTTTCCATCGGCGCGGGGGCGGCGGTGATCCTGATCCTGTGCCGGCTGGTCCAGGGCTTTGCCACCGGCGGCGAGTACGGCACTTCGGCCACCTATCTCAGCGAAGCCGCCGTGCCCAAGCATCGCGGCTTTCTTGCCTCGTTCCATTACGTCACGCTGGTGGGCGGGCACGTGCTGGCCCAGGCCCTGTTTCTCGCGCTGCTGCTCAGCACGTCGCACGCCGACATCAGTAGCTGGGGCTGGCGCCTGGCCTTCGCCATCGGGGGAGTCGGCGCCCTCGTGGTGCTGTGGATGCGCCGCACCATGGACGAATCCATGAGCCAGGAAGCCATCAAGTCGGCCAAGAAAGACAAAGACTCCGGCTCCATGCTCGAGCTCGTGCGCCACTACTGGAAAGAACTGGCCGCCTGCTTCCTGGTCACCATGGGCGGCACGGTGGCCTTTTACGCCTATTCCGTCACCGGTCCCAACATCATCAAGGCGACTTTCGCCCAAAGCAGCCCGATCATGGGTTCGGTCATTACGCTGGTCGCGCTGGTCATCCTGATGCTGCTGCAGCCCGTGGGAGGCTGGATTTCCGACCGCATCGGCCGGCGCACGCTGCTGGTGTTCTTCGGCGTGGGCGGCACGCTCTTTACGTGGGTGATTTTCACGGTTCTGCCACAAACCACCAATGCGCTGCTCTCGTTCGCCATTCTCACGGCGGGCTTCATCATCCTCACCGGCTACACCTCGATCAATGCCGTGGTCAAGGCCGAGCTCTTCCCCACCCACGTGCGCGCATTGGGCGTCGGGTTCGGCTACGCGATCGCCAACTCCGCCTTTGGCGGTACCGCGCCGGTGTTCTATTCGGCGGCCCTTCACAACAACCAGGTGCCGCTATTCATCGCCTACGTCACCGTGCTGATCGTCGGTTCGCTGCTGGTCTACTGGTTCCTGCTGAGCAACCGCGGGCCCAACTGGCTCGATCATCCGGAAGAAATGCGCCGCCGCCAGCAGAGCCCGAGCCATCGCGTGTTTCCGATGGGCGTCTGAGGAGGCAGCCGCTTACCCGCGAAGGGCCGGTGATGGCGCTGGCCCCTGGCGGCGCCCGGCCAGCATCAGGAGCACGGCACCCGGGTAGAATTGGGCGGAGCGTCGTTTTCCCAAGCAGGCGAGGCAAGCCGATAGCCTAAAAGGAACCGATCCCAGGCCCACCGCGCCCGGGAAAGCCGCGCCGTCCATCCATTATCCTCGGGGGCGATATGAGCAATCCTTGTATTATTTGCGTGGCGATCACGGGATCGCTACCCGGCAAAAGCGACAACCCGGCGGTTCCCGTCACGGTTTCCGAGCAGGTCGAGAGCACCCACGAAGCCTTCGAGGCCGGCGCCACGATCGTCCATGCCCACGTCCGCCAGGACGACGGACGGCCCACTTCCGATCCCGATCGTTTCGCGCAGCTTCTGGAAGGCGTCAGAAAGCACTGTCCGGGCATGATCGTCCAGCTCTCCACCGGTGGCCGCTCCGGCGCTGGCCGTGAGCGCGGCGGCATGCTGCCGCTCGCCCCGGATATGGCGTCGCTGGCGGTCGGGTCCAACAATTTCCCCACGCGGGTTTATGAGAACTCGCCAGAACTCGTAGATTGGCTGGCGGCGGAAATGATCCGATATCGCATCAAGCCCGAGGTCGAGGCCTTCGACCTCAGCCATATTCACAAGGCCAAGGAAATGTGGGCCCGCGGCCAGATCCAGGGCCGGCCTTACGTACAGTTTGTCATGGGCGTGAAGAACGCCATGCCCGTCGACCGCGACGTTTTTGATTATTACGTGCGCACCGTGCAACGCTTTTTCGGCCTGGATGCGCCTTGGTGCGCGGCGGGCATCGGCCCAAACCAGATCGTGCTCAACGAATGGGCGGTGTCGGCGGGAGGGCATGCGCGCACGGGCCTTGAAGACAACATCCGACTAGACCGCGAGAACCTCGCGCCCTCAAACGCCGCCCTGGTACGCCGGGTGGTGGAGCTTTGCGATCGCTACGAGCGCCCGGTGGCAAGCTGGCAGCAGGCGCGGGCGATTCTGAATCTTCCGCAGAAAGCCGAAGCGCCGGCGGCCTGATCCCTCGGCGGGGGATCACCAGGCGGGCGCGACACCGCCTGGCCTAATCCCGGCGGTACTGCAGGCAACGCCCCTTGTAAGGCAGCTCCTCCCCATCCGGAGTCAGGATGGGGCGATCCCGCAAGCAGACTTGCCGCACCAGGCTGAAGCCGTGGCGGGCGATTTCCTTGGTAAACCGATTGCGGTGGCCTCGATCGGGATCCACGATCCAGACCTCCGCCTGCGGCTTTGCACGCTGGTTGACCAGATCCGCCAGCAGGGCCGGCGTGCTGCGCTCATAGAGCAGATCGCTGCCGACGATCAGGTCGTAGCGCTGGCGCGCGGGAGTGAGCCCCAGCGCATTCAGCAGTTCGGCGCCAGGCGCGTCTCCCCACTGGGCATGCACATACGACAAGCCGGAGAGCCCGTTCAAGGCCTGGTTGACTTTCAGGAAGCGGGGCGCCAGCGGATGGCAGTCGCTGGCATCGATGCGCGCACCACGCCGGTGCAGGGTCAGGCTTGCCAAGCCCAATCCGCATCCCAGTTCGAGGATGCGCTCTTGTGGGCAAACCGGCCGCTTCTTCAGCTTGCGCGCCAGTTGGATGCTGGAAGGCCAGACCAGGCCGAACAGGGGCCAGACGGCTGGGCCTATGCCCAGCGACTCGGCGTGCCCGTGCGGATCGGCGTACTGCATATGATCGGCCAGGCCGCGAATGCGCAGGGATTCCGTCTCGGAAATGCGGATGTCCTGTAGACGGGTTTTGAGCGTGCGATAAGAGGTGATGGAAGCAGTTCCGATATTTGACATATCGTGATGATCGGCCAAATAAGGAAAAAAGGCCAATTTGAGCGTATTTAACGAACTTTGACTGCAAAATCGCAGCCATTAAGCAGCAACCACCGCTCTCCGGCCTTTCCTCCGCCCTCACGCCTGAAGCCATGGCTTCGGCTGCAGTACCGAACGATCTACTCGTCGGCGTCACCGATACCCGGAAACAGGACGTCGGTGTAGCCAAAACTCGTGAGGTCGCGCATGCGCATCGGATAGAGCTTGCCCACCAGATGGTCGCATTCGTGCTGCACGACGCGAGCATGGAAGCCTTCGGCCATGCGATCGATCGGCTTGCCGTGCACATCGAATCCCTGGTAGCGAATGTGCTTCCAACGCGGCACGAGCCCGCGCAGCCCGGGCACCGACAGACAGCCTTCCCAATCCTCTTCCTCTTCGCTTCCCAAGGGGAGGATCACAGGGTTGAGCAATACCGTGGGCGGCACGAGGGGGCGATCGGGGTAGCGCGGATTCTGCTCGTGCGAGCCGAAGATGACCAATTGCAGATTCACGCCGATCTGCGGCGCGGCCAGGCCGGCGCCGTTGGCGGCCCGCATGGTATCTCGCAGGTCGGACACCAGTTGATGCAGTTCGTCGGTATCGAACGTCGTCACGGGTTCGGCCACACGCAGCAAACGGGGGTCGCCCATTTTCAGGATGGTATGTACGGTCATGGATCGGCAAGCCCCTTCGGACGGCAGGATGAGTCACAGCAGCCAGTATGCCGCAGCTTTCGCGCCGATATGGCGAAAGCTTCTTTGCGGCGACCAAGGCAACTACCCGGGTTTGTTCAGTGCCGGACACGGGCCGCACGGGACACTGGACAAAGTTTCAGGAACAGCGCACAATGTTTATATCATAAACATTGATTGCGGGGCCCGTCATGGCCTTCCTCTTGTTGCTGGGCGTCCTGACGGGCGCCGGCTGGTTTCTGGCCCGGATAACCGGCCATCGCTGCTCCTGGCGCGTTGCCATGCGGGTGGGCGCCGGCCTGGCGTTCCTCTGGACCGGCACCGACCATTTCCTCAATGATGAGCTGCGTTACCTGCCCATGATGCCGGCCTTTTTTGGCGCCTGATCGCTGCCGCTGGTGTGGTTCACCGGCGCAGCCGAAATACTGGGAGGGATCGCCCTGGTCACGCCCGGGACGGTATGGCAGCGGCTGGGCATGCCTCGCCTGCATCAGGTAGCGGGCGTGGCCCTCGTCATCCTGCTGCTCGCCATGGTCACGGCCAACATCAACATGGCCTTGCAGGGCAGTGCGGTCGCCGGCCTCGAAGCGCTGCCCGCCTGGTACGGCTGGATCCGGCCTCTGCTGCAGCCCCTGATCATGCTCTGGGTGCTGTACGCCACCGAAGTGGCGTGGCGTGAAATGCGGATTCCGCAGCATGTCTGAACGCAGGCCGCGCCGCCGCTACCACCACGGCGACCTGCGCCGGGCCCTGCTCGAATCCGCCACGGCCTGGGTCGTCGAGCGCGGCGCCGACACCTTCAGCCTGCGCGAGATCAGCCAGGGGCTGGGCGTCAGTCCCATGGCGGCCTACCGCCACTTCCCGCACCGCGACAGCCTGTTGGCGGCCGTCGCGCAGCAGGGCTTCGAATCCCTGGAGGCGGCCCTGAGCGCTGCGGTCTCCGGCCACGAGACGCCCCCCGAGCAGCTCCTGGCCGCCGGCCACGCCTACGTTACCTTCGGTCGCCGGCAACCGCGCTTGCTGCATCTGATGTTCGGCATCCCCCTGCCCCCTTGGACACAGAACGATGCGCCCGCCGACGAAGGCGCGGCGGCTTTGGCGCGGGCGGCTGGCGCCGCCTACCGCCGGTTGGAAGACGTCATCCAGGCAGGCATGCGTGCGGGCTGCTTCCGGAGCGAAGCGCCCCGCGCGTTGGTCGTGGGCGCCTGGGCCGTGGTGCATGGCCTGGCAATGCTGGGCGATGCGGGACGAATGACCGGCGGTATGTCGACAGAGGATGTCGAACAAGTGCTGCGTTATTGGATCTCGGGGATTACGGCGGTAGCGCCGTGATTGCCTCAACCCTCTGCTTCGCAGGCCACCACCACGCAATTGCGTCCTGCCCGCTTGGCACGATACATCGCGGCATCGGCTGCCTGTAGCAAGGCATCGGCCGTGGCGCACTCGGGGCCGCGCTCCGCCACCCCCACCGATACCGTGACGGCCAGCAACTGGTTTCCGGATTCGACGGTCAGGCCCCGCACGGCGTGGAGCAGGCGGTCGGCAGCTTGCAGCGCATCCGGCAGCGAGGTGGCGGGTAACAGGAAGGCGAACTCTTCGCCGCCTATCCTGGCCAGGATGTCGCTCTCCCGGACCTCGGTGGCCAACGCACCGGCCACGGCCACCAGAACGGCATCGCCGGCCGCATGGCCGTAGCGATCATTGATCGCCTTGAAGTCGTCGACGTCGATGAAAAGTGCACACAAGGGCGTCTTCTGCGGAACGTGGGCCAGGAATGCCAGGAGCCTTTCCTGAAACGCCCGCCGATTGAGCAAACCGGTGAGGGAGTCTCGTTCGGCGACCACGGCCAACGTGGCGTTCTGCCCGGCGAGCAGCGCCAGCGCCCGGGCCGCCTGCTGGTTGAAGGCATGAAAGAACACACCTGTGATGATCAGAGTGATGACGAAGGTACTGGCCGGCAACGGCAACAAGTCGTACTGGCCGCCCGCCACCGCCACCCAGAAGATAATGCACGCCAGGGCGACCCCGGCCCAGGCCACCCAGACGTTCAACACCAGGAAAACGGCTCCGACCACGGGGAAGAACAAAAGAGCCCGCAGAGGATCATCCGGTCCTGCGAACTGAGTCCACGACGCATGGCTGAACGCCAACAGGCAATAACACGCACCCAGCGGCGGAAAGGCCTGGGGCCAGGCCCAAAGGCCCAACCAGATCGCGAGGCTGATCACGATGAAGGCCACGTGAGGCCGCTCCGGAATGGAATCGAAGCCCGGGGCGCCGAGATGCGCGACGATCGAGATTCCCAGGGCCCAGACCAACCCGACCACGATCACGACCATCAGGAAACGGCGGCGAATCCCGGACAGAGACTCGGCAAGGCTCTGCATACCACCACCCGATGCGCTGTGGCGGCTGCGCTGGATCACGGCCTGGCCTCCGCCGGCTTTGGTGGCGGCAACCGAGGACGGTGATGCATGAAGGAATCCGCAGGAGGCTGGCGCGCCGTGTGCCACTCAGCGGCGCGCGGGCCGCACATGTTCTCGCCGGAATCCCTGGCCCAGGATCCGGGCGGGCAGCGAGCGTATGAGAGAAGACTTTAGCAGCAGCCGCGCCAGGCGGGGTAATTCCACCGGCTTATCGTAGGCTTGGCTGGCGAGCGCCGGGGCGATGACCCGGCGCTGGACCAGCACCTGAAGCGCCTGGATGATCCTGGTGGGCAGCAAACGCCGCTGTTGCACGGCGGCCAGTACGGACTCGTCGGGGCGCCCCTGGGCCAGCAGGGCCGGCGCCAGGATATTGCCCGCGGCCACGGCGTCCTGGATGGCGAGGTTGATGCCCACGCCGCCGATGGGCGACATGGCATGCGCGGCATCGCCGATCAGGAGCAGGCCGGGACGGTGCCATTGCCGCAGGCGATCCACCCGTACCTCCAGCAGCTTGACGTCGTCCCACGAGCCGATCTGATCTACCCGGTTGGCCAGAAAGCCCACTTTACGGGCCACCCTGTCGCGGAACTCCTGGATCGGCCGCGCCCGCCACCGATCAGCTTCGCCCTTGGCGATGATGCTGGCAACCTGCCAATACTCATTGCGGTTGAGCAGGACAAAGAAGTTGCCATAACCCGGCACGCCGTAGGTGCCTTCCGGATCGGTGGGCAGCCGCGGCAGCCGGAACCAGAGAACGTCCATGGGCGCGCCAAGGTTTTGCGGCTGCAGGCCGGCGGCCGCGCGCAGCACCGAATGCCGGCCATCGCAGCCCACGACGAGATCGGCGTTGAACTGGATCGGGCCCTCCGGGCTGCGGGCCACGACACCGGTGACCCTGCCGCGAGCGTCATGAACGAGCGTCTCCGCCTCGTGGCGCATGCACAGCTGGAAGCCCTCATGGCGCTGCGCCTCGGTGGCCAGCAGATTGAGCAGATCCCATTGCGGCACCAGAGCCATATAGGGAAACGGCCGCAAGCGGCGAAAATCGCCCAGGGCATGTATGCCATCGGCAAACATGCCATCCAATTGTTCCACACGGTGCTGGGGCAAGGCGTCGAACCTTTTTTTCAGCCCCAGCTCCGCCAATATTTCCAGCGTCGAGGGGTGCACGGTATCACCGCGAAAATCCCGGAGGAAGTCGCCATGTTTTTCGAGCACGGTGGCGGCAACGCCGGCGCGCGCCAGCAGTAAACCCAACATCATGCCCGCAGGCCCGCCGCCGACGACGACGCAGCGTGTTGCTCGAGTTTGTATGGCGTTTTCCATGGGTGGATTCTGCGCGCGGTACCGGACAGCGTCAAGAAAAAGCTTCCGGCTCAAGGTGTTGGCGGCTGATTCCCAAGTGCGGCAAGGCGCGGATCCGCGGCCCGATGAAATCCAGGAAGCTCTGCGCCGCCGGCGATAAAGAACGCCCCTTGCGCGTAAACACGTCGAAGCTGCGCCGCACTTCGGGGCTTGCGAGGGGGATCAGTTTCAGGCCATACCCTTCGACCAGGGATGCCGCATAGGGAATGCACAGCCCCACGCCCAAGCCGGCCCTGACCATGGACAAAACGGTGCCCATATAGGCCACTTCCGCGGCTGGCGCAAAGCCCGTTTTCATGTCCGCCGCGCGCAGATCGCGAGCCAGCCTTTCGGTGAACTGGCCGTGCAGGGCAATGATCGGAAACCGCATCAAATCGGTCCAGCGCAGTTGCCGGCGCTTTGCAAACGGATGGTCGGGGAGGCACACGGCCATGAATGGCCCATCGAACAACGGCGTGGAAGTGATGTCGGAGTTCGGCAGCCGCTCGGGCCCGATGCCGAGTTCGGCCTCGCCGGCGAACACCCGGGCCATCACCGCGTCGGTCGGTGCATCCATCAGCTTCACCTGTATCGACGGATACTCCCGCTGGAACGCGGCCATGAGCTCGGGCACCAGCGTGGAGGCCAATAACTGCGTGGTCGCTACCCGGACGACCCCGGTGTTCAACGCTCGCTGATCGTTGACGCGGCGCAGCACCATATCGAGATCATGCAGCACGGTATCGAGCTGCGAGTGCAGGCTTTCGCCGATCGGCGTGAGGTATACGCGCCGCGTGCTGCGATCGACGAGCCGAACCTCCAGGGTTTGCTCCAGTTCCTTGATCAAACCGCTGAGTGCCGACTGGGTGATGTACAAGGCCTCGGCGGCGAGCGTGAAGCTGCCGGTACGGGCAAGCGCCATGAACGCGCGCAACTGACGCAATGTCACATTCATCGGATTACCTTCTAAATGCATCATAAAAAACGGTTTGAATGATAGATCAACTTGCGCGATAGTGTGGGCGTGCGGCTTGAATCAGCCGAGGCGGCAAACAAACCCTTTGGAGGCATCCATGAAAATCGATCGTATCCACCACGTTGCATACCGCTGCAAAGACGCCAAGGAAACCGTGCTTTGGTACCAGAAAATGCTGAACATGGACTTCGTGCTGGCCATTGCCGAGGACCAGGTGCCGTCGACCAAAGAGCCCGATCCCTATATGCACATTTTCCTCGATGCCGGCAATGGCAACGTCCTGGCGTTCTTCGAGATCCCGACCTACCCCGAGATGAGCCGGGATCCGAGTACTCCCGATTGGGTCCAGCACCTCGCGTTCCGCGTGAAAGACCGCGAAACCTTGATGAAGTATCGCGCCCACCTGGAAGCCAATGGCGTCGAAGTGCTTGGCGTGACCGACCACGGCGCGTTCCACTCCATCTATTTCTTCGATCCCAATGGCCACCGGCTCGAGCTGGCGTGTCCGGATCCCGCGGAAGAAGAAATGATCCGCCGGCTCGATGCCGTGAAATGGGATATGCTGGAAGAATGGTCGAAAACCAAGCGCGCCCCCAAGCACGGTGCCTTCCTGCACGCCCGGGAATTTGCCCAATAATTGGTGCGCCCAGGCGTCCGCCCCCGCCATCCACGGCTCGGGGGCCAGAGCTCCCGCCAGACCCTGAGCGGGAGTTTTTTCGTGCGCATGGCTCGCGGCCCCGGCTTTTGTGACGTCTTTTTAGGGAAGACCTCCACTTCATCACGACGTCATAAAGGTTTTCCATGATGGCGGATGCGCCTTCTCTGATGGAAACGAGCATGCAACACGACCGGAACTCTTACGCCTTGAACGGTGCGCAGCAGGCCTTCGGCCGCGCTCGCATCTTCACCTTGTCGCTGCTGGCCGTCGCCGTCCTGGCCGCCTGCGGCGGCAGCGACGACCATACGCCGGAGCCTCCGGTCGCCAAGCCGCTCGAACTCACCGTCCTGCACATCAACGACCATCATTCGAATCTCGATAGCAAAAGCAAGACTCTGCAATTGCGCAACGCGCTGGGCGAGCGCGTGCCGGTGTCGGTGGACGCCGGCGGTTTCCCGCGGATCACGTCGGCCTTCGCCGCGCTCGCAGCCCAATCCGGAAACGTGCTCAAGCTGCATGCCGGCGATGCGCTCACGGGCACGCTGTACTTCAGCCGCGCGGGCGAGCTTGGCGAGGCCGACGCCGCGATGATGAACACCGTGTGCTTCGACGCCTTCACCCTGGGCAACCATGAATTCGACAAAGGCGATACCGAGCTCAAACAGTGGCTCGAACTGCTGAACTCGGGCGCCTGCCAAACCCCGATCCTGAGCGCCAACGTGCAGTTCGGCGCCAATTCCGCCTTGAATCCCAGCCGCGCCCCAGGTGTCGTCCAGCCCTACACCATCATCGAGCGCGACGGCCAGCCGATCGGCGTGGTGGGCCTGACCATCGCCGCCAAAACGAAGGCTTCGTCCGCCCCCGATCCCGATACCACCTTCGAGGATGAAGTCGTAGCCGCGCAACGCGCCATCGACGAGTTGCACGGCCAGGGCGTCAACAAGATCGTGCTGCTGAGCCACATCGGCTACGACTACGACAAGCGCGTGCTGGCCCAGCTCTCGGGCGTGGACGTGGTCATCGGCGGCGACTCGCACACCCTGCTCGGCCCCGATAGTCTGACCACCTATGGTGTCGGCTCTTCGGCCGGCGCCTATGGCCAAGCTCTCAAGAACCGCGACGGCGACACCGTTTGCGTGGCCCAGGCCTGGGAGTATTCACAAGTCGTGGGCGAGCTCAAGGTCGGCTTCGATGGCGAGGGCCGCGTCACCTCCTGCTCGGGCACGCCGCACGTGCTGATCAGCGATGACTTCCAGATCGGCGGCAGCCCGGCGAGCGGTGCCGATCGCGCCGCGATCAGCGCCGATATTGCCGCCAGCGGTTTCCTGCGCGTGACGGCGCCCGACGCCCAGGCCACCGCCGTCCTGGAGCCCTACCGGGAAAGCGTTGAGGTGTACAAAGAAACCGAAGTGGCCAATGCGCCGCTCGAGCTGTGCTCGCGCCGCGTGCCGGGCGGCCCCGGATCGGCCGACTACAGCCGTTCCAGCGCCGCCTGCAATGCCGAAGGCAGCGTGGACGTGCGCGGCGGCGACATCCAGCAAGTCGTCGCCCAATCCTATCTCGAGGTCGCCAACCTGCAGTATGGCGGGGCCGACTTCACGCTGCAAAGCGGCGGCGGCGTGCGCATCCCGCTGGAAGGCCGGATCACTGCGGCCAATGTGATCGAAGTCCTGCCCTTCGACAACAAGCTCTGGAAGCTCAGCATCACGGGGGCCGAGGCCAAGGCCATGATCGAAGACGGCCTGGAAGCCGTGTTCGGACCCAGCGGCAGCACCGGGCCCTACCCCTATGCCGGCGGTCTGCGCTGGGATGTCGATGCCAACCAATCCAAGGGCTCGCGCGCCAGCAACTTCGAGCGGTTCGACAGCGCCTCCAACTCGTGGTTGCCCCTGGACGAAGCCGCTACCTACAGCCTGTTCGTGCTGGGCTTCAACGCCACTGGGGGCGACGGCTACACCACGCTGGCCAATGTACCGGATGAACGCCGCTTCGAGGTGGGCGTGCAGGATGCCGATGTGTTCCAGACTTACATCGATTCCCTGCCCAAGGATGCGACGGGACTGCCGGCGCTGCTGCGGCTGGATCACTCGCTGTACAGCACCAAGTCGTTCATCGGTCCCGCGGCGCGATAGGCGGCGAGAGGGCGACCCATAAGTTTGGATATCCACCAACTTATGGGAATCGCTCGAATGGCGGGAGTTCCGGAGTGAAGAACTCCGGCCTGTCGGCCGGAGCTTCTCCGCCACCATTCGGGGGAGCCTTCGGCTCCGGCAGATTTGGCCCCGCTAACCTCGCCGTAAATGGATAAGCCCGGACAGACAACCGTCCTAGTGGACGGTTGTCTGCCTGGCGAATCCGAGCGGCATGCAGGCCGCGAGGTGGCCGGCTTGCGCTTAGGCGCGTGGTCAACGCCCGCCGTTGCCAAACCCGGAGGGCGGACCGAACACCGGGGTTCTCACCGGCCCCGCCGCGCCGATCACGATCACCACGGCGTTGGCGCCGGGGTTCTGGAACGGGTCGACGTTGATCTTCCAGTTATTCATCAACCAGATATTGCCCGAAGGATCGATCTGACCGGCGGTCAGTCGCTCCAGCGAATCGCTCTGGTAGCCCGTGGCGGGCGAGATCGGATCGCCCAGCTTGAGCCCCGACGGACAACGATCGGCATCGATGCCGCAGAATCGGCTGATGCTGGTGGGCGTTCCCGACACCGGCGTGCCGGGAGGCTCGACGCCGAAGTTGAAAACCCACACGGTGTCATCGCCGTCTACCGAGATGCCCCAGGGCAGCACCACGCCGCCACCGGTAAAGGGTGAGCCCGCGACCGGCTCGCGCGTGTCGCCCGATACCATGGTGATCGAGGGATTCTCGGCCGGGCCCAGGTTGGGGTTGCCCGGGCAGGGCACGTCCAACCAATCCGAGTTGGCCACCCAGACATTGCCGGCGCTATCCACCGCATTGCCAATGGGATGGGTGAAGACCGGCCGAGCGGGATCCGGGTTCACAACCGTATCGAGCACTTCGCCGTCGGGCGAGATCACCGACAAGGAGTCGGTATTGTTGTTGGCAATCCAAAGGTTGCCTTGATGATCGAGCACGGCGCCGAACGGCTTGTTGTTCGGCCCTCGCGGGGTGAGAGCCGGCAGAGGCAGCGGAATGTTCCGCGCCAGGTTGGGGTTGCCTCCGGGATAGACCGTAACGCTGTCGTTGCCGCAATTTCCGATCCAGATATTGCCTTCGCGATCGGACACCGTGCCTTGGGGCCAACTGATATCGCCCGCGGTATAGCCCGTGCGCTCAGGCGACACCGGCGTGCCGTCGGGCCGGAACAGCGAGATGCTGTTATTGGGCGCGGCGTCGGGCAGGAGCTTGCACGGCGGGTCCTCGAAGCCGAAGTTGCTGACCCAGATATCGCCCTTGGGATCCAGGGCGATGCCGTAGCCGGCGCCGTTCAGCCCGCCGCCGAAGTAGGGCGTGCCGGGCGCGGGTTCGCCCCAGGGAGTGAGCTTCAGGACACGCTGCCCGCCGCAGGTGAACTCACCCTCGGACTGGGGCTGATAGTTGTCGCTGATCCAAACGTAGCCCTGTTCGTCGAACACCGCATTGCCGGGCCCGTTGAAGAGGTTGGACGGCGACTGTTCGCTATAGAAGCCACCCGTGATCTTGAGGAACAGCAGCCAATTGTTGGGTGCAGTCGACAGGGCCGGCAGGTAGGTGGCATGTTCGCTGGCCAAGGCAAAAACGGGATCTTCGCCGGACGCATCGTCGAATGCGGGATAGTGCACGAGATTGGCCAGGGCCTGCAGCGTATCGCCCGCGGCGGCCACGCCATCGCGGGCGGTAGCTTCCCGCAACGCGACACAGGCCTCGGCATCGGCCACGCAGGCCGACACCGCATTGGCCAGGGTATTGAACGTCGCCAACGTGGAGGTTTCCTGTGCGTTGGGCGACGATGCGAGCACCACGCCGGTGGCGCCGGTCTGGGGATTGGCCAGGTTGCCGGCCATGCGGGCCGCGTTGCGCATGCCATAGCGGTTGCCGACGATCCTGCCGCCGTCCACGAACTGGGCGAAGGCGTTGGCCGTGGCCACGGTGGTGAGCTCGTTGACGACAACCGTGGCGTCCTCGCCAACCCGATCGGGATCGACCACGCCCGCCAACTGCGCTTCGCCTCGGCGCGCCTCCACGAACAACACCACATCGTCCCGGTTTGCGTCGGGCGGCAAGCCATACGACACCTTGAAGTCGCCATTGGCGTTGGTGAGCCCCGCGCCCAGCTCCCGCCAGGCGGGCTCGACGTCGGGCATGCTGGCGAACACGCGAACCCGATAATCCGCAAGACCCGATTGGCCGCTGAGCACACGCCCTTCCAGCGTGGCCTCGGGCACCGGAGTGGTGTCGTCATCGCTGCCACAAGCCACCAGCATGGCCACCAAAGGCAAGGCGAGATACCGTAGGCTTCTCGTCTTGGCTCCGGCGATACTCCCTGTACGTCGTCGCGTCATCACACCACTCCTCGATCTGAGAGCGCGCTGCGATCTCCGCGACGATCGTCAGACACCGAGCGGGCTAACCGCACTATAGAGACAAAGTTTTTTCGCGCACAAACATTGTTTCCATAAGTTGCGACTCCGGGCGAGCGGGCGGCGACCGGAGCAACATGTCGCCCCAACCCGCTCGGCTGGCATCGAAGCCTCGATCGGGAAGCCCGACCAGCGTCAGCGTACCGGCACCACTCGCTGCTCGATGGCGCCAAAAATACTGGCGCCCTGCGCGTCTTTCACGTCGATGCTCACGGTATCTCCGTAGCGCAGGAAGGAGGTGCGCATGCGGCCCGTGGTGCTTTTCTCGATGGCCCGGATTTCGGCGATCGTGGCCGAACCCGCCGCCGGCCCGTCTTCCGAGACGGTGCCGCCGCCGAGTATGGTGCCTGCGCTCAGCTTGCGGGTTGTCGCGGCATAGGCGATCAGCCCGCCAAAGCCGGGCTGCATGCCGCCCGCGTTCGGCGAGCCGACCCATTCGCCGTTGATATGCGCATGGACCGGTAAGGCGAGACGGTCGCCCTGCCAATGGTCTCCCAGCTCGTCGGGCGTGACGGCAACGGGCGAGAAACTGGTGGATGGCTTGCCTTGAATAAAGCCGAAGCCGGTACTTATCTCGCGAGCCTGCAGATGGCGCAGGCTCCAATCGTTGGCCAACAGGATCAGCCGGATGCGAGACGTCGCCTGATCCTCTGTGCATCCCATGGGCACGTCGTCCAGAATGACCGCCACTTCGGCTTCGAAATCGATACCATGCTCCTCGCTCGGAAACGGCACATCGTGTCGGGCGCCGAGCAAAGTATCGGAGCCGCCTTGGTAGAGCAGTGGATAATCAGCAAGCCGTTGCGGCTCGTGGCCCATCGATCGCGCCATCCAGTAGGCGTGGTTGGGATAGGCCGATCCATCCAGCCACTGCCAGGCGCGCGGCAGCGGTGCCAGCATCCTGTGTGGCTCGAAGGCGAAGCTGTCGTGAGCTTCACCGGCATTCAGGATATCGCTGGCCGTTTGCAAACCGTCGACGTACAACGACCACTGCTCCAGCAATTGCCGCAAGGTGGCGACTTGCGGCGCCATTATGGCCCGCCGCAGGTCGCGCGACACCAGTAGCAGCTCACCGTCGGGAGTCCCGTTGTCTCGGGTGGCGAATTTCATCGGAGGCTCCGCGTCGCTCAATCGTGCAAGGCGATGTTGTGCTCGGTAATGACCTTGCCCCATTTTTCGCGGCTGGCTTCGATGGTGGCCGCCAGGTCTTGCGGCGTGCCTCCCACCGGAGTCAGGGCCAGACTGGCAAACGTGGCGGCGGCGGCCGGCGACGCGACGATGACGTTGAGTTCCTGGTTCAAGCGTTCGATGATCTCGTCCGGTGTACCGGCGGGTGCGAACAGGCCGAACCATGTGGTGCCTTCGTAGGGAGCGACGCCCTGCTCTTCGATGGTCGGCACTTCCGGATACACCTTGGAGCGCTCGCTGGAGCTCACGCCCAGGACCTTGATTTTGCCTGCCGCCTGGTTATCCATGGCCAGCGACGGCGGCATGAAGAGAAAATCGATCTGGCCGCTCAGAAGCGCCACCACGGCCGCGGGCGTACCTTTGTAGGGTACATGCAGCCACTCGACCCCGGCCTGCTCGTTCAGGTACGCCCCCCAAAGGTGCGCCACACTGCCCTGGCCCCAGGAGCCCCAAGTGTATTTGCCGGGCTCCTTGCGGGATGCCTCCAGGACTTCCGGCAGGGTGTTACCCGGAAAGTCGCCGCGCGCCACCAGCATCGTATGCGGATTGCCAATCTGAATGACGGGTTTGAAGTCGCGTTCAACGTCGTAGCGAATGTCCTTGAACAACAGACTGTTCAAGGCGTGCGTGTCCATGTTGCCGAGGATCAGCGTATAGCCATCCGGGCGGGCCCGGGCGCCCGCCTCGGCACCGATCATGCCGTTACCGCCGGCGCGATTGTCCACGATCACGGGTTGACCCAGGCGGGCTGAAAGCTCCTTGCCGATCATGCGGGCCACGTTATCGGCCGGCGAGCCCGCCACATAAGGAACGATCAGATTCAGGGCCTTTTCGGGGTAGGCGGCCAGGGCGGCCGAGGACCACGCCGTGGCCAGTGCAATGGAAGCAAGGGCATGGGTCATTAGCTGTTTGAACATACGAGTTCCTTGAGATGGGGCGAACAAGCCGGGAATGCCTCCCTGGCGAGGAATGGCAATACTATCGCTAATTATTATTTTTGTCGACAAAAATTGATTTTGGATAAAATAGAGTAAGCTGACGACATGCCCTGAGAGGGAAAATGTCTTCATCCAGGCCCGGGAGCGCCTGCGACGCTGCCGCTCAAGGTACGCTACCGGTCCAGCTCCGGCTTTGAACGCTTTGCCTGCCCCGGAGCCCCATTTTGGGCAGACACTCTTCAAGATCGCCGTATGTTCGATTCTCCTGATGTTGCCGCGTCGCGCGAGACCGTCGCCGAACAAGTCACCGCCAAGCTTCTGCAAGATCTCATCGCCGGCGTCTTTGCGCCTGGCGAGAATCTGCGCATGGAGAAACTCAAGCAACGCTACGCCGTCGGGGCCAGCCCGCTGCGGGAAGCACTCGCACGCCTGGTGTCCTTGGGCTTCGTCACGGCGGAAAGCCATCGCGGGTTTCGCGCCGCCCCCTTGTCGAACGCCGATATCGAAGACATTACCTTGGTCCGTCAGTCGATCGAGGCCACCGCGCTCGAACGATGCCTGCAGTTGGCGGGCGATGAGTGGGAGGTGGGCCTGATAGCGGCGCTACGCCGGCTGACCCTGGTTTGCACTCGCTCCCCCACGGATCGCGAACAGCAGATCGAAGAGGTCGACCGCGCGCACTGGCTGTTTCACCGGGCGGTCGTGGCGGCCTGCCGTTCGCCGCGGCTGCTGGAGCTGCAGGAGCGGTATTACCAGCAAGCGTGGCGGTACCGCCGCCGCTCGCTGTACTCGCTGGTTGTCATGCCCATGGACGACTTTTTGAACGAGCACGAGACTTTGGTCCAGACATTGCTGCAGCGCGAGCCGGTACGAGCGGTACAGGTTCTGCGCGACCATCTGGCGCTCACGCCGCGCGACTTTGCTCTCGAGACGATCGCCAGCGTCTCAGAGTAACGACAAATGTCCCCTCATGCTTCCGGCGACAGGCCAGCCACTTCGGCGATAAGCTCGAACGACCGCCGCCGGAGCCGCGGATCGTAAATGTCCGACACCACCATCAGCTCATCGGCATTCGTGCGTTCGCGCAGTTCGGCAATACCCCGTCGCACGGTGTCGGGGCTGCCCACGATGCTGCAGGCGAGCATGGACGACGCCTGGAGCTTTTCCTGGGGCGACCAGTAAGCATCGATGTCGGCCACGGGCGGCTGCGTCAGGCGGCGTGCTCCGCGGAACAGGTCGGCGAACGACATTTGCTGCGAGCTTGCCAGGAAGCGGGCTTCGTCGTCGGTGGGCGCGGCGATGATGTTCACGCCCACCAGCGCATAAGGCCGCTGGGCCTGGGCCGAGGGTCGGAAGCGGGCCCGGTACACCTCCAGCGCCCGGTCGAGCATCTGCGGCGCGAAGTGCGACGCGAAGCCATAGGGCAGGCCGAGCTCCGCCGCCAACTGAGCCCCGAACAGGCTGGAACCCAGGATCCACAGCGGCACCTCGGTACCCGAACCGGGCACCGCCTCGATGCGCTGTCCCGGCTGCACCGGCGCCAGATAGGCCTGCAGTTCCTGCACATCCTGCGGGAAGTATTCCGCACTTTGCGGGTCTCGCCGCAACGCGCGGAGCGTGGTCTGGTCGGTGCCGGGCGCACGGCCCAGGCCAAGATCGATCCGGCCGGGAAACAGGGTTTCCAGCGTGCCAAACTGTTCGGCGATGACATAGGGCGCGTGATTGGGAAGCATGATGCCGCCGGCGCCGACGCGGATCGTGCTCGTGCCCGCCGCGATGTGCGCGATCACGAGCGAGGTCGCGGCGGTGGTCACGGTGGGCATGTTGTGATGCTCGGCCACCCAGAAGCGGCGATAGCCCAGGTCTTCGGCATGGCGGGCGAGGTCGCGCGCTTCGTCCAGCGCGGCCCGGCGGGTGGAACCTTCGCGCACCCTGCCAAGTTCGAGTATGGAAAACTGCATGGGGAACTCCTTCAAATGGGCGGCGGCTTGCGCCCGCTCGCCGCTCAGCATCGACTATAGCGGTTCGGGCTCCTGGGCGAAGCCGAGACCCGCTTTCGGGGCGTTCAGGCCTTCAGGCCGCGATGAAGCCTGGGCTTGCGCTTGGACGCGCGGTCAAGCCCCCATTGGCTCCATGCCGATCAGATCGATGACCCCGTAGTCCACCCCCGCCTGGCTCAACAGCGCCGTGACCTGTCCTCGATGATGGGTTTGATGATTGAAGAAATGCAGGACGGCCAGCCCCAATGGGCAGCGCTTATCCTGGCGGGCCGTAAAACTGGTGTATCGCAGCTCGCTTTGCAGCGAGACCGGCGTGAGGGCATCGGCCCAGGCGATGATAGCCGTGTCGGTGTCGGCCCACGCCGCGGCCAGTTCGGCGGCGTCGGGGTAAAGCTCCTGGTCCAGTCCTTCGACCGAATAAGGGATGCCGGAGAATCGGCCCATCCAGATCCGGTCAGCGACCAGCAGATGGTTGAAAGTCCCGTGGATGGAACCGAAGAACGAACCCCGGTTGCGGCGATACTCGGCGTCGGGAAGCTGGCTGGCGGCGCGATAAAGCTTCTGGTTGGCCCACCGATTGTAGCGGGCCATCAGTTTGGCGCTGTCGGGTGTCATCATCGATTCTCTCCCTCAAGTGATTCGCGCCCGCCCGGTTCGATCAACCGGGGCGCTCGGCGAACTCATGTCCTGCAAGCAGGTCGGGCAACGCCCGCATGTCGGTGAACACCGCCACCGCGCCGACGGCCAGCAGAGCCTCGGCGCCGCTATGGCCGGCTTCCGGCGGGCTATAGCCGAAGACGGTGGCGCCAGCGGCCACGCCGGCGGTGGCGCCGGTCACGGTGTCTTCCACCACGGCGCAGCGACGGGGCGCCACGCCCAGGCCGTTGGCGGCTGCCAGGTACACATCCGGGAACGGCTTGCTGCGCGGCATCTCCTGGCCGCTATACACCTGACTCTCGAAACTCGGCAGAAGGCCGGTTTTGCGTAGCTGCAGCAGGATCTTGCCGCGGTCGGCGCCGGAAGCCACCGCGATGCGGCCCCGCAACCGCGAGCTCAGGGTATCTACGGCCGCCTTGGCGCCCGGCACCGCGACCAGCTCGCGCGCCAGCGCATCGTCGCGGCGGGCGCGAAATCCGGCCAGCCAGTCTTCGGTCAGCGCAAAGCCCGTTTGTTCCTGGATCAGGGCAGCCTGGTCTTTCACCATTTTGCCGATGAAGCGCTCCATGGTTTCGTGCACCGAGATCGGCCAGCCCAGCTCGCCGAGCATCTCCGCCAGCACACGGCAAGTGATGGGTTCGGAATCAACGAGCACGCCATCGCAATCGAAAAGTATGGCGTCGAAGGGAAACTCGGGCATGGCGGGGTCGGGCAAGATGGCAAGGTGGATAGGATAGCGCGATTGGCACTAGCGGGCTGGCGGCTTTGCCTTCGCTTCGAGGATGGCGTCCCACTGCGCCGCCGCCTCGCGCAGTTTGTCGACGGCGGCATAGAGAGCTTGCCGCTCCTGGGGTTCCAGGACGGAGAGGAAATGCCGCTGTCGCTCCAGGGTGAGCGGCCGGACGCGATTCAAGAGCTGGCGGCCGGCTTTGGTCAGCGTGAGCGTGGTGCTGCGCGCGTCGCCCGGGGTGGCGCCGATGGTGATGATCCCCAGCTCTTCGAGCGATCGCGCCGATCGGTGCAGCAGCCCCTTGTTGACATCCGTGGCCTCCACCAGCCGCGCAAAGGTGGACGGCCCGTTCTGAAGCATGGCAATGATCCGCCATTCGCTCAAGCTGACCCCCGCGCTTTCCCTCAAAAAGCGGGACCATTGCCGCTCGAAAACGTTAGACAAGAGGTTTACGCGGAACGTGAGATACAGCTCGAGCGGCAGGTCGGCGCTGGCCTCCAGTTGTTCCAGGGGGTCCTGCCAAGGAGCCGGAGCTTCTTTGGGGGTGCGCATGGTTGTCATGGTCTCGCGGGGCTCCTGGGCGGCTTGCGACCGCCGTCGGCTCGAGGATACCGCACTCGTCGACGCCCGCCTCCGGCCGCGGTGACGCCCACACGATCGCCGCCCGGTTTCGTGCGCGCCCCCTCTGCCTGCGACTTCGACGAGGCCCTTGCGGTCATGATCTATTTCGTTTACTAGTATACGAAATCATGCCATACTCGTCCCATGCCCACTTCAGGAACGGGACGTAACCCTCATGACCCATGCCACGACCCCCAAGCGCCGACCCAATATTCTTCTCATCACCAGCGACCAGCATCGGGGAGACGCCTACGGCTTCGAAGGCACAGGTGTCCATACGCCCCATCTCGACCTGCTGGCGAAGCAGGGCACCCGGTTCTCGGCCTGCATCACGCCCAATGTCGTGTGCCAGCCGTCGCGGGCGTCGATCCTGACGGGCCTGCTGCCGCTCACCCATGGGGTGCACGACAACGGCATCGAGCTGGATGAAGACATCGCCGATCGCGGCTTCGCGGGTTCGCTGGGCCGTTCCGGCTATGCCACGACCTTCATCGGCAAAGGACACTTCTCCACCTACCACACTCATCAGCCCACCAACCGGCCCGAGAACATCGCCGGGTCGGCGCTCTACGATGCCGACTGGAACGGCCCCTACATGGGCTTCGAGAAGGTCGACATGATGCTGACGGGGCACAATTATTGGTTGCCCGAGCGCGCGCCCCGGGGCCTGCAATACGAGCGCTGGTATCGCGGCGATGGTCTGGCCGACCTGAAGGATGCGCTGTACAAACAACGCCTCGGCGACGATGGCGGCGCCGCCCAAACGCATCATTCGGGGTTGCCCATAGCCTGGCACAACTCGAGCTGGGTTGGCGATCGCACGGTCGAACTGTTGCGGGAGCACAAGCGCAGCGGCGCCCGGCCCTTCTGTGCCTGGGTGTCGTTTCCCGACCCTCACCACCCCTTCGATGCGCCGGTACCCTGGAGCCTGCTGCATGCGCCGCAAAACGTGCGCCTGCCCGAGCATCGCAGCCGGGATTTCGATCGCCGCCCGTGGTGGCATCGGGCCTCGATCGAAACGCCGCCGGGCATGTCCGGCGAAATGGGGCGTGTACGGCAGGAGTACTCCCGCATCGGGCCCCAGACCGACGATCAGCTGCGGCACATGATCGCCAATTACTACGGCATGATCTCGCTCATCGATCATCATGTCGGGCGCATCCTGACCACGCTGAACGAACTCGGACTGGACGAAAACACCATCGTCATCTTCACGTCCGACCACGGCGAATGGCTGGGTGACCACGGCTTGGTCCTCAAGGGCCCGATGTTCTACGAAGGGCTCCTGCGCATCGGTCTGATCGTGCGCGGCCCCGGCGTCCCCGAGGATCAGGTCGTCGCCGATCCCGTCTCCACCCTCGACCTCGCGGCGACGCTGGCCGATTATGCCGGCGCACCCAATGAGTCGGCCCGGCACAGCACCAGCTTGCGCCCGCTGCTGGAGGGCCGCGGCCACCGGGATCATGCCTATAGCGAGTGGAAGCTCGGCCCCGCGCGCTGCGGGGTTGCCCTCGATTTGCGCGCCGTGCGCACCCGCGACGCCAAGCTCACGCTGGAGCTGGAGTCGGGCGAAGGCGAGCTGTACCTGCTGGACGAAGATCCCCACGAAATGGTGAACCGCTTCCACGACCCGGCCTGCAAGGGCATCCGCGCCGAACTGACCGACCGGATCCAGGCGCGTCCGAACGACATTCGCGACCCGCTGCCGCAACCCATAGGCGCGGGCTGAAGCCGCCAACGCGCAAGCGCCCTGGCCCAGGATGACTCGAGAGCCTCGCGTTCTGGCGCCAGCGCCCCACCCGACGGGGCTCGATCATTATGGAGACAAATCTTGAAATCTCTCTCAACGACTATTGCCGCCACAGTCTTCGGCCTGGGCACCGCCCTGGCCTCGTCCGCCTTCGCGCAGCAGTCCGACACCATCCGGCTGGTGGTGGGTTTTCCGCCGGGAGGCGTGGTGGACGTGGTGGCGCGCACCTTTGCCGAGCATGCCCGGCAGGCCACCGATCACACCCTGGTGGTGGAGAACCGGCCCGGGGCCAGCGGCAAGCTGGCCATCGACACCGTTCTGAATGCGCCAGCGGACGGCCTGACCGTGCTGATCGCGCCCGCGAGCATGATGGAGCTCACGCCCATGGTGATTCCCTCGGCCAACTATGATCCGATCGAGGACATGGTGGCGTTGGGCGGCCTCGCCGAGTATGGCTTCGGCGTGGCGGCCGGCCCGTCGTCGGGCACGACGACCATCGATGAATATCGCGACTGGGCCGCCGCCAATCCCGGCATGAGCAACTTCGCCACGCCGGGCCAGGGAACTCCCCAGCACTTTCTGGGGGCGCAGCTCCAGAACCTGCTCGGCGTCGAACTCATGCACGTGCCCTACCGGGGCGGCGCCGCGGCGATCAACGATGTGCTGGGCGGGCAGGTACCGCTGTTCATCACGACGGAACAATTGCTCATCCCCTACGAGGGGCAAGGCAAGCTGCATACGCTGTTCATTACCTCGCCCCAGCGCAACCCCTTGATGCCGAATGTGCCTACCAGCAAGGAGGTGGGCCTGCCCCAGCTCGAAACCATGGATTGGTTTGGCGTTTTCCTGAAGGCGGACACGCCCGCCGAAAAGACGCAGGCCCTGACATCGCAGGTCAGGCAAGTGCTCGCCTCGCAGCCGTACATTAAGGCCATCAACAAGCTGGGATACGCGGTGCCCGAGAAACAGGCCGATGATTTTTCCGAACTGATGCGAACGGAAATCCAGGCCTGGGAAGATCGCCTGAAGCTGTCGGGCTTCAATCCCAACGAATGAGGCCGGTCGGGCACGCCGCACCGGTGCGGGCACGGGCTGTGCGCCGGCCCTTCCGGGCATGAGGGGATAACCGCCACCAGAAAGGAGCATGACCCAGGCGGCGGGACCAACTCCGCTGTGGGCTCGAGACACACGGCGGGGCTGGCGAGCCCGGCCGCGCATGATGCCACCCGCCCAGCGCAGGGCTTATTCCATGAACCAGCCGTGGCTGACCACCAGCGATTGGCCGGTCATGGCGTTGCTCTTGGCGGCGGCGAAGTAGAGCACGGCATCGGCGACGTCGTCGGTGGTGGTGAACTGGCCATCGACGGTGTCCTTGAGCATGATGTTCTTGATCACTTCTTCTTCGGTGATGCCGAACTCCTGCGCCTGCTCGGGAATCTGCTTGTCCACCAGCGGCGTGCGCACGAAGCCCGGACACACGACGTTGGCCGTGACGTTGTGCTCGGCGCCCTCCTTGGCCAATACCTTGGCCAGGCCCAGCAAGCCGTGCTTGGCGGTGACGTAGGGCGCCTTGAGCTTGGAAGCCTCTTTGGAATGCACCGAGCCCATGTAGATGACCCGGCCGTAGCTGGCCGCGTACATATGCTTGAGGCAGGCGCGGGTGGTAAGGAAGGCGCCGTCGAGGTGGATGGACAGCAGCTTCTTCCAATCCGCAAACGGGAAGTCGACCAGCGGCTTGACGATCTGGATGCCGGCATTGCTGACCAGCACGTCGACCTTGCCGTACTTGGCCACGACGTCGGCCACGCCCTTCTCCACCTGCGCTTCGTCGGTCACGTTCATCGCCACCGCGAAGGCGTCGGCGCCGGTTGCCCGGATGCCGGCGGCGGTGGCCTCGGCGGCCTCCAGGTTGAGATCGGCAATGACCGGAGTACCGCCCTCGGCGGCAAAGCGGATTGCGATTTCTTTGCCGATACCGCTGGCGGAACCGGTGATGAGGCCGATCTTTCCATCAAAACGAGCCATGATGCAATTTCCTTTTCAAGTGTGGGATGAGTCGCCGGCCTGACGGAGAATCGCTAGCGGCGCTTCGGCTCCCGTAGTTCAGACAGATCGAAGGTGGCAACGCCGTCGGGGGTGGCGGGCCGCTGCAAGACTTCGGGATGACGCAAGGTGAGCACGGCGTCATCGTAGCCCGCCGCCCAATGCTCTTCCATCGTGGCGCGCGAGAACTCGTAATCCTTGCAGGCGCCTTCGTAGCGCTTGGCACGGTATATCAAGTGGGCGATGTTGTAGACCTTGTCGTCGGCGGCGGCGACGAGCTTGCGCAGTTCGGGATCATCGTCGGTCTTGAGCGAGTCGGGAACCCGCTCGAGCAAGCGCGCCAGGGCGCGGCGCAGGCCTTGCGCCTTACGAAACTGGTCGGTGCCATGGCGCGTTCGGCTCGAGAACCGGATGTCCTTGAGCCGGACATCCTGGCTGATGAGGTCTTGGGGGTACTCCCCCCTGGCGCTCCAGAGATCCACCTGGAAAGCCAGCGTGTCTTGCCGGGGCTGGCTTTCCAGCACCCATTGCAACGGTGTGTTGGACACCAGCCCGCCATCCCAATAGAACTCCCCGTCGATCTCGATGGCGGGGAAGCCCGGAGGCAGCGCACCGCTGGCCATCACGTGGCGGGGGTCGATGACATGCGTGGCGGTATCGAAATACACGAAATTGCCGGTGGTGACGTTCACCGCGCCAACACTGCAGCGCATCCCGCCGGCGTTGATGCGGTCGAAGTCGACCAGGCGCTCCAGGGTGGCCCGCAGCGGCTTGGTATCGTAGAAGCTCTGGGCGCCCTCGGTGCCGCTGGGCGCCAGCCATGGCGAGATGGCGCGAGGCCGGAAAAAGCCCGGCGCGCCCCCGAGCAGCGTGCCGAACGCCCACATCTGGTTGATCCAGCCCCGGGAAAGATCGCCGCTCCAGCCCCCGCTGCCCAGCAGGGGCGACCACAACGCCGGCGGAATCAGTGGCGCCGAGGTAATCGACTCCCAGAATGCACGCAAGGCATCCACGCGTTTTTTGGGCGGGTTACCGGCGATCAGCGCGGAATTGATGGCGCCGATCGAAATCCCGGCCACCCAATCGGGGTGCAGCTTCGCCTCGGCCAAGGCCTGGTACACACCCGCTTGATACGAGCCCAGGGCGCCGCCTCCCTGCAACAGCAATGCGATGCATTCGAACGGAGGGCGTGTGCTCATCTGCAGATCCAGGCCAAAAAATCGACTCACGCGGGCATTCTCTTATAGCACACCGCTTTTTCGTTTTCGGCGGGAATCCCGGCCCCGATAGGAATCGATCATTCGGCGCATCGTCGCGACGCAGGCCCCCGATGCATATGGCGATCATGATGCCGCTGGGCGGTTCGGCGCCAGCCCTTGACCGCAGCCGCGTAAATCACCGTATCATTTGCGCGGCATCGGTGGGCGGCCTCCCGTTTCCGCATAACGGCGCGGCCCGCTGGAGGGCTCGCACTCCTTGAGGGAATATGACACTTTTCCGCACTACAAAAGGCTGGGATCTCGAATCCATGTCATCCGCCAGTTTCGGTCTGGTCATGGCAACGGGCATCGTGTCCCTGGCGGCGCACCTGCTGGCCTGGTCGACGGTTGCTCAGTTCCTGTTCGATCTGAACACCGTCTTTTTCGTCGTCCTGTGGATCCTGACGGTCTGGCGCATGATCCGCTACCCCAGGCGCTTCTTTCGCGATATGGGCGACCATGTGAGCGGGCCCGGTTTTTTCACCCTGGTGGCGGCGGCCAGCATCCTGGGCAGCCAGTTCGTGGTGCTGGACAGCGACTATCGCCTGGGCAGTTGGCTGTGGATACTGGCCGGCGTACTCTGGGCGGTTCTCACCTACGCCATCTTTGCCGCGCTGACAATTCGTACCGACAAACCTCCGCTGGACCGGGGCCTGAGCGGCAGTTGGCTGCTCGCGATCGTGGCGACCCAGTCGATCTCGGTGCTGGGCGGCCTGTTGGCCGGCCCGGAAGGCCCGCTGAGCCCGCATTTCCTGAACTTCCTGGCCCTGGCCATGTGGCTGTGGGGCGGCATGCTCTATATCTTCATCATGGGGCTCATCTTTTTTCGCTATTTATTCCTGCGGTTTTCGCCCGCGGATCTCTCGCCCTCGTACTGGATCAACATGGGCGCCATGGCCATTTCCACACTGGCCGGCGCGCAGCTCATCGCCAATGCCCCCGAGTCGCCACTTTTGCTGGCCATCCTGCCTTTCGTCAAGGGCCTGACCCTGCTGTTCTGGGCGGCGGGCACCTGGTGGATTCCGCTGCTTCTCGTACTGGGCTTCTGGCGGCATGTCTGCATGCGCTACCCCATCCACTACGATCCCTTGTACTGGGGCGTGGTCTTCCCCTTCGGCATGTATGCGGCCGCCACCCATAGCCTGCTCCATGTGCTGGATCTGGACTTCCTGCATTGGGTGCCGCATCTTTTTCTGTATGCGGCGATGGTTGCCTGGGTGGTGGCCTTCACGGGCCTGGTGCTCGATGTCTGGCGGCGCTTCGCCCGGTCGCGCCAGCTAGCCTGACCCTCATGCATCCAACGCCGGCAGCCAGCGTGGCGGCCGGGCTGGTCCGGCGGCTCCTTCAGTTGACCGTCACGTTGAACTCGCGGACCAGTTGGCCGCTCACTTCGACTTCGCGAGCCAATGATTGTCCGAACGCTTCCGGACTCTCGAATACCGGCTCCAGACCCTGGTCCCGCAGCCATTTTGTCACCTCGGGCTCGGCCAGGATGGCTTGAACATCCGCATGCACCTTGTCGATCACCGGCTGTGGAGTGCCGGCTGGCGCCAGGATGCCGAACCAGCTGGCTTCGCGCAGCCCCGGCACTCCCAGCTCGACAAATGTCGGTACGTCCGGCAGAACCTTGGAGCGTTGCGGCGCCACCAGGCCCAGCGCGCGAACACGGCCTTCCCGAATATGGGGCAATGCGGTTCCCACCGAGTTAAAGCTCGACTCTACGTGGCCTCCCAACATGTCGGCCAAAGAGAGGGCCTCCCCTTTGAACGGTACGGGGAGTATGTCGATCCCGGTTTCCTTGCCCAATATCAAGCTATTGAAATGGAAACCCGAACCCACGCCGAAGTTGCCAACCTCCAGTGGGCGCTCGCGCTGCTTCACGTCCTCGACCAACTGCTCCAGGGTTTGGTAAGGAGAATCGGACCGGACGACCAGAATGACTTCCGGAGCGGCCATCTTGACCACGGGAGCAAAGTCGGTGATTGGATCGTAAGGGGTTTGCGGATGGAGCAGCTTGGCCACCCCGTGCGAGCTGAAGGTCGACAGCAGCGTGTAGCCATCCGGCGCGGCGGTGGCAACCATCCCCGCGCCGATGCGCGTCGTCCCTCCCGGCCGGTTCTCCACGACCACGGGCTGCCCCCATTGCTGGCTAAGGCGATCGGCCAACAAGCGGGTAATACGATCGGGGCTGCTCCCGGGAGGGCCTGGCAGGACGACACGAACCGGCTTCTCGGGCCATTCGGCCTGGGCGGGAGCCGCCGCCAGGGAAAATGCCAAAGCGGGCAACAGGCACAGCAGACGGAACTTCATGTGAGAGTCTCCTCGGGTTGAATCAGAGATGTTTATGAACAAAATCGATTACCTGCTGGTTGAAGCGGGACGGCGTCTCGAGCTTGAGAATATGGCCGCAGCCCTCCAGCATGGCGGACTCCGCTTGCGGCATCGCGGCGCGTAGCGCCCAGGCGTGTTCGGCCGCGGGCGCGACTTGATCGTGAGAGCCCGCCAGGATCAAGGTCGGCGCCGCCGAAGTCCCGGCCAGCGCGATGCCATCGGTGGCGAACAGCATGCGGGTGGCCTGGGCCAAGCCATCCACGCGGACCGCCTCCGACAACTGGCCAAAGCGCTTGATCACCAGCGCGTCGGGCGCCGGGCCCAGGAACTGCGCCGCGCGTACGGCGGGTGCCAACGTTCGGGCTTCGGGAGCTAGCCGCGCCGCGATGCGCCGGGACTTCTCGGCCGGCTCCAGGGTGCCGTATCCCCGGGTGGGCGCGGCCAGCACCACGGAGCGCACGGCGCCCGGGTAGCCCGCCGCATAGGCGTTGGCAATCAGTGTGCCCCAAGAGCACCCGAGTACATGCACGGGCGATGAGTCCAGGGTTTGCATCCAGCGATGCAGTTGCGAGGCGTAGTCTTCCACGGCGGGCTCGGGCCCGGCCAAGGGCGTGCTGGCGCCATATCCCGGGGCGTTCCAGGCAAAAACCCGGAACCGGTTCGCCAGACCGGCGAATTGCGCGCGGAAGCCACCGGCATTCGAGCCGATGCCGTGCAGCAGGATGATCGTCGGCCCGTCCTGGCCCGCGCAGCGATACTCGATTTCGCCGCCATCGGGCAATGCCGCCCGGCGCAAGGGCGGCAACGGGCTTTCCAGCAGGGCTCGGTCAGCGGATGACAGAGTGGCCATACGCTCAAAGCTCCACGGCCGCCGGCTGGCTCAGGCCGGGCAACACTTGTGCGCTCAGCAATCGCACCGACCGCAGGGACTCCTCCAGCGTCAGGTCGCCAAAGGCCAGACGGCAAACGAAATAATTGATTCCCGCCGCCTCGGCCTGGGCGGCAATCCAATCGCGGACCTGCCCGGGCGTGCCAGCGATGCCCAGGCCCAGGCGCTGGGCTTCGTCGAAATTGTCCGGAAATGCCAGCGTCTGCGGCTTGGTACCATGCACTACCCACAAATGCATCAGGTGTTCGTACCAGCGGCGATAAGCCCGGCGCGCTGACGCCAGGGCGTCGTCCTCGGTGTCGGCCACCACGATGTGGCGGCTCATCCCCAGGTGGGGTGTTTCGCCTTCCTCATGCCCCAGCGCGGCCCAATGGGCTCGATACCGATCGGTGATCAAGCGCACTCGATCAGCCACGCCGTTGCAGACGATATTGACGCCATTCGCGGCGGCCCATTCGGCGGCTTCGGGCGTACCGGCGCCATACCAGACGGGTGGCGTGGGCTGCTGCAAGCACTGCATGACCACGGGCACATTCCGCAGGTCAAAGTGCTGCCCTTGGAAATGTACCGTGGATTGCCGCAGCCCCTGCATGATGATCTGGAAGGACTCTTGGTAAATGCCTTGGGATTGAGCCGGATCCACGCCGTAGTACGCCAGTTCGTACGGCGACACGCCGCGGCCAAAGCCCATCTCGAGCCGGCCGCCGCTCATCTGGTCCAGCATGCAGATTTCTTCCAGCACCCGCAACGGGTGATGCATGCCCAAGGTATAGACCAGCGGACCAAAGCGCAGCCGCCGGGTGCGCTGCGCCACCGCCGCCAAGTACACACTGGGCGAAGGAGAGATGCCCAGCGGTGTGGAATGATGCTCCGCCACGTGATACGCGTAAAACCCCGCGCGATCATAGGCTTCCGTCAGCGTCAGCCGCTCTTTATACTGCTGGGCAAGCGGGACCACACTGCGATCCATGTGGTCGAATACGGCAAACTTCATGGTGTCTCCTGGGTACAAAGAGTCGCGTGCCGGCCCCGCCGGCACGGCGGGGTTCAACGCGAGTACAGCTGGAACAGGTTGCCCGCCGGATCGGCGGCGGTGAGGGTGCGGCCGTGACTGCCCATATCGCGCTCTTGCACGACGACCCCGCCCTGGTTGGCAATACGGGTTCGCAGCTCATCCATCGCGTCGCAGGCAAACACCAGCATCGCCCCCCGGGCCCCCGGAGGAGCCTCGGCCGGCGACGCCAGCGCAAAGCGCGCCGGACCGGCCTGGAATTCCGCCCATCGCGTGCCGTCCGCAAAACGCGGCACCAGCCCAAGAGCTTCGCGATAGAAGGCACTTAAATGGGTGATGTCGTCCGTGACGTGATAGCCCAGATGGATAGAAGTGACGCTCATGTCGAGTCTCTCAATGAATGACGAAGCTGGCGCTCGGCCGGGAATCAGGCGGCACGGAAAGCGCCGCTTTTGTAAAGCAGGGATAGATCGTCGCGTTGCGCGATGTCGATGATGTCGCCGATGTAGATGGTGTGCGTACCGCAATCGACGCTTTGCACCAGTTGGCATTCGAAGGCCACCAGCGCCTCGCGCAACAAAGGCGCGCCCGAACGGCCTTCGATCCAATCGCCGCAACTGAAGCGCCCCTCCGGCTGAGAGGCGGGCGCCGCAAACACCTGGGCGACCGGAGCCTGGTCGTGGCACAGATAGTTCACGCCGAAGTAGCCCGCGAGACCGATGGGATCGTGGGCCCGCACTTGCTTGTTGACACAGGCCAACATTCGGGGAGGGTCGGCGCTGACGCTGCACACCGCGGTGGCGGTGAGCCCGCGCCGCTCACCTTGATAAAGGGCACTGATCACCGCGACCGCGGCCGGGATGCGGCGCATCGCCTCTTTGAACTCCGCTGTTTTTTCGAGCGCTTCCATCATCTTTAAATTCAATTATGTTGAATTTTTTGATAGTATTTAAAATATCTTAGGGACGCTCGTGAAGAAAGTCAAGAAAAAAGCGGCTTTCATGTGGCCACGGGCCCAAGCGCAAACCTTGTCGTTCACTGCGGCCTAAGCGAGGCCACATCTGCCGGAGCCGAAGACTCCCCCCACCCAGCATCAAGCGCAGGCTCCACCGCCAGGCGTCGGGATCCCTGGGTAAAATGCCCCGACCACTCGCTCTACATCATGGTGTGTCTCCGATTCATGACCTCTCGCAACGCAGACAAGCCGGCCATTAGCTCCGGCCCACGCGGCATTCAGTCCATCGAGGTGGGATACCGCATCCTTGTCGCGATCCAGATGGGGCCAGGCGCGGTTGCCCTGAAGAACGTGGCCGCCAGGGCCGGCGTCACCCCAAGCGCCGCCCACAACTACCTGACGAGCTTCCTGCGCACCGGCATGGTCATCAGCGACGGGCGCGGCCTGTACCGGCTAGGGCCGAGCCTGGCCGCCCTGGGCATGACGGCGGCTCGTGACGTGGATCATTTCGAGCTGGTGCGCGTGGCCGCCATCGAACTGAGCGAAGAAACCGCCTTGGGCGTGGCAGTCGTCATCTGGAGCAATGGGCCGGTCATCCTGATCAACCAGTCGATGGTGCGAGGCCGGGTATTCGAGCTGCGCAACGGGCCGGTTTCGTTTCTCCACACCGCGGCTGGCCATGTCTTCGCCGCCTACCTGCCGGAGGCGGCCGTTCTGCCGGTGCTCAGGCAGGAGCTGGAAGCCGACGGGATCGCCCCGACGGACGACGAAGCCCGCGCCCGGCTCGAAGCCATCCGCGAGCCGGTGCACCGATTGGGCTATTCGGTGGTGGAGCTTCGCGCCATTCCAGGCTATCTGGCCGCCAGCGTGCCAATCTGGAACGTCAATAGCGACGTGGCCTACGGCCTGACCATCACTTCGCCCATGGCGCTGATGGACACCAGCGCAAAAAGCCCGCAAATCCAGGCCTTGCGCAAAAAGGGTGCGGAGTTGTCAAGGCTGCTGGGCGCCCCGGCCCGCCTCTGGGGCGCCTGAACGGCCAACACGAAGCACGAAGCCGCGCCGTGCTGGCCGGCCTTACTGCGGGAGACGAGACCCGCGCTCAGGTACGTGGCCAACTCCGGGGGATCTCGGGCTCCTGCGAAGCCTCCGAGCTGGCAGGTGGTGTTGCCCCGGCCAGCCGCAGCGTGCGCTCGAGCAACACCTCGTAGATCGGCCGACCGCCCAGCGCTTGCGCCACCAGGTTGGCGGTAACGGCCGTGAGCAGCACGGGCACCGCCAGGTCGTAGGTTCCCGTGAGCTCCGCCACCAGCACGATGCCCACCAGCGGCGCCCGGATGGTGCTGGAGAACAGCCCCGCCATGCCGGCCACCGCAAAGGCGACCACGGCGCCGGGTGGCAAGGGCATCAACAGTTCGAGCAAGCCGGCGAGCAGGACGCTGGTTGCGGTGGCCAGCGCCAGAATCGGCGCGAAGATCCCCGCTGGCGCACCGGTGGAATAGCTGGCCGCGGTACCGAAGAAGCGGATCAGCACCACCAGGCCCAGCAGGCCGATGGGCAAGGGGTTATCCGTGATGGCCACCGCCAGCGACTCGCCGCCGCCGGTGGCCTCGGGAAAGATGACCAGCATGGGACCGATCACCAAGCCCAGCAGCGCCGGTATCAGATAAGGCGAGAACCGCAGTCCGACCCGGCGCGATATCTCGAGGCCGGCCATGATCGTGCGGTTGAACAACACGCCCAGCACTCCCAGGATGGCGCCCAGCACCAGGAACACCGGGAGGAAAGTCAAGGGCATGGCCGTTGCGTCGAGCGCCATGAAGGGCGTCGTGCCCGAGATCGCCGCCGTGGCGATGGCGCTGCAGCCGCAGGCGATGATCACGGCGCTATAAGTGCGCATGGTGTACGGAAAGACGTTGCGCGCTTCTTCCAGTACGAAGATGACGGATGCCACCGGCGCGCTGAAGGCGGCGGTGAGGCCGGCTGCGCCACCGGCCCCCCACAAGGCGCGTGCTTCCTGCACGCTCAGGGCAAAGCGCGAGCCGATACCCTTGGCGATCGACGCGCCCATGTGAATGGTGGGACCTTCGCGCCCGCCAATGAGGCCGGAACCCAGGGCCATGATGCCGCCGATGAACTTCACCGGCAGGACGCGCTGCCAGCGGACCTCGCGCAAACCGGCCATGGCGCCTTCGATTTCCTGTACGCCCGAGCCGCTGGCCTCGGGCGCGAAACGGCGTACCAGCGCCACCGCGCCGCAGAACAGGATGGCGGAGAACAGGGCCATGACGACGTAAAGCCACGGACCTTCGAGACCCAGCATATCCGGCAACTGGTGCGATCTTTGCAGAAAATGTTCCACCGATTGGTGGAAGATCGACCCCACCACACCGGTGAGGGCGCCGACCAGAGCGGCTATGAGGTAGTAGGCCGAACCTTGGCCCGGGCGGGAAACCTTGTCGTTCTGTGCGGACATACGATGCCGGCCCCCGGCTCCGGGCAGTGCCGGCTCCCAGGCCAAAGACAAAAGAAACCATCGAACACCGACCGCGCAATGGGAGTTGCGCGGCCACGAGAAACTCCGGCCTTGCGGCCGGACCCGGAAAAGACGGGATCAGGGGTACTGCAGATGCCCGTCGCTATCGTCATCGGCGCGACGGAAGTCGCGCATGACCTGGTCGAGAAACTCGGTGCGGCTGAGTTCGCCGTTTTTATCGGAGTCTACGATGGCGAACTGCTCGGCCGTGAGCACGGAGGCGGTTTCCGAAGGACTCAGGCGGCCATTGCCGTCGGCATCGAGCTTCGTGAACGCGCCGTCCATGAATTGCCGGTATTCGACTTCGCTGATTCTGCCGTTTTTGTCTACATCGAGTTGCTCGAAGTGTTCCTGGCTCAGATCGAGCGGCGCGCTCTGCGCCAGGGCGGCCATCGGTGCTGCCAGACCCAGGGCAAAAGCCAGCGCTAGGGATTTCTTCATGACACGCTTCTCCATTCGTTAGCGGCAACCCATGGTGTTGCCAAGATAACCACCGGCTCCGATACCCACGGCCGTGGCCGCCGTGCGTCCGCGACCGCCGCCGATCGTGCTGCCAAGCAGCCCGCCAATGACCGCGCCGCCAACAGTGCCGGCAATGCAATTGAACTCCGCTTGGCTGGAGTGGCCCTGACCACGCGAACCGGAGGGCGCCTGGCACGCGGCAAGCGCTCCCAGGCTGATCAAGGCAAGAACAACGGTGATTTTCTTCATGGCTGTTGTTTCCGTTTACGCCAACATGGATGAATGGGTGGCATCGCGGCCAAGGCGCCCGACCGCCCCCGACATGGGCGCGGCATTGTTCGGCAGCAAGGGGCGTGCCCACCGCGTGCGCCCATCATACTGCGAGATCGACCGCAGGCTGATATTCGACCGTGCAGAACTCCGGCCTTTCGTCCGGAGCTTCTCGGCTCCGTGTTCATTCGCCAGCCGTTCCGCGCGCCAATGCCTCTCGCCGCCCCGCCGTATCGACAGTGGCGGCTTCCAGTTCCCGCCGCAGGGCGCCGATCTCGTCTTCTTCCTGGGCCAGCATTGCCAGATAGCGTTGGCCGAGCTCGCTATCGCCGGGCACCGCGGCCAGATTGGCCCGGATCCGCTCCTGTCCCGCAGCCGCGCGCTCCAGGCGCTCCCGCAACGCGCGCTCGCGCCGCTCGGCGTCGGCCACGCTCCGGCGCAGGTCCGCCAGATCCTCCAGGGTTCGCCGGGTGGCATCGTCCATCGCATTGCCGCTCCAGCGCAGCAAGCCGTCGGCGTCGATGTCGAGCAGCCCCACCTCCTGGCTTTCGGTTCGCGTGGCCGTTGCCTTGACGGTGGTCGAGCCACCCTCCGGCACCATGACCTTGAGGCGATGGTGGGTGGCGGTATCGCCCTCCAGCGCCTCGGACGTGAAGTCCCAGCCCGGCTGGCGCGGGTGCTCGATCATGATTGTGCGCGGCGCATCGGCCGCGCCTTTGATGGTGTAGACGGTATCGCGCTGCAGATGGCGGCGCGCCCGCAATACGCCATCGGCGATGCGCACCTCCGAGACACGCTCCTGCGGCCGCTGCTCGGCGCGCACCTCGACTTTGCGATCTTCGGCAAAGTAAACCAGGCGGCTCTCGCCGACCGGCACGGCGGGCAGTTGGGCGTCGCCGATGTGCCGGGCGTGGGCGTCGTATACCGTCAGGATGCCCGGCGGCAAACTGCCCGGCGTTTCGTTCTTCAGCCAAACCGCGGCCACCGGATGCACACCACCACGATCGGGCTGAAAAACGGAAAGCAGTTCGGCGGCGAGGCGGGCATCGAGAAACGGCACCGAGACCGTCTGGCCGGCGGCCGCGGTTACCGGCTCCGGTAATGGATAGCGCACGCTGACCTGGCCTTCGCGCGCCGCCGGCGGCGCCTGCTCGGCCACCGCCGGAGAGGCGAAGGCCTGCGGCGTCGAGGCCGTGCGGGCCAGCGTATCCCGCGCCATCTGCGGCGCCGGCGCAGGAGGAGCCGCGCCGCCCCGTGCCAGCAGCATGGCCGAGCTATCCACCCGCGGCGGCGAAGCCGCGCCCACGGCCACCGGCAACTCCGGCCGCTCGGTCCAATAGCGTTCGGAGAGCTTTTGCGACAGCACCACGGGTGCGCCCGACTCCAACGTTAGCGCCACCTCTTTCCAGTCTTGGCCGGTTGCGTTTTCCAGAACGGCCCAGCCTTGCAAGCGGGCTTGATCGTTGGTGCCCGCCAAGAGGCGGTAGGCGCTTTTCCAGACCGGCGCGGCCACGACATAAGTGAGATCGACGTCGCGCGTGCCTTTGCCCTCCAGCGCGATGGTCACGATGCGTTGCGTGCCGGTGTGCCGCTGCCGGTTGGCTAGAAGCGTGGCCAGGATCCGTTCACGCAGGGATTCATCCAGGATGTCGAGCAAGGTATCGGCACCGAGCCGCAGCGTTTGCACCTGGCCGGCGTCGGTCATCACCGATAGCAGGGGCGCCGACGCGCGGCCCTCTTCCGCGGGCGGGGTTTCCACCCCCAGCACGCTACCCTGCACCGTGCGTCCGCCCGACGAGGCCCGCACCGCCGCGCCGGGCAGCGCTGCGGCCAGATGCGCGGGCGACGTCAGGGACTCGGGGCCGAAAGGCAGGCGCGAGAAGGATTCTTGCACCGGCGGCTGGCCATCCAGCGCGACATAAGCCACGCCGCCCTCGGGGTCGCTCACGACCAGGCTTTTGAGGACATCATCCAATTGATCGAGCGGTACCGGGAGTTCGATGACGGCCTCATCCAGCAAGCGAATGCTGCGCTGCACCTGGGCCACACCGCCAGACGACAAGACCAGCGCGGTGATGCGGTCGTCGTCGGGTACCGCGGCCAGGGCGGCTCCTTGGCCGATCGCCAGCGCGGACGCCACACCCGCCAGCGCGGGCAGAGCTTGGAACCATGAACGCATGGAGTTTCTCCCGGATGAACGGCCGATCGTACCAAAGCTCCCTGACCGGAAAGCACTCATTGCCCCATAAATAGGCGATTTGCCCCGCTATCTCGTATCATTCCGTATCGTGCTGCCAGCGCGCCGGCGTGGGCGGCAAGGTCATCGAACAGGGCCTCGATCACTCTCCCGGAGCCTAGCCATGCCCCTTTTGCTACGTCCTTCCCTTGTTGCGGCGGCGCTGGCCGCCGGCGCCCTGCCCTGCCTTGCTCCGCAGGCGCTGGCGCAAAACGCCAGGCTCGATGTCGCCGTGCAGGGCGTTCGCAACGACCAGGGCGCGATCCGCTGCGGCCTTTTTGCCAAGGCCGAGGGCTTTCGCGAACCGGGGCAGGAACTGCGCGCCGTCGACGCCAAGCCCAGCGGCGGCCAGGCCCGTTGCGGCTTCGACAGCCTGGAGCCCGGCACCTACGCCCTGGCGGTATTCCACGCCGAACGTGGCGAAGCCCAACTGGAATACGGCATCTTCGGCCAGCCCAAGCAGGGAGTGGGGTTTTCCAACAACCCCTCGATCCGCTTCGGCGCGCCATCTTTCCAGGACGCCAGCTTCCAGCTTCAAAGCCCGGCCACGGAGCTCAACGTTCAACTCAAGTACTGAGGTCGGCTTCGCCCCGCTCCCGCGACACCCTGCAATCGACCTGCTAAGCTGGCGGTTCGCCTCCCCGTTGGCTGGCGCAACGGCCGCCCTGCCACGTCAACGATTCTGGCGCCCCCTGTCGAGCTGAGAAAGACCTCTCTTTTTCACACTGTCTTATTATCCCGGGAGATTCTCCGTGCCCATCCCGACCCCGCGCCACGCGCTCACCTGCCTGGCCGCCGCCCTGTTCCTGCCCACCTTCGCTTCGGCGCAAACCATCGATCCGGCCCCCGGCTTGTGGGAATTCCGGCACCACCTCGAATCCACGGGCGCACCTAGCCTGCCGGCTGAGATCGCCAAGCTGGCGGCCCGGCTCCACGAACTGCCGCCACAACTCCGTGTCGTGGTGGAGCAACAGTTGGCCGCCGTGGGCCTGGGCGTGGGCCAAGGTGGCGCCTTGCGCATTTGCGTGAGTCCCGAACGCGCCCAAGGGGGCCTGATCCGCGAGGGCCAGACCGAAGGCAGTTGCACCTTCACCGACGTTCGGCGCCAAGGCAATCGCCTCAGCGGCAAGGTGGCCTGCAGCACGCCGCCAAGCCAAGGCACCTTCGAGGGCACGGTGCATACGCCGGAGCACGTTACGGCCCAGGCGGCCCTGGCGGGAAACCAGGGCAATCTCGACCTGAGCGCCGAAGCGCGATACGTGGCGGCCGACTGCGGCGCCTTGGCTCCGGCAAAAGCAGGCGGCCGTTAGCCACCAACCATGGTGGCCGATCCCCCTGGCGCGGTGAACCACGGCTTTTCGGCCCGGCACCTCTGCAGCGCACGGGAGAGCCGTGGCCGGTGGTCGGGCCGGATTTCGCCAGCCTCGTGGCGACGAGGCTGGCGCCAGGGCTCGGCGATCAGGCCGCCCGCTGCCGGCGGTGGCGCCGCACGCCGATCTTGCGATTGATCCACAACGCCAGCAGGGTGCAAACCGCGCCCGAGAGCAGATAGCCGCTGACCGCCCACAAGCCGAAGTACACCGACAGGCCAAGCGCCACCAGCGGCGCGAAAGCCGCGCCGAACAACCAGGCGAGATCGGCCGTGATGGCGGCGCCGGTGTAGCGAAAGCGCGGCGAGAAGTTGGCCGTGGCGGCCCCCGACGACTGGCCGTACGACAGCCCCAGCAGCACGAAGCCGACGAGGATGAAGATGTTCTGGCCCACCGCGCCGCCATTGAGCAGGGTGGGCGCAAAAAAGCCGAACACGGCGATCAGGGCCGCCAGCAGCGCCAGCGTGGTACGGCGGCCGAGACGGTCGGCGATGATGCCGGAGAGTACGGTGGCGCCGAGCGCCAGTATGGCCCCGACGACCTGCACCCCCAGCACCTGCGGAATCTCTTGCGAGGCCTGCAAGGCAATCCAGGACAGCGGGAAGATGGTGACCAGGTGGAACAGGGCATAGCTGGCCAGCGCGGCGAAGGCGCCGACGAACAGGTTGTAGCCCTGGGCGCGCACGATCTCCAGCGTGCCGATCGGCTCGAGCGCTTTGTCTTCGAGCATGCGGGAGAACTCGTCGGTGACCACCAGCCGCAGGCGGGCGAACAGCGCCACCACGTTGATCGCCAGGGCGACGAAGAAGGGATAGCGCCAGCCCCAGGTGAAGAAATCCTCGGCCGAGAGGCTTTGGTAGAGATAGAGGAACAGCCCGCTGGCCACCAGGCAGCCCAACGGCGCGCCCAGTTGGCCCAGCATGGCGTACCAGCCACGGCGGTTGCCCGGCGCGTTGAGCGCCAGCAGCGACGGCATGCCGTCCCAGGAGCCGCCGAACGCCACCCCTTGCAGGATGCGGAACAGCGCCAGCAACACGATGGCCGCCGCGCCCAGCGTGCCGTAAGTGGGCAGGAAGGCGATGCCGGCCGTGGCCGTACCCAACAGGAACAAGGCGACGGTGAGCTTGACGCCGCGCCCCCAGCGGCGCTGGATGGCCATGAACAAGGCCGTGCCGAACGGCCGCGCGATGAAGGCGAAGGCAAAGATGGTGAACGCGTACAGCGTGCCGGTGAGGGGGTCGACGAAGGGGAAGAACAGCGACGGGAAGACCAGCACCGAGGCCAGCCCGTAGACGAAGAAATCAAAATACTCCGACGCTCGGCCGATGACGACGCCAACGGCAAGGTCGCCGGGGTTTCCGTGCTCGCGCTCGGCGGCGGAGAGCGGGATCGGCATGGCCCCGTGGGGGTAGGGGGAGGTAATGCTGGGCGTCATACGAGGTCTCCTACTGCTTTACTGACTTCGGATCACGGACGCCGTACGGAGGCATACCGTTGTTGCAATTTGGCACCTGGGACAATATGTCCAATGTGATGCATCCGCTTTCCGCACTATGCTGCAGTCCCTTTTAGCATGCCCTCAGAGCGTGCCATATTGTGGTTAGCCCTGCCTTTATAAGATGCTACGGATTCTCTCGCTCCTCCCACTCGCCGCCTTGCTGACCGGTTGCAAGGCCGTCCTCCTCTCTCCTTCCGGCGATATTGCCCTGCAGCAACGCGACCTGATCTACATCTCGGTCGGCCTGATGCTGCTGGTCATTATTCCGGTGATGATTCTTACCGTCTTTTTCGCCTGGAAATACCGCGCTTCCAATGCGCAGGCCGAGGCGGACTACGCGCCCGACTGGGATCATTCGGTCAAGGTCGAGCTTGTGGTCTGGGCGGGGCCGTTGCTCATCATCATCGCCCTGGGTGCCGTCACCTGGGTCTCCACCCATAAGCTCGATCCCTATCGCCCCCTGGATCGGATCTCGGCCACCGAAGCCGTGCCCGAGGGCGTTGAACCGCTGGTGGTCGAAGCCGTGTCGCTCGACTGGAAGTGGCTGTTCCTGTACCCCCAGTACGGCATCGCCACGGTCAATGAAATGGCCGCGCCGGTGGATCGCCCGATCACCTTCCACCTGACATCCTCCTCGGTGATGAACTCCTTCTTCATCCCCGCGCTGGCCGGCCAGGTGTACACCATGGCGGGCATGCAAACCAAACTGCATGCCGTCATCAACAAACCGGGCACCTTCAAGGGCTTCTCGGCCAACTATAGCGGCGAAGGCTTCTCGGGCATGCGCTTTGAATTCCTGGGCCTCGACGACGCCGGCTTCGATGATTGGGTCGAACGTGTGCGGCAAAGCCCGCAAGACCTCAGCCGCCTCGCCTACCTGAAGCTCGAGGCGCCCAGCCAGCGCAACCCCGTCGCCTACTACGGCAACGTCGACGCCGGTCTCTACGACGCCATCCTCAATCGCTGCGTCGAACCCAACCGCATGTGCATGCGCGACATGATGGCGATCGACCAGGCCGGCGGCCTGGGCCTGCCCGGCCTGGTCAACATGGCCAAGATCGATACCCCCATGCGTGCCGACCTCGGTCTCGCCCACGCTCCCGACCGAACCTACGTCAGCGCCATGTGCACGATCAACGATCCCGAGTTCGGCTTCGTGCCCCCCATGAACGCTCTCTGACCGCAAGCGCCCTAGCCGACCCTGCCGCTCCCCGCGCCGGCAGGGTCGGCCTAGTTGTTTTTACCATCCGACGGGGCCCCCGGCCCCAATGATCCGCGGCACTGCTGGTGTCTGAAACCCCATGGACTTGAAAACCCTGCTCCTGGGCAAGCTTGGATGGGATTCGATCCCGTTCCACGAGCCCATCCTGATCGCTACCTTCGCGGCCGTCGCCATCGGCGGCCTGGCCCTGGTCTGGGTCGTTACCCGCTACCGTCTCTGGGGCACCCTCTGGCACGACTGGTTCACCAGCATCGACCACAAGAAAATCGGGATCATGTACATGATCCTGGGGCTGGTGATGCTGCTGCGCGGCTTTTCCGATGCGATCATGATGCGGATCCAGCAGGCGATCGCCTTCGGCGACTCCGCCGGCTACTTGCCGCCGCACCACTACGACCAGATCTTCACCGCCCATGGCGTGATCATGATCTTCTTCGTGGCGATGCCGTTGATCACCGGCCTGATGAACTACATCGTGCCGCTGCAGATCGGCGCGCGCGACGTGGCCTTCCCCTTTCTCAACAACTTCAGCTTCTGGATGACCACCGCCGGCGCCGTGCTGGTGATGGTGTCGCTGTTCATCGGCGAGTTCTCCACCACCGGCTGGCTGGCGTATCCGCCGTTGTCGGGGATAGAACATAGTCCATCGGTGGGAATGGACTATTACATTTGGGCGCTGCAGATAGCGGGGATAGGCACCACGCTCTCGGGGATCAACCTCATCGTCACCATCATCAAGATGCGCGCGCCCGGCATGGCGATGATGAAGATGCCCGTGTTCACCTGGACCTCACTGTGCGCCAACGTGCTGATCGTGGCCTCGTTCCCGATCCTGACCGCCGTGCTGGCCCTGCTCACGCTGGACCGTTACGTGGGCACCAATTTCTTCACGAACGATCTGGGCGGCAACCCCATGATGTACGTGAACCTGATCTGGATCTGGGGCCACCCCGAGGTGTACATCCTGATTCTGCCGCTGTTCGGCGTGTTTTCCGAAATCGTGGCCACCTATAGCCGCAAGCGCCTGTTCGGCTACACCTCGATGGTTTATGCCACGGTGGTGATCACGGTGTTGTCGTACCTGGTGTGGCTGCACCACTTCTTCACCATGGGCGGCGGCGCCAGCGTCAACGCCTTCTTCGGCATCTCGACCATGATCATCTCGATCCCCACCGGGGCCAAGATGTTCAACTGGCTGTTCACCATGTACCGCGGCCGCATCCGCTTCGACCTGCCGATGATGTGGACGATCGCCTTCATGCTGACCTTCGTGATCGGCGGCATGACCGGCGTGATGCTGGCCATTCCCCCGGCCGACTTCGTCCTGCACAACAGCCTGTTCCTGATCGCGCATTTCCACAACGTGATCATCGGTGGCGTGCTGTTCGGCCTGTTCGCCGCCATGACCTACTGGTATCCCAAGGCTTTCGGCTACAAGCTGGATCCGTTCTGGGGCAAAGTGTCGTTCTGGTTCTGGGTCGTGGGTTTCTACGCCGCCTTCATGCCGCTGTACGTGTTGGGTTTCATGGGCGTCACGCGCCGGCTCAGCCACTTCGAAGATCCCTCGTACCAGATCTGGTTCCAGATCGCCGCCTTGGGCGCCTTCCTGATCGCCATCGGCATCGCCGCCTTCATCATCCAGATCATCGTCAGCTACCTCAAGCGCGACCAACTGCGTGACGAGACCGGTGATCCGTGGAACGGCCGCACCCTGGAATGGGCCACGTCGTCGCCGCCGCCCGAGTACAACTTCGCCTTCACGCCGGTGATCCATGAGCGAGACGCCTGGTGGCACATGAAGCAGGCGGGCGCCGAGCGGGTGACGGATGGCTTCCTGCCCATCCACATGCCCAGGAACACCGGCGCCGGCATCATCCTGGCGGGCCTCTCCACGCTGTGCGGCTTTGCCCTGATCTGGCACATGTGGCCCCTGGCGATCGCATCGTTTGCGGCGGTCATCGGCGGCGCCATCTATCACTCCTTCAACTACAACCGCGACTACTACATCCCGGCCGCCAAGGTCGCGCAAGTCGAGGCCGATCGTACCCGCCAGCTCGCGATGCATCATGTCTAATACCACCGCCATCCAACACCCGGGCGCGGCCAGCGCGCCCGGCAAGCTGCAGTTCTTCCTCAAGCAGGAGCACCATCCGCAGAACGGGACCTCGCTGGGGTTCTGGATCTACCTGATGAGCGACTGCCTGATCTTCGCAGCCCTCTTCGCCACCTATGCCGTCCTCGGCCGCAGCTATGCGGCCGGCCCTTCGGGCGCCGACCTGTTCAACCTCAACCTCATCGCCGTGAGCACGGCGGTGCTGCTGCTGTCGTCGATCACCTATGGGTTTTGCGTGATCGAGGCGCAGCGCAAGCGGCTGCGCCCCGCCATGATCTGGCTGGGCATCACCGGCCTGCTCGGCCTGACCTTCCTGGGTCTGGAGATCTATGAGTTCGCGCACTTGATCCACCTGGGCGCGGTGCCGCAGCGCAGCGCCTTCCTGTCGGCCTTCTACACCCTGGTCGGCACCCACGGCCTGCACGTGGCCTTCGGCGTGATCTGGCTGGTGACGCTGCTGTTCCAACTGCGCAAGTACGGCCTGACCTCCGAGAACCATCGTCGCCTGATGTGCCTGTCGATGTTCTGGCACTTCCTCGACCTGATCTGGATTGCCGTCTTCTCTTTTGTATATCTGCTGGGAACCCTGCCATGAGCGCCCATCAAAATCCCACCCTCGACCAGGACGATCACCATCACGAGCATGATGGCGGCCACGGCGAGATCACGCTGCGCGGCTACATGACCGGCTTCGTTCTGGCGGTGATCCTGACGATCATCCCGTTCTGGCTGGTCATGGGCAATGTGTTCGAAAGCTCGGGCACCACCGCGCTGGTGGTGCTGGGGCTGGGCGCCGTGCAGATGGTGGTGCACATGGTGTACTTTTTGCACATGTCGCCCAGCGCCGAAGGCGGCTGGAACCTGATGGCCCTGATCTTCACCCTCATCATCGTGGTGATCGCGCTGGTTGGCTCGCTCTGGGTGATGTATCACCTGAACACCAACATGATGCCGGACATGATCCATGATATGAAGAACATGTTCTGAGCGCCCCCATACCTGCCGCTATGCGTCAGGCCCCCCGGGGGGGTCAAGGAAACTTGGGGCGGCCCGGCGTTTCCTTGTGAGCGCCCCCATACCTGCCGCTATGCGTCAGGCCCCCCGAGGGGGTCAAGGAAACTTGGGGCGGCCCGGCGTTTCCTTGAGAGCCTTACCTCCCTGGCGCCCCCCCGACCGGGAGGGGCCACGAGCCGCCAAGCGCGACCATGCATCCCTCCTCTTCTCCGCAAGCCCACTCTCCAGCACCAGACGACGAACCTCGGCCCGGGCGCCGTCCCATGCGGCCCGTGTTCCTGATTTTCTGGGCCTTGTTGGCCCTGGTGGCCTTTGTCGGCTTCGTCTCGCTCGGCACCTGGCAAGTGGAGCGACGCGCCTGGAAACACGACCTCATCGAACGCGTCGAAGCCCGCCTCGCGGCGCCGCCCGTCGCCGCGCCCGGGCGCGCCGAATGGCCGGCCCTGGAAGCCAATCCCGATGACTACGAGTACCGTCGCGTCACGCTCGCGGGCGAACTCCTGCATCCCCAAAGCAGCCTGGTGCAGGCCTCGTCGGTGCTGGGCGGCGGCTATTGGGTTTTGACTCCATTACGCATGGCTGACGACACCGTCGTCATGATCAACCGGGGCTTCGTGCCGCGCCTGCAGGGCGACGGCGCGTGGCGGCAAGCCTTGCCGGAGCAAGAAGCCACGACGGTTACCGGCCTGCTGCGCCCCTCCGAGCCCGACGGCGGCTTCCTGCGCGACAACGATCCGGCGGCCGGTCTCTGGTATTCACGTGATGTGGCGAGGATCGCCGCCAGCCACGGGCTGGCGAACGTCGCGCCCTACTTCATCGATGCCGACTCGGACACCCCGCTACCCGCGGAATGGACGTTGGAGCCGCCACCCCGGCTGCCGGACGAGGCGCTGCCGGTGGCGGGGCTGACCGTGGTGTCTTTCCACGACAAGCATCTGGTGTACGCCCTGACCTGGTATGGCCTCGCCCTCATGGTGGCCGCGGCGGCGGCCTATGTGATTCGCGAGGAGCGCCGGTTGCGACGCGAGGCCGGCCGGCCCCGTAGCCCCTCTGGAACCGCTTAAAGATCCGCCAGCGCCGTGGCGAGGTGGCTTTTGAACAGCTCGAGATCGCCCAGGGCATTGGCGTTGAGCAGCGCCAGCTTCACCAGGAACAGTTCGGCCTTGTCGGCCCCGCTTTGGTCGATGGCAATGGCCAGGGCGTCGTAGACGGTTTCCAGGTCGGAAACGGAGAGTGCTTGCGGTTGGGTCATGTCGATCTCCTAGGCGGCCAGAGGGGCGAGTGCGGTGGCAAGGGCGGACTTGAGGCGGTTGGCGTCGAGGGTCAGCCAGCGGGCGCAGACGTGCTGGTCGGGGCGCAATAAATACGCGGCACCATTGGCGCGCACGCCATAACGGCGGCGGAAATGGCCATCGGCGTCGGCGAAGGTTTGATCGGCGCCGGCCACAGCGTGAGAAGCTCCCACGGCTGTCACGCGCAATGGCACGCCGCGGGCGCGGGCCGCCAGGACTTCCTCTCGCAGGGAATCGGGCAAGGCGGGCGCATCCGTGAAGTAAATGAGGTCGAAGCCGCCACCCAGGTGATCCAGCAGGAAGTTGTTGGCGCCAAGGCGGATGTTCTGTGGCGGAGCGCCATGGGCCGGCCCCTCGGTGAACAGCGCGTTGTCGTCGCCCTGGCTGTTGAGGCGGGAATGCGTGTACTCATGCGGCCGCGAGGTTCGCCAGTGGTAGAGCGGTGTCACGAACTCCTGGGTGAGCGACAGCGACAGCACCGCATCGCGCAACAGGCCGAAGCCGCGGGTGGGCGGCGTCATGAAGCGGGTGCTTTTACCGGCCTCCTCGATGATCTCGCGCGCCGCGCCCACACGCTCGGCGCTGAAGTTGGCCAGCAGCTCCCTGCCGGCGAGGCCCTTGACCACGAAGGCCAAATGCCAGGCGGCCGATTGCGCATCCTGGAAAGCGGTGTTGGCGCCACGCACGCCGAAGATGGGCAGCAGATGGGCGGCGTCGCCCACGAAAACCACACTGCCGTGCACATAATCGGGCAAGGTCAGCGTCCGAGCGGAGTAGACCGAAGACCAGTCCATTTCCCACGGCGTACCGGCATGGCCGATCATGGCCAGTTGGGCGTCGATGCGTTCCTTGAGGGATTCGGGCCGCAGGGCTTCTTCGGGTGTTTCGCCGGCCGGCAACTGGTAGTCGACCCGCCAGATGCCATTGGGCTCACGGTGCATGAGTACCGTATTGCCAGGGTTCCATTCGGGATCGAAGAAGGCCAGGCGTTCGGTGGGCAAGGGCAGATCGATCTTGATGTCGGCGATTACGAAGAAGCCTTCGTAGGAAGCGCCCTCCATGGGCAGCCCCAGGCCGGTGCGGATGACCGAGCGGCCACCGGTGGCATCGATCAGCCACTCGGTCTCCAGCGTGTACTCGCCCTCGGGGGTATCCAAGCGCACTTCGGCATAGCCGTCGCGCTGCGTGACGCTTTCGACCTTGTTGCCCCAGCGCACCTCGATCAGCGGATTGGTCCGGCAGGCGTCGTGCAGATACTCTTCCATATACTGTTGCTGCACGTTGAGCATGGGGAAGAAGCGGTCGTCGGGATCGTGTGGCGCCTCCATCCGGAACACCCGCTGGCCGCGGAAGTAGGAGTTGCCGAAGCGCCAGGGCAGGCCGCCTTCGGTCATGCGATCGGCCACGCCCACCTGTTGCAAGATCTCCAGCGAGCGGCGCGTGAACACGATGGCGCGGCTGCCCTGCGAAAACTGCAGCTCGGAGGTGACCATCACACTGGCGATGCCGTGGCGGGCGAGCTCCAGGGCGGCAACCATGGCGGACGGCCCCGAGCCGGCAATCACGACTTTCTGGCGTGCCTGGGCCGGATGCTGCGAAGGCAACCATGGCTTGAAAACTTCGTAGGGATAGTAAAGAGAAGGGCGCGGTTCTGTCGTCGGCGTATGCATGGCGGGTGTCCTGTGCTCCGGGCTGAGCCGGCTGCCGGGTCTGGCAAGCCGGGGCTAATGACCATAAGCCGAGTCTAGAGGGCCACCAGCCATCCGATGTCCCCAAAAAGGGACATTAACCCCAGCCTGGAAACGACCTCAGCGCGGCAGCTCCGATTCCATCAGCAACCCCAGCAACTCGCGCTGCCCCGCCACTCCGAGCTTGCGATACACCCGTTTGATGTAGGTGCGCGCACTGGCCAAGGTCAGACCGAGATCGCTGGCCAACCGCTCGGTGTCGCGTCCGGTGAGCAAGCCCTGCACCACGTCGAGATCGCGCCGGGTCAGGCTGGGCTCGCGTCGTGCGATGCGCGCCAGCAGCAGCTCGGGCAGATCCTGGGTGACGGCGCGGTTGGTGTAGTGCAGGCGCACGGCCTGCACCACCAGGGGCGCAAATGCCTCGACCACGGCGATGCCGGCCTGGTCGAAGGGCCCGTGCTCGGTACCGCGGTAAAAATTGACCGACAACCAATGTTCGCTTTCGTACAAGGCCAGGATGGCCAGCCTTTCGGCCACCTGCGGAAGGTCGTAGCACACCGCGCGGTATTCGCCGTGGGCGACGTCTTCCGCTCGCTGGCGATGCAGCAGGATATGGGGCGCCGAGGCCGGGGCGCGGCTGGCGGCGGCCTGTTCGGCCCGCATCACGGCCACGCTGCCATCGAGCCGGTAAAAGCGCCCGATGTAATCCTGCGAAATGCGGCTCAGAGCGGCCGTACGCGCCCGATCGCCCACGCCGACGATGCGCGGCCGGCCCTGCCCGTTATAGGAAAACACCGTGCACTGCGCCAATGGCACGAAACCACCCACCAATCGCAGCAGATCCTCGGCCACCGCATGCCGGTGCGATTGGCCCAGACGGGTCAGCAGATCCGAGACCTGGGCCAGGGGAATCCGCAGGGGAGGAATCGAGCGAGGCGGCAATACCCAGTAGGTCATGAGGAGTCGTTCCGTGTACAAAAGTGCCGGGTATTTTGAAACGATTCGGCGGCGCAAAAGCCCTTACACTGGCATTATCATGAAGTCCACGACAACGTTTACGGCTGGCGCCGGCGCTTCGCCAGCCAGTGAGCGGCCGCCTGGTTCCAGCCTGCCCATCGTAGCCGACCTCCAAACCGACCTCGATAGCGCCACCGGCCGCAAGAACATGCAGCAGCTGGTGCTGTTGCGCTGGATCGCCGTGCTCGGCCAGATCGCCACCATCGGCGCCGCCCATTTCCTGTTCCGCATCCCGCTGCCGGTGGACATCATGCTGGCGCTGGTGCTGGGGCTTGCCGTGTTCAACGCGGTCAGCGAACTACGCCTGAAAACCCGCCGCCCCGTTACCAATACCGAGCTTTTCATCGCGCTGCTGGTCGACGTCGGCACCCTGACCGCCCTGCTCTATTTCAGCGGCGGCACCGCCAATCCCTTCGTCTTTCTCTACCTGCTGCAGATCACGCTGGGCGCGGTACTGCTGCAGCGCCGCTCCACCTGGATCATCCTCGGCGTCACGCTGGCCGGCTTTGCGGGGCTCTCGCTCACTCCGTGGCCGCTGGATCTCCCGATGGACCACCACCTCGGCCTGGCCAGCCCCTATGTTCAGGGGCTCTTGCTGTGCTTCACCCTCAACGCCGCGCTGATCGTCGTCTTCTTCAAGCGCATCGATCGCAATCTGCGCAGCCACGACGCCCGGCTGGCCGCCCTGCGCCAGCGCGCCGCCGAAGAAGAGCATATCGTGCGCATGGGGCTGCTGGCTTCGGGTGCGGCCCATGAGCTGGGCACGCCGTTATCGACGCTGGCTGTGATTCTGGGCGATTGGCAGCACATGTCGCCCTTCACCGACGATCCCGAGCTGCAACAGGAAATCCACGAAATGCAGGCCCAGGTGCTGCGCTGCAAATCGATCGTCAGCGGCATCCTGATGTCGGCCGGCGAAACCCGCGGCGACTCCCCGATCCAAACCACCGTGCTGGACTTTCTGGAGCAACTGGTAACGGAATGGCAAAGTTCGCGCCCGGCATCCAGGCTGGTGTATCACAACCAGTTCGGCAACGATCTCCGCATCATTTCCGATTCCGCCATCAAGCAAATGCTCTGCAACGTGCTGGATAATGCCCTGGAGGCTTCCCCCGCTTGGCAACACTTGGCGGCCCGCCGCCAGAACGACAACCTCGTGCTCACCGTTTCGGATGCCGGCCCCGGCTTCGATCCCGACATCCTGTCGCAACTGGGCAAGCCCTATCAATCGAGCAAGGGACGACCGGGTGGCGGCCTCGGGCTTTTCCTCTCGGTCAATGTGGCCCGCACCCTGGGCGGCAGCCTGACGGCACGCAACCTCGCCAGCGGCGGCGCCGCGGTCACCGTCATGCTGCCCTTGGCCTCGCTCTCGGTGGCGGATGACGAGGATGATACGAATGAAAGTCCCCACGACGGCTCGAGCGCACTCGCCGGCCTTCGATACTCTTCCGGTGACGGCTCATGACATCTCGTGATATTCCGGCGACCACTCCCCGCCCAGCGCCTTCCAGCCCGGCCGGCCGAACCTTGCTGATCGTCGAAGACGACCTGGCCTTTGCCCGTACCCTCAGCCGCTCGTTCGAACGGCGCGGCTATCGGGTCGCCACCGCCAGCGGCCTCGACGATATGTTGGAGCAATTAAAAAACCTGGTTCCCACCCATGCCGTGGTCGACCTCAAGCTCAAGGGCGACGCTTCGGGCCTGGCCTGCGTGCAGGCCCTCCACGCCCACGATCCCAGCCTCCAGATCGTGGTGCTCACCGGCTTCGCCAGCATCGCCACCGCCGTCGAGGCGATCAAGCTCGGCGCCCGCCACTACCTGGCCAAGCCCTCCAACACAGACGACATCGAAGCCGCCTTCGAGCGCTCCGCCGGCAACGTCGACGTCGCACCCGCCGCCCGCCAGTCGTCGATCAAAACCCTGGAGTGGGAGCGCATCCACGAAACCCTGGCGGCCACCGGCTTCAATATTTCGGAAACCGCGCGGCGGCTGGGCATGCACCGCCGGACGCTGGCGCGCAAGCTGGAGAAGCAGCAGGTGCCGGATGAGTAAAGCCGGGATGGCCTGGCTTTACTGTTAACGACAGGCCCGGCGCCGTCATCACCCCGGCGACGCTGCCCGGATGTCTCAGCTTGCGGCATCCACCGCCAGCACAGCGGCAATTTCGACCGCCGCGCCTTGGGGTAGCTGGGCGACGCAAACGGCGGTGCGGGCGTGCCGACCGGCTTCGCCGAACAACTCGACGAACAACGCCGAGGCTGCATCCGCGACGGCGCTCGGCTCTTGAAAGTCCGGCGTGGCGTGGACGTAGACCGTCAATTCCACGACCTGTCGCACGCCATTCAGGGATCCAAGCATATCGCGCGCCACGGCCAACAGCCGCAAGGCGCATAGTCCGGCGGCCTGGCAGGCGGACTCGAGGCCGATCTCGCCGCCCACCTTGCCACGAAAGGCAACCCGGCCATCTTCCCGGGGGATTTGTCCGCTCAGGAATAGGTGGCCGCCGCTCAGGATGCCCGGCACATAATTGGCGGCGGCGGTGACCCCGGTCGGCAGTCGCAGACCGAGGTGCTCCAGACGTGTGTCGATATCCATCAATTCAGTGAGATCTGATGGCGACGCATGAGATCACCGTATAGGGTGTAGTCGGCTTTGACCTGATCGGTGAACACGTCGCGCGTGCTGTTGCCGGCCACGATGCCGGATTGCAACAGCTTCTCGCGGATTTCGGGCCGGTCGAGAACTTCCTGAACATCGATGGCGACCTGGTCCAGCACTGCGTCGGGCGTGCCGGCCGGCGCAAACAGGCCAAACCAACCCTGCGCCGTGAGACCCGGCGCGCCGACATCCTTGAGGATGGGGACATCGGGCACCAGCGGCGAGCGCGTCGTTCCCGTTACGCCCAACATTTTGATCTTGCCATTGTCGACAAACTGGCGGGCCAGGAAGACCGACAGGAATGCCGATTGAACCCGCCCCTCGATTAAATCCATCAAGGCGGGAGAATCGCCCTTGTAGGCGATGTGCGCGATGTCCAGATCATGATTGGCCTTGAAAACCTCGCCAAAGATATGGCTCAGCGAACCGGCGCCATAGGACGCGTAGTTGATCTGGCCCGGGCGGGCCTTGGCGTATTCCACGAAACCCGGCACGTCATCGACCGGGAGCTCGCCATTGACCAGTAACGCCAGGTGCGTGCCGCCCAACTGAGAGATGGGCGCGAAATCCACGATCGGGTCGTACACCGTGTTGGGCAGCAAGTGAGGCAACTGCACCAGGCTGGATACCGCCATCAGCAGGGTATGGCCGTCGGGCGCGGCCGATTTCACGGCCTGCGCGCCGATCGCACCGCTGGCGCCGGGCCGATTATCGACGATCACCGGCTGGCCCCAGCGTGCCGACAATTGCTCACCTACGGTGCGGGTCAGCATGTCGGGCGCGCTGCCGGCCAGGAAAGGCACGATGATCCGCACGGGTTTGTCGGGGTAGGCTTGCACCGCCGCTGGCGCCAGGACGCTTGCAGCCAGCAACGCGGAACCCACACAGTGCGCAATGGATAGGGAAAAGGACCTCATATTGTCTCCTGATGGTGAACTACGAACGACCGGCATTCAATCCGGCAATGGCTTCCGCGGATAAGCCATAGTCGCGCTGGAGTCCCGCGGAAGTGACAAAACCCTGGCGTAAATCATGGGCCAACAGGGCGCTCGGCCGCCCGGCCGGCGCGCCGAATCCGCCGCCGCCGGCTTCCTCGACGGTCACCGTGTCGCCCGGCTGGAGCTGATAGACCTTCTTGGAAGCCACTTCAATATCGTTGATCCAGTAGCGCCGCAACGAACCCGCCGCGCCGCCGGCATAGCCCTGGGCGGCAAATTGCGTTCTGCCCGAGAAGCAGGAAATGGTGACGGGGAAGCCGCTTTCGTTGCGCATGCGCATACGCTGGCCCAGGCCGCCTCGCGCCGTTCCGGCGCCGCCGGAGTCGGGCAGCAGCGATTTGAACTCCACCACCATGCCGGTCTGGGACTCCCAGACCTCCACCGGCATGCCGCGTGGATTGGAGGGCGCGGGCGTCGCATTATGGCCGTCGAATCCCGACAAGGCGCCATACCCCCCCGAGCAGAAGAACACTTGGGAATGCTTGCGTCCGCCAAACTCGCCCCGCACATTGAGCATATTGCCGCCCCCCGACTCGGCCTGCACACGCTCCGGCATGGCGCCAGCCAGGGCTCCCATCAGCAGGGGATAAAGCGCGTGGCCGACCGCGTGCCGCACCGCGGTGGCCGCCGGCGGCTGTGCGTTGACGATCGAATCTTCCGGAGCCAGCACGCGGATGCAGCGCATCACACCATCGTTGCTGGGCACTGCGGGCAGAGTCAGGCATTTGATGGCATAGCCGGTCATGGCCCGCGTATAGCAAAGCGGGACGTTCATGCCCCACGGCCCCACCGGGTCGGAGCCCACGTAATCCACGGTCACGCCACCCTCGGCAAACGTCACGGCGCATGCCAGGCCGATGGGCTCGGCCTTGCCTTCCAACTGGAACCGGTGCCGGTAGGTGCCGGCAGGCACCGCTTCCAGGGCGGCCCGCATCGCGCGCTCGCTCTGGTCCAGGATCGCATCCGCGATCGGCGTCAGGTCGGCGATACCGTATTCGTCGAGGAATTCGATCAGCAGGCGCTCGCCCACCGCCGTGCACGCCACATTGGCCATGAGGTCGCCCATCACCTGATCCGCCACGCGGACATTGGCTTGCACCAGACGTACGACCCATTCATCGCGCCGGCCAGCCGTGATGAAGCGGGTTACCGGCAGGCGCAGGCCCTCCTGGTACATCTCAGTTGTTTCGGGCGACCATCCGGCTCCGCCCACGTCGGGCAGATGCGACACGCTCATGCAATAGCCGACCAGCGTGCCGCGGGCGAATATCGGCCGCATCACGCTCACATCGAACATATGCCCGGTGCCCATCCAGGGATCATTGGTGAGCAGGACGTCCCCCGGCTGCAAGGTGTGCGCCGGATAGGCCGCCAGCATGTGGCTCAAGGTCAGCGGCGCCGTCCCGGTAAATGACGGTATCGCGCTCGTGGCCTGCGCCACCGCGCGCCCCTGCGCATCAAATAGCGTGGTGGAACAATCGTGGGTTTCCCGTACCGTGCTCGAGAAGGCGGTGCGGATCAGGGCCTGCATCATTTCATCCGCGATGGAGATCAGGCGATCCCAGTAAATGCCCAGGTTGATGGTGTCGAAGGACTTGCTGCTCATACAGGAATCTCCAGAATCAGGTTGCATTGCTCGTCCACCCGGCCGCGTACGCCATGTCCGATCACCGTCGTGGACTCCATTTCCTCCACCAGGGCGGGGCCGATGAACGAATCCCCCGGCGCGAGCCGGTAGCGATCGAGGACGCGGTGCTCGACATACGCGCCGCTCTCGGGATCGAACGCCGGACGCCAACCTTTTTCGGCGCCGGCTCCCGCGCGATAGGCGTCGAAGCTGACGTCCCTGGTCCGTGTCACCGGAGAACGCGCCTCCAGCCGCCAGTGCACCACCTCCAGTTCCTGATCGTTCAGCGACATCCCGAAGACCGCGGCGTAGGCCTCCGCAAATCGCGCAGGCACTTCGTTCATGCCCGCCGGCGCGGTGGAAACATCGATGCCCACTTCGTACCCCTGGCCCGCATAACGCAGGTCGAGACGGGCTTGCAGCTCCATCCGGCCTACCGATAAGCCGGCCTCGCCCAGCACCTCTCCCGCCTGGGCCAGGAGCTCATCGAATGTCTCCTGCCATTGATCGGTCGACAATTCGCTCCATCGGCGCGGCCGCGTCACCGCCACCTCGAAGGACAAAGGCGAGATCAACATGCCGAGCGCCGACATCACGCCGGCGGCCGGCGGCAGAATGACGGAGGAGATGCGCAGCTTGCGCGCGATACGGGCGGCGTGAATGGGTCCGCAGCCGCCGAACGCCACCATCGCGCAGCGGCGCACGTCAACACCTCGCTCGGAGGCATGAACGCGGAAAGCACTGGCCACGTTCTCATTGACCACTTCGTGCATGCCCCAGGCGGCGCGAGCCAACGGCAACGAGAGTTCGCGACCCACGCCCTCTTCCACCGCGCCGGCGGCGGCCGCGGGATCCACGCCCATGCGTCCTCCCAGGAACGACGCCGGGTCGAGGTAGCCCAGGATCAGATTGGCATCCGTGAGGGCCGGAACCGTACCGCCACGGCCATAGCAAACCGGACCGGGCACGGCGCCGGCGCTACGCGGCCCGACCCGCAACATGCCACGGTCGTCCACCTCGGCCAGGCTGCCGCCACCGGCGCCGATTTCAATCAGATCGAGCACCGGAATATTGACCGTCAGGCCGCTGCCACGCCGAAAATGGTGCACATGCGCCACTTCCAGATCGTAGCGCTTCAGCGGCGCGCCGTCCCGGATGAGCGCCCCTTTGGCGGTGGTCCCGCCCATGTCGTACGCCAGGATGTTCTGCGTGTCCAGCGCCCGGCCAACCGCGGCCGACATCAGAATGCCGGCTGCCGGCCCCGACTCCAGCAAGCGCACCGGAAAGCGGCGCGCCGTGGCCGGCGTCATGGTGCCGCCGTTGGACGCCATGATGAGCAGGCGACCGTCGAAACCGATCTCCGCCAGGCGGCGCTCCAGGGAGGCGAGGTAACGGTCGACCAGGGGCTGAACGTAAGCGTTGAGCGTGGTGGTGGTCCAGCGTTCGTACTCACGAATCACCGGGTAGCCTTCACCCGAGAGCGACACATATAAATCGGGGTGGTGGCGCCGTATCGCGTCGGCCAGCTGGCGCTCATGGCTTGCATCCACGTAGGAGTGCAACAGACAGATCGCGATGGCCTCCAGGCGTTTGCGCCTGACCATTTCGGCGAGCGGTTCGACAATGGCTTCGCAGTCCAGGGGCCGCAACACCTGGCCGGCATGGTCGATCCTCTCATCCACTTCCAGGCGGGCACTGCGTTCGACCAGGGGCGGCGCAAAGCCCAGGCGCAGATCGTATAGGTCGTAGCGGGTTTCGCGCGCCATATCTAGCGAATCGCGAAAGCCCTTCGTGACCAGCATCCCGACCCGGCAGCCGCGCCGCTCGATCAGGGCGTTGGTCACCAGCGTGGTGCCGTGCACCAGATGCGTTACCTGGCGGATGTCGCCGCCCGCCAATTGCAGGATGGCGGTCACGCCTTCGATCACCGCCTGCTCCGGAGAATCCGGGGTGGTAAGCAGCTTGTGAGTAAAAATCCGGCCGTTGCGATCGTCCACTAAGGCGAGATCGGTGAACGTGCCGCCAATGTCCACGCCAATTCGATATGTCATGATGCCAGCGAAGTTCGGAAAGAACGGCCACTTTGAGGCTGCCGGCGGCGCGCGCCAAGCTGCGCTCACAAAGCCGTGGGCGTCTCTATCCAAATTTTGAATACTGTTCCGCCTGCCGTGGCTGGCCGGGCATCATGGAGGCATGAATATGAACCTGCGACAACTCGAGACCCTGGTCTGGACCTGCCGTCTGGGCAGCGTGCAGAAGGCCGCTCGGCAACTGGGCGCGTCGCAGCCAGCCGCCTCCGCGCGCATCCGCGAACTGGAAGAGCATCTCGGCATCCAGTTGCTTTTGCGCGACCAGCGGCCGGTGCGCATCACGCCCGAAGGCCGCGAGGTGCTGCGCCTGGCCGAAAATATGCTTGGCCTGGCCGCTCGCATGGAGAATCACGCCAATGCCGTGCACCCGATCTACGGCGCGGTGCGCATCGGCGCCAACCATGGGGCGGCATCGAGCTGGCTACCCGACCTGCTGCGCGCGGTGTATCGCAAACTGCCCGGCGTGGAGGTCGAGCTCGTGGTGGAGCTCAGCGAGCGCCTGACCGATCTGCTGCAGGCGGGCAAGCTCGACATCGCCTTCGTTCTTGGGCGGGTGGACGACAACGCCCTGGGTTACCACCGGCTCTACGACACCACTCTGGAATGGGCGATCAGCGTCAGGCACACCGGCCTGCCGTCGCCCGTCACGCCCGAGAGCCTCGCCCGCTTCCCGATCCTGACCGACACCGCCAATTCGCCAATCCACAAAACGGTGGTCAATTGGTTCCGCTCGGCCAACGTCAAGCCGCGGCGCATCGACATCTGCAGCGGGCCCGTCGACCGCCTCAACCTGTGTGCCGATGGCGAGTGGGCGACGGTCATTCCCACCACGGTCTGCGATGCCTATGCCCGCATCGGGGAATTCCAGCGTCTGGCCTCCGAGCCGGCCCTGGAGCCGATGGAGGTTGGCGCCGCCCACCGCATCGCGTCCGAGGTGGGCGAAACCGTCCAGCACGTTCTGCAGCTCTCCCGCGAAACCATCAAAGACTGGACGAACCACGGACGCCGCGTTGCCTATGCCTGATCTCATGTTTTCCACCTTGGCCTCGCTGTTTGCCCTGGAGCCCGGCGTCGTTTATCTGGACAGCGCCTCAGTCGGCCCGCTGCCGCGCGAAGCCGAGGCCATCGGCCAACAGGCCGTGGCCTCCAAGGCTCGCCCCTGGGCCCGCGATCGCGGCGCTTCGCATGCCGTGGCCGACCGGCTGCGCGTCCTGGCCGCCGACCTGATCGGCGCCAGCGCGGCCGATATCGCCATCGTTTGCGCCGTCAGCTACGGCCTGGCGGTGGCTCGCCAGAACCTTCCCCTGGCCAAGGACGCACGGGTCCTGGTGCTCGAGGCCGATCACACGTCGCAACACCTGACCTGGCAACGGCACGCGGAGCGGTCCGGGGCCTGCCTGGAGGTTGTGCCGCGGCCCGCCGATGGCGATTGGACGGCGGCGATCCTGGAGCGGCTGGCCGATAACGGCCGCGCGCCTCCCGCGCTCGCCTCCCTGAGCGCCACGTTCTGGCGCGACGGGGCGAACATCGACCTCGTGGCGGTGTGTGCCGCCCTGAGGGAACGCGGAACACGCATCGTCCTGGATCTCACCCAATCGGCCGGCATCCTGGAGCTGGACGTGCCCGCGCTCGGCGCCGATTTCGCGGTGTTTCCCGCCTACAAATGGCTGCTCGGCCCCTACAGTCTCGCCTTCCTCTATGTCGCGCCCTGGCACCAGCAGGGTCCGCCACTTGAAGACAACGGCTTCAATCGCGATGCCACCGGCCGCTACGCCGCGGGCGCCGTTCGCTTCGACATGGGCGAGCGAGATGCCTTCGTTGGCATTCCCACCGCCGTGGCGGCACTGGACTTCCTCGCCCGCCACCCTCGAACCGACTTGCGCGAACGATTGAGCGGGTTGACGCAAAGGCTGGCGGATCGTCTGGTGGATTCCCCCCTTTTCTGCCTGCCGGCGCCGCACCGCAGCCCGCATATCCTGGGCCTGCGGGGCGCCCCCGAAGGGATCGCCACGGCCTGCAAGCGCGATGGCGTCTATCTGACACAGCGTGACGGCGAGCTTCGAGTCAGTCCGCATCTGTTCAACACCGAAGCCGATATCGATACCTGTGCCGAGGTGCTGCTGCGCCATCTCTCGGCGGGTTGAGCTCCGACTCTCCTACAATGTCCGTCGTACAGTTCGACGGAGCACAGCAGCCATGCGGCAAGCAGCATTGGCGGCGGCGGCCGGAATGGCCTTCCTGACCTTGGCGGGATGCGCCGCGCCTACCCCGGACCCGCTGGCGGCACAAGCCGACCATTGGGTCGCGCTCGACGACACGATCGACCATGACACCGGCACCCGTCAGCTTTATGCCCGGAGCCACCTGAATGCCACGCCTTCGGGCGATGGCGCCGCGGGCTTGCCCCAAGGCAAGACGCTGGACGTCTATGCGCAGGTCGATCATTCCGGCGCCCGCTATACCCTGATCCTGAGAGATACCGGCACGCTGCCGACAGACGATGCCGCGACGCTAGAAGCCACGGTCCAGCCGTTGCGGCAACACCTGGACGAAAGTTGCCAGGCTTTGCCTTTATTTGTGGATGGCAGGCGCATCGATCTGCCCGTTCTGCGGACCGACGTCGATGTCAGGCGGGACTATCACTTCCAGGGGCCGCAGCCGACCGCCTTCCATAGGCTGAGCAGCGCGATCGCGCTGTCGGTTCCACCACCGCTCATGCGCGAGCTGGCGGCCGCGCGCGAGCTGGATTACCGGATGTGCGGCCTGGGCTCCGGCACGATGCGGGCCACCGAGCGCGAAAGCTTGCGCGAGGTTTATCGGCGCTCGCTCATGCATCGCGTTTCGGCTTCGTGAAGCCGGCACTCGCACCGGGATCGTGCCGGCTTGTCCAGCCGTATGCCGTGCCAGAGCCCAACGCATCGGCGACGCAAAGTCATAGCCGGCAAATATGACTGGAAAACTTTGCGCATCTAGCCAGCCCCGCCAAATGCCAGCATAGTTGACCCTGACGTTCCTATGGAATCGTTGTGGTGCCACCAGCGCTTCGGCCTAAACATCCCATCTTATAAAGAAGGTGCAAACATGCTGACGGAGTCGATCGAGCAAAAATGGATTGCGAGCTTTCAGTGCGTCTTCGAACTGTGCGCAGTCGGCAACGGCACCACGGCGGTGATTCTGTCCGAGACTCTGTCACGCCAAGTCAATGTCAAGCTGGCCGAGTTGGCCCTGCTTCAATTGGGAGCCCGGGTGTGCCATGTCGTCATGCCGTCGCCGCCGCTGCACGACTCGATACCCTTGCGATCGACAGGTACGAGCCTGGCCTTGCAGCATCATCGTTCGGCCCTCGCGGCGATGTGCAGCAGCGAGATTGTGATCGACTGCACGGTTGAAGGGCTCTTGCACACCCGGGAGCTGGGCGAGATTCTGAGTTCGGGCGCTCGCCTGATGATGATCAGCAACGAACACCCCGAAGTCCTCGAACGCCTGATGCCCGACCCCTCGTTGGCGCCCCGGATCCAGGCGGGTGTGGAGCTTCTGGCGAATTCGCACCGGATGAGCGTCACCTCGGGCGCCGGAACCTCACTGGAGATCGACCTCTCCGGCGCGGCCGTGCGCGGCTCGCCCGGTTTCGTGACGGAGCCCGGAAAACTGTCGTATTGGCCGGCCGGGCTCTGCCTTTGCTTTCCTCGCGCCCACACGGTCAATGGCGTTCTGGTGCTCGACGTCGGGGATATGAACCTGACGTTCAAGCGTTATCTCGAAAGCCAGGTGACACTGCATATTGAAGACGACTACGTTACCGCCATCGAAGGCGGCGGCCTCGATGCCGAGCTGATGCGAAGCTATTTTGCGGCCTTCGGCGATCGCAATGCCTATGGTGTCTCACACGTCGGTTGGGGGATGAACCCCATGACACGCTGGGATTCTTTGATGATGTACGACAAGAGCGACATCAACGCCACGGAGTATCGCGCCTTGGCCGGCAGCTTCCTTTACTCGACAGGCGCTAACGAGTTCTCGCAGCGCCACACCCGCGGGCATTTCGACCTCCCCCTGAGAAATTGCACGATTGCGCTGGACGGGCGAGACGTCATCCGGGAAGGGCGTCTGCTAGGAGTTCTTGCCGAACCCTGATGAACTCTGCGCGGCAAACCGCCGCCCGGACGAGCGCGTTATCGTCAGCTCCATCCGGCGGGAACGGCGTTGGCGGTGCGGTGATAGCGCGAACGAACCCAGGCATTGCGCTCAACGGCTTTGAACGCGATGGCTCTCAAGGCGGGTGGCCACAAGGTGGCCGACGAGTACAGTCGGGACCATCGCTGCGTATGATCCGTCAGGTCGCGTTCACGCCGTTCCCAATGGCGTAACGCCTCCTCTACCGGCACGGCGTTCTCCAAAGCCACGGCCAGGGCCCAGGCGTTCATCATGGCCACCCCGCCACCCTGGCCGAGGTTTGGCGGCATGGCGTTCGCCGCATCCCCCACGATCGCGACTTTCCCTTTTGACCATTGCTTGAGGTGGATGACCTGAAAGGGAACATATTTAACAGTCTCCCAGGCCGTCTGGGTCAGGATCCGATCAATCAAATCCGTGTGCGCCGGAAACGACTGCCGCCAAACGATGGGATCGATGGGGATCGCTTTCGCGGCCGTGTCCTCGATCAGGCATGTCATGGCGATATAGACTTCGTCGGGGCTGCAAGGGCTGTAAATCATGCGCCTCGTGCCCGACCAGTACTCGCTGGATGGCGCTCCTTGCCGAGGCTCATGGACAGGCTCCAAATCGGAGCGGGGGATGATCATGCGCATCGCACCATCTTTGAGCCAAACCCGCCGGCGCATCAGCCCCAATGATTCCCTCACCTGAGAAAGATAGCCGTCGGCGCCCACGATCAGATCCGCTTTCAGTCGTTGGCCGTCTTTCAAGATCAACTCCCCCGCCTCGCTAGCAGCGACCGCTGACGACGATGTTTGAATCTCCACCGACAGGCTGCGAGCCTTCGATTCGAGTTCCGAGATCAGATGGTGGCGGGAAACCCGATACGTCTGCTTGACCGGGAACGTGGCCGCGATCTCGCCCCGATCGTTGTATCGATCCTGGCGTGAGACGCGCATGGCCCCTTGCAGAACGGTGTCGAGCACGCCCAGCCCCTCGAGAACCTTGAGGCCATTGGGGTGCAGTGTGATCCCGAACCCTTCCGCGCGGATGGACGACGATCTCTCATGCACCCTTACCGTCCACCCCCGTTGAGCCAGCGCGATCGCCGCCGTCAAGCCGGCAAATCCCGCCCCCGCGATTTCCGCATGTCGTATCATCGGTATTCCTTCTCCCGTCGCGGGCTCGCCCGCCAATTCAGACTCCATCAGCGGCGCAGTGTATCGGCCTGGCCCATCCGCCCCCAAGAAAAAGTCCCATCCAAGAGATCATCGTCACTTATGGAAAATCGTGGCGTCCGGCGAGGCAAACTTCGTTTTGATCGGATATTTCCTTCTCCCGACTTGCATGAAGGAAAGGTCAAGGCCTTGTACTGAATCCTTCCAGACCCATGCCCTACGACCATGGATATTCGTCAGCTTCAGTTTTTTCTTTCGGTGTTCGACTACGGCACGATGGGACGCGCGGCGCGTCACTTGAGAATCAGCCAACCGGCGCTTTCCCAGAGCCTAGCCAAACTGGAAGACCAGTTGAAGGTTCAGCTTTTTGAACGAACATCCCGAGGCATGATTCCCACGCCGTTCGGCATCGCGTTTGCCGAGCGGGCGCGCAGTATTTCGACGCAGGCGCGGCTCGCGCTGGAAGATATCGATGCGTTGCGAGGTTCCGGACGCGGCCATTTATCCATCGGCGCCGGCCCGAGCTTCGCCAGTGGCATTGTGCCGGAAGCGGTCTTGCGGCTGCTCGTCACCCGCCCGAAATTCCAGGTTTCCATCACGGTTGGCGCCTCCGAGATGCTGATTCCGGCAATCGAGCATGGCTCCATCGACTTGCTCATTGGCAGCGTGTACGAAAGAGCCTGGGATCGCGAGCTGGCAAGCGAGATGATCTCGCAGGATACGGTGTCGATCATTGCTCGCAAAGACCATCCCTTGAGCTCGGGTAATCATCCCCTCCAGGCCAGCCTGGCGTTTCCCTGGGTTCTGGCGGGGCGCAATGATAGCCTCCGGCTCCGGCTTACGGCGCTCTTCAAAGAGGCCCGGTTGCCCGCACCCGAACCGCGCGTAGAAACCTCTTCCGACACGGCCATCAAATCATTGCTCAGCCGCAGCGATTATCTCGGTTTCCTGCCGCGCGCACTGACCACCGTTGAAGAGGCTGCAGGCTTGCTTGCACCGGTTTCGCTCGTCGGCGGGCACTGGAACCGGCCGATCCATATTCTCTACTTGCAACGAAAGGCGCTATCGGCCGCGGCTCGCGCCTTCGTCAATCATGTTCATGCGATCTGCCAAGAGCACGCCGCCTTGCCGGAACGTCCCGCTCCCTGACGATTCGATCGTCGGCGGCGCGCGCAGGCACCGCCTTTTGCGGGGGCTTGCCAAGCCGGTTCAAGCCGCAGCGGGGATTCACGATTGCGGTGGACCAACAGCCGCCTACTGGCCGGAGATCTTGGCTCCCATGCGCTCAAGCAACAGGCCATAGCGATCATATTCGCGAGTAATGATCTCCACCATCTCTTGCGGCGAACTCACCTGCACTTCGATGCCCTTCTGGGCGAGTGAGGCGACAATCTCCGGTTTGGCCAGCACGTGATGAAGGGCCGTATTCATCCGCGCAACGGTTTGCGGGTCCATTTCGGCGGGTCCGACCATGCCGGTCCAGGTGGTCATCTCATAGACGTCCAGACCACTTTCCGCGATCGTGGGAACATCAGGAAGCGCATCGATCCGCTTGGACGACACGCTCGCCAAAGGCTTCAGGGCGCCGGATTGTATATGGGGCAGAAGCGAATTGACCGCGCCAAAAAACACATGCACGCGGCCGGCCAGAAGATCGGGAATGACCTGGGTGGCACCCGCATACGAGACTTCGGTGAGATCCACTCCCGCCGCCGATTTGAATAGTTCAGCCGCAAGCTGATTCGCGCCTCCGGTACCGGCGGAGCCGTAATTGATCATGCCAGGGTTCTCTTTGGCCAACGCAATGAGCTCCTGCACCGAATCAGCGGACACCGACGGATGGGCCGCCAGCACGAACGGCACCACGGAGAGCGTGCTGACCGGCGTGTATTGCTGCAAGGGCTCCCCCACGCCTTTCATGATATGGGGATTGACGGTCAGCACGTTGTACGGCGCAACGAGCCACGTCTTTCCATCGGGTTGGCTTTTGGCGACGTAATCGGCCCCGATGCGGTTTCCAGCGCCGGGCTTGTTCTCCACCACGATGGCGGCATCCAGCTCCGCGGGGAGTTCGTTCGCCAGAACTCGCGCCATCATGTCGAAACTGCCGCCTGGCGCGGCCGGCACAATAAAGCGGATGACGTCTCGAGAAGACGAGGCCGATTGCGCCCATCCCGGCGCCGAGGCGCCGAACATGAAGCAGCTGACCAGGGCAGAGCTGAAAAACCGTGTCGCGAGCATCAGGGTCTCCTGTTTTTGATAGTCTTCGCTGCCTGACACAGCAGCTTTCGTTGGGATATCAAACTCAGGAAATCTTAGGAACGGATCCCCCTCCGGGCAATTGATCCCGCTGGGATTTCGATAAGCGTCCCTTATGACCCAGCCTGGGGCGGCTCCCGCTCCAGCCACGCCAGCGCCACCTTGGCCAGATAGCTCGCGCCCAGCGGCAGCACGTCGTCGTTGAAGTCGTAGCTGGCGTTGTGCACCAGGCAGGGGCCGTGGCCGTGGCCCTCGTCGCGGTGTTCTCCGTCGCCGTTGCCGATGAAGGCGTAGCAACCGGGCTTGGCTTCGAGCATGAAGGCGAAGTCTTCGGCGGCCATGATGGGTACCTGGGGAATGAGCTGGTCTTTTTCCACGATCCCGGCGATCACGTCTCGGGCGAAGGCGGTTTCGGCTTCGTGGTTGATGGTGGCCGGATAGTTGCGCACGAACTCGAAGTCGCACTCGGCCTCGTTGGCGCGGGCCGTGAGCTCGGCCACGTCGCGCATCCGGCGCTCGATCAGGTCCAGCGTGTCGGCGGTGTAGGCGCGCACGGTGCCCCGCATCTCGCAGGTATCGGGAATGACGTTGATGGCGTCGCCGGCACGGATCATGGTCACCGAGATCACGCCGACCTCAAGCGGCTTTTTATTGCGGCTGACGATGTTCTGGAAGGCCCCCAGGATCTGACCCGCGATGGGCAGCGGATCGATGGCCAAATGAGGCATGGCGGCATGACCGCCCTTGCCCCGCACCGTGACCGTGAACTCGCTGTTGGAGGCCAGCACCGGGCCGGGCGACAGCGCGAAGGTACCCGCCGGGATGCCCGGCATATTGTGCATGCCGAACACCGCCTCCATGGGAAATTGTTCGAACAGACCTTCGCGGACCATGACGCGGGCGCCGCCCGCCTGTTCTTCGGCGGGCTGGAAAATAAGATAGACGGTGCCCGCGAAATCGCGGTGCGCCGCCAGATACTGGGCGGCGCCCAGCAGCATGGTGGTGTGGCCATCGTGGCCACAGGCGTGCATCTTGCCTGGATAACGGCTGGCGTGGGCAAAGGTATTCGCTTCCTGCATGGGCAGGGCGTCCATGTCGGCCCGCAGCCCCACGGCACGGCTGGAGTCGCCCCGATTGCCGCGGATGATGCCCACGACGCCGGTGCCGGCAAGGCCGCGGTGCATGGGGATGCCCCAGGCCGCAAGCCGCTCGGCGACGAGATCCGCCGTACGGGTTTCTTCGAAGGCCAGTTCGGGATGGGCGTGGATGTCGCGGCGGATGGCGCGCAGGACGTCGGCCTGCGCGACGATGTCATCGAGAAGTGGCATAAATCGTATCGTGTTGAAAAACCTTGGGAATAGGGCAGTGTAGCGAATCCATCACCCTGGGCCCCGGGCTGACGCCTCGGCATCGCTCGGCGGGTGATCAGTCGGGTCGCAGCCCCATTTTGGCCAATAGGGGATCCCAGGCGGTGCGATCGTTTGCAATGCGTTCGGCGAAGTCGGCCGCCGAGCCGTCGAGGGCCTGGGCGCCTTGGTTATCGAATGCCTGGCGCATGGCCGGATCGTGCAAAGCCTGATTGATGGCCGTATTCAATCGTTCGATGGCGTCTGGCGGCGTGCCCGCGTTGCTGACGACCCCCAGCCAGACCACGCCTTCCAGGCCGGGATAACCGGCTTCTTCCAGGGTTGGCAGCGCGCCATAGGTGTCGCCCGGCACGCCGGGGCTCACGGCCAGCGCGCGCAAGCGGCCATCGCGCACCAAGGGATCGATCAGCGAGGTTCCCGCAAAGTAAATATGGGTATCGCCGGACGCCACCGACGTGAGGGCCTCGGTACCCGTCTTGAAGGGGACATGGACAATATCCACTCCCGCCTGCCGCCGCAGCATCTCGAACAGCACGTGCGGCGGGCTGCCGTTGCCCGACGACGCGTAGTTGAGCACGCCGGGCCGCTCGCGCGCCAGCGCGAAGAGCTCTTCCACGGTGTTGACCGGCAGCGACGGGTGGACGGCCAGGGCCATGGGGATGGTCGCCACGGCGCTCACGGGCACCAGATCCTGCACCGGGTCGTAGGTGAGCTTGGCAAAAATGTGGGGATTCCATACCGCATGCGCATTGGTGATGATCGCCAGCGTATGGCCATCGGCTGGCGCGCTTTTGAGGGCCTGCAGCGCAATCATGCCACCCGCGCCGGGCTTGTTGTCTACCACCACCGGCTGGCCCAGCGAAGACGCCAGCCGTTCGGCCATGGGCCGGGCGAACATGTCGGGCAAGCTGCCCGGCCCGCCGATCACCAGAACCGTTAAGGGACGAGCGGGAAAATCCGCGGCCCGCGCGGCCGTGGACACAGCGCAGAGGCTCAACAGGAACAGGCCGATACGGCGGCGCAGGGACATGATAAGAAGGCTCCAGAAATATCAAAAGAGGCGATATGCCCGTCCCCCGTGTGCCACGATCACGACAGAACCACTGCCGTGCCGGCCCGTCTGGCGAGGCATTTTGATAAATAAAAATCAATCTCAATTATCGCCGGAAAGCTCAGGCTGGCGCAAGCTCCGGCCATGCCCCCGACCCCTCGCCCCACGGCCGCAACCCGCGTCTCGCGCCAGCCTCCTTTTTTATCCAAAAGATGGTATTTTTCGTAGCCGCCCGCCACCCTGCCAGGACTCACTCCTCGATGAGCGCCGTTCTTTCTCCCAGCGCCGATGCGCCGCGCCCCCTGGGCCGCGAAGACTACAAAACGCTCGGCCTGTCCGCCCTTGGCGGTACGCTGGAGTTCTATGACTTCGTCATTTTCGTTTTCTTCACGGTCACGATCGGCCACCTGTTCTTCCCTCCCGATATGCCGGAATGGCTGGCCCAGTTGCAAACCCTGGGCATCTTCGCCGCCGGCTACCTGGCCCGGCCGCTGGGCGGCATCATCATCGCGCACTTCGGCGACCGCCTCGGCCGCAAGCGCATGTTCGCGCTGTCGGTGTTTCTCATGGCGCTGCCCACCTTCATCATCGGCATCCTGCCCACCTATGGCGCCATCGGTGTTGCCGCGCCGCTCCTGCTGCTGCTCATGCGCATTCTGCAGGGCGCGGCCATCGGAGGAGAAATGCCAGGCGCATGGGTCTTCGTGGCCGAACACGTGCCGCGCGAACGCTATGGCCTGGGCATCGGCGTCCTCACCGCCGGCATCACCGGCGGCATCCTGCTGGGCGCCATCGTGGCCATCATCATCAACCGTTCGTACTCCCCGGCGGAGGTACTGGATTTCGCCTGGCGCATCCCGTTCATCCTGGGCGGCGTGTTCGGGTTCATCGCGGTTTATCTCCGTCGCTTCCTCAGCGAAACACCGGTGTTCAAAGAGCTGGCGGCCAAGCGCGAGCTGGCTCGCGAGCTGCCGGTCAAGACCGTGATCCGCGAGCATCGCCAAGCCTGCCTGATCACGGCGGGCCTGACCTGGACGCTTTCCACCGCGATCGTGGTGATCATCCTGATGACGCCCTCGATGCTGCAGCGCCTGTATGGCATTCCGGCCCCTGCCGCCCTGGAGGCCAATTGCGTGGCCATCCTGATGCTGACGATTGGCTGTGCGCTATTCGGCTGGCTCAACGACCGGATCGGCACTCGCGCCACGCTGGTGATCGCCTGGGGAGGCCTGGCGGTCTCGGCCTACGCCTTTTACATCGGGCTCGCGCCGGGCATCGGCGAGGCCGAGCTCATGCTGCGCTATGGCGTGGCCGGCTTGTTCTGCGGCGCCATCTCCACCGTCCCCATCGTCGCCACCCGCGCCTTTCCGCCGCCGATCCGGTTTTCTGGCCTGAGCTTCTCGTACAACGTGGCCTATGCCGTGTTTGGCGGCATCACACCGGTCTTGACCCAGTTCTGGTTGCAACACGATCGCCTCGCGCCGGCCCACTATGTGAGCGCCACGGTCCTCCTGGCAATCGTGCTGGCGGCCTTCCCGCTCACCGCCAGGGGCTGGCGGCCGGCGCCTGCCGGACGCTGACTGGTGGCGGAGAAGCTCCGGCCGACAGGCCGGAGTTCTTCATCCCGTCCTGAACGGCGGGGCTTGCGCTCGGGCGTGTGGTCAGGCCATGCGTGCCAACGTCTTGCGGAACCGCGCCAGCGATATCGCGAACAGCACGCCGCCGATCACGATCAGGGCCAGGAAGGGCCGCCAGACCACGTCGAGCCCGGCGCCGCGGAACAGGATGGCCTGGCCGAGGTCGACGAAATGCGTGGTGGGCGCGATCAGCATGAACTCGCGCACCAGTTCCGGCATGCTCTCGCGCGGCGTACTGCCGCCCGAGAGCATTTGCAGCGGCAGCAGTACCAGCACCAGCAGCATGCCGAATTGCGGCATGTTGCGCGCCACCGTGGCCAGGAAAATCCCCAGTGAAGTGGTGGCGAACAGCACCAGCGCCGCGCCGGTGAAGAACAGCGCCAGCGACCCCGCCACCGGCACGCCGAGCAAGGCCATCACCACAACGTGCAGCGACACCGCCGACGCCAGCAGCACCACCAGGCCCATCGACCAGATCTTGGAGACCATGATCTGCGCGGGAGTCACCGGCATGACCAGCAAGTGCTCGATGGTGCCGTGTTCGCGCTCGCGGATCAGCGCGGCCCCGGTGAGGATGATCGAGAGCATCGCGATCTGGTTGATGATTTGCGTCAGGCTGCCGAACCAGGACTTCTCCAGGGTGGGATTGAAGCGCGCCCGCAGCTCCAGCTCCACCGGCAAGGCGGGGGTGTCGCGATAGCGCTTGCGGAACTCGTCGATCTCGGCCAGCACGATCTGCTGGATGTGCGCGCTGCCGACGAAGGCTTGCGTCATGCGGGTGGCGTCGACATTGAGCTGCAGCTCCGCCGGCCGCCGCGCCAGCACGTCGCGCTGGAAATTGGCCGGGATGTACAGCACAAAGGTATAGATCCCGGCATCCAGGCCCGGGTCCATCTCCGGTGCCGTGATCATGGCCGGCGGCAGGAAGTCCGGCGGATAGAAGGCGGATGCGATGCGCTGCGACAGCGGCGTGCGGTCTTCGTCGACGATGGCGATCGGCGCATTGTTCAGCGTCTCGGGAATCGCCGAAGCCGCGCTGTACACGGAAAACGTGAACGCAAAAACGATCAGCACCAGCATGATCGGATCGCGCCAAAGGCTCCAGAGCTCCTTGACGCCGAGGCGGTAGATGTTGACCAGCGCTTGCCGCATCTCATCGCTCCTGTTTGCCGAGCAGCGCGATTGCCAGACCGACGATCACCGGCACCGCCAGCAGCAAGGGCCAGAACGACGCCCGCAGATCGCCAAAGCTCAACGCCTTGTTGAACACCCCTCGACTGATGGTGAACATATGGCTGGCGGGATAGATTTCGCCAATGATCCGGCCGGTGCCCTGCAAGGACGACACCGGGTCGATCATGCCGCCGAACTGCGTGGCCGGCAGCAAGGTGCCGACCATGGCGAAGAACAGCGCCGCGATCTGGCTCCGGGTGGCGGCCGACGCCAGCAGCCCCATACCGGTGGAGGCCAGACTGAACAACAGCGCCGCTACCGCCAGCGCCACGAAGCTGCCGGTGATCGGCACGCGGAACACCAGCAGCGCCATCAGCACCATCAACGCAAAATTGAGCATCGCCAGACCGACATAAGGCAGTTGCTTGCCCAGCATGAACTCGGTTCGCGTCACGGGCGTAACGTAGAAGTTGAGGATGGAGCCCATTTCTTTCTCGCGCACCACCGCCAGCGCCGCGAGCATTGCCGGCAGCATCAATAACAGCAGCGGGATGATGGTGGGCACCATGGCCGGCAGGCTTGCCACATCCGGGTTGTAGCGAAAGCGCGTTTCGATCGACACCGCGGCGGTGGCGCTGTCGCCGCCGCGTACGCGGATCTGCTCAGCCAGCCAATGCTGATGCAAGCCCTGGATATAACCCTGTGCCGTTTCGGCGCGCTGCGGCATGGCGCCGTCGAACCAGGCGCCGATGGCCACCGGACGGCCGCGCAGCAGATCGCGGCCGAAACCCGGCGGTATCTCCAGCGCCAGCGCGAGTTCGCCGCTACGCATGCGCCGGTCCAGCTCCTCATGACCGGCGATGGGCGGCTTTTCGACGAAATAAGGCGATCCCGAGATATCCAGCTGGTAACTGGCGCTGAGCGTCGTCCGGTCGTGGTCGAGCACGGCGTAGCTCAGCTCGTTGACGTCGGTACTGATACCGAAACCCATCACCAGCAGCAGGATCAACGAGCCGGCCAGGGCCAATACCGCCCGCACGGGATCGCGGCGCAGCTCCAGCGTTTCGCGCCACATGTAGGCGAACATGCGTTGCGGACTGAAGGCGCGGCGTACCGGCGCGCTTCCGGCGGCGTGAAGCGGCTCGCCAACGATATCGGGCACGCCCGACGCACTCGGCATACCCATCTCGCCCGGCGAACCCGCCACGTCGCCTCTCGCCGTCACCCCCGCCCCACTCCGCCCGCCTTCGCGCCGGGCCTCACCCCCGTCCTCGCTTTCGGCTTCCGCCGTCTCCGCGGCGGTGGGACTGCCACCGCCAGCCTCGACCAGATAACCGATGAAAGCTTCCTCCAGCGTGTCCGCGCCGCGCTTTTCGATCAGCTTGGCCGGCGTGTCGCTATCCAGCACCTTGCCCGCATGCATCATCGACATGCGATCGCAGCGTTCGGCCTCGTTCATGAAGTGGGTGGACAGAAAGATCGTGACCCGGTCGCGGCGCGATAGCTCCACCAGCAGCCGCCAGAAGGCATCGCGCGCCACGGGATCCACGCCCGAGGTGGGTTCGTCCAGGATCAGCAGTTCGGGCTTGTGCACCATGGCCACCGCCAGCGACAAACGCTGCCGTATGCCCAGCGGGAGGCCACGCGGCAGCTCGTCGAGCACCGCCGCGAGCTCGAAGCGCTCGACCATTTCTCGTATGCGCCCGTCGAGCTCATCGCCTGGCACCTGGAACAGCCGCGCATGCAACAGCAGGTTCTGGCGCACCGTCAGCTCGCCGTACAGCGAGAAGGCCTGCGACATATACCCCACCCGCCGCCGGGTTGCCATATCGCGCGGATCGATCTCGCGGCCCAGCAACCAGGCCCGCCCTTCGCTGGCGGGCAACAGGCCGGTCAGCATCTTCATGGTGGTCGTCTTGCCGCAGCCGTTGGAGCCCAGAAACCCGAAAATCTCGCCGCGCCGAATGCGGAAGCTGACGTGATCGACCGCCACGAAGTCGCCGAAGCGCATGGTCAGGTCCTGCGCTTCGATCGCGATATCGCCGTCTTCGACCCTCAGCGGCGGGATCTCCACCTCGGCATGGCCACGGCGCTTTTCCGGCGGCAACAGGCGGAGGAAGGCGGACTCCAGCGACTGGCTCCCGGTGCGTTCGAGCATTTCCGCGGGGGTGCCGGTGGCAAGCACCCGGCCGTCGTCCATCGCCACCAGCCAATCGAAGCCTTGCGCTTCGTCCATATAGGCGGTGGCAACGATCACGCTCATGCCCGGGCGGCTGGCGCGGATCCGGCGGATGAGATCCCAGAACTGCGCGCGCGCCAGAGGATCGACCCCTGTGGTCGGCTCATCCAGGATCAACAGATCGGGATCATGGATCAGGGCGCAGCAAAGCCCCAGCTTCTGCTTCATGCCGCCCGACAGCTTGCCCGCCGGCCGCGACAGGAAGTCGTACAGGCCGGTGCTGCGCGTGAGCTCGTCGATCCGCCGTCGCCGCTCGACCTCGCCATGGCCGAACAAACGGCCGAAGAACTGCAGGTTCTCTTCGACCGACAAGGTGGGGTAGAGATTCTTGCCCAGCCCCTGCGGCATATAGGCGATGCGCAGGCAGGCCGCTTCGCGATGGCGGCGATCCGCCATGTCGCCGCCCAGGACCCATACCGTGCCGCTCTGGATTTTGCGCGCGCCCGCGACCAATGCCAGCACACTGGATTTGCCCACGCCGTCGGGGCCGATGAGGCCCACAATCCGGCCCGCCGGAACCTCGAGGGTGACATCCCGCAGCGCATCCTTGCGGCCGTAGCGCAGGCCCACCTCCGTGAGGCGCGCCACCGCATCGGCCGAGTCCAGGCCGCTAGCTTCCACCATGGACCGGCTCCGTGAACCCTCCGGTCAGGCGCTCCGGCCAGGGTACTTGCGGATCCAACCGCAACCAGGCTACGCCCGGCATGCCGGTCTTGACGTGCTCGCGATACCGTTGCAGCAGTTCGGGCGCGATGCTGGCACGCACCCGGAACATGAGTTTCTCGCGCTCCGATGCGGTTTCCACCGTTTTCGGCGTGAATTGTGCGGTGTTGGACACGAACGAAACCTTGGCCGGAACCGGGTATTCCGGCGCCGCATCAAGCACGATGCGCACCTCGCTGCCCAGCGCGATCCGTCCGGCCACGGCTTGCGGCACGAAGAATGTCATGTAGACATCGGAGACGTCGATCAGATTGAAGACCCTGCCGCCGGCCGCCAGCACTTCGCCCGGCTCGGCCAGGCGCAGCTGCACTCGTCCATCGCGCGGCGCCTTGAGGGTATTGTCGGCAATATCGGCAGCGATGCGCGCCACCGATGCCTTGGCCGCCGCCTGGCGCGACTCGGCTCCGGTGCGTTGCGCTTCGGCGGCCTTCACGGCTGCCTCCAGCGCCACCACTTGCGCCTGCGCGGCGGCCAGCACGGCTTCGGCGCTGCTCATATTGGCACGGTCGTCGTCCAGCTCCTGCCGTGACACAGCCCCCTTGACGACCAGCGCTTCCGAACGAGCCAGCCGCCGCTTGACGGCGTTGAGCTCGGCCCGCCGCTGCACGACCAGGGCTTTCTGGGCAGCCACGTCGCTCTGCCGCTGCGCCACCTGCGCATCGGCGGCGGCGATCGCGTGCAGGGCTTCGTCCTGCCGGGCCACGGCTTCGTCGTATTGGGCATTCAGGGTATCGAGCTGCAGGCGCGCCAAGGGCTGGCCGGCGGTCACGAAATCGCCCTCGCGCACCAGGACTTCCTCCACCCGCCCGCCTTGCCGGGCGGCGACGTCGATCTCGATGGCCTCGATCCGGCCATTGCCGCTGACGAAAGCGCCGTCCAGCTCGTCGTCCTGCCAATGGTTCCAGGCCCACCAGGCCGCAAGCACGACAACCGCGACGATGGCAGCCATCAGGAGACGTTTACGCTTGGCTGAAGGTAAGGGCATGAAGCAATGGCCTCCGGAGGTTACGCGGCCACTCGAGCAAGCGGTCACGCTTCATCATAGCAATGCGCCATAGCAGGATGGCGAAGCCTCGGATATCCCGCGCCCGTGCGCAGGCAGTCCGGGCAGCGCTCTCCCGGCTTGGTTCCGCTGGCCGTCCGGAGACTGAGATGGTCTGTTTCAACGGAACAACATACAATTGACGCATCTTTCGGCTTGTTACATATTCGTCATCTCTTCCGCCTGTCACCGCAGTACGACGGCACCCGAGGGAGTCCATGATGCCCACGATTCCGGCCGATTCGCCTCTCCAGGATGCCCGCGGCTCGCAGGCGTTCCATTTATTTGCGCAAGGCCGGCCGGCCGACCGGGTTTTCCAGACCATCACCGCCAGTCAGGTGCCCGCGCACGCACGCTATGAATACTGGACCAGCTCACTGATACGCAACTTCGTGGTGGATCCGCCCGACGAGAACCAAAGGCGGGATTTCCAGGCCCATGTGATCTCGCTGACCACGTTCACGAAAGAAATGCACTACTCCCAATCGGATGCCTTCAGCGGCGTGCGTACCGCCCAGGCGATCCGGGCCGACCCATCCGATGAATTGTCCCTGTTTTATGTGCTCGAAGGCCAACTGGCCGGGCGCTTCGAGACGGAAGACATCATTGCCACCGCGGGCAGCTTCTATCTGTATGATTCGCGGCTGATCCAGCGCATCGCCGTATCGCGCCATCGCCTGATTCAAGTCGACCTGCCGCGCTGCGCCTTCGAGGCCGCGTTCGCCGGCCAGCCGCCGTCGCCGGCGGAAGTCACCCGGGCCCTCGCACTCAGTCGGCTCACGCCGTTGCTGCGCTCCCACCTCGCCCAGTTTCCACAAACGGCGGCCGGAATGAACCCGCTCGAGCAGCAAACCCTGCTGGAGACGACCGAGGCTTTTGCGCTCTCCATCCTCCGAGGGGCAATCGCCAATCTGCTGCCCTCCGGCGACCATCACGAGCGGGCGTTGCTGCTCGCTGCGCAGCGCTATATCCAGCGCCATCTCGATAAACCCGATCTGGCCCCGGCCGAGATCGCCGCCGGCGTAGCCTGCTCACGCGCCACGCTCTATCGCGTCTTCAAGCGCCATGGGTTGGCGATAGCCGCCTATGTTCGCGAACTCCGGCTGCAGCAGCTCTTCCGACTGCTGCAGAATCCCTCCGATCATCGTCCCATCGCGACCCTCGCCCAACGTTGCGGCCTGTACGACACGCCCAACGTCAATCAAATGTTCCGCCGTCGGTTTGGCGCGAGTCCCAGCGACGTACGGGCCCAGCGCCTGCGCTGACCACGCGCCCAAGCGCAAGCCCCGCCGTTTACGGCGAGGTAAGCGAGGCCAACTCTGCCGGAGCCGAAGGCTCCTCCAAATCGTGGCGGAGAAGCTCCGGCCGCAAGGCCGGAGTTCTTCATTCCCGTCGCACGTCATCGTTGAGACCCAGGCATTAGCGCCTGAGACGCCGGCATTACGTCTTTCTCAAGCGATCGGCCTAAGCTTTCTCAATCCTCTCGGCCCCTCATCGCCATGCGCTCGCGCGGCCTTGGGGCGGCCTTTACTCAAGAAAGGCGTTGTCGATGAAACTTGCTCTCACCACCTTGAATCCTTCGGGGGCGAGCGGCCTGCGCTCCTCTCTCGCCAGCGCCGCCATCGCGCTGGCGGCCATGGCGGCGTGCGCGCCGGCCGTCTCGCAAACGCCGTTGCCGGCGTCCGAGGTCGAAGCCCTCCTGCCCCAAATCGAAAGCACGATCCAGGCGGCCATGACGGCCTGGGAAGTGCCGGGCCTGGCCGTTGGCATCGTGGCCGACGATCAATTGGTATACGCCAAGGGTTTCGGCATACGCGAGCACGGCTCGAACAAAGCCGTGGATGCCGAGACCCTGTTCCAGATCGGATCGGCGACCAAAGCCTTTCTGGGCGCAACCGAGGCCATCCTGGTCGACCGTGGCAAGCTGGCCTGGACCGATAAAGTCGTCGATTACTACCCCGAGTTCCGCCTCGCCGACCCCTGGGTCACCCAACAATTCGAGATCGGCGATCTGCTGGCCCAACGCAGTGGGCTCCCGCCCTGGACGCTGACCAGCATGATGCTCTACGACTATCCGCGCACGGACATCATCGCCGCGCTGCAGTTCGTCGCACCGATATCGAGTTTCCGTTCCGACTTCGGGTATCAAAACGCTTTTCATCTCGTGGCCGAGAAAGTCATCGAGCGGGCGGCGGATGCCGAAAGCTGGGAAGCCTTCCTGCAGTCCGAGTTGCTCGACCCCTTGGGCATGTCAGCAAGCAGCTATACCGCGGATGCCATGAGGCAGGCAGCCAACCGCGCGACGGGACATCGCCGGGAAGCGCAGGCAATCATCATCGATCCCTGGGCGCCCTTCCCCTATAACGCGGGCGGAGCGGGCGGCCTGAACTCCAGTGTGAAAGACATGAGCCGCTGGTTGCGGTTCCAGATCAATCAGGGCGAGATCGATGGCAAGCGCATCCTGTCGCCACGGGCATTGCGGGATACCCACCAGCCGCGCATCGCCCTGAGCGGCTTCATGCGGGATCTGCTGCAAACCAGCGAACAGGATGACGTCGCCTACGCCACCGGCTGGCTGGTCCATAACACGCCGCAAGGCAGGATCATCGAACATGGCGGCGCAACCACGGGCTTTACATCCCAGGTGTCGTTCGACCCGGATCGCCGCGTCGGCGTCGTGGTACTCACCAATCTGTCCGTCGATTTTGGCAACGGCGCCGCCTTGCCGATCGGCAAGTCCATCCTCGATCTGTTGCAGGGACGGCCGCCGGTCGATCATGCCGGCGAGGCGCTGGCCGCGCTGTACAAAAACCGCGCGGCGCAGGAGGCGAGCCTGCGGCCCCCCGCAAACCCTCAACCGCCCCGCCCGCTGGAAGACTACGCCGGCACATACACCAGCTCCGTCCTCGGCCCCGTCACGATCGGCCTGGAAGAGGGCAAACTCGCGTTCACGGTGGGACCCCGCGACGCCCGCGTCGCACTCGAACCCTGGTCAGGCGATATCTTCATCGCCAAGGTAGAGCTGCCGGCTCTGGGACCACACCCCTATGTAGAGACAAAGAAGCTCAGATTCTTCGTTGACATGCAAGACAATATCGCGGGTTTCGATTGGAGCGATGACAGCGATGGCTCAGGGCAGCCCCCTTTCAGCCGCCAGGCTCAAGGCCGGGATGCCGGCTAGTCCCGGCCGGCCGCGGCCCCCGGACCGGGGCACGACGCCGGGGGCCCGCCGCGGCTTCCAGCGCCTGAAGGCGGCACGGCGCTGCGGCGGCGCGCGGAACCGGCCCCCCGGCTGGATACGCCGGCACGGCTGCATCGTCATCCTGTCGCTGGGGCCACTCGCTCTGAGCACGCCGGCCTCGGCCACGTGCCAGAACGTGCTGTGCGTGCTGCCAGACAGTTGGTTGCTCCCCGGCCCGTTCCATGCCGTCGACAAGCTCCCCGTACCGCTCGAAGCCTCGAAGGACCGCGATAAAGCCCCGCGTGGCGAAGGTCCCGGCGAGGCCTTCGCGGCGATAACCGGCAGCCACATCCGCAAATCCGACACGGCAGACGAAGACGGCTATGCCATCCGTTCGCTCGGCGCTCAGCTGGGGGCCGTGCGCGAGGTCGTCCCCGATACCTTCGTCGGCTACACCCTGGCCTACCAGGATTCGCGGCAACATGCCAACGATGATCTCTCGCGGGTGGACAGTCGGCTCTATTACGCCGGCCTGGCCATGGAACGTCATTGGGGCGGCTGGCGCCTGCATGGCGTCATCGGCGCCGGTCATGGCCGCCATCGGATCCAACGCGGCCTGCTGGGCGACGACCCATCCGCCGTGGGGCGCAGCCGGGTCGGCTCGTACTATGCGGCACTTGGCTCGGGCCTCTCCTATCGCTTTGAAGACGCCGGCTGGTACCTCGAGCCCGCCGTCGGCATCACCCTGCTGTACGAACGCACGCCAAGCTACCGCGAGCAGGGCCTGGGTGGCCAAAGCCTGCGCGTCAAGCGCAGCGAAGACCTCAAAACGATGCTGGCGCCGGCCATCGCGCTGGGCCGGCGCGTCGAAACACGACAAGCCCACTGGCTCTTCTGGCTTTCGGCAGGGCTCAATCTGTTGCCCGACAACACCTCGAAGACGCGCAGCCATACCGTGGCCGAACCCGGCTTCGAACTGATCGATGTCGCCACGATGCCACGCGCCAGCGGCGACTTCCGGGCCGGCCTGGCGCTGGCCGGCAGCCAGCGCTGGTCGATCCAGGCCGAGTACGCCCTGCAAACCGGCTCGCATTTTCGCAGTCACGGTGGAGCGCTACGCCTGATGCTGACGTTCTGAGCGCCTCCCCACCTTCCGTAGCAGGCCAGGCCGCCCAAGGAAGGCAAGATCACCCGGAGCGATTCGACTCGCCGTTGAATCGCTCCGGCTGTCCCCACGTTATCAGGCCCCAAAGGGGCCAAGGAGCGTCGTCATGTTTCGCTTACCACTCCCGTCCCATATTCTCGGTCTTGCGCTAGCGTCGGTATTGCTGGGCGCGCCGACGCTGGCACAAAGCAGCCCTGCCGATCCCCCAGCCGCCATCCGAGCCGAGGTGATCGAGAGAACCGGACAGGCCCGGGATTCCATCACATTCCATGATGGTACCGCCATGGATTACACCAGCACCGCCGGCAAGCTGCTGTTGCGGGGCGACGATGACGAACCCTTAGCCGAAATGTTCTATGTCGCCTATACCCGGAACGATGGTGATGGCACGATGCGGCCGATTACCTTCCTGTGGGACGGCGGACCCGGCGGCGCCACCACCGCCAGCAACTACCTGGGCCTGGGGCCGCTACGATACTCACCGGCACGCCACAAGCCGCCACTCGCGCCCTACCCCCTCGAACCCAACGAGTACAGCCTGCTCCAGCACAGCGACCTGGTGTTCCTGGACCCCATCGGCACCGGCTACTCACGGGCTCTGGGCAAGGCCCGGGACCGCGACTTCTGGGGCGTGGACTCCGACGCCGACGCCACCTCGCGCGCGATCGCCCGCTATCTCGACAAGCATGATCGCTGGCAATCACCCAAATTCATCCTGGGCCTCTCATACGGCACGACCCGCGCCGCCGTGGTGGCGAACATGCTGCAGAATCGCGGCATCGGGCTCAACGGCGTGCTGCTGTTCGCATCGGCCCTGAACTTCGGTGTCTTCAGCAATGGATTGGACCATCAATTCCTCGTCAACCTGCCCACCATGGCCGCCGTGGCTTGGTACCACGGCAAAACCGCGCATCAGGATAAAAGACTGCCCGAGTTCCTGGAGGAAGTCGGCGAGTTCGCGCGAGGCGACTACGCCCGGGCGCTGTATCAAGGCTACGCGCTGCCGCCGGCGGAGCGCGACGATATCGCGCGACGCCTGTCGAGTTATATCGGCCTGAGCCAGGAGTACCTGCAACAAGCGCACTTGCGGATATCGATCATCCGTTTCCGCAAAGAACTGTTGCGCGACCAAGGGCTCGTCATCGGCCGGATGGACGGGCGCACGCTGATGACGGACTTCGATCATGCCGGCGAGGAGCCCGAGAACGACTACTGGCTGTTCAGCGATTACCTGGTGCCGGTCAATGGCGCCATGCTCGACTTCCTGGCCAACCGCCTGAACTACCGTACCGAACAGCGATACTGGCTCGCCGGCGAAGGCATCATCCAGGCCTGGGATTGGGAGCACCGGATGCCACCGATCGCAGGCATTTCGCAACGTGAGTTCGATGAGCGCAATATCTTTCCTCAGAACACCTGGGTCGCCGGCACGCTGGGCGCGGCCATGCGCGGCAACCCCCACCTGCAGATCCTGCAGGTGAGCGGCTACTACGACTTCGCCACACCATTCGCGATGGCGGATTATGACCTGGCGCACATGACCTTCGATAAGGCCTTGCAGGACAACATCACCACCGTGTACTACGAAGTGGGCCATGCGGCCTTCATGGACGACGACACATTACCGACCCTCGCCCGCGACCTGGCGAAGTTCTATGCCAAGGCCCTGGGCAACAACTAAGGAGAACACCATGTCACGCCTGAACATCAGGGCATCGATCAGCCTGCTGGGGCTGATCCTGGCAGCATCCGCCCCTACGGCCGCGCCAGCCGAGCCAGTGCGCGCCCGCGACCTTGGCATCCCCTTCGTCGGCAGCCCGGGCCCCCACAACGCCATCACCGACGTCAAAGGCGTTACCGTGGGCTATACCACCCTCATCGAAGGCGAAGGCAAGCTGGAGGTCGGCAAGGGCCCGATCCGCACCGGCGTCACCGCCATCCTGCCGCGCGGCAAAACCTATGATCCGGTGTTCGCCGGCTGGTATTCCTTCAATGGCAATGGCGAGATGACGGGCACCACCTGGGTGGAAGAAAGCGGCTTCCTGGAAGGGCCCGTCCTCATCACCAACACTCACAGCGCCGGCGTGGTGCGCGACGCCACCATCTCCTGGCTGACGGACAACGACCTCGTTGGCCCCAAGTTGTTCGAGGATCTGTTCTTCTCGCTACCGGTCGTGGCCGAGACCTACGACGGTATCCTGAACGACATCAACGGCATGCATGTGAAGAAGGAACATGTCTATGCCGCGCTCGACGCCGCCAAGCCCGGCCCCGTTGCCGAGGGCAATGTCGGCGGCGGTACCGGCATGCTGTTGTTCGGCTTCAAGGGCGGCACCGGCACTTCGTCCCGGCAATTGCCCGCGGAGCAAGGCGGCTACACCGTGGGCGCCCTGGTGCAGGGCAACTTCGGCACGCCGGACGGCCTGATGATCGCCGGGACCCCGATGGGCCGCGAGCTCCTGGATATCAACCCCTCCATCAAGCTGATGAACTACCGGCCCGAATCCGGCTCGGTCATCGTCGTCATCGCCACGGATGCCCCCTTGCTGCCGCACCAGCTCAAACGCCTGGCTCGTCGCGTTCCGGTGGGCCTGGCCCGCACCGGCGGCTATGGCGGCAATGGCAGCGGGGAAATCTTCCTCGCCTTCTCCACCGCAAACCCCGGCGCCTTCAGCCGAACGGATAAATCGACGGTACAAATGGCCTCCAACGACACCATGGATCCGCTGTTTGAAGCCACGGCGCATGCCACGGAAGAAGCCGTGATCAACGCCATGATCGCGGCGGAAACCATGGTGGGACGCGATGGGTATACCTTTGCGGCGATTCCGCATGATGCGGTTCGGGAGGTGCTGGAGAAGTACAAGCGGCTTGACGGCGATAAGATCGCACAAGAGTAGGCATACGCGCTGCGGGACGCCCTGTCGAGCACGGGCGCCAACCAGTTATGACGCACTTGAATCAGCCCTAACGCCGACAGCGCTTTCTATGCCCGCTAGGGAACGTAAGAATGACCCATCATTCTTGATAAACGCAGCCCCAGCGCCTTGAGCGGCGTGGCATGGGAGCAGTCGGGGCCCGCGGGGAAAGAAGGCTCATACCCTACGGCTGTAATTACCATGGCCACCGTTCCGGTGCGGTCGAACACAGGCACGCTCAAGGAGTTGAGGCCCGGTATGCGCAAGCCGGAGCCGTGCGCGATGCCGTCGGCGACGATTTGCGCATAGCGCTGATACACCGCTTCCAGCCGTTCGTCGTCGAGCTCGCCGATCTTCTCCAGTTCGGCTCGCACCAGAGGCTCCGATTGCGGCCGCGACAGATGGGCGGCGAATACCATGCCGGTGGAAGATGCCGTTGCCGGCACCTGCAGGCCCGGCCGCAAAGAGATCGAGAATGCGCCTTCGGGCTGGTACCAGCGCACCATAGTGATGGCGTTCTGAAACAACAGCCCGATACCGCAGGTATGGCCGATGTCGTTGGCGTACTCCTGAATGAATGGCTCGACAAGCGACAGCATGTCGCCCTTATGCGCCGCTCGCTGCGCGATCTGATAGGCCAGCAAGCCGAAATCGTAGCGATTGCCATCCACGCGCTTGACCAGCCCGCCATCGACAAGACTGACCAGATAGCGGTGCAGCTTGGCCGACGGGATGCCCGTGGTGGTTTCGATGTCTTTGAGACGCGGCGGATGGTCGTGCGCCAGGATGGCGCCCAGTAGCGTCGTTACGACCTCGACGGCATCGACCCCGCGGCGCGGTTTGGTGGGTTCGGGAGAGGGAGAGGGAGTAACGGCGGACATGACGGGTACGCACGAGGGGCTTTGCAGATACAAAGTCCATGCCTATAATATTTCTGTGCTTCGTAATTAATTACGATCAACGTAATTTTATGTAGAAATCAGGATGTCGTCAACCCTTGGCCGCTCGGCACATCCTGCACGACACGCGCATCCCCATGTGCGGCCCCATTCAGGAGACTTTCATGACGACGGCAACAGCAGAGTTGGCAACCCGGGTCGGCATTACCGTGGAGCCCATCAATGGCTTCATCGGCGCCGAGCTGAAAGGCGTGGATCTATCACGCGCGTTGAGCGACGACGAGTTCGCAGTCATTCACGACGCCTTCGTACGCTACGAAGTCATCGTCATGCGCAACCAGAACATTACCTTCGAGCAACAGATGGCCTTTGGCGAGCGTTTCGGCCAGCTCACGGTCCATCCATTCGCGGCCAATCACGACGACCATCGGGAACTGATCGTGTTCGACAACACGCCCGACAATCCCCCGGTGAGTACCGACTGCTGGCACTCCGACGAAACCTTTCGGGCATGTCCGCCCACGGCAACCATTCTGCGCTGCGTCACAGCGCCCCAGCGTGGCGGGGATACGCTGTTCAGCAGCATGACCGCCGCCTACCGTGGGCTCTCCGAAGACATGCAGCGATACCTGCATACCAAAACAGCTACGCATGATTTCAAGCCGTGGCGCCCCATGTTCAATACCCGCGAACTGCGTGAACGTCTGTGGCAGATCGAGGAAAGATTCCCCACCCCGCACCATCCCGTGATACGAGTGCACCCGGTTACGGGCCGGCGCGTGCTGTTCGTCAACTCCCAGTTCACCAATAGCATCGACGGCCTGAAGCCGGACGAAAGCGCCGCCATCCTCGATTATCTGTATCGGCAGGCAAGCATTCCCGAGTATCAGTTGCGCGTGAAATGGGAGCCCAACATGATGGTCGCCTGGGACAACCGCTCTACCCAACATTACGCGTCCTACGATTACTACCCCCAGCCACGCAAGATGGAGCGGGTTACCACTCAGGGTGAACCTGTGCTGGGGGTGGAGGGCGCCTACGAGCCCGAACGCATCGATGGCAACGGCATGATCATGCCCAAGCCCAAAAAGCCCGCCGGCGGTCGCACGCGGGAGTTCGAGCGCCTCTAAGGCCACTCGGCCACCACCGGTCCGGACCTCTCGCGCAATCGCCTACGCCGTAAGCCGCCCTGGACGCGCGCGCCAGCTTTCCTGATCGGCCTTTAAATTCAACAAGAGCAGGAGGAGATGTCATGAAAATCGTCCATGGAATATTCGTCATTGCGGCGGCTTTGTCCACCGCCTGGACCCCGATGGCGGGAGCGGCCCCGGATTATCCGAGCCGGCCCATCAGCCTGGTGGTGCCGTTTCCCGCCGGCGGCAGCCCCGATGCCTATGCACGGATCATGGCCGAAGGAATGGCCGAACGTCTCGGTACGCCGCTGGTGGTCGAAGCCCGTCCGGGCGCGGGAAGTTCGCTGGGCACCCAGTACGTGGCCAGAAGCCAGCCAGACGGCTACACACTGATGCTGGCCACCTTGAGCTTCGTCACGAGTCCGCTGCTGTACAACAGCGCTTCCTGGGATGCGGCCAATGACTTCGACGGCATTGCGGAAATCGCAACCGCTCCATCGGTGGCGGTGGTGCCCGCCGCCTTTCCCGCCAATACCCTGCAGGAGTTCGTCGACTATGCAAAAAAGCATCCTGGCGAGGTCAACTACCTCATGCCGGGGCGTGGCACCTCGATGCACTTGAATTCCGAACTGCTGCGGCTGGTCGCGGACCTCGATATGGTCGCTGTGCCATATCAAGGTGTACCGCCTGGGCTTCCAGACCTGATGTCGGGACGCTTGTCCATGACGATGTCGCCCATGTCTCTCGTGGGCCCGCACATCAAAACGGGCGCCTTGAAAGCGCTCGCGGTTGCCGCCCCTCAGCGTCTTCAGGAGATCCCGGATATTCCCACATTCGCCGAAACCGGATTCGCCGATGCGGAAGTGGTGTCCTGGTACACCATCGTGGCGCCGGCCGGCACTCCTCCCGATGTTATCGACAAGCTCAACCAAGCAGCGAACGATACGTTACGGGATCCAAAAGTGGTCGAGAAGCTGGTGAACATCGGCGGCATCGTTTCCGATCCTAAAACCCCTCAAGAAGTCGATGCCTTGCTGGTTTCGGAGGCCGACCGCTGGCGCGAGCTGTTCCCAAAAATGAACATCCAGGCGGAATAACACTCGCAGTCTGCCGGGTGTCTTGACCACGGGCCAAAGCGCAAGCCCCGCCCAGCTCGCGGCCGGGAGGCCGGAGTTCTTCACCGGCGGCAGCACGGCCGCCGCCGCTAGCCGAGCCGATGATACGTGTGGGGGAGGGCTCGCCTTGCCATGCGCCGACACAGCGGCCGGTCGCCTTCAGACCCTAGCCAAATCATGAATAAATATAATTAATTATTGAAATATGATCATTTTACTTCAACAATAAGACCTCCTACCATGCCCTCTTTGCAATCCGGAACAGGGCATTTTCATGGTCACCACGCACAATCTCGGCTTTCCCCGCATCGGCGCCCGGCGCGAACTGAAGTTCGCACTCGAGGCCTACTGGAAAGATCAATCCACCCGTGATGAGCTCAAGGCCGTGGGTGCCCAGCTCCGGCAACGCCACTGGGCCAGCCAGGCGGCGCTCGATCTGGTGCCGGTGGGCGATTTTTCCTTCTACGATCAAGTGCTGGACTTGAGCTTCACCCTGGGCAACCTGCCGGAACGGGTGCAGGGCTTTCATGGCGATGCGCTGGACAATTACTTCCGCGTGGCGCGCGGCCGCTCGGCCCACTCCGCCGAGGAACATGGTGCTTGCTGCGGCGGCGTGGCGGCGGGCGAGATGACCAAGTGGTTCGACACCAACTATCACTACATCGTCCCGGAGTTCACCGCGGATACCCGCTTTCAGCTCGATCCGTCGCGCTTGCTGGAACAATTGGGCGAAGCCCGCCAGCAAGGCGTCAAGGCCAAGCCTGTTATCGTCGGCCCCGTCACCTACCTGGCGATCGGCAAGGCCAAGGACGGTTCGAACCGGCTGGGGCTGCTGCCGCACCTGCTGCCGGTATACGTGGAGTTGCTCGACACGCTGGCCAGCCAGGGCGTTGAATGGGTCCAGATCGACGAGCCGCTGCTGGTGACCGAACTGGATGACGAATGGCGCGAAGCCTTCCGCATCGCCTATGGCCAGCTCAAGGACTGCCGCGTCAAGCTGCTACTCGCCAGCTACTTCGGCGAATTGCAAGAGAACCGCGAGCTTGCCGCCTCCCTGCCGGTGGCCGGCCTGCATATCGACGCCATCAACGGCCGCGATGATGTCGCTCCCCTGGTCGATGCGCTCGAGTCGCAACAGGTCTTGTCGCTGGGCGTGATCGATGGCCGGAACATCTGGAAGACCGATCTCAATGCCCTGCTCGATTGGCTGGAGCCGATCGCGCAACGCCTGGGTGACCGCCTGTGGCTGGCGCCCTCTTGCTCCCTCTTGCATGTGCCCGTGGATCTGGCCAGCGAACAAAAGCTGGACGCCGAGGTCCGCTCATGGCTGGCCTTCGCCCTGCAGAAGCTGGAAGAGCTGGAAGTGGTGGCCACCGCCCTCAACCACGGACGTCAGGCCGTGGCCAAGCACCTCGCCGACAATCAGGCCGCATTGGATGCGCGCCGGGCCTCGACGCGCGTGCACCATCCCGCCGTGCAGGCGGCGGTAGCCCGCATCGACGCGCAACTGGGCCGGCGCCAGAGCCCCTATGCCGAGCGGGCACGCCTCCAGGCCGAACTGCTCAAGCTGCCGGCCTACCCCACCACCACCATTGGCTCGTTCCCGCAGACCACCGAGATCCGCCAGGCACGCAGTCGCTTCAAGGCCGGAGAGATCGACGAAGCCGCTTACAGAATGGCCATGCGCGCCGAGATCCAGCGCTGCGTGCGCGAACAAGAGGAGCTGGGCCTGGACGTTCTCGTGCACGGCGAAGCCGAGCGCAACGATATGGTGGAATATTTCGGCGAGCAGCTGGAAGGCTATGTGTTCAGCCAGTTCGGCTGGGTGCAATCCTATGGTTCGCGCTGCGTCAAGCCGCCCATCCTGTTTGGCGACATCAGCCGGCGCAAGGCGATGACGGTGGAGTGGATCACCTACGCTCAGTCGCTGACGAACAAGCCCATGAAAGGCATGCTGACCGGCCCAGTCACGATCCTGAACTGGTCGTTCGTGCGCGACGATCAGCCGCGGTCGGCGTCGTGCAAACAGCTGGCGCTGGCGATCCGCGACGAGGTGCTGGACCTGGAGCGCGCCGGCGTGCACGTGATCCAGATCGACGAGGCGGCGCTGCGCGAGGGCCTGCCCCTGCGCCGCTCGCAATGGCGGCACTATCTCGATTGGGCCGTGGAATCCTTCCGCATCACCGCCAATGGCGTGAAGGACGACACCCAGATCCATACCCATATGTGCTATTCGGAGTTCAACGACATCATCGACTCCATCGCCGGCATGGATGCGGACGTGATTACCATCGAAACGTCGCGCTCCGACATGGAACTGCTCGATGCCTTCGACGACTTCAAGTATCCCAACGAGATCGGACCGGGTGTTTACGACATCCACTCGCCCAACATACCGACGGAAAGCCACATCGTCGCCCTGATGCGCAAGGCGGCGGAGAGGATTCCGGCCGAGCGGCTGTGGGTCAATCCGGATTGCGGGCTGAAGACCCGCCAATGGGCCGAAGTGCTGCCGGCGCTACGGCAGATGGTGGCGGCGGCGCGGACGTTGCGGGCGCAGTAAGCCCGCGCGCTCCCGGCGGCGAGACGTCGGACACCAACGTCTCCATGAGAGTTTGACACTGTCGCTTTCTCCTCCTAGAATGGTTTGTGGGCAAACTAAATGGCCGCCCCGCAAAGGAGGAGACATATGCGTATCTCAAGAAGATCCGCCCTGGCGTCGGCCTGGGCGGGCGCTCTCATGATCGCCTTGACCGGCCTTCCGGCCATGGCGAGCGATAACTATCCCGCCAAGCCGGTCCGGGTCGTCGTGCCGTATGCCCCGGGGGGCACGGGTGATCTCGTCTTCCGGCTGATCACCGATCCGCTCGGCGCCCGTCTGGGGCAGCCTTTCGTCATGGATTACCATGCCGGCGCCGGCGGCACGATAGGCGTCAACGCCGTCGCCCAAGCCACGCCCGACGGCTACAGCATCGGCGTGGGCAGCAGCGACGCCGTCGCGCTAGCTCCGCATTTCTATCAAAAACTGGGCTACTCGCCGCTCACCGACCTGGCGCCGATCGCCATCGTGGCCGAGATGCCGCTGGTGCTCGTGGTACGGTCCGACTCGCCTTTTCGCACGTTGGCGGAGTTCTTGCAGGCTGCCGGCGCCAAGCCTGGCACCATCAGTTACGGCACGCCCGGACACGGGTCATCTCCCCACATCATGGGAGAGCTGCTATCCCGCAATGCGGGCGTCGAGCTGACCCATGTTCCCTACAAAGGCACCGGCCCCGCCATCCAGGATCTGCTGGGCGGGCACATCGACGCCATCGTGGTTTCCGGCTTCGACTCGGTGCCGATGGAGAAAGCGGGCCGCATCCATCCGCTGGCAGTCACCGGCGGGCAGCGCTACCCGCTGCTGGCGCAGACCCCAACCTTCCAGGAATCGGGCATCGAGGGGCTGAACGATCTGCGTGTGTGGTTCGGACTCTTTGCGCCGTCGGCGACACCCGACGCCATCATCGGCCGCCTGTCCACTGAAATCGACAGCATCATCTCGACCCCGGAATTCATCGACCGCGCGGCCGAGCTGGGTTTCGTTCCGGTTCGCGCCACCCCGGGAGAAGTCCGGCAGCGCGTGCAGGACGACGTGCGACACTTTGCCGACATGATACGCACCACTGGCGTCAGGCCTGACTGATCTCGCCCCGAGGCCTGAAGAGGCAAGGCAGGCCGCTCCCTTTCCGCTCCACGACGACGAGCCAGAGCCCCAATGATCGATGATATCTTCATCTTCGACAATGTCATTCATCTGTCCGACATGTCGACCCCCAATCTGCGCGACGACATCCCCGATGCCAAAGCGACCCGCGATCGCATCGTGCGCCAGATCAGCGGCCTGCGCTGGCCTGGGCCGCCACCCCGGCCCGACCCCGACTTCGACTGGACCCAGCGCTGGGAAGTGGAGGACATGTACGAACTGGTGTTCAAAGGTTCTCCCACCGACATGGCGATGGCCCAGGTCGTGCCGATGTTCGACTGGTTCAAGGAATGGGAGTCACCCATCACTTTGCAGTATGCGATGGCAAAAGCCTATCCCGAGCGTGTCATGTTCTGTGGTGGCGTGGACCCGCGTTATCGCGGGCTCGACGATGCCCTTGAACAGATCGATTACCAGGCTCGGGAAATGGGAGCCCGATCGTTCAAGTTCTACAACGCGCACGAACGGCTCGAAGACTGCTGGCGGTGCGACGACGAGAAGCTCGCCTATCCGATGTACGAACGGGCGCTCGCCGCAGGCGTGGACGTCCTGCAGTTCCACAAGGGAAATCCATGGGGCCAGCAGAACATGGAAAAGCTCAGCCCCGTGGATCTGCAGGCGCCGGCACGAGACTTCCCCCAGATCACGTTCATCGTGCACCACCTCGCACTGCCGTACTTTGAAGAGATGGTGTCGATCGCCGCGCGCTTTCCCAATGTCTATCTATCGATGGCGGGCTACATGTCGTTCTACCGCTTCGCGCCTCGCCGCGTCCAGGAGTACACCGGAAGATTGCTGCAGGCCTGCGGCGCCGAGAAACTGCTCTGGGGCTCGGAAGCCGCCCTCGCCGGCGGCCCCACGCCTTCGCTCGAGGCCTTCATGTCGCTCGAGATTCCCGACGATCTGCGCAACGGCTATGGCTATCCCCAGATTACGCGGGCCGACAAAAAGAAAATCCTCGGCGAAAACTTCGCGCGCTTGATGCACGTCGACATCGTCGCCAAGCAGCAAGAGCTGGCGGCCCTCGGCCGCGAAAGCCGGGCATGAGCGCGCGGAGCCGTCTCAAGCGCGAATCCTCCCTCGGGGAGGAGGTCGCGCAGCGACTGGAGGGCAGCCCATCCGCCGCGCGGAGCCGTCTCAAGCGCGAATCCTCCCTCGGGGAGGAAGTCGCGCAGCGACTGGAGGGCAGCCCATCCGCCGCGCCGAGCCGCCTCAAGCGCGAATCCTCCCTCGGGGAGGCAGTCGCGTGGTCTGCTTCCCTCCTGCGCCGGATCGACTCGCTGAACCGGATCATCCGTTCCCATGCCGGGGGCCTGGAACTCGTGGAGCTCACTCCCGAGGGCGAGGCCGTGGTGCGCTACACCGGTATGTGCGCCGGCTGCGACTATCGGCCATCCACTACCGCGGGCACTGTCGAGCCCGCCTTGCTCGACGTGCCTGGCGTGCGCCGCGTCACGGTGCTGGGCAGCCGGATCGATGAGGATGCCCTGGCAACACTGCGCGTCACGCTGCGCGACGCAGGCGCGCCACAACGAGCCGTCCGGCTCACGCGCAGAATGGAAGGCCTCGAACCATGAAACTCGCCAGCTATCGCCTCTTCGAGCACGACGGGAGCCGGATCGGCGCTCTTTGCCAATCCAGTGAAGGCGCAGCCCTGATCGATCTCCGTCGCGCCTATGCGTCTTTCCTGAGTCAAGGCGGGCGCGAGCCGCGCGCGGAGGTCGTCGCTCGGGCGCGCATCCCAGCCTCCTTGTTGGAACTGCTTCAGGCCGGTCCCGCAGGCCTGGAAGCCGCCCGTCAAGCGCTTCTCCATGTTCAGGCGCGCTTGGCCGACGGCATACCCGCCACTTTGCTCGCGGCACAGGGCCTCCTGCACAGGGTATCCGACGTTGAATTGTTGGCGCCAATTCCCCGGCCAGGCAAGATCGTGTCAGTGGGCGCCAACTACCAAGAACATGTCCAGGAAGGCCGCGACAGCGGCGTTCTGGGCCTCTTGCCCAGCTATCCTCCCGCCTTCCTGAAGATGCCTTCAGCGGTGGTGGGGCCCGAGACGGCCATTGTCTTTCCGTCGTACGGCGAAGAGCTCGACTACGAGGTGGAGCTCGCCATCGTTATCGGCCAATATTGCCAGGACGTCGAGCCCTCCCGCTGGCGCGAGGTGGTGGCGGGCTATACCATCATCAACGATCTCGGCCTGCGCGACACGATCCTGCGGGAAAAGGACACCGGCATCATCGTGCTTGGCAAGAACTTCCCCGGCGCTTGTCCGATGGGCCCCTTTCTAGTCACCGCCGACGAGCTTCCCGATCCCGACGACCTGCCCCTGCGATTGAAAGTCAATGGCGAGGTGCGGCAACAGGATCGTACGTCGAGCATGGTGCACGATTGTGGCACGGTGGTCTCCTATTGGTCGCGGCTGGGCCTCGAACCCGGCGACGTGCTGACCACCGGCACTCCCGGCGGCAGCGCGGGCTTCGGGCGACGCCACCCCGATCGTCTGCTCAGGCCCGGCGATGTGATCGAGGCTGAGATCGAAGGCATCGGCTGCCTTCGCAACACCATCACGGCTGGCCGCCCCGCTACAGACTGATCTGTACGACTTTATCGAGCAGTGCGCGCAAGGTTTGGATCTCGCCGGACGTCATGCCCGCTGTAATTCCCGCTTCCCGCTCGAGGACGTACTCGCGCAGCGCTATCAACTGACGGCGGCCCTTGGGCGTGATGCGGAGTTCATAAGCCCGTTTGTCGGCCTCGGACGGCCGACGTTCGACGAGCTCCAACGATTCCAGCCGTGCGATGATGGGGACCAGCGTGGATTTGTCCAGGCCAATGGCCGTTGCAAGCCGGTTCTGCCCGACGCCGGGATTCTGGGACAACAGCTCCAGCACTTCAAAGCTGCCCGGCGAGAAGCTGACACCCTCGACTTTCACGACGAAGCCCTTGAACGCCATCAGTTGGGCCAGCCGCAATTGACGGCCCACCAAGGTGGGCAGGATGCCCAGTGCAAGAGGCTCATCCTGCTCCGGCGCCTCGCTTGGCGTCGACCCCACGATCTTGGCAGTGCTTCGACTCATACCCAGGTTTCCATTCAACACAATGGCATTCCCGGCCGGGAACGAACCACCTCGCCATTGTAGAGGGAGACCTGGCAACCGCTCACCCGGGGATGCTCCGCCCGGCGGCCTCCGGTATCAGCAGCTATCCCAGCGCACGTGCGGATCCACCGGATACTCGTAAGGCTCATCGCACAGAAAATTGACGGTATTGGCCAGCCCTTCCCACGAATCTTGCACGCCATGGCCGAGTCCCTCGAAGATGAGTAGGCGGCCATCGGGCGCCAGCTCCAACTGACGGTACGCTTCGGACACAGGCGTGGAGAGGTCGAGGAACCCGGAGAGAATGAGCGTGGGGACTCCGGGCAGTAGACCGTCGCGCCGCTGGGTGCCCGGCGGCGTGGCAGGCCATGCCAGGCAGTCGTGGATCAGCGCATTATGCAACAGGGTGGAGCGATCGAAAGGCCAGAACTCCGCGTCGTCGATGGTAGCCGCGGCGGACGCGAGGGCCTCGGTGCGATCCGCCTGCGGCGTCGCGGAATCACCCCAGGGAGCAAGCATGTCCGAGCAGACCGTAGCGCGGTGCAGACCGACGCTGAATTCGCGGACATCGACCGCCGTCGTTTCGCGTAGATGCTCTTCGATCCAGCCTGCCAACGCACGTCGATCACCCGCTGCCGCCTCCTGAAGAGCCAGGAACAGTTCCGAAGGCGAGGGCTCCTCGCCTTCCCATGCCACCAACATGTCGTACACCGCGATAGGCTTGGGCTCGAGGGCCACCGCAGCCGCCAGCACCTCCATCGGATCCTCCGGGCATGCTTCATCCTCACAAATCGCTTCGAGGAAGTCCGGCATGGCGCGCAGCGCGGGTCGGCTGAAAGCATCCAGGCCAGTGTGCGGTACCGGAGAATCAAGCACGAGCCGCGCCACCCGATTGGGATGGGTGGTCGCGTAAGCGCTGGCGACATACGTGCCGTAAGAAATTCCGTTCAAGGTCCAGGCTTCAGCGCCAAGCGCCTGGCGCAGGAGCTCGAGGTCGGCTACCGTAGCCGATGTGGCGTAGAAGCGCCGGTTTTCGCCAAGAACCTCCACACATTGCGCGAGGGCAGACGCCGAGCCCGGCAGAATGTCACTGAACCCGGTTTCCGCCTGCAAGCCAGGGCAGTCGATCGCTGTAGCACCGGTGCCGCGAGTGTCTAAACCCACCCACAAATAAGCCTCGGCCAGCGCCGGCGGCATCTCTTCGCGAAAATCCTGAACCAGGCCGGCACCCGCCCCGCCGGGGCCGCCATCCAGCCACAAGGCCACGCCGCGCGGCGCCTCGGTATTGCGCTGCATCGTCACGGCAAGGCGCAGTGTTTCGCCCTCGGGATTGGCGTGGTCCAGCGGCACTTCGAGATAGCCGCAGCGCAGGTCGGGCGCGTCGGGGCAGTCGACGACATCCATCAGACGGGGGAATGGCGGCACGGGATCGGGTTCCGGTGCGGTTGCGTCGTCCCCGCCACAGGAGGCCAGGAGCAAGCCGAGCAACATGGCGCCGGAACCCCGGCGCAAATATAGAAAGCGTGGGGCTTCGCCGGGCATTGGATACTCCTGTAACGGAAAAGGCAACGCTGAATCATGCCCTGGATGGGCGTTGGCGTAAACCTGGGCCCAGCGGTCGTGGCCGCCTCCCTTTCGCGGCCACCCGCCGCGTCTTGGCCTTCGACCTCAGCAACTCTCCCAACGCACCTCCGGATCCACCGGATACTCGTAAGGCTCATCGCACAGGAAATTGACGGTGTTGGTCAGCCCCCTCCACGCACCTTGCACGCCGTGGCCCACATCGTCGATGATGACTAGACGGCCTCCCGGCGCGAGCTCTTCTTGACGGAAGGCTTCGGGCAGCGGCGTCGACAAGTCGAGAAAACCCGCGAGGATGAGCGTCGGGAGATCGGGGAGCAAGCCGTCGCGCCGCTGGGTACCCGGCGAGGTGGGGGGCCACGCCAGGCAATCATGGATCAGAACGTTATCGAGCATGGTGGCGCGGTCGAACGGCCAGAACTCCGCCTCGTCGATGACCGACGCCGCGGCTTGGAGCGCCGCGAGGCGGCCCGCCAGCGGCGTCGCGGAGTCGCCCCAGGGGGCGATCATGTCGGAGCAAAGCGTGGCACGGTGCAGACCGGTGCTGAACTGGCGAACGCCCGGCCTCGTCGTATTTTGCTGGTATGCACGGATCAAGCCGGCCAGTGCGCTGCGATCACCGACAGCCGCCGCCTGCAAGGCCTGGAATAGCGCCGTCGCTGAGGGATTGACGCCATTCCATCCCGTCAGCATGTCGTAAAGCTCGATGGGCTTGGGTTCAAGCGAGGCCGCTGCCGCCAGGACCGCCATGGGATCCTGGGGACACTCCTCGTCCATGCAATGGGCCTCGATCACGAACGGCAGCATCCTCAGCGCCGGCCGGCTGAAGGAATCCAGCCCGGTGTGCGGCACCGGCGAGTCGAGCACGATGCGTGACACCCGTTCAGGATGGGTGGTGGCGTAAGCGCTGGCCGTATAGGTGCCGTATGAGATGCCGTTAAGAACCCAGGTTTCGGCCCCCAGTGCCTGGCGCAAAAGCTCAAGGTCGGCCACGGTGGCGGAGCTGGAATAGAACTGCCGGTCTTCTCCGAGGACGTCGATGCATTCCGCCAGGGCGGCGGGCGACCCCGGCCGGATATCGCTGAAACCGGTTTCAGCCTGCAGGGTGGGACAATCGATGGCGGTTTCGCCCGTGCCGCGGAAATCGAGCCCCACCCAGCGATAGGCTTCCGCCAAGGCCGGCGGCATTCTGGAGCCGAAGGACCGAAGCATTCTGCGGCCCGCTCCGCCGGGCCCCCCATCCAGCCAGAGCGCCACGCCGCGCGGCGCATCGGTATTGCGCTGCATCGTCACCGCAAGCCGCAGGGTTTCGCCGCGGGGCTGGGCATGATCCAGTGGAACCTCGAGATAAGCACAAAGCAGCTCGGGAGCGTCAGCGCAGTCGGTGATGTCAACGAGGCTGGGCGGCGGCGGGGGTACGGGCTCGGGGTCAGTCGTATCGTCTCCTCCACAGGCGGCCAGAAAAAGGGCCAGCAAACCAGCGCCGATACTGCGCTGCACGAACCTCGAGCCGGAAATTGCGACAGACATCGGCACTCCAGTAACGCCCACGGAAGAAGGTCGCATCATGCACTCACTAACCTGTCTAGGCAATTCCAAATGGGCCTCGGCCGGCCTGAAGTCACACCATCGCTCATGCCAATAATGATGGCGGCGGTCCCGTCCGCCTTAACGGTTTGCGGCATTGCCAGCCACCACCTTCGGAACGTCGATCTCAATCCAGCTTCACCCCAGACTCGCGGATGATCTTGCCCCATTTCGTGGTCTCGTCCGCCACGAAGCGCTGCGCCTCGGCCGGCGTGGCGCTGGGCTGAATGCGCGCTCCGGCGCGGGCCAGGACTTCGCGCACTTCGGGCTTGGCCAGCGCCGCATTCAAGGCCTGATGCAACTTATCCACCACGGGCTGCGGCGTGGCCGTCGGCACGAACAGGCCTTGCCAGGCGCTGGATAGCGATCCCAGGCCGGCCTGGGCCGCCGTGGGCACGCCCGGCAACTCGCTCAGCGGTTCGTCGCCGGAAACGGCGATCGCCTTGAGCTTGCCACCCTGGATCTGCGATACCGCGCTACCCACATTCAGCAAACCGATATGCACTTCGCCGGCGATCAGGGCGGTTATCCCCGGCCCCGCGCCGCCGCTATAGGGAATGGGCGTCATCTGGATACTGTTGCGTTTCTCGAGCTGGATCATGTCGAAGTGCGGCCCGCTGGCAACGCCCGGCAGCCAGTAATTGATCTTGCCGGGATTGGCTTTGCCGTAGGCGATCAGCTCCGCGCCGGTGTCGGGTACGAACTTGGTGCTGGCCACCAGCACGGCCGGAGTCAGGCCCACCATGCCCACCGCACGCAAGTCTTGCGACGGTACGATCTTCAGCACCTTGGCGTAGCTGGTTTCGTTCATGGCATTGGTGGAAACGTTGCCGAGCAAGACGGTATAGCCGTCGGGCTCGGCATTGGCGACGTAGTCGAGCGCGATATTGCCGGCCGCACCCGGCCGGTTCTCCACCACCACCGGCGAACCAAGAATGTGCTGCATTTCTTGCGCCACGGGGCGGGCGATGGCGTCGCTCGCGCCGCCCGGCGCAAAGGGCACGACCAGTCGGATGGGGCGGTCGGGGAAGGTACTGGCGTGGGCCAGACAGCTCGAGGCGGCAAGCACGCCAGCGGCGATCATTCGGGTGCAGAGGTTCATCATGTGTGTCTCCTGAAAAATTATCGTCGGTCAAAGGGTCAGGGTCGGGATGCCGTTGCCGTCGTTGGCGGCAAGGCGGCCCAGAATCCGGCGCAGGCGGCGGCCAGGCGTTCGGGACATTCCAGCGCCGATTGATGAGCCGCGGGATCGAGCAGGGTCCAGGCGGCATTGGGCAGGCCGCGCCGCAGTTCCAGACAGAGTTCGGGCGCGATCGCTTCGTCCTGGGCGCCGCTCACCACCAGGGCGGGCGTACGGATATCGGCCAGGCAATCGGCGAAGTCCAGGCCGGCGATAGCGGCCGCACAGCCCATGTAGCCGTCCACGCGTATAGCGGCGGCGCGTGCCGTCCAGTGGGCCAGCAGCTCGGGGCGGGCCGCTTGCGCCGCCGGCGTCAGCCAGCGTTGTACCGCGGGCTCGGCCAACGCTTGCAAGCCTTGCCGACGGGCCATGGCGATGCGCTCGTGCCAGACCCGGGGCGCCGGCTGGCGCGCGGCGGTGTGCGCCAGCACCAGGGACGCCAGCCGCCCCCCATGGGCCAGGCCCAGTTGCTGGCCGATCATGCCGCCGATCGACGTGCCCACGAAATGCACCCGCTCGATGGCCAGGGCATCCAGCAAGGCCACCGCATCGTCGGCCAGCATGGCCAGGGTGTAGGGGGCCGGCGTCGCCGAGCTGCCACCATGGCCGCGCAGATCGTAGCGCAGGATGCGGTGGGCGCCCGCCAGCCGGGCCACGACGTCGTCCCAAAGGCTCAGGTCGGCCAGCAGGCCATGCGCCAGCATCACGACCGGCCCGTCGCCACCGCCGTCGAGGCGGTAGGCGATGTGCCGATCCGGCAAGGACACGATTCCCTCCCCAAGGGAGGATTCGCGCTTGGGGCGGCCCGGCGCACTGACGGTGCCCTCCGGTCGCTGCGCGACTTCCTCCCCAAGGGAGGATTCGTGCTTGGGGCGGCCCAGCGCACTCATGCCACCGCCTCCGGCTGCGCGGGGCGCGAGCGGGCGATGGCGGCGTTCACGCGCGGCATGACCTCTTCGGCCATCAGTTGCATGGAACGCTTGCCCAGCGCGGGGTCGAGCCAGTCGTGGCAGGCATAGAGCAAGGTGCCGAAGTCGCCCACCTGATCGCGGAAGGCCAGCAGTTGATCGACCACGCTATTCACGCTGCCGGCGATCACCAGTTCGCGGGTGAGGTAGTCCGGCGTGATCTCGGCATCGGCCTGCGAGGGATCGTGCTTGAACAGATTGGCGCGCCCGCCGCCCACGAGCTTACGCGCCAGCTGGCGGAAGTAGAAATGGTAGGGGCCTTCGGCGCTGCGGCCGTAGCGCTGGGCCACCGCGTCGTCGTCGGCCACGAAGATCGATTTGGCGATGCGCCATTCGGCCGGTTCGGCGCGAGCGCCCACCGCCTCGCGGCCTTCCGCGTACTTGGGCCAATGGGTGCGCACCCATTGCGGCAGCAGGAAGTTGGCCGAGATCGCCTGCCAGCCGCGCTTGGCCATTTCGGCCACGCCTTGCGAATAGGGCGCCACGGCGGTGCCGACCACCAGGGGATGGGGCCGCTGGTAGGGCTTGAGGATGCTGCCCTGGCCGATCTCGGGGATCATAGTCTTGCGCGTGCTCACCCGGAAGAACTCACCTTCCAGATCGTAGGGCGCCTCGCCGGCCCAGATCTGGAGCACCATGTTGATGCATTCGAGGAACATCGCGTTGCGGTTCTGATCGAGATTGCCGAAGACTTCGGCATCGGACATCAGGCCGCCGGGGCTGATGCCCAGGATGAAGCGGCCCCGCAGGATGTGATCGAGCATCGCGGCCTGCGCGGCCACGGCGGCGGGATGGGTGTTGGGCAGGTTGAGGGTGCCGGTGCCCAGCACGATGTCGCGGGTGTCGTGGGCCAGGCTGGCCAGGAACATCAGGCTGGAGGTGACGTTCTCGGCCAGGTCGGTGATGTGTTCGCCGACGAAGGCTTCGCAAAAGCCCAGACGGTCGGCCAGCAGGATGGCCTCGCGGTCTTCGGCCAGGGTCTGGCTGGCCGAGCGACCAGGAGGGTGCAGCGGCATCATGAAGGTGCCCAAGCGCATGGCGGTGTCCTCGATGGGAAAAGACGGTTCAGGCCACGCCGGCGCCCAGGGGCAGCGGCGGGCTGATGTGGTGGGGGCGCACGCTGAGATAGCGCCCGCCGCCGAACACCAGCGGCCGGCGCTCGGTGCGCTCCAGGCGTTCGACGTGACCGATGAAAACGCGGTGGTCGCCGCCGGCGTGAGTCTCCAGCAGGCGGCATTCGAGCCAGGCCACGCAGCCCTCCAGCAGCGGCAGGCCAGCCAGGCCCTCGCGCCAGCCGCTGGCGCCGAACTTGTCGCCGCGGCGGGCAAAGCGCGTCGAGACGTCGAGCTGATCTTCGGCCAGGATGTTGACGGCGAAATGCGAGGCGGCGCGAAACGCGGCATGGCTGGGGGCGGCGCTCGCCTGGCTCCACAGCACCAGCGGCGGATCGAGCGAGACCGAGCTGAAGGAGTTGACCGTCAGGCCATGCGGCGCGCCGTCGGCATCCCGCGTGGTGATCACGGTCACCCCGGTCACGAAGCTGCCCAGGGCATCGCGCAGCGTCCGGCTATCGAAAGCGGCCATCACGTCAATCCTCCACGACTTCAACGCTACCCGAGCGCGCGGAGCGGAACACCGCTTCGAGGGCACTGATGTTGGCCAGCATCTGCTCGCGCGGCACGGGATACGGCGCCACCCTCCGGGCGGCAGCGGCAAAGGCCTCAAGGTTGAGCAGGGCCGCGGGCGCTGGCGGATAGTCGGTGATCTGCGGCGAAGCGCCGCGCCGCGACACGGTCAGCGTCCAGCCTTCGGGGCTCTCGGGGTGGGCTTTATCGCGCACCTCGGCCCAGCCGGCGGAACCGTAGACCGCAAAGCGCCCGGCGAACGGCGTGGCCAGCATGGCGCTGATCAAGGCGTGCCCGCCGCGGCGGAACGACGCCATCACCGCCAGGGTGTCGCCATTGGTGAGCGGGCTGCCCAACTGGCGCACGCTGGCCAGCACGCTCTCGGCCTCGCCGAACACCGCCACCGACAAGTCCAGCAAATGAATGCCGGTGGCAGTCATGGGGCCAGCCGGCGCTTCCTGGCCCGACAATCGCCAGTTATCGGCGGCCAGGGCCAGGAATTTATCCTGGCTGAAGTTGGCCTCCACCTGCAGCGGCGTGCCCAGCTCGCCGGCGCTTAGCAGGCGCAGCACTTCCACGATGGGCGGCTCGAAGCGCTTCTCGTGGCCCACCGCCAGGGTCACCCCGGCGCGCTCGACGGCGTCCAGGGCGCGCCGGGCGTCGGCGCGGGTCAGCGCCAGCGGCTTCTCGCAGAATACGTGGCGGCCGGCCGCCGCCACCGCCACCACCTGCTGGGCGTGCTGGGTGTGGGGCGTGCACAGCACCACCGCCTCGACCCCCGGGTCGGCCAGAGCGTTCTCGAGCCGGGCGGAAAAGCGCAGGCCGCGCTCGCGGGCAAAGGCTTCGGCCGCCGGATCGACGTCGACCACGTGGACGACCTCGAGCCGCGGACTCTGCCGGACCTGGTCGACCAGGACGCGGCCCCACCAGCCCAGGCCGATCACGGCCAGTCTGAGTGCTTGCATGATGCTGCGCTCCGCCGGATCAGATGCGATGGCCGACGCCGTCGACGATGCTCTTGGCGCTGATCATTTCCGAGTCTTCGAGAACGTAGGTACTGTGCGGCACATTGGGCGGGATCAACACCGCCTGGCCGGGCCCGACCTCGAAGACTTCGCCGTCGAGGGTGACCCGGCTGCGGCCCGACAGACAGATGGCGATCTGTTCGTGCGGATGCGAGTGCTCTTGCGCGCCTTCGCCGGCCTTGTACTTGAGGATGCCGATCTCGATGTGCTCGCCGGTGATGAGCTTGCCGAAGGCGGTGGAGTGCTTGGGCGTGACGAACTCGTCGCGCACGTCGCTGAGGTTGATGATGGCCATGGAAGTCTCCTTGAAAAGTGTGCGGCTCAGGCCCGAGGGGGAATGACGGGCAGGCGCAGGTATGACGCCGTGTCGCCGCCCGTGTACAGCGTGATGGTGTTGTCGAACACCGCGGCCGGGCGGTCGGCGGGCTCGCCGTGCGTCATACCGCCCGTCCCTCGCGTGGCGTAATAGAACTGCTGGCCGAAGTCGGCGATCTCGCCCTGGTACTCATAGTCGCAGCCGCGAACCGAGAGGCCGACACTCCAGCCGGCGGGCAGCACCACGCAGGTCGGCAGGATTTCGATGTCGAGCATCACGATCTCGCCCGGCGTGAGCGGCTCCTCGCGATCGTGCGGATGGTAGGGCTGCCAGGGCTGGCTGCGCTCGGGGTCGAGGCGGCGATGCGAGGCCCGCAGCCAGCCCATGGCGATCGGCGTGTTCGGATCGAGCGCGCCCTGGAAGGTCAGCTCCCGGCCTTGTGGATCGAACACCTGGACGGTGAGGAAGAGGTCGGCGTCGACGGTATCGCTGGCGATATACAGGCGGGCGGCCACCGGGCCGGTGATCTCAATGGCCTCGGCCAGCGGCGCGGTGCGAAACACCAGACCGTCGCCCAACCCACGGTACGTCGCGTGCGCCGGGGCGGGTCGCTCGGGCACGAGCGCGCCGGGCCGTCCCAAGCGCGAGTCCTCCCTCGGGGAGGAAGTCGCGCAGCGACCGGAGGGTAATCCATCCAGCGCGCCGGGCCGTCCCAAGTGCGAGTCCTCCCTCGGGGAGGCAGTCGCGCAGCGACCGGAGGGTAGTCCATCCAGCGCGCCGCTGGCGGCATCCAGGTAATAATCGGTCCAGCACGTGCGGGCCAGAGGCCATTCTCCCTCGGCGCGGGGCTCGAAGCGGCCATCGGCATGACGCACATTGAGCAGTACGCGCGGCTGTTCGCGCCAATCGTTGTCCAGCCCCTTGAGGAAGTGATCGAAGAATCGCTTTTGCAGTTGCAGACCGTATGGCGCCGAAAACAGCGACCAATGCGTATCGCCATGCACTTCCAGCCATTTGTCGGCAATCGGCGCGCCGGTGAAACCGCTGAAGTTGCCGCGTGGGTGGATGCCCATGCCGCCCCAATTGGCGCACGACAGGAAAGGCACGGCGACTTCGGCCGGATCGGCCGAGCGGGCCCGCCACCATTCGCCGTCCAGCGCTCGCTCGACCGATTGCAGGTACAGGTCGCGCCGGTTGCGCGCCAGTTCCTCGTCGGAGAGATCGACCGGCCCCGCGATCGATTCGCCGGTGTGCGGATTGGTCTTGGCGCGCGAGCCCAGGCCGTACTGCACCGTCACCGCCTGGATCTCCGCCCACCGCTTGGCAAACTCGGAGAGGATGCCGCCATGGCGCGACGAGTCGCGGTACAGATCCATGAAGCCTTCCCAGGCGATGATGGCCTTGAGTCCCGGCGGACGGCGGGTGGCCGCACGCCAGCCCATCACGGCGTAGTACGAGATGCCCAGCACCCCCACCGCCCCCGTACTCCAGGGTTGACGGGCGGCCCAGGCGATGGTTTCGCAAATATCCTCGGTTTCCTGCGGCGACATCGGGTCGAGCAAGCCCTCGCTCCAGCCCGCGCCCCGGGAGTCCACCCGCACCACGGCGTAGCCGTGCGGCACCCAGCGTTCGGGATCGGTTACTTCCCAGGCCTGGTAGCGGTTCGTCGAACCCTCCAGGATCTCGGGATGATCGGCGATCATTTTCTGCCATTGCATGGGGTAGCCCTGGTCGTAGGTCAGCCCCTTGGCATAGACGCCATGCGACAGAATCACCGGGCAGCGCTGGTCCTCGTCCAGCGGGCGATAAACGTCGGCGCGCAGCACTGCGCCGTCGGTCATGCGGATCGGCGCGTTCCAGGTGATGCGCATGCCGTCGCGCACTTCGCTGCGCTCGTGGAGATCGGCCTCGCCAATCACCGAACTGCCCTCCGGTCGCTGCGCGACTGCCTCCCCGAGGGAGGATTCGTGCTTGGGGCGGCCCGGCGCACTGACCGAACTGCCCTCCGGTCGCTGCGCGACTGCCTCCCCAAGGGAGGATTCGTGCTTGGGGCGGCCCGGCGCACTGACCGAACTGCCCTCCGGTCGCTGCGCGACTGCCTCCCCAAGGGAGGATTCGTGCTTGGGGCGGCCCGGCGCACTCATACCCGCACCTTGATGCCGTGCAGGCTGTGCGAGGCGTCCTTGACGGTGAAGAAGAGGGCGTCGCTGTCGTCGGGGGTGTTGCCGCAGTGCACGGTGTTGGCGGGGATGTAGATAACGTCGCCGGGCTGGGCGCGATGGGTCGTGCCGTCCACCACCAGTTCCATCTCGCCCTCCAGCACGTAGATCCATTGCTCGTTGGGGTGGGAGTGCGGCTCGGAACGCTCGCCGGCGGGCGCGCGCATCAGGGCGACGATCATTCGGTCGCCTTCGACACAGCCGCCATACACGGGTGAGTAGTCGGGCCCGCCCATGATCTGGTTGATGCGGCCGATGTTGAAAACGTGTTCACCAGGCTGGGCGCGATGCGCGCCCGGCGTGCGCGGCTGCGGTTTGTCGTGGGGTTCGGACATGCTCATCACCGTCGGTTGCTTAAAAGGAGTCGAGGTGATGATAGGAAGTGCGCGACAGAGTGAAAAATCGTTTGTGAGCATGTAAGCTATAGGCACTGCCTATGCATCGGCCGCGGCCCCGGACTCCGGGCCCCGCCATGCCGGGCGCTTCTTTTCCGTTATCCGCTATGCGCCTGCGCCGCCTGGATCTCAACCTGCTGATGTCGCTCGACGCCCTGCTCGATACCTGCAGCGTGACGGCGGCCGCCAATCGCCTGCACGTGACCCAGCCCTCCATGAGCGGCTCCCTGGCCAGATTGAGAGAACATTTCAACGATGCCCTGCTGGCTCAGGTGGGCCGCCGCATGGAGCGCACGCCACTGGGGGAGATGTTGCTCGCACCCGTGCGCGAAACCCTGGAGAAGATCGAAAGCACCATCTCGCTCCGCCCCGACTTCGATCCCGCCACCGCGACCCGGCATTTTTCGATCTGCGCCTCCGACGGCACCGTGCTGGCGCTGCTCATGGACGTGCTCAAGCATCTGGAACAAGAAGCGCCTCATGTCACCGTCGACCTGCTGCCGGCGGCACCCGCCACCCTGGGCGACAAGCTCGCGCGCGGCGAGCTCGACTTCATTTTCGTGGTGGAACACGCCACGGTGGCCTCCCAACCGCAGGCGCTGGTGATCGACGACGCCTTCCTGTGCGCGGCCTGGGAAGGCAACCGCCAGGTGGGGCGCGGACTCAGCCGCGACACCTACCTCGCGCTGGGCCATGTAAATACGCGCTATGGCTACGAACGGCAACCCGGCTTCGAGCAATTCGCCCTGGAACGCCTGGGCGTACACCGGCGAGTGGAAGTCACCTGCCCCACACCCACCCTGCTCGGGCCATTGGTGGTCGGTACGCAGCGCATTGCCACCCTGCCCTCGCGGCTGGCGCGGCAGCAGGCCGAGGTGCTACCGCTGCGCTTGTTTGAGCCGCCTTTTGTGTTGCCGCACCTGCGCATCGTCATGCAATGGAACCGTGCCCGCGAGCATGATGGCGCCACCATCTGGTTTCGCGACCTGGTCTTGAAAACGGCGCGGACACGGAACCGTCCCTGTTGAATCCGAGCCGCATGCAAAGCCGCGAGGTGGTCGGCATGCGCTTGGGCGAGTGGTCATAATTTGCCATTCCTGTTCAAACATTGACATATTCAGGCAAGGCGGTTAATTCTCGGCACTCAGGCTCGGCGGCGGCATACCGGCCAGACGATTCTTCTTTAATCGCCATGAGGTCAGGTCATGCCTTCCTTTCGAGCCGTCACACTCTCCGGCCGCCTCCCATGCGCCAGTCTTGCCTGCGCCGCTTTGCTTCTGCTGGGCGCCTGCGGCAGCGACGACGGTTCGGAGCCAGAGCCTCCAGCGCCACGCCGGGCCAATGTCCTGATTATCCTGGCCGACGATCTCGGCTATTCCGACATTGGCGCCTTCGGCTCCGAGATCGCCACGCCACACCTCGACGCCCTGGCACGCGAAGGCCGGCTGCTCAGCCAGTTCTATACGGCGCCCGTTTGCGGCCCGACTCGCGCCGAGCTGATGTCGGGCGCCGACCATCACCGGGTGGGCCTGGCCAATAATCCAGAGGTGCTGCTCAGCCTGGTGCAGAACCAGGCAGCGCCCTTTGGCACCATTTATACCTATGGCAACATGCCGCCGGGCTACGAGGGCTTCCTCAACGACAGCGCGCTGGCCATGCCCGAACTGTTTCGCGATGCCGGCTACCGTACCTACATGTCGGGCAAGTGGCATCTGGCCTTCGAGCTGGTGGAGTCTTCGGCGGGCCAGCTCTCGCCGCTGCAGCTGCGGCCGGCGTCGTTCCCCAAGGCTCGCGGTTTCGAGCGGTCATTCGCCTTGCTCAACGGCGGAGCCTCGCATTTCGCGCCGCGGTCCGCGCGACCCACCGTATACGACACCGCCACCTATGCCGAAGACGACGTCACGTTTCCGGCCCGCGACCTCCCCGCCGACTTTTACTCGTCCACGGCCTATGCCGACAAATTGATCGGCTTTCTCGATCAAGACCGCGGCGACCCACGCCCTTTCCTGGCCTATTTGGCCTTTACCGCGCCCCACTTTCCGCTGCATGCGCCGGCCGCCGATCTCGCCGCCCAGGCCGGCAACTACGACGTCGGCTACGAAGTGATCCGCGAGCGCCGCGTGGCGCGCCTGCGTGAACTGGGGGTGATCGCCCCGAACTTCGCGGCCAACCCGGGGATTCCCAGTGCAGCCGAAGGCGGCAGCAGAGATCCGCGCTGGCATGAACTCACCCCCGACGAACGCGCCTACCAGGCCCGACTGATGGAAGTCTACGCGGCGATGGTGACCCGCATGGATGCCGAGATCGGTCGCGTCATTCAGCACCTCAAGGACATCGGCGAGTACGACCACACCCTGATTCTTTTCATGTCCGACAACGGTCCGGACGACGGCGGCGATCCACGCGAGGGTCCCTCCGACGACAACGCACTAGAGAATCTGGGCCATCCTGGCTCCACCAAGGCCTATGGCAAGCGCTGGGCCGAAGTGGGCGCCACGCCGCTGCGCCGCTGGAAAGGGCGAGCCGGCGCGGAAGGCGCCAACAGCGTGCCGGCCATCGTGCGCCTGCCCGGCCAGGCCCAGGGCTATCCCGCCATCGGCGCGCCAATGAGCGCGCCGGGCCGCCCCAAGCGCGAATCCTCCCTCGGGGAGGGGGTCGCGCAGCGACTGGAGGGCAGTCCAATGAGCGTGCTGGACCTCCTGCCCACCCTGCTTGATTTCGCCGGCATCCCCATTCCGCGCGATACGTACCAAGGCCGGCCCATCATCGCCATCGATGGCGTCTCGCAATGGGCCAGTCTGAGCGATCCCGCGGCGGTACACTTATCGAACCCGCCCCGGCGCCGGCTGGAGGGCGAGCTGGCGGGCATCACCGGCTACGCCCGGGAAGGCTCCTGGAAGCTCAGCCGCGTGCCCGAAGCCAGCAATGACGGTATAGACATCGGCTTCGACGATATACCCTGGGAGTTGTTCGATTTGCAAAATGATCGTGGCGAAACGCTCGACCTCGCCACCAGTCATCCCGACCTCGTCGAGCGCCTGGTCCGTCAATGGCAGGATTACGTCGCCGACACCGGTGTGATCCTGCGTACCGGCCATTCTTCCGACGCGACTCCTTAGCCATGATGCAACGCCACCGCTTTTCGCCGCCCGAACCTCCCTTTCCGAGCCCCAAGCACGCCTGGGACGCAACACCACCGCTTGAGCAGCAAGCGCGGAGGTATTTTTTGCCGCCGGGCCGCCCCAAGGCAGAAAGCCCCCATGGGGAGCAGCGCCGCCACGTAGTGGCAAGCGTGGGGGCATTTTTTTTGCAGGCCTGCTCGTGCGCCGCGGGCCTGCTGGCCGCCGAGGTTTCGTCCGCTTCGGCGGCCGGCTCCGCCTCCACCACCAGCGGGACAAACCTCCCGCCTTCCCGCGCCTCCTGGCTGCCCGGGATGCCGCGCGAGCGGCACGAGACCGCCATGCACGAGGCTATCGTCATGGCCCGGCGCAATCCGCGCTATCCCTTCGGCGCCGTCATCACCGATCGCGATAGCGGCGAGATTCTCGCGCGCGGCGTCAACGATGGCGGCACCAATCCCATCCTGCATGGCGAGATCGATTGCCTCAATCGCTACGTGGCGGAGCACGGCAACCGCGACTGGGACCGCCGCATTCTCTACACCACCGGCGAACCCTGCCCCATGTGCATGAGCGCGCTGGCCTGGGCCGGTATCGCAGGCGTGGTATACGCCAGCAGCATCGCCACCTTGCGCGCCGCCGGCATCCCGCAAATCATGATCGGCGCCGCCGAGGTGGCGGCGGCGGCAAACTTCTATCATGGCGAGCTGCTGGGCGGTATTCTCGCGGAACACACCGATCCCATGTTCCTGCGGCGCCCTGGCAGCACGCCATAAACTCCCAGCCGCGGGCCGGGGTGCCAGAGGCGCCTCTTGGGCGAACGCCCCGCCAGGCCGCCGGAGGCCGCAAACCGGTGGCGCGGCGCGAAGCCGGGTTAAGCTTGGCGCCCGTCTCCCGCGCCTCACCATGACATCGGCCTCCTTGCCCCTCGAACCGTCCCTTCCAGAACTGCCCTGGACCACCTGGACACCCGCGATCACGCTCGACTTCGCGGACCCCGGACTGCCGGATACCGGGCGCCTCGACGCCTGGCTGACCGGGGTCCTGGACATCTCAGCCGCCGACTTGCGCGCCGTGCCCGGCGCCACGCCCGGCCACGCCCATGTGTGGCGCATTCTGCTGCTCGCTCGCGTCTGCCTGCTGCAATGCCGCGTTCCGGCCTTCGAACCGCCGCGGCTGCTGGGTCTGCAGCCAGGCGGCGGCAACCGGATCCAGGCGAAGGTGACGCTGCCCTGGATCGACCAGATCCATCTCTCGTTGTACGCCGAGGTTGTGCAACAGGCCGCCAGACTGGTCGCGTGGTGTGGTGCCCATCCCATCGACGATGCGCACTGCGCGAGTTTCTTCGAGCAATTGCGGGACAGGATTCTGCTGCCCTGCGACCGCAGGGTTCCCGGCGGCCGCTCGACCATCCCGGTACTCCGGACCGCCCATGACTTGAATATCCCGTTTCGCCATCTGGGCGCGGGAGTTTATCAACTGGGCCTGGGCCATCGCGCGCGACGACTGGACCGCAGCAGCACCGACCGCGATGCCGCGTTTGCCGTGCGCCTGACCCAGCACAAGGGCTATGGCGCGCGCCTGCTGCGCGCCGCCGGCCTGCCCGCGGCCGAGCATTTCCCGGCCGACACGCTGGAGCACGCCCGCGCGGCCGCCGCGCGCCTGGGCTGGCCGGTGGCCGTCAAGCCGGTGGCGCTCGACCGAGGCGAAGGCGTCAGTGTGGGCGTGGGAGATGACGCCGGCCTGGCACAGGCCTTCGCGCATGCCCGTCAGTGTGCGCCGCGGGGCGACATCCTGGTCGAACGCCAGGCACCCGGCACCTGCCATCGCTTGTTCATGGCGCGCGGCGAGCTTTTATATGCGGTCAAACGCCGCGCCATGGGCGTGATCGGCGACGGCAGACGATCCGTCGCGCGGCTGGTCGACGAGATCCTGAGCACCGAGCGCCGGCTACCGCCCTGGCGGCGCAGCGGCCTGCAAACTCTCGACGCCCTGGCCGAGCAAACGCTGGCGGCGGCCGGCCTCGCCGCCGGCGACGTTCCCGCCGCCGGCGCCTACGTCGCGCTGCGGCCCATCGAAACCACGGCCTGGGGCGGGCTGGACGAAGACGTCAGCGATCGCGTTCACCCCGAGAACCGCCGCCTGGCGGCGTTGGCCGGCAAGCTGTTGGGCCTGGAGATCGCCGGCGTCGATATCATGTCGCCCGACATCGGCCAGCCATGGCAGGCCAACGGCGCCATCATCAACGAAGTCAACTACGCGCCGTTATTGGGTGGGGGCGAAGTGTCCCGGGCACGCCTGCCCGATCTATTGCGGCAGCTGCTGCCCGACGGCGGCCGCATTCCCCTGTTTGAAGCCCGGACCGCCGATGCCTGGAACGAAGCGCGGACTCGCTGGAGCGCCTGGCGCGAGGAGGGTCGGGCGGCGTATCTCACACGCGCGGATCGTACCTGGGGACCCGATGGCGAGCTCGTGCCGATGACGATCCAAGGCACGCGCCAACGCGTGGCGGCCTTGCTGACCTGGCCAACCGTGGAGGCCCTGGCCTGGGTCGCACCGTAGCGGGAGGTCGGCAGCGGACGCCCGGCCACGGCCCCGGCCCCGGCCCCGGCCCGGCGAATGCCGGTTCACGATGCGGGCGGTGCCTCCAGGGCGATCGCCCAGCGCAGACACCCTTGGGAAATCAGGCCTGCGATCAGCATTACCAGCCCCGCCGCCAACGCCGGGCTGGGGCCCAGGCCCGCGCCTACGGTGGCGATGGCGCCCACCAGCATTTGCGCCGCGCCGTACAAACCCGAGGCGGTACCGGTGCGCGCGGGATCGACGCTGATGGCCTTGGTCACCGCTCCCGGGCCGCAAAAGCCCACGGCCAGCGTCATGCAGGCAAACAAGACGATGGTGGCGATCAGATTGAGATGGCCCGTGAGCACCAGGGCCACGAACAGCAGCGCCGCCACCAGGCTCAAGAGGTTGCCGCGAATCAACAGCGTACTGAGCCGCACCTTGCCGACCAGGCGACTGGTGATGGCGTTGCCGAGCGTCATGCCAAACATCATCAGCATGATGAAAAACCCCATCTCGGTGGTGGAGCGATGGAGCTCTTCGGTGAAGATGAAGGGCGCGGCCACCATGACGGCATAAATCGACATCGTGGCGAAGCTGCCGCCCACCGCCAGCGCGACGAAGCGGCCCGATGACAACATGCGGCGGTAGTCGCGCATCAGCCCCGACACCCGCACCTCGCGGCTGGGCGAACCGGTTTCCTCCAGCCGCCGCCAGGTCAGCCAGAGATTGACGGCGCCAAGGCCGGCGAGCACGATGAAAATGGACCGCCAGCCCATTGCGGCGGCCAGCGCGGCACCCAGCAGCGGCGCACAGGCCGGCGCCATGGTCGTCATCAGGTTGATCAGCGCCAGCCGGCGCACGGTATCGTGGGTGACGGAGGTGTCGCGCACGATCACCCTGCCCAGCACCAGGCCCGAGCAGCCGCCCAGCGCTTGCAGCAAGCGGGCGGCGATCAGGCTCTCGGCATTGGGGGCAAACGCCGCGGCCACGCTGGCCAGCAGAAAGACACTCAAGCCCACCAGCAGGACCGGCCGTCGGCCGAAGCCATCGGCCAGCGGCCCATAAATGAGCTGGCCCACCGCAAGGCCGATGATGTACAGGCTGATCGTGCTTTGCATCAGCGCCATGCTGGCGCCAAGCTCGCGGCCCGCGATGGGCAGGGCCGGCACGTAAATATGAATGGCGAGCGTTCCGCTCAAGCTGATGAGCACCAGCATCCACAACGGCGGCATCCGGACGGGGCTTGCGCTTGGGCGCGTGGTCATGCGGGCAACCGGACGGTTGCCGGCGAGAGGTGGGAGAGATCCATACGGTTGTGAAAGTGGCGATCGGGCAACGGCTCGGCGGCGAACAGGCGATGACTGGGCTTTGCGGCGGGCCGACGAATCGAATCCCGCCAGCCGCACTCCATCAGCCTGCGTTCGGCGGGCGGCCTTTGGGCAGTTGGCCCTCCGGAAGCCCCGCAAACCGGCAGTGTCGGGACGTTCCATCATTCTAACGAAAAGCCCCGCCTCTCCGCCCGGCCCCGCGGAGCATGGTATGTTGAAGCCACCTTGCTTCAGCGACCGCAACCGTTACTGTCGCCACCATCACAGCCTTCCCCATGACCCGCTTGCTTCATACCGCCGATTGGCAGATCGGCCGCCAGTACGGTCGCTTTGCGCCCGACGATGCGCTCGCCCTGGCCGAGGCGCGCTTTGCCGCCGTCGAACGCCTGGCCCAGTTGGCCCGCGAGCACGGCGCCGATGCGGTGCTGGTGGCGGGCGACGTGTTCGACGCCCAGACCGTGTCCGATCGCACCATCCGCCGCCTGTTTCTCGCGCTCGAGGGCTACGCTGGCCCATGGCTGCTGCTGCCGGGCAACCACGACGCGGCCCTTGCCGAAAGCGTCTGGGAGCGCGCCCGGCGCCTGCGTGCGATACCCGGCCATGCGCACGTACTGGACACTCCGGGAGTCCATCGCTTCGAGACGGCCGGATTTGCGGTGCTCGCCGCGCCGCTCACGCAACGGCAGACGGCCCAAGACCTCACCGAACCCTTCGACGCCCTGGAAACACCGGCGGAGATGCTGCGCATCGGGCTGGCTCACGGCAGTGTGCAGAGCCTGCTGGCCGACGGTATCGATGCGCCCAACCCGATCGCCGCCGACCGCGCCGAGCGCGCGCGCCTGGATTACCTGGCCCTGGGCGATTGGCATGGCGCCCGGCAAGTCAATGCCCGCACCTGGTACGCCGGCACCCCCGAGCCCGATCGTTTTCGCAACAATGAGTCCGGCCAGGCATTGCTGGTGGAACTGGACGGCCCGGGCCTGCCACCCCGGGTCTCGCCGCTGGCGGTGGGCCGCCATGCCTGGCATGAATGGATGGTGCAATTACGGGTGGCCACCGACCTGGACGATTTGCTGGCTCGCCTTCGTGGCCTGCCCGCGCCGGCGGTGCTGGCACTCGATATCGAAGGCCAGACGGATCTGGATGGCCACCGCCGGCTGGCCGACGCCCTGGCGGAAGCCGAGGCCCGGCATCGCAGCGTGCAGGCGCGGCTCGACGGCCTGCGCCTGTTGCCGACCGAGGCCGAGCTGGCCTCGCTGCAGGCCGACGGCTACCTGGGCGCGGTGATCGCGCAGCTGCGCGAGCAGCAGGACGCGGTGGATGGCACCGTCGCGCGCGATGCCCTCGCCATTCTCGCCGGTCTGCTCGCCGCTCAGGCCCCCGGCTCGCGGGAGGCCTGATCATGCACCTGACGCGTTTACAGCTCCGGCAGGTACGGCGCTTTGGCACCGGTGTGTTGCTCGACGATCTGCAACCCGGGCTCAATCTCTTGCATGGCCCCAATGAATCCGGCAAAACAACGCTGGTGAGGGCGCTGCGCGCGGTGTTTTTCGAACGCTACGGCACCACGGCGATGGCCGATCTCGCGCCGTGGGGCGACTCCGGCGCCAGCCCCGAGATCGAGGTGGACTTCCGCTGGCAAGGCCAATCGTGGCGGCTAGCCAAGCGCTTTCTCAAGGGCAAGCGCTGCGATCTGACGATCGATGGCGAGGCATGGTCCGGCGAACACGCCGAGGCCCGCGTCGCCAGTCTGCTGGGCTACGAGTATGCCGGCAAGGGCGCCAGCAGCGCCCGCCATTGGGGCGTGCCCGGCCTGCTGTGGATCGAGCAGGGCGGGACCGGCGAACTACGCGAAGCGGCCGAGTTTGCAAGCCCGCACCTGCGCGCCGCCCTGGGCCCGGATCTGGGCGGACTGGCCAGCGGCGCCGGCGATACCATCCTGGCCCGGGTCGAGGCGCTGCGCGCCGAACTGCTCACCGCCACCGGCAAGCCGCGCGGCGAGTATGCGCAGGCCCTGGCGCAGCTGCAGGAGCGGCAGGCACAGCGGGAGCCGCTGGCCGCGAGCATCCGCGAGTACCAGGACGACGTGGACCGGCTGGCCGAGCTGGACCGCCAGCAGCGGCAGGAACGCGAGCAACAGCCCTGGCGAACCCTGCGTGAACAACAGGGCCAGGCGGCGGCGCAACTGGCCGACGTCGCGCAATGGCAGGCTCGGCTGGCGCAAAAAGAACAGGATCGCGAACTGCAGCACAGCCAACTGGCGCTGTTGCGCCAGCAGCGGGCCGACCAAAACCGCCGGCGCGAAGAGCGAGCCCGGCGGCAACAGGCCGTGGCCGACAGCCAACAGCGGGTGGCCGAACTGACAGCGGCGCTGCGCGAGCATGATGCCGCCCTGGAAAACGCCCGGCGCGCCTACGACCAGGCGCGTCAGAGATTGCGGTTGGCGCGTCGCGCCGCCGATCGACGGCGCGATCGCGAGGCGCTGGAGTTGCGCCGGGAGCAGGCGGACGCCTTGCGCCGGCGGCTGGCCGAAGCGCTGCGTCTGCAAGACGAATGCCTGGCGCTGCGGCAGCGGCTGCAAGCCGTCACGCTCACCCCGGACAGTCTGAAAACCCTGCGCCAACTGGCGCGGGAGCGCGAGCGCCTGACCATCCAGCGCGAGCAAGCCGCCACGCATCTGCATTTCGTCCTGCCCGGCGGCCAGGATCTCGAGATCGACGGCGAACGGGTGGCCGGCAATGGCGAACGGCAGTTGCTGCACCGCACCCGCTTGCGTCTGCCCGGTGGCGGCGAGTTGCACATCACGCCCGGCGGCACCGACCTGGCCGAGCTCGAGCGTCGCTGGGCCAGGTGCCAGGACGATTGGCGAACCCACTGCCAGGCGCTCGGCCTGGCCGAATCGACGGCCCTGGCCGAGGCCGACGCACGGCAGGCGCAAGCCACGCAATGGAGCGCCAGCCTCGCCCAGCTCCAGGCCTCCCTGGCCCATCAGGCCCCCGACGGCGTGGCCGCCATCGAGTTCGCGCTGCAAGCCCTGGAAGCCGAACTCGCCCGACGCCAGGAAGCCCTGGCCGAAGTCGGCGAACAGACCGAAGCCGGCGAGCCCGCCAGTACGCCCCATCCCGGTCCGGCGGCAAACCTCGGCACCGGCCTCCTCGACCTATCGGAAGCCGAAACCGCCGAGGCGCTGGCCGAGGCCCGGCTGAAGCGCATCGAGCGGGATCGCCAATCCGCGCATACCGCCCTGGCCAGCGCCCAGAACAGCCGCCAGCAAGCCCAAAGGGAGTGGGAACATTTGCAATCGACATCGCCGGCCGCCGACGACCCCCAGGCCGAAGCCGATCTGCGGCGGCGGATCGACGACGCCGAGTCACGCCTCGCCGCGCTTCAGGCCGATATCCTGGCACAGCAGGCGCGCATCCAGGCGGCCCGGCCCGAGGTGCTGCAACAGGATGTCGATCGGCTGGGGCGCTCCGCCGACCATCTCGAAACCCGCTTCCGGACGCGCGAGCTGCAACTGGCCGAGCAGCGCAGCCGCCTGCAGACCCTCAGTGCCGAAGGGCTGGAAGAACGCCGCGCCGAACTCGAGCGCGACACCGCCCACTGGCAGCGCCGCTGCGACGAACTCGAACGCCGGGCCGCCGCGCTCGACCTATTGCGGGACCGGCTGCGGGCCGGGCGCCAGGCCCTGACGCAACGCCTGCAGGAACCGCTCAGACGCCATCTAGAACACTATCTGACGCTGTTGTTTCCCGGCGCGGGAGTCGTGCTGGACGACAATCTCGTCCCGACGCGGCTGAACCGCCCGGCCGCCGGCGGCCCCGAACTCGGCGACATCGATGCGCTCAGCTTTGGCGCCCGCGAACAGTTGGGGCTGATCAGCCGCCTGGCCTACGCCGATCTGCTGCGCGAGGCAGGGCACCCCACCCTCATCGTTCTCGACGACGCCCTGGTCCACACCGACCATGAACGACTCGACCGCATGAAGCGCGTGCTGTTCGATGCCGCGCAGCGCCACCAGGTCCTGCTGCTCACCTGCCATCCACAGGTCTGGCAGGACCTTGGCGTGGCGCCGCGCGATATCGCCGGTCTCCCGAGGCCGGCGGAGGGCTGAGCCCGAAGACGACGAGCCCCTGCAAAGCCGCCCCTACCTGAAAACCCTGCTCCGAGGGGCCGATCCGTTCGGACGCAACGTCAGCGCAGACGAAATCCCAGGGCGTCCCACGCTTCGCGCAGCCGGTGGCGGCCGGTCAGCGATTGCGGGCCCGCCAGCCGCTTGAGCACCCGCCCGCCCCAGCCGTGCGTCATCGCCTGCTCGTCGTAGAAGGCGGCGATGCGGCTTTCATATTCGGCCACGCTCGCGCGTTGGTCTTCGAGCGCATAGGTTTCATGGTGCAGCACAGCCGCCTGTGGCAACCGCGGCTTCACCGCCGTGTCTTCGGCCGGATCGGGATAGCCCAGGCTCATGCCGAACACGGGAAAAACACCCGGCGGCAATTGCAGTTCGGCGGCCACGGCTTCGGGCTGGTTGCGGATGCCGCCGATATAGCAGCCTCCCAGGCCCAGGGATTCGGCGGCGGTAATCGCATTTTGCGCCGCCAGGGCCGCGTCCACGCAACCCATCACACCGGCCTCCAGGTATTCCTGCCCCTCCAGCGGCGCCTGGTTATCGGCCGCGAGTTGCAGCAGGCGGGCGTAATCCGCCAGCCAGACCAGAAACAGCGGCGCCTCGGCGACATGGCGCTGGCGGCCGCAGAACTCGGCAAGACGCGCTTTGCGGTCGGCGTCGCGCACCGCCACCACACTCCACACCTGCAGGTTGGACGAGGAGGAAGCCGACTGGGCCGCTGCGATCAGTGTCGCCAGGGTGGCATCGGAAACCTCGCGCGGCAGGAAACGCCGCACGGAGCGGTGCGCCAACTGCACGTCGAGCGTGTCGTTCCATTCGGCGGGCAAGGCCTCGGGGACGGCACGATAACGCTGGTGCCAGGCGGCGGCGGGGGCGGTACGGGAGTCGGGCATCGATCGATAGTCTCGGCAAAAGGCCCACCGGCGGCGAAAGTGCCGGCCAGGCCGATATCAGAAAGCAGCGGCGACAGTACCAAGCCGATCCGATCCCCGCAAGTCGGCCGCTGCGGTAGCGGCATTTGCGCTTTTTGGCCGGAGGATACACCCGCGGCCGACCGCCAGACCGCGAGGTGGACCGGGGCTTGCGCTTGGGCGCATGGTCACTCCGCTCAGGGTCGAAGCCCTTATCGGAATAGGACATCGCCGGGAAAGCATTGACATAGCTCAAGATTCATGGAAAATACATAGCTAACTATGTAATATGGCCACGTATCGACAGCTCGACTGTCGGCGCTCGGTCCGCGAGGAAATCATCATGTTTCATCCACGTCCCTATATCGTCGGCATTGGCGGCGCCCTGCATCTGGGATCCACCACCGAACTCGCCATTCGGCATGCCTTCGCCGGCGCCGACGCGGAGCTTGACGTCTTCGCCGGCGCCGACCTCGATCTCCCGTTGTACGCGGCGCAATCACCCGCCCAGACGCCCGCCGTGCAGCGCCTGCTACGCGCCCTGCGCCGGGCCGACGGCGTGGTGATCGGCTCGCCCGGCTACCACGGCGGCCTGTCCGGCGTGGTGAAAAACGCCCTGGATTACATCGAATTCATGCGCGACGACGAGCGGCCCTACCTGAGCGGACGGGCGGTGGGTTGCATCGCCAACGCCGCCGGCTGGCAAGGCGCCATGAGCGCGCTGGCGGCGACCCGCAACATTGTGCACGCCTTGCGCGGCTGGCCGACGCCGCTCGGTGTGTGCCTGGCCGGCCCCCAGAAGCCCTTCGATGCCCAGGGCCGCTGCACGGATACCGGCGTCGACCGCAATCTGCGCGCCCTCGCCACCGAAGTCCTGCAGTTCGCCCAATGGCAGCGCCACAGCGCCCCGGTCATGGCGCCACGTCCGGCGAAGGTGGCCTGAAGAGCCTTCCGGCGGGCCGCCAGGCACCATTTTTTGCCACCCGTTCCGCGCGATTCGATCCACTTTTTGGAGTATTGATATGTCTGTACAAGTACAGGCCTCGGCCGCCGTCAAAGGTACGCCGTGGCAGATCCGGCGGCAAGGAGACGGCGAAGCCATCCTGATCCTGCATGGCGCCGACGGCGCCCACGGCTGGGCCTCGATCCAGGCCGAACTCGCCGCGCACGGGCAAGCGCTGCTGCCTTCCCATCCGGGTTTCGATGGCAGCCCCCGCCCCGCCTGGCTCGACTGCGTCAGCGACCTCGCCAACGGCTATCTCGAACTCATCGAAAACCAGGGCTGGGGCCGCGTGCATCTGGTCGGTTATGGACTGGGAGGCTGGATCGCCGCCGAGATGGCGATCCGCCATAGCGGCGCGCTGGCGTCGCTCTCGCTGATCGCTCCCCAGGGCATCTACGTGCCGGACGTGGTCACCGTGGACGTTTTCCTGCGCACCGATGAACAACTGCTGCGCGATACGTTTCACGACCCCGCCCTGGCCCAGGCCATCTGGGACCAGCCCCGTTCTCCCGAAGCCGACGAGGTCGCCATTCGCAACAAGGAAGTGACCGCGCGCCTGACCTGGCAGCCCCGGGGCTACGACCTCGATCTGCGGAAATGGCTGCACCGGATCGCGGCGCCCACGCAAATCGTGTGGGGCGCCGATGATCGCATCCTTCCCGTGGCGTATGCCGAAGCCTGGCGCGAGGCGATCCCGGACGCCCGGGTCGTCACGCTCGAGGCTTGCGGCCATGCCCCGCATCTGGAGCAGCCCGCCCGTCTCGGCCAAGCCCTCTCTTCCTTCCTCGAGCAAGCCCGGAGCGTCGCATGAAGTTCTTCAATTTCCACCTGATGGCGTATCGGCACGCCGATCTCGACGCCATCCAACGCAACGGTTCGGCCTGGGTCACCTTCTCCAACCAATACTACGATCCCAAGCTGGGCGCGGAGCTCTACCATGAGTACCTCGACCAGATGGAGTATGCCGACCAACTGGGCTTCGACGGCGTCTGCCTCAATGAACACCACCAGACCGCCTATGGCCTGATGCCCACGCCGGGCGTGTTGGCCGGCGCGCTCGCGCGCAGCGTCAAAAAAGCCAAGATCGCCATCCTGGGCCGCGCCCTGCCGCTGGTGAACAACCCCATGGTCATCGCCGAGGAATTCGCCCTGCTCGACAACCTCACGCGGGGCCGTTTCATCGCCGGCTTCGTACGCGGCATCGGCGCCGAGTACCACGCGATGGGCATCAACCCCACCGAGTCGCAAGAGCGCTTCAACGAGGCCCACGACATGATCGTGCGCGCCTGGACCGAACCCGGCCCGATCGCCTATGCCGGCAAGTACTATCAGATGAACTACATGAACCCCTGGCCCCGGCCGTACCAAACGCCGCACCCGCCGATCTGGGTTCCGTCGCAGGGCTCCAGCAGCACCATCCGCTGGGCCGCGTCGCGGCGCTACACCTACTGCCAGACGCTCAGCGCGATCGACGTCGTCGCCAAGTTCTTCGATATGTACCGCGAAGAAGCCCGGCAGGCCGGCTACGAAGCCGACAACGAGCAATTGGCATGGTCCAATTGCATCTACATTGCCGAAACCGACGAGCAAGCCATGCGCGAGGCCCGGCCTCATCTGGAAGCGCTGATGGGCACCCTGCTGAAGATGCCCATGGAAATGCTGCTGCCACCCGGCTATACCAACCTGGAAGCCATGAAGCGCATCAAGGCCACGCGCGCGCTGGCCGCCGGCAAGAAGGCGCAAAGCGTGGAAGACCTGATCAAGGCCGGCGTGGTGATCATCGGCAGCCCGGCCACCGTACGCGAGAAGCTCGAAGAGTATGAAGCGCGCGCCGGGTTTGGCACGGTGCTCACCAAGACCCAGTTCGGCACCATGCCCAACGAGATGGCCCGCAACAACATGGCGGCGATCGCCGAAGAACTGTTCCCGCACTTCCGGCGCCGCGAATCGCCTCCGGCGACCGCTGCAGCGCCCCATTGATTGCCCGCGCATCCGACGCCGGGTGCCATCATCACCAGGAGGAGACTTCATGAAAACCCTGCACGCCACCCTCGGCGCCGCCATGGCGCTGGGCGCCGCGCTCGCGCCGGTCGCCAGCGCAACCGCCGCCTATCCCGACAAGACCGTCCGACTGATTCTGCCGTTTCCGCCGGGCGGCTCGGCCGATACCCTGGCCCGCATGCTCGCCGACCGTCTCAAAGACCGCACCGGCGCCACTTTCGTGGTGGAGAACAAGCCCGGCGCCTCGGCCAACCTCGGCACCGACTACGTGGCCAAGGCCGACCCCGACGGCTACACCATCCTGGTCGGCGTAACCGGCGCGCTCTCGATCAATCCTACGCTGTATCCCGACCTCGGCTACGTACCCGATCGCGACTTCCAGGGTATCTCGATGATGGCGACCGCACCGGTGGTGATCGCCGCCAGCCCGCAATCGGGCATCACCTCCGTGCAGGAACTGGTGGAACAGGCCAAGCGCAAGCCCGACGGCCTGTCATACGCCACCAACGGCGTCGGCACCAGCCACCAACTGGCCGGAGAACTGTTCAACCACACCGCCGGCATCAAGGTGCGCAACGTCCCGTATAAAGGCACCCCCGCGGCGCTGCAGGACATCGCCGGCGGACGCGTCGAACTCGGCTTCGTCGACCTCACGGCAACGCTGCCGATGGTCGCCGGCGATCGCGTCAAGGCCGTGGCCACCACTGGCAGTCAACGGTCGCCCGCCCTGCCCGATGTTCCCACCGTGAGCGAATCGGGCTATCCCGACTACGAGGCCCTCACGTGGATAGGGCTGTTTGCGCCCAAGGGCATGAAGGCGGAAGACGTCGAAACCCTCAGCGGGCACGTCAACGCCGTCCTGTCCGAGCCCGACATGCAGGAGAAGGCGCGCGGCTATGGCCTGGAAGTGCAGGGCAGCAGCCCCGCCGACCTCCAGGCTTTCCTGGTGAGCGAAAACCAGAAGTGGCGCAAAGTGATCCAGGACGCCGGCATCAAGCTGCAGTAGCGTCGGCACGGGCCCAGGGCGTCGATCACTCCTGCATGACGCCAGAGGCCCCGCCCCTCTAAGCAAAGGGCGTCGAACCCATCGGCTCGGTCGCCCCGCCGCCGGCCTCCTGGTCCCGCCCGTAGCGCAGCCGCTCGAGATTGTCGGCCATGCGCACACAGAGGGCGAGAAACTGTTCGATCTCGCTGTCGCTCAAACCCTCGACGGCTTCGTCGTAAACATCGTGCGCGTCGCGGGTCATGCGATGCAGCATCTCTTCGCCATGCGGGGTGAGCGAGACCAATCGCCGGCGGCCGTCGCCTTCATCCACGACACGGCGAATCAATCCCGACTTTTCCATCCGGTTGAGCGTGGCCGCCATCGAAGGCTGCTCGATGTCGCAAAGCCGCGCCAGCTCGGCTTGCGTGGACGTCTGCAAGCGGTAGACCATGCGCAACACCGGAAACTGGGCGGGCATCACGCCGTAATCGGTGGTTTTACTGGCCAGTCGCCACACAATCTGGCGCGTGAGGCGAGCCGTCAGAAAACCCAGGCCGGGCGCGCGCACCGGCCCGGTGGGTCGACCGGCGGGAGGATGGTCGTCAAAGGACAGATCGGAATCGGAAGTCATGACGCTATTCTAGAGCCGTGCGTCCCCTTCGACCGCCTCAACTTCTGCGGCGACTATCAGTGCACCGGCACCCCCGCCGGCGTCGGGCTGGCGCGCTCGCCGCAGGTGTTTCTGAAGCCTGGCGTCGGCTACACCGCGTTCAACACCGCCTGGATCTCGCGCGCCAGCGGCCGCAGGGTGGCGGCCAGCCTTTCGGCGCCCGCCGCGCGCAGTTTGCCGGTGTCGGACACCAGCGCCAGCGCGCCGAGCACTTCGCCGCCGGCGTCGAAGAGCGGCACCGCGGCGGCGCCGAGCTGGGGCTCCAGCTCGCCGTCCGAAAAATAGAATCCAGCCTTGCGAATGGCCGTGAAGTACCTGCGAAACTCGGTCCAGTCGCCGCCGATGCCGTTGGCGGCGGCCTCGGCGGCGTGGATCTCGTAGATGCGGCGCAAGGGATGGCGGCGCAGATGGGCCAGTATCACCTTGGGCGCGGCGCCGCGAAACAGCGGCCGCACGCGGCCACGCCCATAACTGAGGGACAAGCGGTCATCGGGGCTCACACGATGGGTGTCGACCACCTGCTGATGCCATAACGACGACAACACGGCGTCGAAGCCGGTTTGCTCCACCAATCGGTGCATCCAGGGCACGGCCGCGCGCAGCACCGGATCGGTCTGCCGCAATTGCAGATCGAGCACCGCGATCCTGGCGCCCAGGCCGTAGCGTCCCGCGGCCACCTTCTGCAGGAAGCCGGCCTCCACCAGCTCGCGCACATAGCGATAGCCGGTGGGCCGCGTATAGCCCAGCGTTTCGATGATGTCGTCGGTGGCCCACACCGGCTTCTCCGGCGAGAACAGATTCAAAATGGCGAATACCCGCGATGCACTGCTCACTCTCGACCCCTGGACAATTGACCGGCACCCGGCGGGGCATTGTAGGCCCGCCCCGATGTCGACCCTCCCATCCCGACTCAGGACAAGGTCCGTACGTACTCGACCATCCGCCGACGCATGGCGTCGTCGGGCAGCTCGCCAAATGCCGCGCCCATGTTGTCGATCATGTGGCGCGCCTGGCTGGTTGCCGGCGTAGCCGCGGTGATCGTCGGATTGGCGATCACGAATTTCAGGAAAAACTGCGCCCATGAGCGGGCCCCGACATCCGCGGCCCAGGCTGGCAGGGCCTGGCCTCGCACCCGGCTCCACAATCGCGTGCGGCCGAACGGCGCGTAGCACAATACCGCGATACCTCGATCGCGCGCCAGCGGCAGGAGCCGTTCCTCCACGGCGCGGTTATCGATCGCGTAGTCCACCCCGATGAAGTCGAGCGGCTCACGCCGCATCCACTGCTCCAGTGCTTCGTATTGCCGCTCGAAAGTCGTGGTGAGCCCGAGGTAACGGATACGGCCGGCGTCCTTCAGCCCGCGCAGCAGCGGCAATTGGGTGGCAACGTCGCCCAGGTTATGCACCTGGATCAGGTCGATCACCGGCTGGCCCAGGCGCTCAAACGAGGCTTCGAGTTGCCGCCGCGCGGCGGCAACGTCGGCCTGGCCGCCGCCACGGCCCGCCACGTTGAGCTTGGTGGCCCAGAATAATGACTTCGCGATGCCGAGTTCCTGGACGATGCGGCCAGCCACGGCCTCGGCATCGCCATACGAGGGCGCGGTGTCGAACACCGCGCCGCCGTGCTCCACCAAGGCCTCGAAGACGGCGCGCAGCGCCGCCAGATCGTCCTGCCCGGCGCTCTGCGCGAACGTGGCGGAACTGCCCAGCCCCACCACCGGCAGGCGCTGGCCGGAAGATGGAATCGCGCGGGTGATGAGCGCCGCGGTGTCGCCGGCCTCGGCCTCGGCCTTGCCCGCGCCGGCCAGCGGCCATGCCAGGCTGGTCCCTGCCGCCAGCGCCAGCTTGAGTGAATCGCGTCGTGTGATCATTCCGACCTCTCTTGGTAAGCGTGCCGTGTGCTTTTGCGACTCCCTGAACAGACGGGAGTTCGTGAAGAACTCCGGCCTTTCGGCCGGAGCTTCTCCGCCACCATTCAGGGGAGCCTTCGGCTCCAGCGGATTTGGCCTCGCTCACCTCGCCGTGAACGGCGAGGCCTGCGCTTAGGCACGTGGTCAATGTTCCGGTTTTATGTCTGGTTGTGCGGCCATGGTCGTACCGTACGAGCACTTCCCGTCAAGGATGCCGGCCTATGGACTGGAACCGCGCCGCCGCGTGCCGGACGTACCGGACGCCGCCAGCAAGCGCTGGCGGCGGGCCAGCCAGAATCCGAGCGCGGCCCAGGCCAGGGCCACCGGCACGGTTAAGCCGGCCAAGGCCGCCAGTCCGGGCGCCAGGCGCGCCAGCACACCCTCGACCTGAGCGCCCAGCACATCGCCGCCACGATAGACGAAAGTATCGATCATGGCCTTGGATTTGTATTTGTCTTCGCGCGATGTCACAGTGTAGAGCGTTTCGCGCGCCGGCCGGGTGATGGCCCGCTGGATGGCCCGGAAGGCCGCCTCCAGCACGATCAAAGCGGCCAGCGAGCCGACGATCGCCAGGCCCACGATGCCCAGCGCCACCGTCAGCGGCAACAGTACCAGGGCGGTCGCCACGCCCAGCCGCTGCATCAAATGCCCCGTTACCAGGGCCTGCAGCACCAGGGTTGCCACCTGGGTGATGAGATCGATGCGGGCGAACCACGTGGTGCGAAGGTCCATATCGGCGCCCAATTCGCCCACCATCTGCAAACGGGTGAAGTACAGGAAGGTCGAGATGACGGTCATGCACACGACATAGGCAGCAATACCCAGCAGATAGGGCGATTGCAGCGTGGCGCGCAGGCCGGCCCAGGCAGTGCCGCCGATCACGGCCGTTTGCTCGCGCGCGGGCGCCCCGGGCTTGTCCTTTCCGCCACCCTGGCTGCGCGACACCGCCCATGCCAGCCACACCGCCGCCATCAACAGTGCGGCGGCCACCAGCAGCAAGGCCGGCGTGCCCAGCGGCCGCGCCAGCGTCGCGGCCATCCAGGCTCCGGCGATGGCACCCAGCGTGCCGCCCACGGCGATCAGCGCAAAGCAGCGTCGGCTCTGTTCGAAGGTGAAGCGGTCGGTCATCAGCGCCCAGAACAGCATGGTGGCAAACAGATTGAAGACGCTGAACCAGACGTAGAACACCTGGCCGCTGACCACGCCCACCGCGGCGGGTGCCAGCGCGAGGAGGGCATAGAAGCCCAGCAAGCAAACGATGAGCACGCCATAGGTCGCGGCAATGAAAGCCACCCGCCGGTAGCGGCTTACCAGCCAGCCAAAAACCGGATTGACCGCCAGGGTGACCAAAGCCGTGCCGATGAACAGCCAGCGCACCGCCTCGATGCCTCGCTGCATGCCCAACGCCTCGCGCGCCGGGCGTACGACCATCAGGGCGGCGAGCACGCAGAAAAAAAACAGCCCGGAGAGCAGGACGGGCCGAATCTCTTCACGGCGCAGATTGAACAAGGCGAACAGACGCTGACGCATTCGATCGGACTCCTGGCGACGAACGCGGGCTGGGGCAGTCTGTCGCTGCTCGTTATTGTGCCACCTCGTCTTCCGGCGTGAGACAACGAATCCGATTACGTCCGCCGGCCTTGGCCTCATACAGCAAGCGGTCGGTCATGCGCAGCGCGGTGGCCAGCGGCGTCGCCGCTTCGAAGACCGCCACGCCAAAACTCGCGGTACAGCGCACCGCTTGCTGTGCCTTGCCGAATGTGTGGGCTTCGATGTCGGCCCGCAGGCGTTCGGCTATCTTGCCCGCCTCCGCCAGCGTCGTCTCGGGCAGGAGAATGACGAACTCTTCACCGCCAAAGCGCGCCACGACGTCGTCCAGCCGGGTGCCGTCGGCGACGATGCGGCCCACCTCGGCAAGAACCGCATCGCCCATGCCGTGACCCCAGGTATCGTTCAGATCCTTGAATCGGTCGAGATCGAACAAAACCAGCGCGTAGCCGCGTACGCCCCGCACACTGTCCCTCGCGGCTTCGGCAAAGCCCCGGCGGTTGAGCATGCCGGTGAGGCTGTCGGTCCGGCTCAAGCGCCTTTCGGCCGACAGGCGCTGCCAGAACGCCGAACCGATGAACCCGATGGCGAACAGCACGGCGAACACATTGATCATCGCCAGCGTCGAGCTCCAGAACCTGCCGTCATTGAAGCCGTACGTTGCCAGTGCAGCCTCCGGTACGGCCACCACCCGCCAGATGCCGAACAGGGCAAATGCCGCGAACGAGCCCAACAGCAGGCGCTCGACCCAGGTTCGCCGCAGTAATCCGCGCGCCCGGTAAGCGGCCACGATGCACAGGATCGAGATCGTGGCCTGCAGCGCCATGACCCTGATAGGATTATCGGGCTGCCACCAAGTGAAGTAGGTCCGTGCCGCGAAACCGAGGATCGCGATGGCGGCCAGGCTGGGGTCGGCCTTGCGTACGCCCGCCAGCTGGCAGAGAGCCTGGGCGATCCAATATGCCGCGGCCAGGAACAACCCGCCGGTTACCACGATGATCAAGCCGTGGGGATCCCGCAATCCCGCCACTTGGATCGTGATGGCGACGCCATAGGCCAGATAGGCGAACGCGGCCTGCCTGAGCGACTGCATGCGCCGTCCGCTTTCGCGAAAGGTCAGGTACAGCAGCCCCGCCAGGCACAGCATCACCACCGGGTGGCTGAGTTCCAGCAAACCGACGTGCCGCATCACGGTAGGCTCTTGGTGTTACCGATATGATGCTTGGTGAATCCGAGCGGCATGCCGGGCGCGAAGTGGTCCGGCTTGCGCTTGGGCGCCTGGTCGATCATGGTTCCTCGGGGATTCGTCATGCCGCCGGAGTCAGGACGACACCGGACGCGTTTGGCGGGAACAGGCGAAGGATACCCCCTCTCGATTGAACCACACACCAAGCCGGGCTCTCACCGGCCCCGGAAAGTCGCCGCCCGTGCCACCGAGCGGCGATCGCCAAAGCGCGGTCAGCGCCGACCCAGCCGGGCCCCTCGACTCAAAAGCGGGCCCGCGCGGCGGCGCGTGGTCAGACACCGAACGCGCCTGCCTTGGGGTCTACGCGGCGTGCGTCCGTCAATCGATAGGTCAGTTCGTCCAGCCGCTTCACGCCCTGGCTCGCGAACTTGCCCTCCGCCTCCAGCGCATTGTGGCGGCGCAGCAGCTCGGGCGTTGCCAGGTTCGCCAGCAACGTCCGCACCTCGTCGTGGGGTACCGAAAAAGGCGGGCCGGCTTTCAGTTCCTGGGGATAGTCCAGCGTCAGCAGCAGGCCGCGGTAGCCCGGCGCCAGGCCGCCATACACCTGACGACAGTAAGCCGGCCGCATCGCCGGAGGCAAAGCGATCAGGGCAGCGCGGTCGAATACGGCCCCGCAATCGGCCCAGAGCGCTGGCGCCGCCTGAAAAATATCGCCGCACAGGATCTCGATCGGCCCGCTTCGGTAGAGCACGCCATCGGCGGTCTGCTGGCGCTCGGCCTCCAGGTCGTGTTCGGCAAAGAAAGAGTGCGCAGCCTCTTCGGCAAGCTCCACCCCCAGTACGGCATGGCCTCGCTCGGCCAACCATAACAGGTCGAGGCTTTTGCCGCACAACGGCACCAAGACGCGTGTTTTGGCGGATAGTGCCAGTTGAGGCCAGTGTTCGCGCAAGGCCGTGTTTATGCGCGGTTGGTGAAATCCGATGCGCCCCTGGCGCCAGCGTTCGAGCCAAAAACCGGGCTCCATGTCGTCCATCTCCTGTTTCAGCGCGTGGCCGCATTATAGGATTGGCGCTCGCCGGCGATCTGGGGCTGGAACGGAAAAAGCCGCGCCTTACGGCGCGGCAGGGTGTTCGGCGAACAACACCTACATCAGCAGCAACACGATCACCAGACCCCACAACGTCAGCAGCGTGTTGCTCACGGCGTAAGGTACCGTATAGCCCAACATCGGCACATTGCTCTTGGCAGCGTCCGCCACCATGGCCACCGAAGCCGTGCTGGTGCGTGCTCCTCCGCAACAACCCAGGTTGATCGCCGGATCGAAGCGAAAAATATACTTGCCGATGAGCGGCGCGAGCACCATTGGCAGACCCGTGGCGAACAGTCCCCACAGGAACATTTCTATCCCCACCTGCTGAAGCCCGGCGATGAAGGTTGGTCCTGCGGTGATACCGACCACGGCGATGAAAGCGTTCAGCCCCACCGAGTTCATGAACCACAGCGTGGCGCTGGGCACGCTGCCCAGCTTAGGCATAAAACCGCGCAGCCAGCCGAACAGCAAACCCATGACCAGCGCCCCGCCCGAAGTGGAGAGCGTGATCGGCACGCCGTCCACCGGCACGACGATCGCACCGAGGAGCCCTCCGAGCACGATCCCCGAGCCGACGAACACCATGTCGGTCACGCTGGTCGGACGATCCGCGAAGCCGAGTTCGGCGACCACGGCTTCCACATGTTTACGGCTGCCGCTGACACTGATGATATCGCCGTGATACACCTTGGTCTGCGCCTGTACCGGTATATCCACGCTCATCGCCCCCCGCCGTATGCGGGTTACGTAAACGCCGCGGGCCACCTTCTCTTTCGACAATTCGAGGAGGGTACGACCGTTCGCGCGCTTGCTGGTGAGCAGCACATCCACGGCCTCGATCGGAACGTCCAGCAGCTCCTTGTCGGCCACTTCTTCGGCCCGGTTGCCCCATTCGACCATCGCCTCGTGGCGGCCGGACACCGCCACGACGTCGCCCACCTGGAGCACGGTGCCGTCGTCGAACGGAATGATTTTGCCGCCACGCCGCAGACCTTCGAGAAACATGCGGTCGCCTGCGGCGGCTTCGGCCTGGGCCACGGTCTTGCCCGCGATGACGCCCGGCTGCGTCAGGCGGTAGGCGCGCGCCACGTATTGGAACCAGGCTGTGCGTATGCCGCCCTCCGGCTCGCCGGCCGACATTTCGCGCTCATATCGAGCGCACTCCTTCTGCAGATCGATGCGCAGCAGCTTGGGACCCAGAAACGCCACGATCCATCCCGTTCCCACCGTGCCAAACAAATACGTCACGGCATAGGCCACCGGAATCTGATCCAGCTGAGCCTGGATCTCCGCCGGCGACAGATCCATACGATTGATGGCGTCGGTGGCCAGACCGATCGACGCCGAAATCGTCTGCGACCCCGCCAGCAGTCCGGCGGCCAGGCCCGGACCGTAGCCCGAGAGCACGGCGGCCAGGTAGACCGACCCCAGGCAAAGGACTGAGATCACCACGGCAAATACCGCCTGCGGCAGGCCATCGCTGGCGATGCCGCGTACGAACTGCGGTCCCACGCCAAAGCCGACCGCGAACAGGAACATTATGAAAAAGATCGATTTGATCTGCGGCGAGATATCGATACCGATTTGGCCGATCAGGACGCCGGCCAGCAAGGTACCCGTCACCGCTCCCAGACTGAAGCTCTTGAACTTCAAGTCGCCGATCCAATACCCGAGCGCCAAGGCGAGAAAAATCGCCAGTTCGGGGTTGTGGCGCAAGGTCGCCGCCAACCAATCCAACAATTCCATGTCAGCCTCCGCACCGCCGCCCGAAGCGAGCCGAAGCCTCCCCGGAGAACGGCGAACGTAGCGAGCGTGGGGATGGTTTCATTTCACACTCCATGCCATTTGAAATGAACACTCGGGGCCGGCCGGCCAAGCGCTTTGCCCATCGAGGGCAGGCGCGGCCCGCCTATTCCGCAAGCGGGTTAAGCATCAAGGTTTGAGAACGTCCCGGGGCCTGCCGCGCCGCGTCAGGCCCTCCGGGAAATCAAGGAACTTCGGTCCCTTCCGGCGTTTGGGTGAGGCGGATCAGCTGAAGACCGCGCGCGGCCTCGTAGCCATGGACTTCCTTGACGTCGAGCTTGCGCATGAAGTCCACCGTGTGCCGGTCGATCACCTGGCCCGGCACCATGATCGGAAATCCGGGCGGATAGGGAATCACCATCTTGGCCGAGACCATCGGCGGCCCCTCGGCCAGCCGGCGGTCGCACTCGGGGCTGTTCAACCCCACATACTCGCAATTTTCCGCTTCCCAGCTGGCGAAGAACGCGGCCCGGATGTCGCCTTCGACCGCCGGGCGCTCCGCCGCATCCTGACGATAGGATTCATGGAAGTGGCTGAAATTGGGCAGGTCCGGTACGTCCTCCATCAAGCTCCGGACACGGTCGTCGAAGCGGCGGCGCCCCTCTGCGCCGGTACGAGCCAGCTCTTCGTCGATCTGGCCGGCGATCTCGTGCAGCACACGGATCAAATGAGCCACGTCGCTGCGCGTGTTGTTGATATTGGATTGCAGCAGGACCGAATTGCGCGAAGTCTTGTTGAGTTGGATATCGTATTTGTCGGCCAACAGATTTTTGAACTGTGTTCCGTCGAAGCCTCCGGTTCCGCAGACGAGCGTGATGCGCGTGGGATCGAGTACGAACTCGTCATGCCGGATGCTGTCGATCACGTCGTCCCAGTTGACTCCGGGCGACAGGTAGTCCTGGAAACCGGTGGTCCGATATGCCTCGGGGATCATCTCGGAGGCGCCCAGCACTTTGAAATAGCGCGAGACCAGCGGATGCGACTGAATCTGGTGGCGAATGTCCAACGCGATCTGGATCGCATTGTTGACGAGCCCATAGCCCTCCAGCTCCATTTGGCGCCGGGCCACATCGAGAGAAGCGATCAATTGCTGGTTTGGGCTGGTCGTGGAATGCGTGAAGATCGCCTCGTGCAACTGCGGTTCGATCGTGTAGAAATCGATGTCTTTGACCAACACCATGGAGCCCTGGCGTATCGCCGACATCGACTTGTGGGTTGAGTTGGTCTGGTACACCCGCAATCGCACCTGTCGCGGATCCGGGATCAGGCGGGTTTCCAACAATGTCTCGCGGCTGGGGGACTCGCCCAGCTCGAGTCGCTGGGCCTCGTAAGCCCGCACCGACTCGGGGTCCTTAAGCCAGGCTTCGATGTCCGCAGCGCCTCCCATGGCGGTGCGCGGCCGCAGAAACGGCGACCAATGCGCAAAACCGAACCAGGCTTCGTCCCACAGGAAGACGAGGTCGGGCTTGATCGCCAGGCACTCTTCCATGACGCGACGCGTGTTGTAAACATGACCATCGAAGGTGCAATTGGTGAGATCGACGGCGCGTACGCGATCGAGCTTGCCCTCGTCGCGCAGGTTCAGCAAGGCCTCTTTGATCGCGCGCAGCGGCACCGCGCCGTACATCGAGTAGGCCTTCATGGGATAGGCCTCGACGTAATAAGGATACAGGCCGCCCAGCACCATGCCGTAGTGGTGCGACTTATGACAATTGCGGTCGACTATGACGATATCGCCTGGCTTGGCGATCGCCATTAGCACCATCTTGTTCGAGGTGCTGGTGCCGTTGGTGACGAAGAAACAGTGCTCGGCGCCAAAGGCGCGCGCTGCCTTCTCCTGCGCCCTCTTGATGTTGCCGGTGGGTTCCAGCAGGCTGTCCAGCCCCCCTGTGGTGGCCGACGACTCGGCCAGAAACAGATTCTGGCCATAGAATTCGCCCATATCGCGGATCCAGTCGGACTTGAAGACCGACTTGCCCCGGGCAATGGGCAAAGCGTGGAACGTGCTGACCGGCCGGTTGGCATAACGCTTGAGATTGTCGAAGAACGGCGTCTCGTAGCGCTCACGCACCCCTTCCAGAATGGAAAGGTGCAGTTCCATGGGCTCCTCGACCGCGTAAAGTACACGCCGTACCGCGCTCGCGCGAGGTTCGCTGGCGATGTCTTCGGGACGGCGATCCGATAACAGGTAGATATCGAGCTCGGGGCGATTCCGCTTGCACTGCACCGCCAGCTGCAGCGCGAGATGGTCTTTATCCGCCTCGACCGAGAGTTCGCGCAAAGCATGCTCGAGCAGCGGCACCGGCTGGCGGCTCTTGAAATCGAACCCTTCGAAGATCGCCACGGCCGCTAGATTGCTGTTGGCCGCGACGGCGCACAAGGCATCTTCGAAACTGTCGACCAGGACAGGCTCGTAGACGAAATCGTCTTCGCGGCGGCGCTGGGCGCGCAGGAGCTGCAGATTGCGTTCCGTCCGGGGGCTATTGCCCGGCGCCACCACCAGCACCTCGAAATAGGGCCGGCCGGCCACCGTGTCCGCGGACGCCGCACTCATGCCATCGGCGGCCAGAGCACCGGGCTCCCACTCACGGGAATCGTCTTTGTAATAGCGAGCCAGGATGGCGAACGACACACGAGCTGCCAACTCGACGAAGGCATCCCGGCGACCCGCCTGCAAATGGCCCGTCAACGCGCTCATCAAGGCCGGACCGGGATAGGCGTGCAGAGTCTCCAGCGCCCGCAGCACCGAGAAATCGTCCTCCACTGCGGCGGCTTCGACCTCGCCACCCTGCCAGCGGCGGGCGGCGACAACAAGATCACGCCAACGGTCGGATCGCAAGGTGCTCAGCGAAAAAATCTGGTCGATTGATGGTTTGGATGGTTCAAATGCACGGCTCATGAAGTATCCACTCATGAAAAAGGATGAAAGCCAGGCCGGTTTTCAATCGAAAGCGGGCCGCTCTGCCCAACGATTCGTTGGAAAGAAACACTTTGACACAAAACTTGGATCACACCGGGCCGCCGGCCCCCGCACTGTGCTCATGGATGACATCCAGCGTACCGTCGATAACGAACTGCACCGCCATGCAGACCAGCAAGAAGCCCATGACCCGCGCGATGGCGTCCACGCCATCATGGCCGATCAGGGCCACGACGCGGTCGGCCGACCGCAGGCAGACCACGAAGAGCAGGCCGAGCAGCAAGGCGATCACCAGCGGCGCCACCACCAGCATCCAATCCGGGTATAACTCGCGCACGGACGCCACCTTCGAGGTGGCGCTGAGGATCAGGGCCATGCAACCCGGCCCCGCCGTGCCGGGCATCGCCAGCGGTACGAAGGCGATGTTCGGCACGGCCTTGCCGCGCACCGGATCGAGCGCCGTATCCGCTTCCGGGATATCGCTCACCGACGACGAAGGGAACAGCATATTGAAACCGATGAAGGCCACCACCAGGCCGCCGGCGATGCGCATGCCGGGGATGGAAATGGCGAAGGCGTGCAGGATCCAGGCGCCAAGGTAGTAGGTGACGAGCATGATTCCGACGACGTACAGGCCGGCCTGATGGATCTGGCGGCGACGTTCCGGAGGCGGGAGGTTGCTGCCCAGCCCCATGAGCAGCGTCATCGAAGTGAGCGGGTTGGCCAGCGGCAGCATCATGAGAAACCCCACGCCGACCAAATGTACAAACTGTATCGTCCAGCCCATGGTGCTCCTCTCTGGTCACATCGCGCTGTGCGTTGTGCGGCCGCGGCTTTGCCAGACGCACGGCAAGGCAAGCGATCAGGGTAGCCTGGGCGTCGATGGCCCGCCTCGATAGCCGGGAGAGTACCACGCGTGGGTTACTTCCAGTTGCCGCTGCTGCCCCCAACTCATTGCGCGAGCAGCCCGATGAGCAAGGCGTTGAGCAGATCGATGAAAAAGCCGCATACGAGCGGCACGACGATGAAGGCGCGCGGCGCGGCGCCGAACTGCTGCGCCACCGCCGTCATGTTGGCCATGGCGGTGGCCGTGGAGCCAAGCGCAATGCCGCCGAAACCCGCGCTCACCACGACGGCATCGTAGTCGCGTCCCATCAGCGGAAAGATCACTTTCATGGCGTACAGGATGGTGAGCGCGATCTGCACCAGCAAGACGGTGCCGACAAACACCCAAACGCTTTCCAGCTCCCATAGACGCATGCCCATCAATGCCATGGTGAGGAAGACCCCCAGGCAAATATCGGAAATCAACGCGACGCCCGGCTGCATCCCCTCCCAGTTCCAGATCGTGCGGCGCGCCGTGAATACATAGTCGCCCAGCGCACGCAACAGAATGCCGGCCAGCAGGCAACCGACGAAGGCTGGCAGATTGAGGCCGGTTCGGGCCAGCGCATTGCCGATGAACTCTCCCAGCAACAGCGTGACATTCAACCAGAGCAGGGCGAACAATATGCCGTAATAACCGATGCGTTTGCGCTTTTGTTCCACGTTCAGCGCGCCCACGCCGACGTCGGCCGCGCCCGAAGGCCGCACGCCATGGCGCCGGATCAGGTAGCTGGCGATGGGTCCGCCCACCACACACGCGGCGACGATGCCGACCATATTGGCCGCCTGCCCGATCTCATTGGCGCTCAGGATGCCCAGTGCGTTCTCGAAATGCTGCGCCCACGCCGCCGTGGTGCCGACACCGCCCACCAGGGATACCGAGCCCACCATCAGTCCGGTGCGGGGGTCCAGCCCGAACAGGGTTGCCAGGCCCATGCCGGTGAGGTTCTGGAGCACCATGAAAACCGCGGCCCCCACCACCAACATGACCAGCGGCTTGCCGCCCTGCTTGAGCGAGCCCAGGCTGGCCGAAAGGCCGATCGCGGCAAAAAAATACAAGAGCAGGACGTCGCGGAGCCAGAGTTCGAAGACGATGCGCCAGGCGAACACCTCATAGAGGAGGAACACCACCAGGGCGCACAGCGCCCCGCCCACCACCGGCTCGGGAATACTGTAGCGATGCAGCCAGGCATAGCGCTCCGCCAGCAAGCGGCCGACGAACAACAACAAGATGGCCAGCGTCGTGCTCATCAAGGCATCGACGACAAACACTTGGTCCATGAGCGCCTTATTTGTTTCAAAATCCCGATGACGGCCAGCCCACGGACCGGCGCCATTTATGATCGACAGGCGAGTTGGCCCGGCGGCCTCAGATTGTCGGCCACTTCTCGTTAAAACGGCAATCATTGGCGCTCACGCCGGAAAAAGCGTGACGCTATCGCGACATCCACCACTTCGGCGGCCCCGGCCGGGCCCGTTCCCGGACAGGCCGCGCCCAGATGCGCTTGGCTCGGCTCGGCTCGGCTCGGCTCGGCTCGGCTCGGCTCGGCTCGGCTCGGCTCGGCTCGGCTCGGCTCGGCAGATATTGTCCCATTTATTGAACGATAGAATCCTGAATCCAGCACGAAAATCCCTTTGGGGCGGTGCTAGGATCAGGGTTTCGACTTCTTCGAGGCGATCCATGCCAACCAGCGACGACGTGATCCGCGACACGCCTTGCGGCCTGCTGCGCGGCCGCCGCCAAGAGGGCGTCACCGCATTCCTGCGCGTACCGTACGCCGCCCCGCCCACCGGCGAGCGGCGCTTCGCCCCGCCGGCGCCTGCCTGGGCGGGCGAGCGCGACGCCGCCCGGCCCGGCCCGATCCCCCCGCAGCTCACCTCCCGTCTATCGCGCGTCATGGGGGATCCGCCAGTGCCGCAAGACGAAGATTGCCTGCACCTCGACATCTGGGTACCCGACGGCGCCGACCCCTCGCAGCCCGCGCCCGTTCTGGCCTTCATCCATGGCGGCGCCTTCATGACCGGCGGCGGCTCGCTCCCGATGTATCGTGGTCACGAACTGGCACGGCGCACCGGCCTCGTCGTCGTCAACATCAGTTACCGCCTGGGCATCCTCGGCTTCCTGCCCATTCCCGGGCTGGCGCCCGCCAACCTCGGCCTGCAAGACCAAATAGCCGCGCTGCGCTGGATCCACAGCGGCATCGCCGGTCTCGGTGGCGACCCCGGCGCCGTTACGCTGGCGGGCCAATCGGCGGGCGGCTACACCATCGCCACCCTCATGGCCTGCCCCGCCACCCAGGGCCTATTCCAGCGCGCCGTCGTCATGAGCGCGCCCCTGGGTCTGAGCCTGCCCACCGCCGACGACTCCGCGGCCCTGTGCGCGGCCCTGTTCCGCACGCTCGATCTGCCGTCCGGCGATCCCGGCGCGCTCCGGCAGTTGCCCGTCGAAGCCCTGCTGCAAGCGCAGGGCCGGCTGGCGCGCGAGTGGGCAAGCACGCTGGCCAACGTGTCGCCACCCTTCGTGCCGGTGGCCGACGGTGAATGGATCCGCGGCGAACCGCTCGACGCGCTGCTCGACGGCACGGCATCGCCGTGCCCTGCCATCTTCGGTTACACGCGCGAGGAAATGGCCGCCTTTTATGCCGGCGACGCCCGTCTGGCCGAAGCCGCCGATCTCATCGTGCAGGATCGCTTCGGCCAGCGCCATGGCTCCCGCGCGGAAGTCGAACTGGCGCTGGCACGAGCCCGCCGCTCACCGGGCGACGCCCTCGCCGTCCTGGGCGACCTGGGCACCCGGGAGCTGTTCGCCAGCCCCGCGATCGCCGCCGGTCGCGCCCGCCAGGCGCGCGGGCACGACACCTATCTGTACCGTTTTGATTGGCAAAGCCCTTTGCCGGGCTATGGCGCCTGCCATTGCATCGATTTGCCCTTCCTGTTCGGCAATCTCGACGACTGGCGCGAATCGCCCATGGTCAACACCGCCGATCGGGCCGAAACCACCGGCCTCAGCCATGTCTTCCAGGATCTCATCGCCGCTTTTGCCCGCACCGGCCGGCCCGCGGGCCCCGCGTTGCCGCCTTGGCCGGCCTGCGACCACGACGCCTTGCTCAGTTTCGACCGGCTGCTTACCCTTGGCCAACTCCCCGCCGATCCAACCGCCCACTGAGCACGGGCCCAAGCGCAAGCCGATCACCTCACGCCCCGTGCATCACGGCTGGCGCGCCTCCTTGTGCGGGAGCTAGTGCAGCGCTTGCTGCAGCTTCAGCGCATCGAGCAGGCGCTGGCCGTGCGAGGGCAACGCCTCGCCCTGGCGGGTGAGGATGCCGATCGGCCCCACCAGATCGGGCACCTCCGGCATCAGCACCCGCACCAGCCGCTGCCGCTCGTACTCGGCCGCCACCCGGCTGGGAATCAGCGCCACGTAGTCGCTCTCGCGCAGCAGGCTGATGAGGGATGCGCCCGTATGCGCCGCGTATTCCACCACGTCGGCGGGCACGCGGCCGCATTGCGCCCAGAACTGCAGATCCAGGCTGGCCCGCACCGGCGTGGACGGTAGCGGCAAGATCCACGGCTCGTGGATCAGGCTGGCAATTCCTTCTTGCGGCCGCAGCCGCCGGCGCCGGCTGCGACTGCCGCAAACGATGGAAAAGCGCTCGTACAGCAATACTTCGAACGCCAGGTAATCAGCGGACTCCTTGGAGGGCGCGCGCGTCAGCGCCAAGTGCAGCTCGCCATCGCGCACCGCGTGGATCATCAGCTCCTGCGGCCCTTCGGTCACCCGCACATTGAGCTGCGGACTGGCGCGCTTGAGATGCACGATCGCCTTGGCCAGCAACGACGGCGGCGCGCTGGCGAACTGACCCACCCGTAAATGGCCGGAGTCGCCGGCGCGCATCGCCAGCGCTTCGCTGAAGGCATGATCGACCCCGCCCAGGATGAGCGCCGCATGGCGGATCAGCAGGCCGCCGAGCTCGGTGGCGGCCATGCCGTGGCGGGATCGCTGGAACAGCGGCGACTCCAGCGTGTCCTCCAGTTCGCGCAACAAACGGGTGGCCGCCGGCTGCGTCATGCCCAGCCGGCGCGCGGCGCCATGCAGGGTGCCTTCTTCGTCGATCGCGACCAGCAGGCCGAGCTGGCGCAGCTTCAAGCGGTTCCTGATTCCGGCAATCCCTTGCGTCATGAAGGTTCCCGCCCTTTGATATCAAAACTGTATAGACCACGGGAAAAAACTGATTTTACAGAGTGGATCGATGTTCCGAGAATAGCTTACGTTCGCCGGCTCCATCCCGCCTGGGGCCAGCGCGGTCCGAGCTCAACCGGAAGTCCCTAAAAAATGATCCATCAAATTTGCACTACCGAGCCCCGGGGCGGCACAAAAACGAGCGCGGCAACACCAAGCAGCCACCAACCCGCAAGCCATTGCATCTTGCCAGCCCAGGCCGCGCAACGCCACTCCCGAAGAGGACGCTTGGCCTGTTTCCCACGACTCCCTACGCCTGAACCCTACACCGCCATGTCCGACCGTCAACCGCCTGCCACGCCCCGCCGCCCCAATGTCGTCGTCATTCTTGCCGACGACATGGGCCATGCCGACCCGTCCCTCTATGGCAACCCCTGGGTCGAAACCCGCCACATCGACAGCATCGGCCGCGATGGCGTCAAATTCACCGACGGTTACACCAGCGCCCCGCTCTGCAGCCCATCGCGCGCGGGGCTGGTCACGGGGCGGTATCAGCAGCGCTTCGGCTTCGAGCAACAAGTGTCGTCGGGCGCCTTCCCCGAACGGCGCGAAGTGCGGCTCGACGATGGCAACCTGGCGCCTTTGCAGGGCGAGGCCGAGTTCCTGCGCCGCGGCGTGCCCCTCTCCGAGAAAAACTTCGGCGAACTCTTCAAGGCGGCGGGCTACCGTACGGCGGTGGTCGGCAAATGGCATCTGGGCCATGGCCCCGACTTCCTGCCCCAGAACCGCGGCTTCGATCATTCGGTGGTGTTCCATGGCAACACCAGCCTGCAGGCCACGCGGCTGGACGACCCCGAAATGTTCAGCCTGAAAGTCGACTTCCATGATGAAGCCAACGACACCGCCTGGACCCGCGAAGGGCTGAATCAGATCCGCGAGAACGGCGAGGTGATCGATGTCGATGAATACCTGCTGTTTTACTTTCGGGACCGCGTGGTGGAATTCATCGAGAGCCACCGCGCAGAGCCCTTCCTGATGTACTTTGCCATGAACGCGCCGGTGCCGCCGCTGCAGGTGCCTCGCCGCTACTTCGACGCCCTCAAGGACACCGTTCCCAACATCGCCACCCGCGGCTACCAGGCACTGCTGCTGGCCCAGGACGAAGTCGTGGGTTCGGTGCTCGAGGCCCTGCGCCGCACCGGGCTCGAGAACGACACGCTGGTGATTTTCGTGAGCGACAACGGCACGGCCTTGAGCCGCCCCGGCAGCAACGCGCCGTTCTCCGGCGGCAAATACTCCACCCTGGAAGGCGGCATCCGCATGCCTTATGTCATGAAATGGCCGGGCCATATCCCCGCCGGCCTGGTGTACCGGCAGCCCGTGAGCACCCTGGATATCCTGCCCACCATCGCCAATGCCTGCCAGGTATCCACGCAGGCCTCGCAGCCGCTGGACGGCGTCAACCTGATGCCCTACCTCACCAATCAGCGTTCCGATGCGCCCCACGAAGCGCTGTTCTGGAAGCTCGCCGCCTATTCCGCCGTGCGTGTGGGTAAATGGAAGCTCTATCTCGAGCCACGCAACGGCATCGCCAGGCTCTACGATCTGGAGGCCGATCCGGCCGAGCAGCATGATCTTTCGGCCCAGGAACCCGAGGTCTTTGCCGACCTCAAGGCGCGCTACCAGGCCTGGGACGACTCCCTGCCGCCACGGGGATGGACCAACATTTCTCCGGTCTTCAAGAAGTGAGCAAGCGCCAAAAGCCGGATTCCGTGACTTGGCACGAGGCCAGGCAATACCCGGCCCCACCGGCGGTCGACTGCCCTACGGACGACAGCTCGGCATCGCCAGCCGACGGGCCTGTGTCCGTCACCGCGCTCTCCCGGGCCAACCTCGCGCGACCTGGCGACGCCGCGCGGGCTGGGCCCGCGACGGCGTTGGCTCCAGTACGGCCGGGCATGCGGTTTCTGCCCGGCGGCGCCTTCCTGATGGGCAGCAACCGCTTCTATCCTGAAGAAGCGCCGATACGGCGCACGGCGATCGACGCCTTCTGGATCGACGAAACCCCGGTCACCAACGCCGACTTCGGCGCCTTCGTGCGGGCCACCGGCTATCTCACCCTGGCCGAGCGGGAGCCCGACCCCGCCCTCGTCGCCGGCCTGCCGCCCGAGTTCGCGCGAGCGGGATCGATGGTGTTCGATAACCGCAACCGGGTGCCCTCGGGCACAGGCCTGCCCTGGTGGCCCTTTCGGGCGGGCGCCTGCTGGCGGCGGCCACTGGGCGAAGGCAGCGGCATCGACGATCTGGCCGATCACCCGGTGGTGCATATCGCCTGCGAGGACGCCGAAGCCTACGCACACTGGGCGGGCAAATCCTTGCCCACCGAAGCCGAATGGGAATATGCCGCACGCGGCGGCCTGGCCGACGCCGACTACGCCTGGGGCGACGAGCTCGCCCCCGGGGGCATCCAGATGGCCAACACCTGGCAGGGTGAATTCCCGTGGACGAACCTGGCCCTGGACGGCTGGGAACGCACATCGCCGGTGCGCAGCTATCCCGCCAATGGCCATGGCCTCTACGACATGATCGGCAATGTGTGGGAATGGACCGCCGACTGGTGGCATGAGCGCGCCGAGCCGCCTCAAGCGCGAATCCTCCCTCGGGGAGGAAGTCGCGAAGCGACCGGAGGGCCGTCCATTCGCCGCGCCGAGCCGCCTCAAGCGCGAATCCTCCCTCGGGGAGGAAGTCGCGAAGCGACCGGAGGGCCGTCCATTCGCCGCGCCGAGCCGCCTCAAGCGCGAACCCTCCCTCGGGGAGGAAGTCGCGAAGCGACCGGAGGGCGCAGTGAGCCCACCGCACAGCCGGCATCCCAAGGCGCGCCGAGCTGCTGTGCCGAGCGCAATCCCACCGGCGGCTCGCTTGCGGACAGCTGCGATCCGGCGCTGGCGGTGCTCGTACCGCGCCGCGTGATCAAGGGCGGCTCCCATTTGTGCGCTCCCAACTATTGCCGGCGCTACCGGCCGGCGGCCCGCCACGCGCAAGCCGTGGACACCTCGACCAGCCACATCGGCTTTCGTTGCGTCGTGCGCACGGCCGGACTTGGCTAGCTGATGCCTCGGCTTGAGACAGGGCAGTACGCGGCCGGCTATCAGAGAGCCAATGTGGCCCGTGCCTTGGCGAACGGCCAGCGTATCGCCGCCGCCCTGGACGACGCCCGCGTCGACTCCATCGAAGTCGCCCACGGCGATGGCCTCGCAGGCTCCAGCTTCAACTACGGCTTTGGCGCCCACACCGATCTCGAATGGATCGAGGCCGTGGCCGACACCGTGCGCCATGCCCAGGTCGCCACCCTGCTCATCCCCGGCATCGGCACCGTGCACGATCTCAAGAACGCCTACGCCGCCGGCGCCCGCGTCGTGCGCGTGGCCACCCACTGCACCGAGGCCGATGTGTCCCGCCAGCACATCGAGGTCGCTCGCGAACTGGGTATGGATACGGTGGGCTTTCTCATGATGAGCCACATGACCACGCCCCAGGCGCTCGCCCAGCAGGGCAAGCTCATGGAGAGCTATGGCGCCACCTGCATCTTCGCGACGCATGGTGGGCGGCCAGGAGGACATGATCGTGGATGTGGCGCTGGATCTCAAGCAGCGGCAGGCGGCCTGAGCCAGCGTTGCCGGACATAACCAGCGGCCTCAGCTTCCGCCTTGGTGGCCCTCCCAATGGCGGCCTTTAAGCCGCCACGGGGGCAATCGAGCATGGCTTCCAAAAAGGAATATGTTGCGCGATGCGCACCATGCTACAATCATCGGCATGATCAAGTCGTTTCGTCACAAGGGCTTGCGCCGGTTCTATGAAACCGGCAATGCGTCGGGTATTCAACCCAGCCACGGCAAGCGGCTCCGCTTGCAGCTCATCGCCCTCAACACCGCGACCTGCATCGAGGATATGGATCTTCCCGGCTTTCGCCTGCATCCGCTCAAAGGCGACATGCACGGCCGCTGGTCCATCGCCGTCAACGGCAACTGGCGCGTAACGTTCGAATTCCACGACGGCAACGCCCACGTTCTGGACTACGAGGACTATCACTGATGACCATGCACAATCCTCCGCATCCCGGCGAATTCATCACCGGGATTTATCTCGAGCCATACGGCATCAGCGGCCGCGAACTCGCGCAAAAACTGGACGTCGCACCGTCCACTCTGAGCCGTCTGCTCAAAGGCAGCAGCCGGGTAACGCCAGAAATGGCCCTGCGGCTCTCCAAGGCGCTGGGGCGTACGCCCGAAAGCTGGCTGGCCATGCAAGACGCCCACGATTTGTGGATCGCGCGCCAGCAGCTCGACCTCCAGCGCGTCGCCAGGCTCGAGCTGGAGCCCGCCTAAACGCCGGAGCCTTCAGCGGTAAAGCCCTTCAGCCCCAGGAAAAGCCTGGTGAAGACACCGCGCAGCCATTCGTTCGCCGGCTCCCGATGGAATCGATCGTGCCACACCATGGTCACATCGAAACCCGGAAACGGAACTGGCGGCTCGATCACCTGGATCGGCATATGATTGGCCACCAGTGCCGCAAGATTGCTGGGGATGAGACCGACCAGATCGGTCCCCGACACCACGGGTCCGACACAGAGCAAACTGTGCACGCGCAGCGCCACGCTCGCCCTGACCGTGGAACCCGACAAAACCTTGGCCACAGCCGCCGCGTGCTCCATGCCCTCGGGCCCTCCCACCACGTGCGGCAGTTCGCGCATTTGTTCGCGTGCCACCCGGCCCTCCACCATGGGGTGGCCCTTGCGCACGACATAGACAAACTGCTCATGGAATAAGCGCCTGTGGCGCACTTGCTTGCTCAGGCTGCCAAAGAAGCCAACGGCCAGATCGATCTGACCCGATGCCAGCCCCTCATGGATGCGTTCCACGGTGGGGGAAACCGCACGTATCGCGACATGGGGCGCTTCGTGCGCCAGATGCGCCATGAGCCGCGGCAGCAAGATCCGTTCGCCGACATCGCTCATGGCGACATGGAAGGTGCGCGACTGCACAGCGTGATCAAACACGGGATGCTCCAGCGTGGAGCGCAGGACGTCGAGCGCCGCTGACACGGGCACGGCGAGTTCGTCGGCAAAAGGAGTCGGCATGACTCCGCGCTGTTGGCGCACGAAGAGCGTGTCGCCGTACATCTCGCGCAAGCGCCCCAGCCCCCGGCTGACCGCCGGTTGGGACAAACCCATGTGATGACCGGCGGCCGTGAGGTTTCGAGTGCGATAAATCGTCTCGAAGAGCTCCAACAGATTCAGATCGACTTGCCGGCTCAAGGGACGCGAGCGCTCCGTGTGCTTCATATGCGTTTCTGACATATCACAGATTCTAATATTTCATTTCTGAAATGTCATATCCCGCCCTACCATGAATGGCGCCGATGGCCGTACCACCACAAGGCCAGCGGCCAATAGAGCCATTCCCGTTCCGGGAGCCAAGTATCGGCCGCCACACCAGGAGACACCGCCCATGAAACAGAGACGCCTCATCCTCACCGGCATCGCCGCCGCGATAGCCGCACCGCTTATCCTTGGCGGAGGCACGGTCCATGCCCAAGATTTTCCGTCAAAGCCCGTTCGGGTGATCACGCCGTTTCCGCCCGGCGCCGGGCCCGAGGTGGCGATGCGCGTGGTGAGCGAACCACTGGCTCGCAAGTGGGATCAGCCCGTCATCGTCGACAACCGCTCTGGCGGCAACGGGCTCATTGCGGTCAATCTTTTCAAAAGCGCTCCCGAGGACTACCACAACCTGCTGCTGATCGATAGCAATCACGCCACCACACATCCGCATACCTTCCAGAACCTGCCCTACGACGTGCAACAGGATTTTCAGCCCATCGGGATCATCCTGCGTACGCCGTTCTTCGTGGCTGTTGCGCCGGACAGCCCTTATCAATCCGTGGAAGACATCGTGTCGGCCGCCAAGGCGGATCCTGAGGGCATCACTTATGGCTCCTGGTTCGTCGGCAGCCCGGGACACATCGGCGCAGCCCGCCTGGAGTCGCTGAGCGACGTCCGCATGCAGCACATTCCATACCGCGACTTCGGCCAACTCTATGCCGCCGTCTCCACTCAGGAAGTGGATTGGGCCTTGGGCAGCATTGCCAGCGCGGGCGCCCTGGAGCGTGGCGGCAAGCTTCGCTTCCTGGCGCTGGCGGCGCCCGAGCGCTCGCCTCTCTACCCCGACGTACCAGCCACGAGCGAGCGGCCAGGGCTGCAGGATTTTCAGGTCAATGCCTGGGTAGGCCTATTTGCGCACAAAAGCATGCCCGCCGAGGTCCGCGATCAGGTGGCCGCCGATCTGCGCGAGGCGCTGGGCCAGGCTTCCGTCGTCGAACGCTATCAAAGCCTGGGCTACGAAACTCCACAACCGACGCCAAGCGAGTTCGGGGCGCTCATCCAGCGCGAAACCGATGGATGGGCGGACATCATCCGGGCCGCCAACATCCGATTGGATTGAGTTTTCCCATGATCAATCTGTTAGACATACGTTACGTCCGTCTCGGCACCCGAGATCTCGCGCAGGCCGAGCAGTTCTCCCGCGAGATCCTGGGCCTGGAGCTGGTGCGGCGCGAAGCGGGCGCCAGCTACTTCCGCAGCGACAGCCGGGATCACACCCTGGTCTACTTCGAGGGCGATCCCGCCGACCATACCGTGGGCTTCGAGGTGCGTACCACCGGCGAACTGGAGCAGGCCGCGGCAGAGCTCGAGCGCCTCGGATTTCAGGTGCATGTGGGAACCCCCGAAGAATGCGAGCAGCGTTATGTCGAATCCTTCATTCATTTCAAGGACCCGACTGGCAACGAGATCGATTTGATGGCACGTCCGCACCACAGCGGGAGGCGTTATTTTCCTTCGCGGGACGCAGGCATCACCGGCTTCAGCCATGTTGGCCTGTGCACCACCGACGCCGTGCGGGATGAAGGTTTCTGGACCGGCGTGCTGAGCGCCCGCGTGAGCGACCGCATTGGCCAGGCGCCCTTGCTGCGCATCGATGAAGTGCACCATAAGGTTGCTCTCTTTCCTACGTCTCACGCGGGCGTGCAGCACATCAATCATCAGGTCGAAGACATCGACGACATCATGCGTGCCTGGTACATGCTGCAGAAGCACAATGTGCGCATCGCCTTCGGGCCCGGACGTCATCCGACGTCGGGGGCGAAATTCCTGTACTTCCGGGGGCCTGACGATATGATCTTCGAGTACTCCACGGGTGTCCGGCTCATCCAGCCCGAAGAAGAGGCGAGCTATCGTCCGCGCCAGTTTCCACGGGCCAACGAGTCTTTCTGCATGTGGGGAGCGGTTCCCGATATCCCCGAATTTCGCCAGCCCGTACCGGGGGTAAAAGCATGACCACACGCCCCAGCGCATACCCCGCCATTCAGGGCGGGGTCGAGCAAGGCAGTCGTCCGCTGGAGCCGAAGGCGCCCTCCAATGGCGGCGGAGAAGCTCCTGACGATAGGCCGAAGCCCTTCACCCCCACGGACACCGTGCAACGCCAACTACGTATCGCAGCCCGCGCGCTCGGTCGCCATGGCCTGGCGCATGCTTATGGGCACTGCAGCGTGCGACTCGATGCCGATCACTTCCTGGTCTGCGCCGCCCGCCCCATGGGCTTGCTTGCTCCCGGCGAACAGGGCCAGGTCGTGCCCATCGCCGGCCCGCTGCCTTCGGGCGTCCTTGGCGAAGTTCGATTACACCAACAATTGTACCGGCGCCGCCCCGACGTCCAGGCAGTCGCCCGTTCCATGCCACCCGCCCTGATGACCTTGGGGACTGCTCGACGCACGCCAAAGCCCCGCCACGGCATGGGCTCGTACTTTGGCGAAGGCGCCGCGCTCTGGGACGATCCACAACTCATCCGCGACGACGCGCTGGCCAGCGCCGCGATCGACGCCATGGCACACCACAATGCCCTGGTGATGCGCGGCAATGGCGTCGTCGTCGTGGCCGACTCGCTCCCGAAGGTGGTGTGCCTCACCTGGTTCCTCGAGGACGCCGCAAAGCTGGAACTGGGCGTGCTCGCCGCGGGCCTGGAAGGCAGCTCCGTGGTCTTGCAAGCCGCCGAGACGGAGCGGCGAGCCACCAGCTCGGGGGGCATTTTTGAGCGCATGTGGGAGTACCTCACCCACGGCGATACCGAACTTCATTGGCAGGAATAGCAACCGTGATTCTCAACTTCATCGATGGCCAGTACCGCGAAGGGCGCGCAGGCCAGACATTCGATAACATCAATCCCGTCGATGGCAGTCTTATCGCCAAGGTCAGCGCTGCCGGCCGCGAAGATGTCGACGATGCCGTGCGGGCTGCTCGCGAGGCCCTGAATGGCCCATGGGCGAGCCTCAAGCTGGCCCAGCGCTGCGATCTGCTGTATGCCGTGGCGGCCGAGATCGACCGGCGTGCCGACGACTTTTTGGCGGCCGAGATTGCCGATACGGGCAAGCCGCATGCCCTGGCCTCGCATCTGGATATCCCTCGCGGCGCTGCCAACTTCCGGGTCTTTGCGGATGCCGTACGCAATGTCGCGACCGAAGCTTTCACCTGGCACGCGCCCGATGGCAAGCCAGCCCTCAACTATGCCCTGCGCCGCCCGAAAGGCGTGGTGGCCGTAGTCTGCCCTTGGAATCTGCCCCTGTTGCTCATGACCTGGAAGGTAGGGCCCGCCCTGGCCTGCGGCAATACCGTCGTCGTCAAGCCCTCGGAAGAAACCCCAGCCACGGCCGCGCTGCTTGGCGAGGTGATGAATGCCGTGGGCATTCCCAAAGGCGTGTACAACGTCGTTCACGGCTTCGGACCGGATTCGGCTGGCGAGTTCCTGACGACACATCCCGGGATCGACGCCATTACGTTCACCGGCGAAACCCAGACCGGCGCGGCCATCATCCGCGCCAGCGCGGGTGGCATCAAGCCGGTATCGATGGAGCTGGGCGGCAAGAACCCCGCCATCGTGTTCGCCGACGCCGATCTGGGCGTTACGCTGGCGGGACTCACCCGATCGGTATTCGAGAACACCGGCCAGGTCTGCCTGGGCACCGAGCGCGTCTACGTGCAACGCCCCGTCTACGAGGCCGTCGTGCAGCGCCTCGCCGACGCCGCCAGGCGGCTCCAGCCGGGTCGTCCCGACGCTCCAGGCACCACCTTCGGCCCGCTGATTTCGGCCACGCATCAACGCAAGGTGCTGGATTACTATGAGCTGGCGCGCCAAGAAGGGGGAACGGCGGTGGTCGGCGGCGGAGTCCCGGATATGCCGGCCGAACTGCGAAGCGGCTTCTGGATCGAGCCCACCGTATGGACGGGATTGAGCCATCAATCCCGCACCGCGCGTGAAGAAATCTTCGGCCCCTGCTGCGCGGTGATTCCTTTCGACACCGAGCCCGAGGCCCTGGCCATGGCCAACGACACGGCCTACGGCCTGGCCGCCTCGGTCTATACCCGCGACCTTGATCGGGCGCACCGCGTCAGCGCCGCGCTGCGGGTAGGCGTCACGTGGGTGAACACCTGGTTCCTGCGGGATCTGCGCACGGCCTTTGGTGGCTCGGGCGCTTCAGGCATCGGGCGCGAAGGTGGCGTGCATTCGCTCGAGTTTTATACCGAGCTTTCGAATATCTGCATCAAGCTGCACGGAGCCGAGGCATGAACCGGATCGACATCGAGGCGGCGGCGAAGCTGCTTCGGCAAGCCTGCGAACAACGCGAGCCCATCGCCCCGCTGAGGGATCGGTTTCCCGCCCTGACGGCCGATGACGCTTATGCGATCCAGGAGCACAACACCCAGCGCCGCCTGGCCGAAGGCGGCCGCCTGGTAGGGCGAAAGATCGGCCTCACGGCACGTTCAGTTCAAATGCAACTGGGCGTGGACCAGCCCGACTACGGCATGTTGTTCGCCGACATGGCGATCCCCGACGGCGAGCCCATCGGCTGGTGCCGCCTGATCCAGCCCAAGGTCGAAGCCGAAGTGGCTCTGGTCATGGAGCACGACCTGCCCGAACCAGGCCTCACGGTCGCGCAGCTCCTGCGCGCAGTCGCTTTCGCCCTGCCGGCCATCGAGATCGTCGATAGTCGGATCGCCGACTGGAACACTCGCTTCGTCGATACGGTGGCCGACAATGCGTCAAGCGGCGCTTTCGTCCTGGGGAACACCCCGGTCGGCCTGCGCCGGCTCGATCTGCGCCTGGCCGGCATGGTGATGGAGCGCGCCGGTGAGCAAGTTTCCCTGGGTGCCGGCGCCGCCTGCCTAGGACATCCACTGAACGCCGCCGTCTGGCTGGCCAACCGGATGGCCAGGCTTGGTCGCGGCCTGATGGCCGGCGACGTGGTCCTGACCGGGGCGTTCGGGCCCATGGTAGCCGCCCGCCCTGGAGATGTCTTTGAAGCCCGCATCCAGGGTCTGGGATCCGTACGTGCCGCTTTCGGAGAGATCACGCCATGAAGCAGGAAAGCATCGCCACGTTTGCCGCACGCCTCGACACCGCGGCCCACACCGCACAGGCCATCGCCCAGTTTGCCGAAGCCGAAGGCATCGGCGAGCATGAAGCCTACGCCATCCAGGCCGCCTCGATCGCGCGCCGGCTGGCCAGGGGCGAGCGCCGCACCGGCGTCAAGATGGGCTTCACCAGCCGCGCCAAGATGGTCCAGATGGGCGTGCACGACATGATCTGGGGCCGCCTCACCGACGCCATGGCCGAGGCGGACGGCGCGCCGGTCTCGCTGTCGCGGTTTGTGCACCCTCGCGTCGAGCCGGAACTGGCCTTCCTGCTGAACAAGCCTCTGCCGGCTCACGCCAGCCTGCCGGAAGCGCTGGAGGCCGTCGCCGCCGTCGCGCCGGCGCTGGAGATCATCGATTCCCGCTTCGCCGATTTCCGGTTCACCTTGGGCGACGTCGTGGCGGACAACGCTTCCTCGTCCGGCTACGTGATCGGCCCATGGCAGGACCCGCGGCAGGACTTGTCGAACCTGGGCCTGGCGCTGTCGATCAATGGCGCGATCAGGCAAGTCGGCAGTACCGCCGGTATCCTCGGCAACCCGCTGCGTTCACTGGTCGCGGCCGCCCGGCTGAGCGCCGCCGCCGGCGAGCCCCTGGAAGCCGGTTGGCTGGTGATGGCCGGGGGCGCCACCGCGGCCGAATCCCTGGCGGTGGGTCAGCATGTTCTGCTAGAAATGCAGGGCCTGGGCCGTGTCGAATTCACCTGCACCGAATGAGAGTCCTATGCCACTGATTCAAGTCATCCTGATCGAAGGCCGCGGCGCGGCGGAAAAAGCCAAGCTTATCCGCGGCCTGACCGACGCCGCGGTCGAAGCGGTGGGCGCGCCGCGCGAGTCCGTCCGCGTCATTTTGCAAGAAGTCCCGGCCGCCCACTGGGGCGTGGGCGGCGTGTCCAAGGCCGCGGCGTCCGACGAGAAAAAAGATGTCTGAGCACATCCTGAAAGCCGCCATCATCGGCAGCGGCAACATCGGCACCGACCTGATGATCAAGCTGCTGCGCCATGGCCGGCACCTCAAGCTTGCCGCCATGGTCGGCATCGACCCCGACTCCGACGGCCTGGCCCGCGCCGCCCGTCTGGGTGTGGCCACCACCGCCAACGGCGTCGACGGCCTCATCGCCCTGCCCGAGTTCGAGCACATCGACATCGTCTTCGACGCCACCAGCGCCGGCGCCCACCACGTCAACGAACAGCGCCTGCGCGCCGCCAAGCCCGGCATCCGCCTCATCGACCTCACCCCCGCGGCCATTGGCCCTTACTGCGTGCCCGTGGTCAATCTCGATGAACACCTGGACGCGTTGAACCTCAACATGGTCACCTGCGGCGGCCAGGCCACCATCCCCATGGTCGCCGCCGTGGCTTCCGTCACCCCCGTGCACTACACCGAGATCGTCGCCAGCATCGCCAGCAAAAGCGCCGGGCCCGGCACCCGCGCCAACATCGACGAGTTCACCGAAACCACCAGCCAGGCGCTCGCCAGCGTCGGCGGTGCCACCCAGGGCAAGGCCATCATCGTGCTCAACCCCGCCGAGCCGCCGCTCATCATGCGCGATACCGTGTATTGCCTGGCCGAGACGGGCGATGACGTAGCCGCCACCGAACAGGCCATCGCCGCCGCCGTCGAGGCCATGGTGGCGCGCGTGCGCCAGTACGTGCCCGGCTACCGCCTCAAGCAGGCCGTGCAGTTCGATCGCATTCCCGCCGAGACGCCCCTGAATGTGGCGGGCGTGGGCCGCCTCAGCGGGCTGAAGGTCAGCATCTTCCTGGAAGTCGAGGGCGCGGCCCACTACCTGCCCGCCTACGCCGGCAATCTCGACATCATGACCAGTGCGGCTCTCGCCACCGGCGAGCGCGTGGCCGAGCGTTCGCTGGCGGCACGCGTCGCTTGAGCCGGGGCCGACTAGCCTCCGAACCATAACGCGCCAGGAGCCAGGTATCCGGTACCCGTCCAGGTGCCAGATGTCAGGCGATAGGTTTGACGAGTCAGCATAAGGTGCCAAGCACCAGCGGCCAACAGCCTGCTCTCCGCTCGCGCGTCCCTCCCTCTTGCTCCACACGGAGACCCGCACCATGAACCCGGACAAAAAACTCTACATCTCCGACGTCACCCTGCGCGACGGCAGCCACGCCATCCGCCACCAGTACTCCGTGGACGACGCCCGGCGCATCGCCGCCGCCCTGGACGCCGCCCGTGTCGACTCCATCGAAGTCGCCCACGGCGATGGCCTCGCAGGCTCCAGCTTCAACTACGGCTTTGGCGCCCACACCGATCTCGAATGGATCGAGGCCGTGGCCGACACCGTGCGCCATGCCCAGGTCGCCACCCTGCTCATCCCCGGCATCGGCACCGTGCACGATCTCAAGAACGCCTACGCCGCCGGCGCCCGCGTCGTGCGCGTGGCCACCCACTGCACCGAGGCCGATGTGTCCCGCCAGCACATCGAGGTCGCCCGCGAACTGGGTATGGATACCGTGGGCTTTCTCATGATGAGCCACATGACCACGCCCCAGGCGCTCGCCCAGCAGGGCAAGTTCATGGAGAGCTACGGCGCCACCTGCATCTACGTGGTGGACTCCGGCGGCGCGCTCAACATGAACGACGTGCGCGATCGCTTCCGCGCCATGAAGGACACCCTCAAGCCCGAAACCCAGACCGGCAT